>Ga0209979_1003449_pt1 | contig 13944 bp, 12 predicted proteins | sample AnhtaG_FD_183114 | JGI IMG/M metagenome (GOLD analysis project Ga0209979, IMG submission 183114) | Deep subsurface microbial communities from Anholt, Denmark to uncover new lineages of life (NeLLi) - Anholt_01485 metaG (SPAdes) (version 2) | ecosystem: Environmental > Aquatic > Marine > Oceanic...
CCCTTGCTCGAGTTGAACCATTTTACTGTACCTATACTCACTTGTACTTCTCCTTGGCCTGTTTATAGGCCGCCTAAATAGTATCTCTCACTTTTAATTTACTGGGGGATACTCCTGAGAGATGGAAAAATATTCACCGCCAAAAATGTTAGTATAACATAATAACCGATATGATGCAAGAAATAAATTTATTTTTTTGTGAAGAAAAACGAAATTTAGTTTTCCCGATGATTCGCCTCCAAAACCAACAAACCACCACCACACACAACCCCATCTGAACTTGATTCCCCATCGACTCAATCCAATGATTGCTCCTTTAATTAGGGACAGTCACGAATGGCGGTTCCTTAAGGGAATGATGCGTAGAAACCTCCCCTATCGACAAGAGGGCGCGTATGAATCGGAAGATACCGCTCTTGTCGCAAAAAGAGAACAAGAACTGCCTTTAGAAGTAATTTCGTCAATCGGAGCATAAAACCTCCAATAATTACGAAAAAGACCGATATATGGCTTAAGCAACCGCCATTCGAAACACGAGGTTTATTTCAGCAGCTCGGCCAACGGCCTGATTTGCAGAGATTGCAAGGGAGCCTTCCCCGACAGGATTAGACTGACCATAAGGGCCGCGAATTGTCTCGCCAATCTGAAGCTGATTGCCGAATCGCAGGAAAAAACGCTGATTGAAATAGAGACGGTTCTAATTCACCACTTCACCGAGCTCCTCGGCCGAAAACCAAAAATGGCAAAATATATCCTGAACCCTTCATCCTGAGCGAAGCCGAAGGATCTGGCCATGCATCAACACATCTCCGGATCACGAACACCGAGCGACGGGGCACGGCTTAGACTCTGTCCCCGTTTCCTCCTATTTTCCCTGTGGTTATCGGTTGTGTCCATATTTGGTTTATTTGATATGCTACTCTTTCAAGCAAACCGGAAGTTGGTATCAGTATGGGTGGATCGGTTAAATGTGAAAGACAATTTCTGAGGCATCTGCCAGCATCATAAAGCTTTGCTTCACCTTTTAGAATAATTCCTTTCTGGACTAACTCTTTTATAATTACAGGAAGTTTAGTAAAGTTCTTGGGTTTACCATATATTTCGCTGTACCTGTTCCTTAAAGCAGATTCCAATGCAAGAAATGCGTAATGCTGGGAAATAGTGAAAAAGTAATATTCAAAATACCCGAAAATATGAAGTCTTTTAGCGGCATTAAAGACCTTTCTCACTCTTTCAGGCACAGTGGGAATTAATTGAATATCACAAACACTTTTTTGCAAATCCTCTAATGTGATTTCATGAGGCTCGCCAGATTTATCAACTTTTACAAACGGGCTGAATGTGATGTCTTTCTTCAATAATTCGGATAATGGAAGTACAGGGTCACTTTTTAAGCCATATTTAGTATTATAGTCAATCCGCTTTTCAAATTTTTCTAGTATTTTGTATCCGAAAGTAGTCCCAAAAAACCTCATGAAGTCTCTGGCGTGCATCTCGGGTTCTTCTAAAATATCGTATGGTCTAGCCCAAACCCAGTACCAATGTTCAGGATCACCGTAGCCCACCAGCTTAAATCGCTTGAGTTCATTTATCCCGTGCCGGTCGAGATCAAAGCAGTCCAACAACTCTTTATGTTTTTCGATCTCATCTAAGGCAATCTCACCATAATAATTTACTGAAGGTACGCCAAAATCTGAGAAATCATATCTGACCAAATGATATACATTATTTTTAGCTTCCTGGTATTTTTTGACATCAATTGTTATTCTTACAACATTAACCGGGCATGGCAACGAACTTATAGCGTCTCTAAAAGCTAACTCCACAGAAGAAAATTCATCAGCTTCTTTGTTACCGATCCCTTTAACAAACTCTTTTTTTAAATTCTCAAAAAATTCACCAAAATAATTAGTGTAGTCTTTTTCCAAACTCATTCTTTCTTTCCTATCTTTTTCTTCCATTTAATCATTAATAGTTCGGTTTATTAGGGACAGTCAATGTTTTCTGTGCACTCGACCCAGCCATTAATAGTTGGCTGTTCTTAGTATTGGCGTGTCTTGGCGGTCAAGTACAACACCTTGTTAGGCGTTATTGCTCATCTATTTCAGTTATTTCTTCCTCTGATGGCAATACAATTTCGCCTTTACCATGAACCTTGCCATGGCACTTTGAACATAAGACAGAAATATTTTCTATTTCAGTTTCTCCTCCATCAATATATCTTTCCACATGATGATATTCTGCTTCTTTATAATCCTTAAATTTCTCTTTACACATAGTGCAAAATGGCGTTTTTGCATGCGCTGCAATTTTTTCTTCATCTGTTATTTGTCTTCGATCACTTAATTCCTGAAGATCGTATTTTGCCAAAAAATCCTTATTTAAGATATCACGCCTTAAGGCAACAATTTTTTCTGACCAACCACCACGAACATTATCATAAAAACGTTGATAGTTAATATTAGATGAACGAAAGTCTTCAGAGTATGCTTTACCATGAAATCCTTCGATATAATTCTTTATTATTTCTTCTTTACCATAAAGGGAATAATTGATTCTTAATTCTCGAATCATTGTGTAAACAGCTATGACCCATGCATGTTTTTCTAAATATTTATAATCACCAGGATCTGGTGGAAAGCATCTCGCTAAAAAGTTTAGATTTGAAATAACATTTTTATAATCTTTGTCATTTTTTAACATATTTTGATTGTTGGCAAAAAACTTATATAGTTCTTGCGAACCACATTGTTTAGCTCCGAATTTCTCATAAAATAAAATTCTCGCTGCATCCGGAAAAACACCATAACGGCCTTTGTAGACTCCAATAGATTTTTCCATAAAAGGATGTTTTGCAATTTCTCGCATTCTTTGAACAATTTCACCAGGCTTGGCATTCAATCTTTCACCAAGCTGTAGCGGCTTTCCTCGTTGCAATCTTGAAAAAATTAATCTAATACGGTTATCAGTATAGTCTTCCAAAATTTTAAAAGTTAAATTGTAATCGAGAAAAGAAGTTCTTTGAGAATCGGAAATAGGGTTATTCTTATTAAATGTTTTTCCATTATTAGATACGCCAGAAAACCTAACGTTAAGTTTGATTTCGTTATCATAAAACTTTTTAATGGCATTTAGTCTCTGCTGTCCATCTACAATGTAATAAACATCCCGCTCTGAAATATAATTCAAGAAAAATATAGGCATTGGCTCACCACGGAGTATTGTATCAATCAAACATTGATTATCTTCTAAACTCCATGCATCCGCTGGCCTTTGATATGTTTTATCAACTACATATTTATGCCTATCATTTATAAACGCTTGAATTTTTGGCATAGTTACACCCTTTTTTATTAACGCGTTTCTATTGTTTATATGTTTTCCGTAAAAGAATCCATAGCCGTTTCACTGTCCGCATAAAACGTGTTCTTATTCAATATGTAAGTCCTTTTGTAAAACAACCGCCCAAAACATGAACCGCTAATCAAAGATGTCCTCTCTCAGTAATGAGAAATCTACACAATTGAAACGATATTTTCAAGAAAAAACCCCCACTACTCGCTTTTTTGCGAGTAAGGCGCGGGGGCAGGTTTTTGCGTTAAGATAGCTAAAATTTTCCGTCAGTTTTCAATCAAAAACGCTGATACATCAGAGCAAAAATTAAAATTTTTAAAAAATTTTTAACTAACTTTCCCAAATAGAGTTACAAGAATCACGAATCGATATTCGAGGACTTTTTTCGCATCAAAAGTGCAGATAGCTCTAATTATAGAGGGAGTGTTTTTTAACTCCCTGAGTTTACCCCCGGTGTGTGCTTACTTGCTTTTCTGCCGGGGGCTACTTTTTTCGCCTCCGGCAAAAAAATGCCAAATACTAATATAGAATATCGTCAATATCGAAGATCCCAATCCATCTGTAACCAATTAACCAATTAACCAGTTAACCAATAATAAAGGAGTTACTAATGGCCACCGAAGCCCAAATCCGCGCCAACCGGCGTAACGCACAAAAATCGACAGGCCCACGCACCAGCGAAGGCAAGGCCGCCGTCTCACAAAATGCCATCCAACACGGCCTTTCCGCCCGGCAGGACGTAATCACCTCGGAAAGCCAGGACGACTACCGTCTATACCGCGAACGGATGCTCGCCGAGCTGGCCCCGGCCAGCCCTATGGAATCTATGCTCGCAGAACGCATTGTCGCTCTCTCATGGCGCCTAAAACGAGTCTTTAGAATCCAGAACCAGACTATAGACGCATTGAACGCGAATAATACCTCCAGCCCACTAACTAAACTCACTCAATCATTTTTCAAAAACCACGACCTGTCACAGGCCTCTCCATCCAAACCGGCTCCCGAACTTGCCCTCGGTCGTTTGGCCATAAAGGATTTCTCAAATGCAAGGGTACTCGACCGCCTCCTGATGTACGAACGGCGAATTGAGCACAGCCTCTACAAAACGCTCCTCGAGTTTCAAAGACTAAACCTCATCAGAAAACTGGACCCCGAATGTGAAATGCCAATTAACCAATTAACCAATTAACCTTGGAGCGAAGCTTGCCCCTTTCCTATGGGGCGAAGATCCCGCACCAATTGAGCTTAGCTCACGACTAATTGGTGCTGGGCCATTTAACCAAATTAACCATATTAACTAAATTAACCAATGAACCATCACAACCACCGAGAATCAAGAATCTAGTTATTTACGTGCCTATAAGGCACCTCTACATCTGTCGAGAACCCTCTACAAATCACCTACTTTTTATGCAAAACAAACCCAATTTCCAGGATGCCCAAATGAACGTAAATATTTATATTACAACGGATTATGAAAAATTTATCCCGCTGGCGGGGCAAAAAAACAAACCCAATTCAAACCCAATCAAACCCAATTTCCGAAAAGCCAAAATGAATGTAAACTCACTTATAACAAAGGATTACAGAAAAAAGGACGCTTTCGTAGTCCGAAAAAACAAACCCAATTCAAACCCAATTTCCGTAAAGCCCAAAATGAACGCAAACGCTTTTTCACAAAAGGATTATGAAAATAAAACCGCCCTCAGGCCCCAAAAAAACAAACCCAATCAAAGCCAATTTCAAACGGCCCTTTTTTCTGTTAAAACAGGCAATTTCTTCCCAAAAAAACTTCGTAAGCGAGGAAAAAGCAGGGGAATATCGCTTATTTGGACATCTTCTTCAACTTTTCAGGAATCGTGCCTTAAATTCGCTGATAATAGCGGAAAAAGCGTTAAATTCGGAAAAAGCGTTACATTCGGTATCACTGGTGGCACATATATATAATCTTTGCTATTTCATTTTCCAAGGAGGGAAATTAGTACAGTGTATTGAATATACACTATCATTTAAGCCTCTGCTTTAGTCAACATTCTCCTCCATAAAGCAGGGGCTTTTTTCTAAAGTCCCTCAGAGGCCATTTTAACGATGGAATCGTCTTGAGGGATTCATTAGCCTTTTTTCAGGAAGTGGCCCCAGATTGGAGGATTACCCGCTCAAAATATCCACAGCGTTCACCCTGTTGCACCAAACATTCATCTCGAAATAAGCAGCCGCCGTAGTGATGGTCGAAGTTGGCACATCCGGGATTCCTTGATTTTGGGTCGGCATCACCTGTTTCAACGTGCTGAGTAAATTGTTTAATCATTTTCATCTGCCTATAATCCTCCCGCAATTCTGTAAAATAAGTCGGTTGTCTGTCTGGCTTATAAAGCCTCACTGCTAAGGCCTCAATCTATAAAAAATATAAGTTATTTATGCCGAGTTGCAAAATTCTGAAGAAAGTTATTTTTCGTCCTAAATTAAATTGTTTGCCTATCGCCTCAAAGTTTTCCAGACCGAATTAAAACGGGTGAGGTCTTTTAAGCAAACTATCTGCCCGACAATTTCGGGGGCCGAAGTAGTCCGAGATTGGGGGATTACAAGAAGCAACCCTACGCCGCAAGCGAAAATACTCCTGCTGCTCAATTTGCCCTGTAGCATTGTCAAAGACTGCCTTATGCTACAAGGCTTGGGTGTGATGATGGTGGAATGAAAGGCTGACGTCCCGTAGGGGGCTCAGATAATGTTTACTTATTGGAAGATGTCCTGTTCCGTTCCGTATTTCTCTTATCTGGCTTTCGAATTCCCTGTATCCTTTGCTTGCCTGATTTAGGCTTCGCGTGAGAGCCACCTTTTTTCCCAGTACCCCCTTTCATCAGAAACAGGGCTTTAACACATGCCGCTTTTGTAGTTCGGTCACGATGCTTCAGCCCTTGCTCAAGGACCTCCGAAGCCATTTTCTTCATCCTGCCCTTCATACTCCTCAGACCGTACGCTGCTGCTTTCTTTGTTGTCCTTGAGTAGTTGCCAAGTAATGTCTCCGTGAGGATAGCCAAGCCATCTTCCTGCATCCACGACAGATTGAAAGCTGCCAGCCTGGCAGTTGAAATATCACTTGAGCACAACTTCCGTGTTAGCTGCCTCAGAAGCTCGATAGATGCTTCGTCTTTTTCCTGTCCGGAAGATTTTTGTTCTTCGAACTTCATAGAGTTTCCTTCAAATAGAGGCAAGTATAATTGAATACTCCCAATTATGCCAGTTGAAAAAGTAGGTCCGCAAAACGCCCCACAATTTTTATGTCACTGACATTTTCCATACTTCCAATTAGTTAACTTTCGCACTTTTTGAATTGTGTTAAATTGGGCAATTATGAGCTTATGAGCCATTTCGCGACAATATAATTATTTTTGTAATGTTCGAACGATTTACCGAACATGCATAAAATACCAAATTATACGTAAGTGCTTATATTGCAAAGGATTCTTCTAATAAAAAGTGCGAAACTCAACAATTACTTTAGCTTTTTATTTTTGTGAGAGTTTCTTTGACGTATACTCCAGCAGAGCTTTCAACTCTTTCCATCCAGGACTTTGGGGCTCGTCCTGCATTGAACCTGGTATGTGGAAAGCGGCTGCTGGATGTTCAGTAAACCGCCCATTTCCCTCAAGCCAACTTTTGTTTACTTTCCAGTAACCCTTTAATTCGCGTATTTCTATTCTCCTAAGCACGTTGCACTTTGGTAAACTCTCATCGTCACCGCATTCACGCAGAGCCAAATCGATTCCGTCCCCGGTGAGTCTCGGATGCAGTTGGGCGTAAACCTGCTGTCCCAAATACAGGTTGGTATATTTGCTTCTTTCCTTGGTAACACTGCCAAATCGTTGACAGATTTGTTTTTCCAGGGAGATGTTGTGACTCTTATCGAAGGTGCTTTCATCTCTCCTGTATTCGGGCATCTTTTCAAAGGACAGGACCCAGTCTCTCAGGCGCTCTCGGTCAAATAAAATCTTGCCGAAAGGGAGGATTGAGTGTGGAATCTTCTTTTCTCTCACCAGATACAATACGTCTTTATCACCACATTTGAGAAATTTGGCCGTTTCTTCCATGTCGAAGAAGCCTTGATTACTGTTCTTATCCATTTCTTGCTCTCTTTTTAGACTAATGTATGGTATACTAAACTCCATATATGCTATACATTAGCCAATAGACATCTTATAACGATTGGCGTCAAGCATTATTTACTATTTTTTCATATTTTTCTGCTTTTTTATGAGCAAGCGGCGAAGTTTGGGGGTAGGCCCCCTTAGAATGTAAAGCACTCTAATCAAGGGGGTAGAGGATTGGGTTTGATTGGCTTTGAATTGGGTTTGTTTTCACCAAGTGTCCAATTGGATTTATTTTCATAGTCCGTTGTATTATAGGGATTTACATTCATTTGACTTTTCAATAATTGGGTTTGTTTTGCATTATTCGCTTATAAATTCGTACGTAATATTTCGTACATTTTCGCTTTCGGGACTGTGAACTTTTTGTCTACCATCATAGAACATCTGAAGAAACATGAGCAGATGGCTATTTGGAGAACCCCCTGATTTGTGATACCCGCTCCCCGATCTAAGTCGAGGACAAGCTTCACGGGCACAAGTTTTCGATTTGCTATTGTTTAGCCGCTATCCGACATACAACATACGAGATATTATTCAATTGTTATTTATCTATCATACACATCAGGAGGTTGGCCGTCAAGTGAAATCCGAAAAAATATATGAATTAGCCACTGACCTGTCCGGCGTTGGTCAATACCAGAAGTCCAAAATTCCACATAAACGAATCAACTCACAATTTTTGGGGGCGAATCTGCCGTTTTACAGCAGGGCCCATGGCGACTTGTCAATTTTTGAGCGAAAAGCCAGCCTTATTCTACAAAGAATTCTTTTTAGATAATATCAACAAACAGCTTCTCGTACAAGCTCTTGACTATAAGAGGGAGCTATACTGATGGATTGGCCGGGTTTATATCCAAAAAAACGAATATTTTATCGTCTGTAACTAACTGAAATAGCTGGACTTAAAGAATATTCCCAAAAAAAGTTCAAAAAATTCCAATTTTCTTTCTCACATTTTCGCGATTTTTGGCAATACCTCTATAGAGACCGGCATTTTTTGGTCAACTGTTCGTGTTGTGAAAAAAAAGAGATTTGAAAGGAGGTGTTGCCAATGGGCAGATAAATAAAATATAGTATTGTCGTTTTTGAAGGAAGTATGTTGTTTTGTAGTTGATTTTTTTGATTTTTTATGGGATAATTAATCCCGGAAAGGAGTTTTTATTATGAAAACTTCAAATCTTTCCCGTATCACACTTCTTTGCGGCCTGGCACTGGGAATCATGGTCCTATGGGCAGCCGTAGCGCCAAGTGCAACGAATGTAGATTCGGCTAGAGGCGGTTGGGTCTGGGTAGGCGAAGGAGCATGTTGCTGGGGTAATGTTGATGACAACTGTCTCAATTATCCTTGGCCAGCAATTTGCACAAATGACAAAAAGGTTAATATATGCAATGGCTCTGGTGTGGGCGGTGGCTGTGTTTTTGAGTGGACGACCCCTTGTATTGGCAATTACTACTGCGACAATGCCATTGATACCCATTGTAGTGCTGGGTAGTTAAATGAGAACGTTGAAAAGATATACAGGTTGGGTGCTGCTCTCCGGTACCCAACCTGTCCTTGGAAACGTTTATGGGAGATTTATTATGAAAAAAAGAGGCCCGCTAAAGGATGCAGTAGTAATGTTTATTATTTTAGGAACCATAACGGCTTATGTGGGCGCTGCGGGGATACCATCAGCATCCGAATTGATCGACAAATACACCCAGGCGCTCGACTCAACTTCAAGCTTTATTGAGGATTATGAAAAAACTGCAGAAGGTAGTTTCCGAGGCGGTAGAAATTCACATGCAGGAAAGCATTTTTCTCGCGGACAACTCCGATATGATGAACAAAGACTATATGAGTACGAATATAGTTGGGGAGATTGGGCGTCTCTGACTTTTACTGAGGACAAACCACACTACACCATGTCTGTTGTCAACAGCGAAATGAATTACCAAAATACCAAGAGGGTTGGAGATAGACATAGACCAGGAAAAGTCATGCGGAGACCACGTCCACAAGGTCAAAACATCACTCTACACGCACATTTTGGGGTTTCGTATTTGGCAGGATATATTGGCAGCGATGAACGGCTGGATGCAATACTCCGCAAAGCAGATCGTATTGAGGTACAGAAAAAACCCCAAAAAGTTGGAGATTCTGACTGTTTCGTGATCGAAGCTGATACAAAGTGTGGACGATACAAAGTATGGTTGGATCCGGAACACGGGTTTCATCCGGCAAAATTGCTGCACGAAGCCGGTGAAGGTGATTATTCAGATCGCCATTTAATGGCTAAAGGGGATAGCGCAAAGGAATACTTAAAAAATGTTCGCTTCGAAAAAGTCGGCGATGTTTGGGTGCCTATGGAAGCAGATTCAGGCAGTGATTTACGCGGCGCACAAGGAGATTTTGCAAAGGACAACTATCACTACAAGCGAACAAAGATTGTGTTGAATCCCGACCATGACAAGCTGGGTTCTTTTGATGATCCGTTAGAGAATCCGAGCAATGATCCGGAACTTACGAATGGAACGCGTGTGTTAATGAACCACCTGCCGATAGACTACACCTGGCAGGATGGGGAATTGGTTCCGGATATTGACGAAGCTGTTATTGACGAAATCGATAAGATGACCGAAGAAATTATGGCCCGCAATACGACAGTTGAGTCTACCAGTCCAACCGTTTCAGAATTGCTCAAAAAATACGCCGAAACACAGGATAAACTTCGAAGCTTCATTGCCAAAGGCGAAAGCACAATTGAATATATCAAGATACCAAACCAATCGGGCCGAATGCAAAAAGAGCTTTGTGAATTCAGAACCGACGGCGACCGTGTCAATCATCGCGGCTCTGTATGGGACAAGCGACTTTCGAAAGATAAAGCTTTGTACAAAAGCTTTCTATGGGACGGCAAGTCCTTCATTCAGTATAGACAAGGGTCGCAATTAACGGACAGCACGGTCTTTATTGAGAAAAATGACGACAGCAAAAAAAGAATGATTGCCACGGAGTATAAGGGCGCACCGCTAATGGGTATCTGCGGCGGTGATTATGACAGGATAGATTCGATTCTACGCAAAGCTGATGACATATCACTGCGACAAAAAACCGAGCAGGTGGGTAACTCACAGTGTTATGTCATCGATGCTGTAACAAAACGTGGCAAATACAGGGTCTGGATAGACCACGAGCACGGCTATAACATCGCAAAGATAGAGCTGCAAAAAAGAAAAGGTGAACTGATTCACAGTGGTGAACGTGTAAAAATCGGTATGTTGTTTTTATTGGAAAACGTTCGTTTCGAAAAAATAGATGGTGTATGGGTGCCTGTGGAAGCTGATATGAAGCAATATCAGGATGATCAGATCAGGATAATTAAGTGGCATCATAAACGAACAAAGATGACCCTTAATCCCGACCATAATGCACTGGGTTCTTTCGTGCCGGACAATATCCCCGAATATCAGATATAAAATAAATGTAAGCTCAACTCAAAGGAAAATCTCAGTTGACATTTCAAAAACAAGAAGGCACAATGTGTCGGATATCCGGCGACTGTCGTCCGGTCCCTTTTGAGCTTTGTAGAATAAGGAAAAGAAAATGCAAGGCATACTATTAAAGACTATTCTCAGCTTGGCAATCATTGCGACAATAGCAGGCTGTGGACCCGGGGGGAATCTGACCGTTGTTGAAAAGCGGCAGGTCGTGATGGACATGGAAAACGAAACCCTTGAAAGATTGTACAGGGAAGCCCCCGGGACCAAAGAGAAGATTTCGAAGGCCGCCGGCTACGGTACTTTCAGTAATGCCAACATCAATTTGATTTTCGCGAGCGCCGGAGGCGGTTATGGCGTGGTCGTTGATAATGCAACCGGAAAACGTACCTATATGAAGATGGCATTAGGTGGTATCGGTCTTGGATTGGGTGTAAAGGATTATCGTGTTGTTATGATATTCAAGGACAAGACCACGCTTAATAATTTTGTGGAAAGCGGCTGGGATTTTGGTGCCCACGCAGATGCTGCGGCTAAAGCCGGTGAAACGGGAATTGAAGATTGCCTTTACTTTTAAGTGATTTATACATAATAATAAAGTGGGAAGATTAACGCATTCGGATAAGCTGAATCGAAGATTTAATTTCGTAATATTGGTTATAGAGGGATTTGTTATTTAATTGTCTGTAGGAGAATTCTGATGAGATGTTCAAAAACTTGGATGGCCATTATGTTTCTTTTCTCCTTTATTTCGATCGCTTTAGAACAAAATAGTAATGCTACCATAATATCAGAGATATTGAAAAATGAAAAGCGAATCAAAGACGTTCAAGCTAATGTCAAATGGTATGAACCAGAAACAAACAATATTCTTGTTGTTTTTGAATGGGGCTGGGAAAATGGAAAGGAGTTCATTAATGGCCATAAATGGTTAGGAAAAGACAAAAAAGAACCGACTACTGAGATAAAATATGCCTTCAATGGTGAAGTACAGCGCAACTTCCGCCAGAATATGAGAGGAGAAAGTTGGAGTACAGGAGGTATATTTGGCTTTACTCCTGATACATTTAATGTGTATATGACACCAAAAGCTTTGCTTGGTTATTCGATTAAACAGCATGGACAAGAGACTTTTGGGCATATTTTATCTAAAGCAAAAGAGTTAATTATTCGAGAACAAACTGAAGAAATTAACGGGCACGAATGTTGTGTTGTAGAAGCAAAAGGGATTGAAGACGGAGATTGCATATATGATGTACGTGCTTGGATTGACACTGAGAGAGATTTCAGACCACTGAAGATCGAAAAATTTTCTAGCCCTGAGTGCAAAAATGCAGATGCTAGTAAACATTGGCAAGCGCTAGTCATAAGGATAGATAATATTGAGTTGGAACAAATTGATGGGGTATGGTTTCCGATAACAGGTGACCGCAGTTTTTTTACCAATGAGTGGGTTCTTCCCAAGGGTATAACGGAAGAAGAATTTAAGAGATCTTTTTCACATCTTACCGAAGAAGAACAGATGAAAAAGTTGCGACATACGACTGTTCCTCAAGGATTAACACGCAGAATCGAAATTAAAATGGTTAAAATTAACAAAGGGATTAATCCGGAAAATTTTACAATAAAGTTTCCTCTGGACTGCCGGGTGTGGGATGACTTTCGTCAAATTGGATATGTAATTGGGGGTAGTTCAGCTCTGTCAGAAATTGCTTCTCTGGAGGTTAAGGAAAGCAAATCTCCAAATATGGATCAGTCTCCGGAATCGGCGCTTCCCGATAAAACCTCAGAGGTTGGAGAACAAGAAGTTGAACCGGCAATAGATGAAAATTCAAAAGCGAGTAAACCAAAACATGAGCTAACAGGAAATGAAAAGTCTGAAACAGAAGAAAGTGACCAAAAAGAACACTCTAATATATTGGGAAAGGTTTCATACGCAATGTATTTCTTGGGCCTCTTGCTGGTCCTGATTGTAGTTGGTGTTGTATATGCTATGAGAAAACCGAAAACGAATTGTTAGAGCCTAAGTTTTACTCTTGGTACTATTTTCCATTATCAGACTACTCTGAGCTGCACATAAATGTCTTTAAGCTGCTTGCAACATAAACAATCGAACTGTCTAAGTCTAACGGACTTCTAAAGAGGAGTCGGAATGAAGCGGCGAACAATTCCTGTGTTGGCAATGGTAGTAGTTGTGTTGTTGACAAGTCCTGTATTTGCTAACCTAACCGACGAGCTCATTGCCTCAGAAGAGCAGGGCTGGCCCCAGTGGCGCGGCCCCCGGCGCGATGGCATTTCTGATGAAAAAGGTCTGCTCTCGACTTGGCCTGCAAGTGGGCCGAATCTTCTGTGGAAGGTCGAAGGTCTGGGAACAGGATGGTCCTCACCGATTGTTGTCGGTAAGCGGCTGTACATTACCGGCGACGTGGGTAACGACCTCATTGTGTTTGCGTTCGACCGCAACGGTACGCCACAGTGGCAGGCAAAGAACGGTAAGGCTTGGAAGGGGCCTTACCCCGGAGCACGGGCATGCTGTGTCTTCTCCGAAGGCCGCTTATATCACTTGAACTCGCATGGGCGTTTGGCTTGCCTGGACGCAGGCTCGGGCAAGGAACTCTGGGCTGTTGATATTCTGGAACGGTTCAGCGCCCGGAACATCACCTGGGCGTTGAGTGAATGTCTGTTGGTGGATGGTACGCGGGTCATCGTCACACCTGGTGGGAAAAAGGCCCTGATGACCGCGCTGGACAAGCGAAACGGCCAGACGGTGTGGACCACTGAGCCACTTGCCGAGGATCGCACCTCACACTGTTCACCGATCCTATTCCGGTATGCCGGACGCCGGGTGATTGCAAATTGCTCCTCAGCGCATGGCTTCGGCGTCGATGCCGATACCGGCAAGCTGCTCTGGACGGTCCCGCTGCGAAACCCACACGGAGTCAATGTCGCAACTCCGGTGTAT
>Ga0209979_1003450_pt1 | contig 13944 bp, 15 predicted proteins | sample AnhtaG_FD_183114 | JGI IMG/M metagenome (GOLD analysis project Ga0209979, IMG submission 183114) | Deep subsurface microbial communities from Anholt, Denmark to uncover new lineages of life (NeLLi) - Anholt_01485 metaG (SPAdes) (version 2) | ecosystem: Environmental > Aquatic > Marine > Oceanic...
TGAACCGCGTGGAGGGCCACGCTACCGAGAGCTTGCCCATAAGATGCCATAATCAGGCTAGCCGACGGCTGGCAAGTTATGTCTAGTCGAATCGGGTGGCCTATTTGTGTTTGGCCTGACTACATCTCAAGTGTCGAAAACAGGCTAAGCGAGCAAGAAGTAAAAGGCCCGTGATCCCTGCCAGAAAGCGCAAAGCCATCGAGACATTGATAGTAGACCTTCTGAGCAGCGAGCTCGGAGACAGGGCAGCCAGGGTCGTCCTTTTCGGCAGTGTAGCCCGTGGGGATGCTGATCCGGAGAGTGACATTGATGCGCTGGTCTTTGGGACGGGTGAGTTGGATTGCCTGTCCAAAGCCTGCGCTGTGGCCTCCTTCAACACCGCCTTGGAGTGGGGGGAGAGTGTAGAGGCCGTGGTCTATTGCAGCGACGAACTGCGCTTTCCCAGTTCCTACTTCTTGTATAATGCGCTGCGCCGGGGAGAGGAAGTGTACCAAATGGACGAGAAGATACTGCGCCGACAGGAGGCTGAGTCCGCCCTCGCCCTGGCCAGGGAATACCTGAAGTCCGCCCGAAATGCCTCGGCCAATGGATTCCGTCGGTTGGCCATTGATGCAGCCTATAACGCCAGTGAACTGTGTGTGAAGGGGTTACTACTGCCCAAGTGAGAGGGACAAGTCGAACCAACTGCTGTATTCTACGATAGCAGCAGGCTTTGCTGGAACCAAAGTCCTTCTCACCTCTCTCTCGGCCAAGAGCGACGGCCTGATTGCATTTGTAGAGAAAGGAGGGATATACTGGTAGTCTGGTCGCTCTGACTGCCAGTATACAGAATTCCAATGACCCACAAGGTGAAGAAAGTCGTCCTCGCTTATTCCGGTGGACTGGATACCTCCTGCATCGTCCCCTGGCTGAGGGAGAACTATGGCTGCGAGGTGATCACCTTCACCGGCGACATCGGCCAGGGGGATGAGTTGGAGGGGCTGGAGGAAAAGGCGCTGGCATCGGGGGCCTCCAAAGCCTATATCGAGGACCTGCGACAGGAGTTCCTGCTGGAATATGCCTTCCGCACTATGCAGGCCGGGGCCATCTATGAGCACAAGTATCTGCTGGGCACATCTTTCGCCCGGCCACTCCTGGCTAAGCGGCAAGTGGAGATCGCTGAGATGGAGGGGGCCGATGGAGTGGCCCATGGCTGCACCGGCAAGGGCAATGACCAGGTGCGCTTCGAGCTGACCTACAAGGCCCTCAACCCCCGCCTGACGGTGATCGCCCCCTGGCGGGAGTGGGACATCCGCTCTCGGGAGGACGCGCTGGCCTACGCTGCAGCGCATGGCATCCCCGTCAGCGCCTCGAAGGAGAAGATTTACAGCCGCGACCGCAACATCTGGCACATGAGCCATGAGGGAGGGCCGCTGGAGGACCCCTGGTTCGAGCCCGACGAAGGCATCTTCGTCCTAACCTGCTCGCCTGAGGAGGCACCTGACGAGCCGGAATACGTGGAGATTGACTTCGTGCAGGGCGTGCCCCGTCGGATCAACGGCGTGGCCATGGGGCCAGTGGAACTGCTCACTGAGCTCAACAGGATGGGGGGCAGACATGGCATCGGCCGGGTAGACCTGGTCGAGAACCGGCTGGTGGGCATGAAATCGCGGGGCATCTATGAGGCTCCCGGCGGAACCATCCTCTACACCGCCCACCGCGAACTGGAGACGCTTACCCTGGATCGGGACACCAGTCACTACAAGGCTCTTCTGGCCCAGCGCTACGCCGAGTTGGTCTACTATGGCCGCTGGTTCACCCCCCTGCGAGAGGCAATGGATGCCTTTGTGCGGGAGACGCAGAAGCGGATCACCGGCACAGTGCGGCTCAAGCTGTACAAGGGCTGCTGCCGCGTTGTAGGGCGCAAGTCGCCCTACTCCCTCTATAGAGAGGAATTTGCCACCTTCGGCCAGGAGGATGTCTACGACCAGAAGGACGCCCAGGGATTCATTAATCTCTTCGGCCTGCCGCTGAAGGTCCAGGCCCTGCTGGAACTGGAGGGGGTGCGCAGGACAGAGCTGGAAGCGCCCGATTACACCAAGTTCAAGAGGGACTGAGATGGAATTCACAGCGGACATCCTAGAGCTGATTGGCCACACTCCTCTGGTGCGCCTGAACCGGGTGGCGGAAGGGTGTCCCGCCACAGTGCTGGCCAAGCTAGAGTGCCTTAACCCCACCGGCAGCATGAAGGACCGCATCGCCCTGTACATGATCCGGGACGCAGAGCGAAGGGGGATCTTGGGGCCTGGCTCCGTGGTGGTAGAGCCCACCAGCGGCAACACAGGGATGGCACTGGCTCTGATCTGTGCCATCAAGGGCTACCGCATGATCGCGGTGATGCCCGAGGCCATGAGCGTCGAGAGGCGCAGGATCATCGAGGCCTACGGAGCCGAGGTGGTACTGACCCCCTGTCGTGGTGGTCCCGGGGGACCCTGCGGTCGGGAGGACATCCAGCGGGCCAAGGAGGAGGCCCGAAGGCTGGCCGAGGAGTTGGGTGGATTCCTGCCCGACCAGTTCACCAACCAGCAGAACGTGCGGGCCCATCGGGAGACTACCGGCCAGGAGATTCTGGCCCAGACTGAGGGCCGCCTGGATGCCTTCGTCATGGGTGTGGGCACGGCTGGCACGCTCATGGGTGTCGCGCAGGCCCTGAAAGAGCACGACCCCTCCATCCAGGTAGTGGCTGTCGAGCCAGCCAGCTCAGCCACTCTGTCCGGTGGCCCGCCGGGCTACCATCGCATTCAGGGCATCGGCGAGGGGTACGTGCCGGAGCTGTTCGACTATGACCTATGCGATGAGGTGATCGCTGTGAGCGACGAAGAGGCCATCGGCATGGTCCGACGGCTAGCGCGGGAGGAGGGGATCTTCGCCGGCTTCTCCTCCGGGGCCAACATAGCCGCCGCTCTACAGGTGGCGGCAAAGCTGGAGGAGGGACAGAGGGTAGTGTCCATCATCGCCGACTTGGGCCTGAAATACCTGAGCGTATTCCCCCTGAACTCGACGGTTTGTCACTCTCCCCATTTGGTGCTAAAATCGTAGTCATGACCGCGCCACTGGACCGGCCACAGTCTGATCTGAGGGGCTCATGGGCTTACAAATTGGCATCGTAGGTCTGCCCAATGTGGGCAAATCCACGCTTTTCAACGCCCTCACTCGTGCGCAGGTGCCCGTGGCCAGTTACCCCTTCACCACCACGGACCGACATGTGGGTGTGGCCACGGTGCCCGACCACCGGCTGACTGACATCGCAGCCATTGTGCAGCCTGAACGGATCGTGCCCACCACCGTGGAGTTCGTGGACCTCGCGGGCCTGGTGCGGGGCGCTCACAAGGGGGAGGGGTTGGGCAACCAGTTCCTGGGCCACATACGCAGCGTGGATGCGGTGGCTATGGTCGTTCGCTGCTTCCGCGACGGCGATGTTCCCCACGTGCATGGCCAGCTTGATCCAGAGGGCGACATCCAGGTGGTAGAACTGGAGCTGATCCTGGCTGACCTGGCCTCGGTGGAAAGATGCCTGCAAAAGGTGCGTTCACAGGCCAAAACACGGCCCCGGGATTACGCGACCGAGCTGACCTGTCTGGAGCGGGTGCGGGAGCACCTGCAAAGTGGACAGGGCGTGCGTTTCCTGGAACTCAGCGAGGACGAGGCCGGCTATGTGCGCGACCTAAAGCTGCTGACAGCCAAGCCCCGGCTGTACGTGGCCAACGTGGGAGAGGAAGACCTGCCCGACGGCGGGGATCTGTGCGCTCCGGTGGTCCGTCTGGCCAGACACGAGGGAGCGGAGATGGTACCACTGTGTGCTCTGCTGGAGATGGAGCTGGCTGAATGGCCGGAGGAGGAGGCCACTGCCTATCGCGCTGAAGTGGGGATGGAGGGTTCGGGGCTGGATGTGCTGGTGCAGGCTGGCTACAGGCTACTGAAGCTCATCACCTTCTTCACTACGACAGGCGGGCATGAAGTACGGGCCTGGACGCTGCCGCAGGACAGCACCGCGCTCCAGGCGGCGGCCAAGGTGCACAGCGACATGGCTCGCGGCTTCATCCGAGCTGAGGTGATCAGCTGCACAGACCTGATGGCCGTCGGCTCCTTCGCTGCTGCGAGAGAACAGGGCCGGCTGCGGGTGGAAGGGCGCGACTACCTCGTACAGGACGGGGACATCGTCCACATTCGGTTTCAGGTTTGAGGATCGTGAAGGGTGAACATCCTGATAATTGATGGGCGGGATGGGTTCCGCAGACGCCTCAGCGCTCGCTTGCAAAGAGCAGGGCATCAGGTACAGGCCCTATCGGAGCTGGAACCAGCACTGGTCTGGATGGAGAGCCATCGTCCTGACGCGGTGATGGTCGAGCGGGGAGTGCTGCTTCAGCAGGGAGAGCCATTGCTGATGGCCATGGCCCGATACGAAAATCCTCCGGCTATCCTCTCCGCTCCCCGAGGGCCAGAGGAATCGGGCCTTGCGGAGGTGAGGGAGCGGATAGACCGGGTAGAAGGGGTGCGTCGGCAGGCGGAGGAGGCAGCGAGGGCCCTCCCCACACGGCTTCAGATTAGGGAGCTGGTCATTGATCAGGCCAAGCGGCGAGCTATTTTCCGGGGGCGGCTCCTTCCCCTCACCCCCACTCAATATCGCCTTCTCCATTGCCTGGGTCGCCACGCCGGGCAGGTGATCGGCTATCGGGAACTGCTGTGTCAGGTGTGGGGTTTCGACGCCGAAGAGGGGGAGGCCCGCGAGCTTCTCAAGGCCCATATCCGCCAGATCCGGCGCAAGATGGGACTGGATGCGCAGCGAGCCGAGTACCTGCAGTCCGTGCGCGGCTTTGGCTATATGCTAATTGACCCCCATGAGGATGAACTCCTCCGCTCCTCTCCCGAATAACCCCTCTTGTTTACCGAATCTTCACCCAACCTCCACCCTTTCTCTACTGACAACCCGGGTATTTTCTGCTATGATAGGCATGTAAAATTTCCGGATGAAAGGAGGAAATTGCAGTGACCGGAGGCTTCTGTCCCGACTGCGATGCCACGATCACCGTTGGCCGTGAGGTCAAGGTGGGAAACCGCCTCAATTGCCCTGAATGCGGCGTTGAGCTTGAGGTGATGAGTCTTTCGCCCTTTGAGCTGGACTACGCCGATTTCGAGGAGTGGGGGGAAGAAGAGGAAGAGTGGGAGGAGGAGGAATAACCTCCCTCCACAATCTCCTCTAACTGACGTCCCTGCTTGGCGAAGCCGGCCTATGCAGGCTGAAATCAGCCGGCGCAGGCCGACTTTGCAGGTCTTGGCATCAGGAACACGGATCGGGGGCCAGGAGCCCCAAGAAACCCGGCTTCTCAGCTTGCTGGTGATCAGAAGCTGGGGTTCCTCTTAATAGGGTACGCCTGCCCCCTGGAATGCCCCGGTTTGGCAAAAGAGCCTCTCTATGCTATAATACACGTCCGCTAATCAGAGTGATATGACCACACTCATTTCCGCTTCCGGCGGAGGCCCCTCACCTCCGACCAGAGGCAATCCCGTGGGAAGGAGAATCATCCCTAGATGCGCAATTACGAGCTGGTCTTCATCATTCATCCTGACCTCGAAGAGGAAGGCCTGGCGGAGATCAAAGAACAGATCGGCAACCTGATCACTTCCAGGGGTGGGCGGGTGATGGGCGTGGACCTGTGGGGACGGCGGCGGCTGGCCTATCCCATCGTCGACCAACTGGAGGGCCATTACGTACTTATGCGGTTCGAGCTCGATCCTCCTCAGTTGCCCGAGTTGGAGCGGATGATGAAACTTGACAGCCGGATTATCCGCCGCCTGTTGGTCCGAACTGACGGATGAACTCAACAGAGCTCCAAGATTATGGTAGACGGAGGAGAGGTAGAGCAATGCCCGGAGGCTTGAACAAAGCCATGCTCATCGGCCGCCTGGGAAGGGATCCCGAGATGCGTTACACACCCAGCGGCAAGCCGGTCACCTCCTTCAGCGTGGTGACCAGCCGGAGTTGGGTCACCACCAATGGTGAGCGCCGGGAGGACACTGAATGGTTCAACGTCGTAGCCTGGGGAAATCTGGCAGAGATCTGTAGCCAGTACCTTAGCAAGGGCCAACAGGTCTATGTCGAAGGGCGGCTTCAGACGCGCAGTTGGGAGGACAGCGAGGGCAAACGCCACTCGCGCACCGAACTGGTAGCACAGGAGATGATCATGCTCGATGAGCACCACGGCCCTGCTGCTTCACCCTGGGAGGGAGTTGGCCACCGTGCTGAGAGCTAAGGAGCCAGGTGCTGACCGCTTCGTGTGCCTCTGCTCGTGGACTGCGGGGCTGGTCAGCCCACAACTTCAGCTCAGCAGGGCCCACAGGAGCCAAGAGGGGAAGGCGAGAGCCTTCCCCCATAGAGCTTAGATAGTCGAGGAGGAGATATTGGCTATCCGGACGCGGGACAGGAGCGATCGAAGGTCTGGACGACACAATAGACACATCTGTGCATTTTGCGTGGATCAAATCAAGGTGGACTATAAGAATGTAGATCTCTTACGAGAGTTTCTGACCCAACGGGGGCAGATCGTGCCTCGCCGTCGGACAGGCAACTGCGCCAAGCATCAGAGACGGTTGGCTCGGGCGATCAAACGAGCGCGTCACCTGGCGCTGCTTCCTCACGCTCCCCAGCACACCTATCAATACTGATAGTAGGCCAGAGCAGGGAGTATGAAGATTCTCCTACTTCCCAGGAACGGGTATCGCAGGCGGGCCCTCGTATGAGGTCCCCCTTTTTGGAGAGTAGAAGACGAGATGGCCAGACGCGCACGGAGAAAGGCAAAGGGCACAAAGGAGGCCCAACTCACCGGAAAACAGCTTGCCCGGCGAGAGCGCGAAGCGATCCAGTCGCGCCGCATCTGGATCGCTTTGACCATGGTGGGCATTCTGTCCATCGGAGTGTTGGGGTTTGGAGCCTATCAGGAGTTCATCGCCAAACCCAATGCTCCGGTGGCGATAGTTAACGGTGTGCCCATCCGCACCAGCGCCTATCAGCATATGGTGCACTACGAGCAGTGGCGGCTGCGGATTCAAGCGGCGGAGCTTCAGCAGCGCCAGGCACAACTGGACCCAGAAGCCGAAGAGCAGGAGCTCATGGCCCAATATCTGAACCAACAACTCCAGCAGATTCAGACCATGATGTCCCAAGTGCCGCGCCAGACTGCGCAGAGGATGATAGATGATGAACTGGTGCGCCAGGAGGCCCACTGGCGAGGGATCACTGTCAGTGAGGAGGAACTTCAACAGGCCATTGAGGAGCAATTTGGCTACTACCGCACCTCTCCGACTCCCGCCCCGACGCCGACAGCCGTCGCTGAGACCCTGTCCATCGCCACCCCGGTGCCCACCCCAACTCCGATAACCCTGCAACAGTTCCAGGAAGCCTATGGCAACTACGTCAAGATGATCACGGAGCAGACCGGGATGTCGGACGCGAAGCTACGGGAGGTCTTCCGCGACGCGCTCCTCCGGCAGAAGCTACAGGAAGCCCTGGCTGCTGAGATGCCGACTGAAGCCGAGCAGGTCCACGCCCGGCACATCCTGGTCGAAACGGAGGAGGAAGCGCAGCAGGTATGGGAGCGGCTCAGTAAAGGGGAGCTCTTCGAACTGCTGGCCCAGGAGTTATCCACGGATGAGTTCAACAAGGGTGAGGGGGGAGACCTGGGGTGGTTCCCTCGGGGGCAAATGGTGCCTGCCTTCGAGGAAGCAGCCTTCGACGCCGAGGTGGGGGAGATTGTCGGGCCGGTGCAGAGCTCCTTCGGATGGCATATCATCAAAGTGGAGGGGCACGAGGTGCGGGAACTGGAGCCCAGCACGCTTTCATTCCGGCAAGGCCAGGCACTGCAGAACTGGCTGGCCGAAGCGCGGCTGGGGGAGGACATAGAGAACCTGTGGAGGCCCGAGATGGCCCCGCCTGCAGAAGAGGCCCAGCCACTGCCGCGCTAGTGGCAGCCGGGCCGCTACCTTACCAGCCTTCTGGCCTCCAGCACGTTGGTCAGGGCCTCGATCTTGGTCAACACGCGGCTTAGCTGGGAGATGCTGTGGATCTCCAGAGTGGCGATCATGGTGGCCAGGTTTTGCCTCTTTTGGGTGCTGGTGCTCACCGCGCTCATGTTGATGTTCTCGTTAGCCACTACCCCGGAGATGTCGTGAAGCAGGCCGTCGCGGTCGTAGGCCAGGATGTGCACCACCACTGGATAAGTCTCCGGTACTCTCTTACCCTCCCACTCCACCTCGATCACCCTTTCCCGATGCTTCTCCGCCAGGTAGAGGATATTGGGACAATCCCGGCGATGGACCGTGACACCTCGGCCCCGGGTGATGTAGCCGCTGATCTCGTCCCCCGGCACGGGGTTACAACAACGGGCCAGGTTAGTGAGCAGGTTCCCTACCCCTCGCACCCGCACTCCGGTGGGTGAGGGACGGCGGGGGATGACCTCGGTGGGAATGGCCCTCTCCGGGCTTTCGTCGGGCACCACGCGCCCCGCAATCTGCTGGGTGTTGACGCCTCCGAAACCGATGGCCGCCAGGAAATCGTCAACTTTATCGTAATCGAAGCGCTTGGCAATGGCTTCGTAGCTCAGTTCGGTGACCCCCAGCCGCTTCAACTCCCGGTCCAACAGCTCCCGCCCTCGGGCGACGTTCTGCTCCCGATCCTGACGTCGGAACCACTGTCGGATCTTCTGGCGAGCCCGGGAGGTCTTCGCATAGCCCAGGGCGGGGTTGAGCCAGTCTCGGCTGGGCCCTCCTCGCTTGGTGGTCAGGATCTCGACCTGCTGGCCATTCTGAAGGCGGTAATCCAGAGACACCAGCTTGCCATCCACCTTGGCCCCTCGGCAGCGATAGCCAATCTCGGTGTGGATGTGGAAGGCGAAGTCCACGGGAGTTGAACCGGCGGGCAGGTCAATGATGTCCCCCTTGGGGGTAAAGACGTAGACCCGCTCCTCGAAGACGTCGCTTTTGAGCGAGTCAAGAAACTCGTAAGCATCGGTGACCTCCTGACGCCATTCCATGAGGGAACGCAGCCAGGCGATCTTGGCCTCGAAGGTGGGATCCCGCCTGGTATGCTCCTTGTAGCGCCAGTGGGCGGCGATGCCATACTCAGCCCGCCGGTGCATTTCGTGGGTGCGGATCTGCACCTCCAGGGTCTTGCCCTCCTCGGTAACCACTGCTGTGTGCAGGGACTGATACATGTCGTCCTTGGGAGTGGCGATGTAGTCATCGAATTCGCCGGGTATGGGACGCCACAGGCTGTGCACCACACCCAGGGCGGCATAGCAATCCTGCAGCCGATCCACAATGATGCGTATGCCACGCATATCGTAGATCTGGGCAAAGCTCACCCCTTTACGGCGCATCTTGTCGTAGATGGAGTAGGTGTGCTTGGGCCGCCCGTTGATCTCGGCCTGGATTCCAGCCTGGGCCAGTTCCTCCTGCAAGAGGGTGATGATCCTCTGGAGGTATCGTTGTCGGTTGGCCTGTCCTTCGGCGACCAGGGCCGCGATCTCGCGGTATCGGACCGGCTCCAGACAGCGCAGGCTGAGATCTTCCAGTTGCCATTTGATCTGCCAGATGCCCAGGCGGTTGGCCAGTGGTGCGAAAATCTCCAGAGTCTCGGCGGCGATGCGTTGCTGTTGGTCGGGGCGCAGGGGCCACAGAGTGCGCATGTTGTGCAGCCGGTCGGCCAGCTTAATGATCACTACCCGCACGTCATCCGCCATGGCCAGGAACATTTTCCGCAGGCTCTCCGCTTTCTCCGGTGGGATCTTTCCTGGCCCTACCTGGCTCAGTTCGTCAATCTGCTTCAATCTAGTGACCCCATCCACAAGCGAGGCCACTTCCGCCCCGAATTCCCCCTCCAGGTCTTGACAGGTAATAGCGGAATCTTCGACAACGTCGTGGAGCAGGGTGGCAGCGATGGTCGCCGTGTCCAGCCCCAGATCGGCCACAATCCGCGCCGTCTCCAGGCAGTGTTCAATGTAGGGCTCGCCTGATGCTCGGTTGACGCCAGCGTGGGCTGCGTCGGCCCAATCGTAGGCCCTACGGATAAAGGCCTGCTCCTCAGCGGAGAAATCGTCTTTCAGTTCAGCCAGCAACGCCTTGAGGTCCATAACTCAGCTCAAATCAGGCACAACTCTGATCCTTGCTTCCGCCATATTCCCTTGACACAGCTCCCGAATCAAGCTACAATAATATGCGAGAGGAGATGGTGTCCATGCCTATCTACGAATACCGTTGCCTGGACTGCGATCGGGCATTTGATAAACTGCGCCCCATCAGCAGGGCGGACGATCCCATCGCTTGTGCATATTGCGAGGGCTTCAACACCCGCCGTGTCAAGATTACCCTCTTCATGGCCCTGAGAAAAAGTTCTACCACCGGGGAGACATCGGCTCTGGCAGGCACGCTGGAGGGGTGCAAGGGCCCCTGTGCTGGTTGTAGCCGTCCCTGTGGCAGATGATGCCCTCGCCCTTCTAGGAACCAAGAACGGTCAGCGCGCTTGGGTGCTGACCGTTCTTTCTGTTACTCGATGGGCCTGGCGTATTCAAACTGAAGTGGCCGGGTGTATACCGACAGCACCATCCGGGCGCGTTGCGTAACTGTAGATCTCTGCCCTTCATGCACCCGAGCCAGCAACGTGATCAACCCTCCCTGGCGCGTCAATGCTGCCTCCATGTTGTGGGGATAGCCGATGGCCTGGAAAATATAGAGGGGAGTCAATGGCTGGCCATTCACTACCAAGGCATCTCCGCTGGAAGCGATGACCGATGAAGCCACCAACCGCTGCCCGTTCAGGACTATCGCTTCAGCCCCCACGTTTCGCAGTTCGTTGACCAGGTCCTGCATCTCCAGAGGGCTGAGAGGCCCTTCAATGCGCACTTCCACCCCAGGCCCCGTGACCTCTACCAGACCATTCACAATGCGCAGGCGGTTCAGCTCTCCCACCAGGGCTGTTAACCGTTCCTGACCCGAGGCCTGCTGATACTCCGCAATCTGGGAGGTCAGAGCGGCGCGCTCCTGGCGGAGACGGGCGTTGGCCTCCACTAGAGTGCTGAGCACTACCATGGGCGCCGACCCGGCAGCCGTAGGGGTACGCCCCACTGTCCTCTGAGTGCGGAGCTGGACGACCAGGAGGAAGCCCAACAGTAGGCAGACCAGCCCCGGCGCCCACGCTCTCAGCCAGAGCCCCTGTTTGCGGACCTCGGTCTGGGCCTCAAGAACCACGCCCTCTGCGCTTGCCATGCTCACGGTCCTCCTGCTCGTGCATACGCGAAAGCGAAGCCTCCCTTGTAGGCCGGCAGTACCACTTCATTGCGCCAATCAATGGTCAACTTGAGTCCACGCTGTTGCACCCGGCGGCGCAGGTCTCCCAGATAGGCGGGGTCCATTGCTACAGCGTACAGGGCTGCGGGATCACCAATGACCCGCACCAGATAGGGAGGTGACAGGCGGGTGTCATTGACCATGATGGTGCTGCCCACGCAGTAGATGGAGGTACTGGCCACGATTCGCTCGTCGTTGACCGCCACCGCCTCGGCTCCGGCCAACCACAGCAGGTTGACCACATCCCGCAGGTCATATTCGTGGACAATGTAGGGGTTGAGATCCGCGCCGGGGGGAAGGACAGCAGCATCACTGTCATCCAGGCTGACTACCACCCCCGCGCCTTGAAGGGCAACCAGGCCAGCTCTTATCCTCTGGGCAGCCAGCTCATCGCTGAGCTCACGCAGCATTTCCGTCTCTGAGGCAGCCAACTGCTGGTAGCGCTCCAACCGGGCCCGCAGACGACCAATCTCGTCCTTGAGGTCGAGCTGTTCGCCCTCCAATCGCTGGATGGCTGTTCGAACCTGCGCCTGCTCATAGTTGGAGTTCGCCGTTGAGCCGGCAGGGGAATACACCTGGACCTGCAGGAGCAGGCCCAAACAGACACCCACCAGTATCAATGCCAGGAAACGGCCCCACGCCGGGGCCCGCCTGCACATCGCAACTCTCTCCCTGCAGAGCGCTGCCAATGGAACTGTATCAAAGAATTTGCGGACATGGCAAATTCTTTGAGGGTCGGTCGTCCAATGCCCTCCCTTAGCACGCGCAAAAGGCTGTGAGGATCTTGCCCCAGCCGCTCATAGCCGCAGATTCAGGCAGGAGCGGGGCAGCCATGATTGGTCAAGGCTTTCTCAGCGGGGAGGTGAAGTCGGAGGCTGGTTCCCGTGCCGACTCTTTGATGGTCAATTCATAGATCTTGGCATTGTTCGCCAAGGCCCACTCCCCCTCAGCTGGTGACACCTCTACCTCCAGCCGGTACGCAGACCGATAGGGCATGGAGATGCCAGTGAAGCGTACTACCTGAACCTCACCGGGGGCCAGACCCGTAAGGGTGGTAGACTGCCTGAGCAGAGTTTCGGACTTGTGAGGGTCGCTGAGTTTGGCAGAAACCTTCACCTCTTTCTCCTGGGATAAACCCCGATTCTCCACCGCGATCAACAGCGTGACCTGTTCCTGCTCAGCCCACAAGTCCCTGTAGTCCAGCGGGGGATTGAAATCAATGGCCAGAATCGCCAGGTCATGCTCGGCTGGCGGGAACATCTCTCCCCTTGACACCTCGGTGAGAGGTGCCGGCACCTGTTCCAACATCTCCATGCGACCACAACCCGACAGGGAGAGCGAGCATAACATCACAGTCAACAACACCAGGATGAGGTGCAGCTCTGAACCTTTGGGCTTGTCCATGGACATAACCTCCTCAGGAAGGGTTGGCTCCTCACGGCGGGACGGAAGAGCCATAGCAGGGCGCAATCCTTTTCTCCTCCTCACAGGAAGCCCCACTGCTCACTGCAATGATAATCCCTTTGTCCGGTTTTGTCAAATCGCCCCTACGCTGTCAACCCCGCGTTTGCCTCGCCAGGGTGGGTGGACTATAATGGGGCAAAAGGATGCTCCAGTAGATTGGGAGGCTCAGCTATGCACTGTGCGGGAATCATCAAATCAGCGGCTGATCTCGCCGCGATCATTGACCACACCTTGCTCAAGCCGGAGGCCAGGGCCGAGGACATCGCCCGCCTCTGCCAGGAGGCCCTTCAATGCCACTTCGCGGCCGTATGTATCCATCCCTGCCGCATTCCCCTGGCGGCGCGCCTTCTGGCCGACACGCCGGTGAAGGTGGATACGGTCATAGGGTTCCCGCTGGGGGCTACGCTCCCTCAAGTGAAGGTCTACGAGGCAGAGCAGGCGCTTCTGGCCGGAGCTCAGGAAGTGGACATGGTGCTCAACATTGGGGCCTTGAAGGAGGGCGATGACCGCCTGGTGCAGGCTGACATCGCTGAAGTGGTGCGAACTTGTCACCGCAGGGGTGCCCTGTGCAAAGTGATCATCGAGGCCGCGCTGCTCACGGAGGAGGAGAAGGTCGGGGCCTGCCGGTTGGCACAGGCAGCGGGAGCGGATTTCGTGAAGACCTCCACCGGCTTCGGCCCGGGCGGAGCGAGGGTGGAGGATGTGGCGCTCATACGCCGGACGGTGGGACCGGAGATGGGGATCAAAGCTGCCGGGGGGATCCGCGACTACGAAAGGGCCTGGGCCATGATCGAAGCTGGGGCCACGCGCATTGGGGCCAGCGCGGGGGTGAAAATCGTCGAGGAGGCGCGGGCCGCGCTGGGGGAGAAGTGATACTGGCTGCTCGATCAGCGGGTACGTCGCAAGTCAAGAGATAATGTTACCGAGGGGTAATGGTTCTACCAAGAGATAATGTTACCGGGCCATGTCCCCTCCTTTCAGGGATTCGAGTGGGAAATGCAGGGTGTCGTGGACGTTTTCTGTGACACCCTCCTCGGCATTGGGGAGGGAGAAGAGCTGGTCCACCAGGTGGTAGATCTCCCGGCGCAGTTGACGAGGGTTCGT
>Ga0209979_1003451_pt1 | contig 13941 bp, 10 predicted proteins | sample AnhtaG_FD_183114 | JGI IMG/M metagenome (GOLD analysis project Ga0209979, IMG submission 183114) | Deep subsurface microbial communities from Anholt, Denmark to uncover new lineages of life (NeLLi) - Anholt_01485 metaG (SPAdes) (version 2) | ecosystem: Environmental > Aquatic > Marine > Oceanic...
TCCTGCAAATGGGGTCCCCAGTCTAAGTTCACCGGATCATTACCCTCAGACATCCACCAGTTAAAGGAAATGTTCTCTGTCGGCGCTCGAACTACCCGCACCCCGGTCACACTGGTGACACTCTTAGGTCCTACTACTCCCTTGACCAAATCTCCATCATTATCCGCTATCCAGGCTATGTTGGTGGTATCCTGATATTCTAAGGTGTCCGGCCATAAAGGTGAAGGATATGTCGCCCGATAACCAGCTATATCATCAAAGGAACCTGATGCACCCTTACTTGTATGGTAGACATCTCCATCGATATAAAAACCCATCCAGATACCCTTGATATCCTTTTGCCCGATATTCTTTATGGTGAAATCGATTAAGGCAAAATCCTCAGCATAATCATAACTCCAGCTATAACTCCTCTGCTCAATCTGGATACCCATGGGTCGATGAGGCCTCCTATCATAATCATCCGGACTAGGCCTTATACTATCTATATCTGAATAAATAGCAATTATATCCTGCTCCGAAACTGCCCCAACTGTGTCCGGAGGATTGCAGCAGGGGGTGGTAGGCCTTATAGTTTTCTCTTTTATACAGCCATCCGGAGCTTCCTCCGGATACATCTCGTAAACCCCTAACCAGCCATCTGCTCCTACGCTTACTAAGGTCTCCCCCTCCACTACCGCACCTATCCATAATGCTCCCTGAAAAAGATAATCTAAGTCTGTCCCACAGGGGAAATGAAAGGAAGGTGCACTGGGAATCTCTATACCACAAGTGGGCATAAAACATCCTCCTCCAGACTCAGGCAAACGCCCGGCTTGACTTCCGATGAAACCCCAGTTAGTTAAGGTGAAACAGTATTTTGCTACCCGGTGAGTCCTCTGCTGAACACAGGGTTCAGCTAAAGCCTTCTGCAGAGGAAAAGAGGGTTCTACAATTGCTCCTGGGGCTTTGGTTCGGGCTAAAGCAGGGGATAAATTGAAAAATAGACTAAAAAAGAATATAAAAACCATACCTATCATAATCAATTTAGATCTCTTAGACATTAACTCCTCCCATCTCACTTAAGGTTAAATTCGAACATTTTTATGGTTTAGTTTTTGCAAAACCTGTCTTTTTTGAAATATATGGTTTAAAAAAAATAAATGCAACAAAAAAAAATCAAGCTTTTACTCTTTTTATCTCCTTAATATCCCTCAGGGTCTCATACCTAAAAATTAAGTCAAAAATCCTGCCAGGCCCTCTGTATTAGTAAAAAATTAATCCGACTATTAAGTCTCTGGGGAAAAAGAGGATACGGAAATATTGAGTAATAAAATACCCACCGGAAAGTTAAAAACTGCAAATCTTGCGTATTTATTTAAGTAGGATGACAATAAGTCTAAATAAATAAATCACTTAAAAGGAAATCAACTTGAATCAAAATCTGCGTTAGATTATTGGGACTTGCGACTTTTTTAACAGAAATACCCGCTTAGCCCAGCTTACAAACTTTAAGCTATAAAACGAAACCTGCCTCCATCTAAGCAACAACATTTAGTTTGGCCCAGTCTTTCTCCTTGAAAGTAGCTCGTCTTCATAATAAAGCTAAGGATAAAAATTGCACTAACCTTAGTAAATGCATGAAAGTTTATAAGTTTTTAGCCAATTATTTCGGGGGAGAGTCCTTCTTTTTTCTTTTTTAGAATATAGCAGCAGCTTTTGCTGAAATCTCCGGATTTGAAGTCAATCTCTTCTGCATAGGTGGAAGTATACATCACACACCCTGGGTTCGGTCAGTGTAACAGACCAAAAGTGTGTCCCAATTGGTGAATAGCTTTTTCCTAAACGATCTTTACCTAAATATAGGCGTATCTTCTTTTGAGCCTGGATATCTGATTTATTCAAGAAAAACCTTATATCGATTCCCTTTTAAATTTCTCTCCTCCCTTTTTTTGATTTTCAATCTTTCTGGCTGAAGATTTTTTCTATCTATTTTTTCAGGACTTAGGCAATACCTCAACATTAAAAGGTTCTTCAGGAACCGCAGCAGTCTTTTCTAATTTAGAATTTGCTCCGGATGCTCGAAGATTGGCAAATAGCGAACCGCTAAAGAAAAGACGAAAAATCCAGTAGCCACAATAGCTAAGGTTATGGAGATCTCCATCCAGGAGGGGAAATAATGCACGCCCGAAGATGCCTCCATTCCGGTCACAGTAACGTTAAGTCGATTCAACATAAAGCCGGTAATGGTGCATACAGAAGCATAATATAAACCCTTAGCGGAAAGCCTGATTCGCTTTATAGATAAAAGGATAATTGGAGCAATCACTCCTACCAATACTTCTAACCAGAAAAGATAAGTTTCAGCTCTATTCTCGAAAATATATGCCCAGACCCCACGTCCAGAGAAATCCTGTATTTTCAGAATCATATAAACCACTAAAGTAACCAGCATAACTCTTCCCAGATCTGCCAGAAGATCCAATTTTAAGCGGTGACCGAACGCTCTAAAACTTAAATGTGATTCGAAAATCACCATTGCACATCCAACCGCAACAGCTGATAAAAAGAACAAAAATGGTATAATAGATGAATACCAGAAAGGATATAACTTCTCCGGCATTATCAAATACAAAGAACCTAAAGCGGATTGGTGTAGGGTGGAAAGAATAACCCCGGCTATAACCAGAGGTATAATCACTTTGCCGATCCATTTCTTAGGCTTACCCCAGCCCAGACGCTCGAAGAGTATGGGGCTAAACTCAAAGGCTAAAACCGTGGTATAGAGCATTACGCACCAGCCGACTTCAAATAACACCGAATGAGGGTTCCAGTATATCAATAGATGCCAGATTCTCCAGGGCTGCCCCAGGTCGAACAAGAGGGCAAAGATCATCATAATATATCCTAAGAAAGCAGTTAGGATAGTGGGCCTTAAGATCGGATAGAATCTTTTTATATGAAATATATAAACTATGGCTGCTATGGTGAAGCCACCCGCCGCCAATCCAATCCCACACAAGATATCAAAACCGATCCATAATCCCCAGGGGAATTGGTCACTTAAATTGGTGGAAGCTCCCAGACCCTTGGAGAAACGAACGATTGTAGCCACAATCCCTAAAATCCAGATTACAACTAAAACCCCTTTCCAGAAAGTGAACTTAAATGGTAATCTCATTTTTGTCTCCATTTATTTTTTATAACTTTTAATTTCCGGTTTAATCCTCAGAGGATTCCTTATCCTGAGATTTATTTTTAAATTCTGCCAACTCCATCCTTCGATTTATAATCCAGTATATCCCGTATAGAAAAACCCCACTCACCACCACATAATTAGGAATCTTCGACATAATTTTCCAGGTCAGGTGTGAAAGAGGTTCCTCAGTGAGGTTGGTTGGGAACCCAATTTTTTCAAAGGGAACATTGGACAGAATCAAAACCGAAGTTCCCCCTATCTCTTTTTCGCCATATATGTAGTTAATATATTGATCAGGGTTCTCTTGTATCCTTTTCCGAGCTTCTTTTATAAGTTCGTCTCTGTCACCAAATATGGTAGCGCCTGTAGGACAGGCTTCAGAACAGGCTGTTATTTTCCCTTCTTTTTGTCTTTCTGCACACATGGTGCATTTTCGGACTAAAGGCTTGGTGCTTTCCCATTCATAGGTTGGGATAGCAAAGGGGCAGGCTTGAATGCAATAACGACAGCCTATACATTTGTCACTGTGGTAGATTACTGGACCGTCAGGTGTTTTTTCAAAAGCTTTTACCGGACAGACCGAGGCACAGGTGGGGTCATTACAGTGCATACACAACCTGCGATAATATACTCCTTCTTTTTCTTTTACCACCGTGTAGGCTGTGGGAGAAAGATTTTCTTCCTCCTCTTCTGTTTCCGGAAGATTGTTAGTCTCCTTGCAAGCATAGTAACAAGCCATACACCCGATACATTTGGTGATATCTATCAGAAGCGCTTTGGGTTTTGTCATTATATAACTCCTTTTTCAAATTTTTGTACTCCTTTGATCTTTTTAAAAAGTAACCTATAAAGGGTGTCTTTATAACTCATGTCTTCCTTAATTTATTTGTGCAGAAGTTGAGTTTCAATCTTCTTTATGCTCGAGGGCCAAGTCTGTCCTAACAGCCTTTCTCTTCTCTAAGGCTCTGGCCATTGCATCGGAGAGTTCCTCCGGAGTAAAGGGCTTTGGCACATAGTCAGATATCCCGGACCTCATAGCCTGGATAGAGGATTCGACTGAAGGATAGCCAGTGATCATTATCACTACAATATTAGGATTTTCCTTCTTTATTCTTCTGGTTACCTCAATCCCATCGATCTCCGGCAACTTCCAATCGGCGATCACCACATCGAATCCATTCCCTTTAACCTTGTTTAATGCTTCCTCTCCCGATAAAGCCACATCCACGTTGTAACCTTTCTGGGTCAAAATCCTTTTACAACTATTGCATACGATGTTTTCGTCATCCACAACCAAGACATTGGGAGCAGGCTTAACAGCCGGTTTAACAAAAGAAGTTAATTCTACCGCTTCTTTTACCTTTTTACCTCGCCGGATCAGACTGTCAATTACTATTGCCGTTATGAAGGTTAGTGCAACTAATAAGGCTACCATTTTTACTCCTCCTTTTCTTGTTATTTTTTTTGTTCATTTTGCTTATCTTCTCTGCAATTTTTTAGGTTCTCCTTAGTTCGAGGATTTTTTGCCTAAAACAGTTTTGAAAATCCCGACAATTATACTAACCAGCCCGATCGGCAAAAGAAGAATAAAGAAAAGTCTGGAAAGGACTGCGCTCCACAAAAACTTAGGAATAGACAAGATGGCATTCCATAACCTCTTAGTCCCGGAAATGGCTAAAGTCTCAGGAAGAGGCTCCTCTTCAATTATAATCTTAGGCTTTGATTCTTCGATTTTTGGCTCAAGTTTCTCTTCGGTCCCGGCAATAATCCTTTTCACCTCAGCCTGAACAGGTGTCTCAACTGCTGGCTCCTCTTTTTTTAGTGTCCTTGAATGTTCTAAAGCCTTAATTAAAACCTCTTTCAGCTCCTCTGGAGTGAAAGGCTTGGAAACATAATCAGAGACCCCTAACTTCATTGCCTTTACTGCTGATTCCACAGAAGGATAACCTGTTATCATTACTACGATTATATCTGGATGATTTTTCTTAATAATCCGTAAAACCTCCATCCCGTCTATCTCCGGAAGCTTCCAGTCTACTAAAACCGCATCATATTTGTCCTCCTCGATCTTCTTTAATCCTTCCCTACCATTCATAGCTCCTTTCACCTCAAACCCCTCCTGGCTTAATATTCTTCTACAGCTATCTAAGACGATAGGCTCATCGTCTATCACCAGTATGTTCTTTTTGTTCTTCATCTTAGCTACCTCCTCTTATTTCGAGTTTGTTACTTTTTTCACAATCTTATATAAAGCAATCTATATGCCAAAATATTAATTGAAAATATTCTGATTGAGTTAAGTTCTTACTTTATAACAGATTAATAGAAAAAGAATGTTGATTTTTTCTTGAGTGGAACTGGAATAAAGGGTAATTGTATATCTTTAATATACAGCTATTTAGATTAAGTCTTTGTAAAACTTAGAGTTATAACTTTGTTATAATGTATAAAATAGCTATAAAAGTATAAATTTTTTATTCATTTTCTTCTCTTATCCTTATATCGTATTTCCTCATCAAAGCCTGAAAATTTGACCTCTGCATCCCGATATCTTTGGCTGATCTGGTTATTTTCCAGCCTCGTAGGTCAGGTGCCCTGCACACCTGACACTAAGATTTTGAGTTGCGTCAAAAGCTTACTCTTCCCCGTACGGGGAATCCTGGTGACTGACGCAGATAAATCAAAAAATAGTTGACAAGGTTTCATAAATGCCTATAATAAATAATGCAGACAGAGTGGATTTATCAGAAATCGGGCTTTAAAGGTTGCGTAAGGAGCTTACTTTTCACCGTAGGGGATTCCTGGTGACTAACGCATTGAGATCAAAATGTGTTAGGAATAGGTTCTGACACAGCGTAAATGGAGTATGGGGTATTATTCGGATCAATATAAACAATGTTAGGCTCTATAAAAGAGGATAGAAAATAATAGGATGGCAACTGAAAGAATAACAGAAGGCATAGTGAGAAAACATTTTAATTCTTACTCTGATGAATGCACAATAGAAGAACAAAAATCCTCAATTCCCAAAATTGATAAGTTGCTGAAAAACGCCTCTAAGAAAGGTAGCGGAAAGGGATACCCTGAATTTATTATTTCGCTAAAAAATAATCCTGATTTCATTATAGTAGTTGAATGTAAGGCAAATATTGCTAAACATCAGAGTTCTACCTTAGACAAGTACGATGAATATGCAGTGGATGGTGCATTATTATATGCTTCTTTTCTTTCTAAAGAATATGATGTATTAGCAATTGCTGTAAGTGGGCAAAACATTAAGGAATTAAAAATATCTCATTTTTTACATTTAGAAGGAGAAACAAAAGAAACAGATATATTTGGAGATACCCTTTTAAGCATAAAAAATTATCTTGAAGAATATTTAAAGAGTCCACAAAAACTTAACCAAGATTATGATAAATTGCTTGTTTTTTCAAAAGTACTTAATAAACAACTCCACTCACATAAAATCAAGGAAAGCAGAAGAAGTCTTTTGCTCAGTGGTATTTTAATTGCTTTGGAAGACGAAGCTTTCAAAACAGCGTATACAAAATATGGCAAACCAGAAGACTTAGCAAATAATTTAGTAAATACGGTTTCAAGTGTATTATCAAAAGAAATCAAAGGCAAGAAATTAGATAATCTAAAACAACAGTACAACTTTATTAAAACAGACATCTCTTTAGGAAAAGAGCATGTTTTAAGAGATTTAATTAGCGATATCGACAAACATATAAACCCATTCATAAAAACACACAAATATTATGATGTATTAGGGCAGTTTTATATTGAGTTTTTGAGATATGCAAATAGGGAGAAAGGGCTTGGTATTGTATTAACCCCACCGCACATAACAGAGTTATTTGCTGAGTTGGCCGGTGTAGCCAAAAATAGTGTAGTATATGATAACTGTGCAGGGACTGGTGGTTTTTTAATTAGTGCAATGAAAAAAATGGTGGAAGATGCCAAAGAGAATAAAGATAAAATAAAAGAAATACAGAAAGAACAACTCTTTGGTGTTGAATATCAGGATGACATTTTTGCTTTAGCAGTTTCAAATATGTACATCCACCAAGATGGGAAAGCAAATATTATTAACGGGAGTTGTTTTGATTATGAAGTAATGGAAAAAGTTAAAAAATTTAAACCGACAATGGGCTTTTTAAATCCGCCATACAAAGCGGACAAAAAGAAAGATACCGAAGAATTAGAATTTGTGCTGAACAATTTAGAGGTATTAGAATCTGGTGGAACTTGTATAGCGATAGTGCCTATGCAATGTGCTTTGGCTCAAAAAGGAAAAAGATATGAACTAAAAAAACAACTTTTACAGAAACATACTTTAGAAGCGGTATTATCAATGCCAGCTGAATTGTTTATTAATTCTGATATTGGAATGGTTACCTGTGTGATGATATTTACTGCACATAAGCCACATCCAACAAACAAAGAAACATATTTTGGTTATTACAGATATGATGGATTTGTAAAACGAAAAATAAAAGGCAGGATAGATGCTTTTGGTAAATGGGAAAGTATTAAAGCAGAATGGGTGTTATCTTATATTAACAGAAAAACAAAAGCGGGGTTTAGCGTAACTAAAATTGTTACTGCTAACGATGAATGGTGTGCTGAAGCATATATGGAAACAGATTACTCTAAATTAAAAAAGGGGGATTTTAAAAAAACATTAAAAGAGTTTGTTTTGTTTAACGAATTATTTTTGAAAGATTAAGATGTTTAAACTAATTCCACTCAAAGAATTATTTACACCGATTTATGGTGTTAATCTTGAATTGATACACCTTGAAGAATGTAATAAAAATGATGATAATAGTATAAGGTTTGTATCAAGAACTGAAAGTAATAATGGAATATCTGCTTATGTAAAACGTTTGTTAGACATAAAACCTAATCCTGCACATACAATTTCAGTAGCCGTTAGTGGTTCCGTTTTATCGTCCTTTTATCAGTCAGACGAATATTATAGTGGTAGAGATTTATATTATCTCATTCCCAAAAAAAAGATGTCAAAAGAAGAAATGATGTTTTATGCTTTTTGTATAAAAGCAAATAAGTATAAATATAATTATGGCAGGGCTGCTAATAAGACTCTAAAAGACTTACTACTCCCAGATGAAGTTCCATCTGATTTTAGAAATATTTCCTTAAACAAAATTCCTATTCCATCATTACAGAGATTGTTAAATAAAGATATTGAATTGAAAATAGAAAATTGGAAATGGTTTGAAATAAATAGTATTTTTAAATTAGAGAAGTGTAGATGTTATAGTGCAACAGAATTATTAGACAACGGTAATGACATTTATTACATTGGAGCAAAGAAAAATGATAATGGAATTATGCAACGAGTTGAATATATTGAAGAATTAATTTCAAAAGGTAACTGCATAACCTTTATTGGAGACGGTCAAGGCTCCGTTGGTTATACCACATATCAACCAATTGATTTTATTGGTTCAACTACTTTAACATGTGGTTATAATTATAAATTGAATAAATATAATGCTCTTTTTTTAATAACAGTTTTAGATTTAGAAAGGTTTAGATATTCATTTGGTAGAAAGTATGGTAAAGCACAATTGTTAAAAACTAAAATTAAACTACCCTCAAAAAATGGGGAACCAGATTTTGAATTTATGGAAAATTATATTAAATCATTGCCATATTCAAGCTCAATATAGATACTATTTCAAAGGGAAAAAATGATAACAAAAGCAATAAAGGAGAGGAGGTGATAATGAATGGCAAAACTCACAGATAGTGAAAAAGAAGCAACTATTAGGCGTCGTGGGAATATCTCTGATGGGGATGGGAAGAAACATCCCATCACCAATTTAGAGATACACCATAAAGACCGCAATCCAGACAACAATGACCCTCGAAACTTAAGAGTGCTGACACCTGAAGAACACCAAGAGTTACACAGAAAATACGGAAAATAAAAATGATTAAGGGTTGCGTCAGGAGCTTACTTTTCATAAAAATAAGGACCCCCTCACCTTATTCCTCTCCTCCTTCGACCCTTCGATGAACTCAGAGTGCTGAGCAAAGTCGAAGCATAAACTCAGACTTGTAGGTTGGGCTGTCGACAGACTGCCCGACAACAACCTAACCCGTAGCCTCTCTTACTACAAGGAGCAAATTCACTATCACTTTAATGGTGAAAAGGATAGCGTCACCTTTTATTGGGGAGACGAATATCTTTTGCATGCACAGAACCCCCCCTTAAGGGAGAATAAGAATCATATGAACCATCTGATTGATACCGACGATAAAGAAGTCGAAGATCCTGAGCTTCATCAAGGGGAAGACCCTGCGCTGTTGAAGTTCTTGGAAACATTGATCGAGAAGAGCATTAAAAGATTAGAAGATAAATCCTGTAAGCCGAGAATCCAGGATGCCTTAAAAGCTATCCAGCTTAAACAGAAGATGGTTAAAACCTCGGAAGCCGAAAAAATCTTTTGGCAGGAAATAGAAGCAATAAGAAGAGAAGTATTGCCAAAACTTTATACTGAATCTATCAACCTGGAAGCTCAAATTCAAAGTACCATCATAGGGCTTAAACAACAGGTAAAAAATGGCATTCTTCCGGTTAAAACCATTACCGACACTTTTAATCAAGGCAAATCTAAAGAAAGCCAGCTTACATATCACCGAATTGGCCGGTTCCTTTCCTCCATGGGATTCAGAAAGGCGAAAACCCAAACAGGAACCTACGCCATCCTCTGGGATGACAATCTTCTATCTCAAAATACATTTTCTAACGATGAAAAAAATGTAAAACAACCACCAGTAAGTCCAGTAAGTCCAGTAAGTCCAGTAAGTCCAGCAAGTCCAGCTGGTAGGTCAAGAGCCCCAGGCTCCTGAATTACTATTTCTCTATCCTTATATTATACTTCCTCATCAAAGCCTGAAAATTTGACCTCTGCATCCCCACATCTTTGGCTGATTTGGTTATATTCCAGTTAAAACTTTATTTTGGTGTATAAAATAGCTATAAAAGTATAAATTTTTTATTCATTTTCTTCTCTTATCCTTATATTATATTTTCTCATCAGGGCTTGAAAGTTAGTTCTCTGCATCCCAACTTCTTTAGCAGAGTTGGTAACATTCCAGTCGTTTCGATTCAAAGCTTCGAGCACAAACATCTTCTCAATATTCTCAACTGCACTTTCCCTCAGATATTTTTTCATCTTCTTAAGCTCTTTGGAGTTTTTTGGAATCTGGGTATCTATTTCTACACCCTTGCCTAAAATAGATGCTGGAAGGTATTCTGAGACGATCGCCTGGCTCTCAGCCATAACCACGGCCCTCTCTATCACATTTTCTAATTGTCTAACATTCCCGGGCCATTCATAACTCATAAGTTTATTCATCGCCTCTACAGAGATACTTTTAATCTCCTTATTCATCTCCTGATTGAATTTCTTTAAGAAATGATAAGCTAAAATAGGAATGTCATCTTTCCTTTCCCTTAAAGGTGGAACGGTGATCGAGACCACATTTAACCTGTAGTAGAGGTCTTCTCTGAACTTCTTTTCCTTAACTAAACTCTCCAGTTTCTTATTGGTAGCCACAATGAAACGCAAATCTACTCTTTTAGGTTGAACACCTCCTACTGGCAGAAACTCCTGTTCCTGTATAACTCTTAAAAGCTTTCCCTGGATTACTGGATTAATATCCCCGATCTCATCCAGAAAAACCGAACCTCCATCTGCCACCTCAAAAAGACCTGGTTTAGTAACAATAGCCCCGGTGAATGAGCCTTTCACATGACCAAAAAGCTCGCTTTCTAAAAGCTCCTGGGACAAAACACTACAATCTACCGGAAAAAAAGGCTTATTTTTTCTGGGACTGCTGAAATGAATAGCCCTGGCGATCAACTCCTTACCAGTTCCGCTCTCCCCGTAGATCAATACAGTGCTATCTGCAGGGGCAACCTTGCGAATAAATTTGAAAACCTCCTGCAATTTTTTGCTATTCCCCACGATATTCTCAAAGGAATACTTAGCTTCTAATTCTTTGTGCAGGTAGATATTTTCAAAAATTAGTTTTTTTTTCTCCAGGGCTTTCTCCACCACCACGATAAGCTCTTCCGGAGTGAAGGGTTTGGGGATATAGTCCAAAGCACCCATTCTCATCGCCTGGACCGCGGTCTGGACTGTGGAATATCCGGTGACCATTATCACGATTATTTCAGGATCCTTCTCCTTTATCTTTGCTAAAAGCTCCATCCCGTCCATACCCGGCATCTTCAGGTCAGTGATCACTATGTCAAAGGACCCCTGACTGAGCTTGTCTAAAGCCTCCTGTCCTGAAAGGGCTGTTTCCACCTCATAACCTTCTGGAGAAAGGATCCTCTGGCAGCTTTTACAGACCACCGCTTCGTCGTCCACCACTAAGATCCTGCCTTTAGCCATCTTCTACTTTTATCTCCCTGTTTTAGAATTTATTACTCTAAAGGTAATTTAACTGTAAAGGTCGAGCCTTTCCCTAACTGACTTTTGACCTCTAAAAATCCATTATGCCTCTGAATTATCCCATAGCTCACCGAAAGCCCTAATCCGGTTCCCTTCCCGGACTTCTTTGTAGTAAAGAACGGATCAAAGATTTTGGGTAGGTTCTCCTCAGAAATCCCACAACCGGTGTCGGAGAAGCTTACCTTTAAAAAATTCTTTTCAGAGTCTAAGTTTGTTTCTATGGTTAGGGTGCCACCCTGAGACATAGCCTCAGCCGCATTTAAGATTATATTCACAAAGACCTGTCTTATCTGGTCAAGATCTGCCATTACAGTGGGAAGATTTTCCTTTAGCTTCTTTACTACGCTTATATTGTGAAAAATAGCCTGATGTTCAAGCAGAGGAAGGGTTTCCTCCACCACCTTATTTATATCCGCAGGAGTTTTGCTCGGCTCGGTCTGACGGGCAAATTCCACAAGACCTTTCACTATTTTCCTGCAGCGGGTAGTCTCATTAACTATCACCTCTAAATCCTCTTTCACCTGTGGATTATCTTTATTCTCTTTTAAAAGTAGAGAGCTATAAGTCAAAATGCCAGTTAAAGGATTATTTATCTCATGAGCAATCCCCGCGGCTAATTTACCTAAGGAAGCTAATTTCTCGGATTGGATCAGTTGCTCCTGGGTCTTTTTTAGCTCTTGAGTTCTCTCCTCCACCCTTTTCTCCAGAACTCTGCTCCATTCTTTTAACTCTTCTTGTGCCTTCTCTAAGTCCTTGGTCATACGGTTGAAGGAGTTGGCTAGCTCACCGATCTCATCCTTAGAGTCTATTTTCAAGGTATATTCCAAATTCCCGGAAGCAACCTTTTTAGTCTCATCAACTAAGGCTCTAACCGGACGGCTAACTGACCTTCGAACAAATATCCCGATAGTTCCAGAAATCCCCAAGAAGACCACAACCGCAAAAGCTAACATCTTATTCTGATTCCCCTTTATCTGCTTATCTACATACGCTAAGGACATCCCGATATCCAAAACCCCTAAGACCTTTTGAGAGGGAGGATGAACATGACAGTCGGAAGTATAACAATCCTTTTCATTATAGATGGGATTTATCATCCCCAAGACCCTATGTCCATCTTTAGTTCTAAAGATACGATTACGCTCCGGGATAGATAGTTTTTCCAGAGGTTTTTCAGCAGAATGGCAGGCATAACAGGCCTCAGCCTTTTTATCCACCATCGAGCCGATCTCTTTTTTATCTGTGGAGAACATTATCTTTCCTTCTTTGTTAAAAACTCTAATCTTCTCAAGCCCCTCCTGTTCTCCTATGGTCTCGATGATCTTATGCACATCCTCGCTCTGATATTTTAACATATCATAGCGAGTGCTTCTTTTAATGGTTTCGCTTATGCGAGAGGCTCCCCGCAGAACCTCACCTATCAACTGCTTTTTCTGGGAGTTTATACTTACATAAGTGAAGATCCCTAAAGCCAAGATCAAAATAGACCCCACAAACAAGACTAACTTAAACCCTAAGCGATTATACCACATATTAAAAACTCCTCTAACTAAAATTTAATATAAAATCTCCAAAGTTAAATGTCAAACCTTTAACCAAAAAGTTATACTGAATAAAAAAAAGATACATTTGTCTATAAAGTCTATCATCCGTGGCGACACTACCCAGTTGGTACACCTAAGTTGCCTACAACCTGGATTTGATTTTATGGAGGTATCCTTACCCGCCTTGAGGGCAAGGCGGGATACCGAGTCTATGGAGTGCATCGTCCGTGACGATGCCACACAAATCAGAAAACCCACTTTGCCCTCAAAGTGGGTTTATGATCTTGGCTCTATTGAAAATTCTCTAAAATTAATAGCGGCGAAGGGATTCGAACCCCTGACTAAAGGATTATGATTCCTCTGCTCTGACCAGCTGAGCTACGCCGCCTTTTGTTAGCTTATTTATAATAAAAAACAAAGATTGTCAAGAGAAATTACATCCTACTCCCATGTAAGGGTAAGGAGTGGATACCGAATTGTAGGGACAGAACAGAGTTCTGTCCGTGTGATCTCCGGTCGCGTCAGGGACCCGACGAACACTTAAATACCATATTTACACTGTCATTGCGAGGAGTTCCGCCACAGGAGGGACGACGAAGCAATCCACCTCTGGATAATGTAAACAGATTGCTTCGCTCCCTTTTTAGTCGCTCGCAATGACTGCAGGTAAATCCACAGCCTGCCCGTATGGGTTGCCCCCAACCTGGGTCTTTCT
>Ga0209979_1003455_pt1 | contig 13933 bp, 9 predicted proteins | sample AnhtaG_FD_183114 | JGI IMG/M metagenome (GOLD analysis project Ga0209979, IMG submission 183114) | Deep subsurface microbial communities from Anholt, Denmark to uncover new lineages of life (NeLLi) - Anholt_01485 metaG (SPAdes) (version 2) | ecosystem: Environmental > Aquatic > Marine > Oceanic >...
TTGGAATAGTTGGCCAACATTCGCATCGCTGCTTCTTTATCTTTTTTGTATAGCCGGCAAGCAGCCTCTTCAAGCGGCTTCTGCAGAGTAGAAGCATTCTTCTCGATTTCCTCAGCGAGAGTTTTTACCCGGCTAATTGTATTAGCAGAAGCACCATAAATCCTGTTATAAAAATTTGAGAACATCCAAAAGGCCTGGAGTGGGTCGGTGCGGAAAGGTGAACCGACCTTTTCATCAAAGGAGATTTTCGATGGTCTTTGTGACTCCGAGCAAAATCCTGCGGGGAATTTAGAAATACCAAAATGAAAAGGAATATAAAATGAAGTCCGGGGTGAAGCAAGGCAGGTCCAGTAAACAATGCCGATATCCAGAGGCATATTCCTTCGCAACTGAGCAACGAAGCTGGTCTGGGTGGCACCACTGCAAATAGGACATCCACTTTCCTGCGGACTTTTTAGTGGCGATAAAGATTGAATTTCTGTCCCCTTATAGTCGTGGCGTAGAATCTGCATAATCTCAGCTACGCCTACCTTGCGTCGCGGTATGACCGAAAAGGGCAGCTCCGGCCCGGGCGGAATTGGTTCGGCAGCAACATATCGGAGGCCGCTCCACTGTCGGCCGAAGTTGGAAAAACTTGAGGCGGAGTTGGGATTTGAATAAACAGCAGCAAAGTCGAACGGCCTGTTCTTTTTTGGATTGTACCAGCCCCTCGAAACGGCATATTTGATGATATCTTTCGAGGCCAGGAAGTTGTCCTCATCAGAGAGGTCAACCTGGTGTACCGTATATGTGTTGGCTACCATTGCCACTTGGTCATCACCGACCCGTTGAGCCAGCCAGTGCTTGCCGTTGACGACGCAGAAGAGCCATCCTTCGTCAGGGTCACAGATGATGTATGTCCGGCCGGAGTCGATGTAGCCGAAGCGTTCCACCAGCCTTCCAGCCAATAGGACACCTTCGCGTGCAGTTTTAGCTCGTTCAGCTACCAGGCGCCGCAGCATATAGCCTATCCCACCATTAGTGATTTGGGGCTTATCTTCTCGTGAAGGGCAGTTGTCCGATGTGACACTGACGCCCCATTCATTGATGTAGCTGTCGGAAAAAAGCATGCCCGGCATTTCCGACCATATATAAGCCCAGGTTTGCTCTGCCTGAGCTAATCGGCCACCGTTGAGGAGCTTCACTTTTTCTTTAGGGAAATGTTTTTTGCGTGGGATTTTGTGATGATTTACAATTTGAGGAGGAAAGTCATCTTCATTGTGGGCCATAATCACATATCCATCCACCGAGGCCTCCTTGCCTACTACAATCGAAAAACATCCCTCACATCGTGCTGCGAGTATTGTTAAGCAGAACACAAACACAGCAGCAACCGGTAATATCCTGCTAAAAGTTTTCTTTAAAATCATATTCATTTCCTCTTCAAATAAGTTAGCTATTTTACTCAAACTGACCGGTTTGGATTGAATACTAACTATAACTGTTCCTTCGCTTTGCTCAAGGACAGGTTTATTGACAATAACATAAGGCAATTTGTCATTCTGAATCCTTCACTTCGTTCAAGGATAAACTCCGTGAAGAATCTCTTCTTGCATAAGCATACATTATTGTTCGTAGGCCAGATGCTTCGCGGAGTTTACCCTTGAGCGCAGCGAAGGGCTCAGCATGACAGCAAAAACCGGTCAGTTTGAGTATTTTAATTCACTTTCGCTTGAAGCCACAACCACGGCGCAGGAGGCATCACCCGTAACGTTTACTACGGTCCGGCACATATCCAATATGCGTTCCACACCCATAATGAGGGCTATGCCTTCCAAAGGCACGCCAATACTTTTTAGTACGATTGCCAAAGTAATTACTCCTGCCATTGGTGTGCCGGCGGTACCAATAGAAGCCAGGACAGCAGTAAGGACTATGGTCAGCTGTTGTGGTACGGTCAGACCCATACCATAAAACTGGGCAATAAAAACAGCGGATACTCCCTGGTAAAGAGCAGTGCCATCCATATTTATGGTAGCTCCCAACGGCAGTGCAAAGCTGGCAATTTGCCCGGGGACACCTAAATTTTTTTCAGTACATTCCATAGTTACAGGTAGAGTGGCCGAGCTCGATGCAGAGCTAAAGGCAATCAATTGGGCGGGACGAATGCCTCTGAAAAAAGTTCTAATTTTGTGCTTGCTGAAAATCTTTATTGCCGAAGAGTAAACAATCGTGACCTGAAGAATCAGCCCTACAATCACTACTAAGGAGTACTTAAGAAGAACAAATAAAATGCCTAATCCAAAATCGGCAACAACTGCTGAAATCAGGGCAAATACGCCGTAAGGAGCGAGCTTCATAATGATATGGACCATTTGAATTATCAGCTCATTAATACCCTCAAAGAAATTTATTACTGGCTGACTTCGTTCGGATGGAATTAAACCAAGGCAAATCCCGGCCATTAAGGCAAGGAAGATAATCTGCAGCATCTTGCCTTCCACAAATGCTTTAACGGGATTTGTTGGGATAATATTTAAGAGAATATCCGTTACCGTTGGTTTTTTCAGGGCCGTCTCAATTTGTGCACCTTCCTTTTCACTGACACGTTCTGTTAGCTGTGTCCGCTTTTCCTGTGAAAGACCCTCCCCGGGCTTGAGGGTGTTCGCCAGGAGTAAGCCGATGCTAATTGCAATGATTGTTGTACACAGATAATAAGCCACGGTTTTGGCGCCAATCCGACCTAACTTCCGAATGTCATTGAGACTGGCTGTTCCCACTAATAGAGAAGCAAAGACCAGAGGTACAACAACCATACTAATCAATTTAATAAATGCCGAACCAATGGGTTTGATATAGCTGAAGACAAAGGCTGAAAAACCCCACTGATTGGCGAGCACGCCAAAAATCACCCCCACCAACAACCCTATCAAAACCTTCGTGTACAATTGAAGTTTGAGCAATTTCATTGGTATTCCTGGTTATCTTAGTTCCAAGGTTAAGCAGATTATAACAAGACTTTTGCAAAACTTCAGTAATAATAAAGAGAAGAACCCAAGTCAAAGAAGAATGCCCCAAAACTGCTCTACTACCCTGTTCGCGCATATTATGTCACACTGACTTTAGAGGTCCTGTTGGTTAGATAGACACCAGAGATGACCAATAGTGCTGTCAATAATAGCTTCACATAAATCTTCATAAGAAAGACCACATTCCATTTAACACTATCCATTTTGGCTGTTTTGGCTATAAGCGTCAAGAGTTGAAGAGGTTTTTATGAAGAATTGGTGACACTATAACCGATATGGAACAACCGATGTGAAATCAAGAGGCCGGTCGTTTCATATTTTTCTGGGCCAAGGCTCCTCCAGGATAATCAACTTTGCTTCCATATTATGCTTTTTTCAAGTATAATAAAACCCGCCAGTTCAAGATGCTTTATTAGGATAGTCTATACCGGCAGGAGACAAATGATGGAATTTGCAAGACTGACACTTACAATTACTTTAGCAATGTTAGCTCCGGCAGGAAACTTAGTTAAGACCGGATTAGATAATGTCCCCGAGTATGAGCAATTATTCGACGCCAAGCGCATCGGAATCATAACCAACCACACCGCTTACAACAGCAACGGACAATACATACTGGATGTATTTCGCAATATCCGTAGCGCCAAGGTCACGGCACTTTTTAGTCCGGAACATGGTATCTATGGTACCCAGGGAGCAGGAGAGGCAATCGAGGACAGGACAAATACGTACTACAATCTTCCTGTTTACAGTCTGTATGGAAAGACACGTAAGCCCACCGAAGAGATGCTGAAGAATATCGATATTCTTGTCTTCGATGTCCAGGATGTCGGAGCTCGCTTCTACACTTACATTTCCACCATGTCCCTGGCTATGGAGGCTGCAGCCGAATGTGGCAAACGCTTTGTCGTTTTGGACCGCCCAAATCCTATCAATGGCCTAAAAGTCGAGGGCAATATTCTCGAACCAAACTTTGTTAGCTTTGTCGGAATGCATCCTGTCCCTGTAAGACATGGCATGACCATTGGAGAGCTGGCCACCATGCTCAACGAACAAGGTTGGCTGAAAAATGGTATCAGGGCCGATCTTGTCGTTGTACCTATGACGGATTGGCGCCGCCGAATGTGGTACGACCAAACGGATCTGGCGTTCATAAAGCCCTCCCCCAACATAGATGGCCTGCAGACTGCTGCCGTTTATCCCGGCCTATGTCTCCTGGAGGGTACCAATGTTTCGGAGGGCAGAGGTACCGAAATGCCATTTAGACAATTTGGTGCACCCTGGATTCGTTCAAAAAGTTTCACCACGCGACTTAACCGGTTGAATCTGCCGGGATTGCGATTTACGCCGACCAGCTTCACACCAACCAGCTCCAAATACCAGGGCCAAAAATGTCACGGCGTTAAGGTCATCATAACCGACAAGGATTTGCTTGAACCTTACTATAGTGGGATTCTGATTGTTGATGAGCTTTTCAGGATGTATCCGGACGTCTTCCAATGGAAGGCGAGACACTTCGACCATTTATCTGGGACTTCGTCAATACGCCAGGCCATTATGACCGGCTCATCACTGGAACAGCTCAGGAAAGACTGGCAGGTGGAGCTGAAATCGTTTCTGAAAATCCGAAAGAAATATCTGATGTACGCAGAATGAACGCTATTAAAGCGTCAGCGTCCCAATATAGAACAATCGTAGCGGTCATCATATTCAGTTGTTTAGTTGTTCTCGCTCTTCATAGGTGGGCAAGGCGAAGGTGGGAGCCGGATTGTAGGAAACCCAATAAATAAAGGTTTTTCCCTTGCAAAATAAACGTATTGTTTTAATGTATCGCCAGAAAGTGAGGTTTATTATGAATGCGAAACATACCAAGAGTAAGAAAAAATTAGAAAAAGAGATTTTGGAATCATTAAAAAAATATTTTCCAAGAATAGGTTTTGATGGCGGCCTTTACTTTGAGATTTGCTGCGAGGCTTGCAATCGGGCGAAACAGGCTCATACAGATTTTAATAAATTACGTGAGAGTCAATCGAAAAACGGTAAGGTTAAGTTGAAAAGATGGACGAGTAAAGAGCTACACTTGCGTGACACTATTCGAAAACAGGAGTCCATTTCTATTGTTTTCGCTGCTATGTGTCTCGAAGCATGTATATGGGATTATGCAGCCTGCAACACGTCCCAGAACAAAGCAAAAGAAAATTTTGAGAGCCTTAATTTAGTTGCCAAATGGGCAGTTATACCACAGCTTCTTTGTGGTTCGGACATAACCAAGGTAAGAATAGGTGGTACGTGCCTTTTAGATAGGTTGCGCAAACTAAAGGATGCAAGAAATGGCTTTGCACATCCAAAGTCCAAGCCCTTACCAAATACTGTTAAAGAAGCTTTTAAGGCGATACCTAAAAGAAAAGAATTATCAGCTGAAGACTCATTCAGTCTGATAGGACTTTTGCTCGGAGAATTGGAAAAAGTTGATGAAAATAATTGGTGGTTCTTCCAAACAGAAGCATACATAAATTCCATCAAGAAAGCTCAGGAGTCCACAGCAAGTTGATGCTCAAACATCACACCTAATCCCCATATATCTCACCACGTAAAACGCACGTAAACACAGTTCAAATCTAAGAACTCAGGCGAACCCATAGCTAAATACTAATTTTATAAATATTGTGTAGGACAAGCGGTTTTTCTTGCAAATCTTGCTCCTGTCGTGTAGATTTCCCGTAGCGGATATGCAGCCGTAGGTAACAACCCTATTAAGGAGAAGACGAATGAATGATTACAGTTATGGATGGGAAAAGCTTTACAGTGCAGTGCGAAACTTGGCCGGTCAAGGAAAACAAAGGGACCGCCTTGTTAGTGCTTTACGCAGCTTGACCAGCATCAGAACGGCAGAGGCAAAACACCATTTCCCCAAAGAGATGCAAGATGAATTTATTGGATTCAGGAAAGAAATGACTTCAGTGGAATCAACTGGAGAAGAAGGCACTATTCAAGCAACTGTTAATAGCCTTGATGAAATGGGAGTCCGCAGTGCGGTCGAAAAAATCATCAGTTTCTACGATACCATATGTCGTTATAGGGAACCATATAGGTAGCCATAATGAAATCTGCCTAAAACCGTAGAGACCTCTACCTCTATCTTAGGAAAGTGTAGAGGTCAGGCGAAAATGGCCATCACGATTATTGTTTGGGTAATTGGAGTCGGCGAGTAGCAGGAAACTATGGACAGTCACCTACTAATGGCTGGCGGCCGAAAAAAAGTGCTTTTTTGGCCATTTTTTTGTTGACATAGTTAGAAAAGACGTTAAAATACCCGTATGTTAGCCTGTCCCTTAGGGGCCAGCAGGCAAACATAAACCGCCAGCAGGCGAAAGATATAGCGGAGAACCGCACGTTTTCGTATCAGCAGATACACGCCAAAATAAGTTCAACGTGAAAAGGGAAAGTGCGCTAAAACACGGTTATGAATATAGTTACGAAAATCGTTTTAACTTGTGCCAACGTAGCGGGGTATTTATGCCCACTGAGGTATCCGGGGTTAATAAATCAACTTTTTTCACCGGGTAACGAGTTACGACGAGTTGTTTTGAATTTGGGTCATTTCGATTTTGAGATTGTTTCGGATTTCGATATTCGGATTTCGTATTTCGCCAGTCTCGGCCCCTCTACATCTGTCGAGAATCCTCTACAAATCAGCCCTTTTTATGCAAAACAAACCCAATTTCCGAAAGGCCAAAATGAACGTAAACTCGCTAATAACAAAGGATTATGAAAATAAACACAATTGGACACTTGGTCAAAACAAACCCAATTCAAACCCAAACAAACCCAATCTCCGAAAAGCCCAAATGAATGTAAACTCACTTATAACAAAGGATTACGGAAAAAACGATGATTTTTCAGTCCGAATAAACAAACCCAATTCAAACCCAATTTCCGTAAAGCCAAAAATGAACGCAAACGTATATGTTATAGAGGATTATGAAAATGAAACCGCCTTCAGGCCCAAAAAAACAAACCCAATCAAACCCAATTTCCAAAAGGCCAAAACGAACTTAGAGCTTATCCGAATAACCGGGTCGTTATGAGGCCGAGCGAAAAGTCTGAGGCCAAGGCGGCAGGCCAAAAAGGCTCGGAGGCGTGGTTTTCTCCACGTCGAGAACATTTTTGGCCGACAACGCAGGCATCGGGCTTTGCAGCCGGCCGCAATAGAGCAGGTTATTTGGATAGGCTCTTAACATCGCTTGCCGGAAAATCCGGCCACACCCATTGTAGGTTATCCCACATATTTGGCTTGCAATTTGGTCTGATTGTAGCAAAATATAGCGAGATTTGTAATCATCGTTTTGTAAGTGACAACAAGGCAATACACGTGCTGAGCAGCACTTGTCATTTGCTATAGATGTTGTGAAGTGAAAGGGAAAAATCATGAGAAGCAAAACAGTTTTCTATGTATTGATTGTAGCGGCTATTAGCTCACAGATCGCCTCAGGTTTATGGGCGGCTGAGGCGCCAAAACCGCGCAGCCGCAGCGAAGTCGAAGCGGTCCTTGCCAGAGCTCCAAAGCCGCCGGCAAGACGGAATCTTCGCGAGCTCAACATTGTTCTTGTTGCGTTCAAGAAGGACCACGGCCCAAACGAGCACGATTATCCCTTATGGCAGAAGCGATGGGCAGTTTTGCTCGGGGGCAGGAAGGCCGGGCAGGAGAAACAGGTCAACCTCTATGGTCCGGCCCCAAAGGCCAAACAAAAAAGGACTCTGGCCGGTGCACCGAAAGTGCAAGTCTCAACGGCCAACGGATGGCCGAGTAAAGAGCAGCTCAAAACAGCCGATTTGATCGCCGCATTCTGTTATGTCCAGTGGGACGAACAGAAACTCGAGGACCTGGAAGAGTTCTTGTCACGAGGTGGAGGTTTTGTCATCCTGCACCCGGCTGTGATCATTCCCAAGGATAAGGATATCGTAGGTCAATTGGCAAAGCTCATAGGGTTAGCGTGGGAATATGATTATACCCGCTGGCGCCACGGCCCGATGGACTTGAAGATTGCTGCCACGGAGCACCCTATCTGTTTAGGTCTGCCCGAGACAATTCATTTACTGGACGAGGCCTATTGGCCTTTGAAGGGGGACCTCAGCAAGGTCACGGTATTGGCGAGCTCCAATGAGACAATCAGCAAAGACTCCCAGCAGACCAAGCCAGAACCGATGTTCTATGCTTATGAATCCCGCCCGTCGAAGACGGGACGGGATGAATGCGGCAAGGGGCGTGTTTTTAGCTGCATACTTGGGCATTATACCTGGACATTTGATGACCCATATTGCCGTATCCTGTTACTCCGTGGTATGGCGTGGGCGGCTGGGGAATCGCCTTATCGTTTTGACCGGTTGGTGCTGCGCGGAATCCCATTGGGTAAGTAGAGCCTGCAAAAGCACATCCTGTCCAGCAACTGAAGTGATTTTGAGTTTTCCATCTTCCTATAACTCATAGGGATAGACTTCGGCGAGCTCAGTCGAGTCGGAACTTGATAGAATGCCAAGAACAAAAATCATCGCCACGTTAGGGCCTGCCAGCAGCAGCTACACTGTCCTGCGGAAAATGTTCACAGCCGGCCTGGATGTAGTCAGGCTGAATTTTTCGCACGGCAGCTATAAACAGCATCTTGAATCTATAGAACTTGTGCGCCGGCTGAACAGAAAGTACAAACGACACATTCGGATAATGCAGGACCTGGAAGGCTTGCGAATCAGAATCGGGCGATTCAAAGGTGCTAAAACCAGGCTCTTAAAGAACCGCACAGTAGTGTGGCTGAGCAATGAGGCCGAAGCATGTGGGCCGCGAACAATACCTTTTGACTACAAAGGTGATTTGGACCGGTTAAAGCCAAAACAGCTTATCTATATTGATGATGGGAACCTGGTCCTGCGCATAAAGAGTACCTCCGTCAATAGCTTAAAAGCAATCGTTGTCGAAGGAGGTGTCCTTAAGGAAAGAAAGGGCATAAATATTCCTGATGTGGACCTTGGATTTGAAAGGATAACCGAGAAAGATAAAAGAGACATCGAGTTCGGCATCAAACACAGAGTCGATTACATCGCTTTATCGTTTGTACGGGATGAAAACGATATTCGGCAAGCCGCTGCACTGATAAAGCCGAGATTACCCAACTGTCGGCTCGTGGCAAAAATAGAGAATAGACAAGCGATAGAAAACATAGACGGAATAATTGAGGCCGCGGATGGAATAATGATAGCTCGCGGCGATATGGGTGTTGCCATCCCAATTCATGAAGTCCCCATAATCCAAAAGCGTATAATAAGAAAGTCTAATACCGCGGGAAAGTTTGTCATTACCGCCACACAGATGCTGGAACATATGACCGAGCACAGCATACCGACGCGTGCCGAGGTTACTGACGTTGCCAATGCAATCATCGATGGTACGGACTTTGTCATGCTTTCGGCGGAAACCGCTGTCGGCCGTTTTCCGTATCAATCAGTCCTAATGATGAACGATATCATCAAGTTTACCGAAAAATCCATGTCAGGATTGTAACGTCTCTTCTAACGGTACTTTGGTGTAATAAACGCCTGAGCGCCATAGTTCTTCACGCCCTTTGAGTCCCATGCACTGAAAGAGGCCACACGCCCATCAAGATATCCGGCATTGAGTCGAATCTTAGGCTGTCTCTGCATAGCGGGATCCTTGAAAACCCAATACGGATGGCTTCTTGCACCATTCCTGAACGGGTGAGATGAGCACCAGGTCTGCTGGGGGCTCGGCCATAGCAAATTAGTGTTGTTTGTTAGATAGAAAAGTGCATCCTGCACAACCAGTTTTGTCTTGGAATCGAGTCGGTTGGCGCCCTCGAAATGGGCCTGGGCCTTATCCACATGCCCTGACGTCTTGTGATTATACCCTTGATAGCTCCACAACAACGTGTAGGTTGAGTGCAGAGGGGCAAAGGAACCGGTCGAATAGAATTGGCCATAGGTTCCCTGCGCGGGCCGTCCGGAGTCCGCTGGAGGCCAGGGCGTGTTGTCTCTGATCGCCGAGAGCGTGCAGTTGAAAACACGAACGTCCTTTAGATAAGAAGACAAATACCTGCCGGCGCGGTGGTAACCCTTGCTGTTGATATCTGTCACAGGACCCACGATGTTGTGATTCCAGTTCAGCTCGAAGGGCCGATGGTAGTTCACGGGAGCTTGAATCGTAGAAGGATGAGGGGGCAGTCGTGAATCATTGTCCTCCGCATAGGTCACCAGGCCAAAGATCAATTGGCGCATATTGCTGCCGCACGAGACCATCTTTGCCTGTTGTCTGGCCTTTTGAAGGGATGGCAAGAGAATTCCCATCAAAAGAGCAATAATGGCAATAACGACTAAAAGTTCGATTAATGTAAATCCCGTTAGAAATCTCCCCCTTTCCCGATTGGGAATTCCTATTTCTAACGTGGTAAATCCGCTTCGTCTATCCGTCAAAATTACCTCTCGCTTCTATCGAAATATCACTGCTTAATTAAATCACAAGATGTACAAGACGGGCTTTAGTTCCGACAATTTGCAATTTTACACTGTTTTAGGCTCGTTTGACCTTATACATTATTATACCTTAGATCTAATATTCTTGCAATTTCTAAGCTGCAAGTCAGATAGTAAGAGTGTGGCCAGATTTTTTGGCAAGCGATTTTAAGTTCATTTTGGCCTTTCGGAAATTGGCTTTGATTGGGTTTGTTTTTTTGGAGCCGAAAGGTGGTTTCATTTTCATAATCCTTTTGTGAAAAAGCGTTTGCGTTCATTTTGGCCTTTGAAGAAATTGGGTTTGAATTGGGTTTGTTTTTTCGGACTGCGAAATCGTCTTTTTTTCTGTAACCCTTTGTTATAAGAGAGTTTACATTCATTCTTGCTCTACGGAGATTGGGTTTGATTGGGTTTGAATTGGGTTTGTTTTGACTAAGTGTCCAATTGGATTTATTTTCATAATCCGTTGTATTATATGGATTTACGTTCATTTGAGCTTCCAGGAAATTGGGTTTGTTTTGCATAAAAAGGGCTGATTTGTAGAGGGTTCTCGACAGATGTAGTGCCTTATAGGCACGTAAATATCTGCTGCCTTATAGGCAGATAAGTTAGTGAAGAGTGAGCTAAAGTGCCTAAAGTGAGCTAAAGTTGGATTCTCGATGCTCATGATTGGCAATTCCCCTAAGGGTTTTCCGTTTCGCTCCAAGACTATTTACGAACGATGCTTTTTGGCGTGTATCTGCTGATACGAAAATGTGCGGTTCTCCGCTATATCTATCGCCTACTGGCGGTTTATGTATGCCTGCTGGCTAACATACGTGTATTTTAACGTAATTTCAAACAATGTCAACAAAAAAATGACCAAAAATACTCTTTTTTTTGTCATACTGGGGATGTCGAAGGGACCGCAGTCGAACGGATCAAACCACTGATTTTATGCTAACATTATACTAATCTCAACATATTTGAAATAGGTGATGATTAGTTAGTAGGGGCTTTCAACACAACCACATCAAGAATAGATACCCACTCATAATCCAGAGATTTTCCTTGATGGGAAGGTAGCGGATTTGGTATAAATAAGGAAGGAAGGAGTTGTGTCAGCACTGAACGTGCATCTATGGATTCTGGTCTTCCAGCGGACGCAATTATTGTAGTTTTTCGAATAGAGAAGTAGTTATTATGCAAGATACAGAATTACAGGCAAAGAGATGCACCTCACAGTTATTTTTTTAAATTTCAATCAACAACTTATGTTTATTTTCTAAAAGAGGACTATTATGTCTAAAAAACTGATTTATTTAATTTGCTTTGCCTTAGTTCTAAACATGGCAAGCCAAGCCTCCGCCGACCTCATTTTACATTGGAGATTTGATGAGGGTTCCGGCGATGTTGTCAATGACAGTTCTGGAAATGGTCATGTCGGAACAATCGAAGGTGCCACATGGGTGGTTAGTGAAAGAGGCCCGTGTCTGGAATTTGGTGGCGATGGCGACCGCGTGGTTGACTGGAACGCTCCGGACTACCTCAATGGTCTGGACGCCGTGACACTCGCCGTCTGGGTTAAATCCAATCAAGTCCCAACGGACTCAGGTTTTATCATCTGCGAGGAGCCCGATGGCGGTGACAACATTATAACCATGCGCTATGATGTTACAGGCGCGGCAAGTGGTGGCACAAGCCTGCTGAAGATGGCAATAGTAGCGCCAGGTGACGAACAGCAACTGGAGAGTTCCAGTAACCTTCAGACCACCGAGTGGCAGCATGTTGCGTTGGTATGGGCCCGCGGAGAGCAACTACAGTTTTACGTTAATGGTGAATTGGACACACCTTCATCCAATGGTGCGCCTCGGGATGTGAGCACGGGTGATGTGATAATTCTTATTGTTGGTCAGGGTGGTAAAGATTGGGCCGGAGGATGGGACGGTCTTATCGACGATGTACGTATTTACGATAACGCTCTGACGCAGGTCGAAATTCAGGCCGCTATGGAAGGTACGGTATGGCCTTATGCTTTTGGCCCCACGCCAGCCGATGGCGCCTCGCATCCGAAAACATGGGTGAGACTTTCGTGGACTCCAGGACCTTTTGCTGTATCACACGATGTGTACTTCGGCGAGAATTTTGACGATGTGAATGGCGGCACCGGCGGCACCTTCCGGGGCAATCAGACCTCAAATCATTTTTCTGTGGGCTTGCCAGGAGATCCCTATCCGGACGGTCTCGCTGCCGAAACAACTTATTACTGGCGCATCGATGAAGTTGAAACCGACGGTGTGACCAAACATAGAGGCACGGTCTGGAGTTTCTTTGTTTCCACCCGGAAGGCCTATCCTTCAGCCGTATCGACGTTTCACTGTATAGGAGTTTACTGGAGTCCTCAAGACGGCAGGAGTGATAATGTCTGTCAGGTGCACTATCGTTCTTATGGTTCAACTGGTTGGAAAGAGGCCCTGCCACTATGGTATGATGACAGAGGAGTTGGCGGATATCCGGAAGGATATCGCGGTAGTATCGTTAATTTAGAGCCTGGAACTACCTATGAGATAGAATTGATATTATTAAATACCGGCACTATAGAGACATTTACAGCCAGTACATGGAGTGAAGATTTTCCGATAGCCAGAACTGTATATCTTCCTGCCGGGACGACTAATCAGGCCCTTGAGATAACCGAATCCGGCTCACCTGAAGGCTATATTCTTTATACCCATCCCGAAGGTGAAAGCTCAACCATTAATGTAAATAATCAGGAAGACTCCTGTATATATGTTAGCGCTTCCTATATTATTATACGTGGCTTAACTCTGAGAGAAGCAAGTGTACACGGTATCCGCATACTAAATAATGTGCATGATGTTGTTATAGAAGAATGTGATATCAGTGGATGGGGCCGTCTACAGGAAGGTGAGTGGGGTCACGATAATGATTCTGCCGTTTATTCTAATTCACCTAACATAGAAAGGATTATCGTCCAGAGGAATAAACTTCATCACCCCAGGGCAGATACTAATAGCTGCATGGAACCAGCCAGGACTATACCAAGAAACACGCATCATCCTCTGGGACCTCAAGCCATTACGTTTAACCCCAGAAACAGAAGAGCGGGCCACTTTGTCATACGCTACAATGAAATCTACTCTGATGAAGACCACTATTTCAAGGATAGCATGGGAAATTCGCATAACTTTAGTTACCATGGTTTTCCAATTCGCGATACAGACATATATGGTAATTATGTTGCGAACTGCTGGGACAGTGGTATACAAGCCGAAGGTGCAAACTGTAATGTGAGGATATGGGGTAATTACATAACCAGGACAGCGGAAAAGATTGCAACCCAATCTGTTTCTGTTGGTCCCCTCTATATATGGCGGAATGTCTTTGGTATCAGTCGAGTAGGCCCA
>Ga0209979_1003456_pt1 | contig 13929 bp, 12 predicted proteins | sample AnhtaG_FD_183114 | JGI IMG/M metagenome (GOLD analysis project Ga0209979, IMG submission 183114) | Deep subsurface microbial communities from Anholt, Denmark to uncover new lineages of life (NeLLi) - Anholt_01485 metaG (SPAdes) (version 2) | ecosystem: Environmental > Aquatic > Marine > Oceanic...
CTACCAAGCGTAGCAGAGCCGTTTTGACCCCGCTGAAACTGAAGTCGCTACTCCCCTTTAGCCAGGCACGAGGTAGTTGAATGGAGGTAGCATTCCCATTTCTAGCTGCCTGTTGAATGGCTGGACCACCGGGGTAACCCAAGCCCAATATCCTGGCTGCTTTATCAAAGGCTTCGCCGGCAGCATCATCCCGTGTCCGCCCCAATACCACATAATCACCGTGTCCTCTCATCAGCACCAAATCACTATGTCCCCCGGAAACAATAAGGCACACCAGGGGAAAGACAGGGGTGGAATTGGTTAGCCAGTTAGCATAAATGTGACCCTCAAGGTGATTAACCCCAGTAATAGGTAAGCCATGAGCTAAAGCAATAGCCTTAGCCACATTTACCCCGACCAGCAGTGAGCCAGCCAGCCCCGGTCCAATAGTAACCGCAATGCCATCCAAATCATCCCAGGTAGCCCCAGCCTCGGTCATCGCCTGCTTTAGTATGGGGATAATAGCCAGAATATGTTGCCTAGAGGCTACCTCGGGCACAATCCCCCCATAGCGGGCATGAAGTTCTACCTGAGAGGCAATCTGATTGGATAGAATTCTAACCCCGTCCTCCACCACCGCCGCTGCTGTTTCATCACAGGAGGTCTCAATCCCCAGGATTTTCATATATTTGAATTATAGCATACTCACCAGAGGACAAAACACCAATAGCGGTTGACAAGTATTTTCAAGTAATTGTTTTGACACCCTTATTAGCCAATGTTATGATTGAGTGAAAAGAACATTCAAGGAGGTCTTATTTATAAGAACGGGGTGATGCTATATGTCTGGTATTGAAATACTGTACTTAGCCCTTCTCTTGGTTTGTCTTTTGTTATCAGCCTTCTTTTCCAGCTCGGAAACAGCCTTTATTGCCTTGCAGCGGTTCAGGGTTGAGCACATGGTTAACACCAAGGTAAAGGGAGCAGGACAGGTGGCTAGGATGATTCAGCGACCAGAGAAGTTTCTATCCACTGTCCTGCTGGGTAACAACTTAGTAAACACCGCCGCTGCTGCTTTGGCTACAGCTCTGGCTATTTATTTTTTGGGGGAGGAGTGGGGGATCATCGTTGCCACTATAGGAGTGACTATCCTTCTCTTGATATTTTGTGAAACCACTCCCAAAACCATAGCTACCCAGCACGCTGAGAAGCTATCTCTTCTATTTGTGCGACCGATAGAAGTAATATCCTGGCTGTTTACTCCCTTCGTAGTAGTGCTGAGTTGGATAGCCACAAGATTTAGTAAACTGGCTGGAGGGACACCCATACCCAGATCCTTGGCTACCGAGGAGGAAATCCGCGCCATGATATCAGTGGGACACAAAGAGGGGACGGTAGAGAAGGACGAAGCCGAGATGCTGCACAAGGTGTTTGACTTTGGCGACCGACCGGTTAGGGAGGTTGTAGTCCCACGCACCGAAGTAGTAAGCGTAGAGAAAGGGACTAAATTAGTTGATTTCCTTAGTCTCTATGCTGAGAATCCGCTGTCTCGCTTTCCAGTATATCAGGATAGCATGGATAATGTAGTTGGCATCCTGTCGGTAAAAGATGTGCTTATGGCTCAGGCTAAAAGGACTATTACTGAGGAAGATGTCATTGATGACTTGATTCGCCCGGCTTACTTTACCCCTGAGACTAAGCGTATTAGTGAACTGTTTGCCGAGATGCAGGATAAAAACCGACGGATGGCAGTGGTGGTGGACGAATTCGGTGGCACTGCCGGTATAGTGAGTCTCAGCCGGCTGGTCGAGGAAATTGTCGGTCCGGTGGGGGATGAGCTAGCTGCGGTAGAAAAGGAATATGAAGCAATTAATGAGTATACCTTCCAAATCGATGGGGGTATGCGTATTGAGGAAGCCAATGAAGAGATGGGCTTGAAATTCCCCGAAGGTGATTATGAGACGGTAGCCGGCTTTGTGCTTCACCTCTTAGGGCGTATACCTAAAACGGGTGAGCAGTTAAGATATAAAGGCTTGAAGCTGGTGATAACCAAAATGCGTGGACTCAAAATCGAAGAAATTCTACTAACCAAGGAGAAACGTAGTAAAGAAAGCGATGCAGCGTCTACGGATTAGGTTCAGCCGAGGACAAGAGGTAAAGTTTATCTCCCATCTGGATATAATGCGCCTGTGGCAACGGGCGCTTCGCCGAGCGGAGATACCACTGGCTTACTCAGAGGGCTTTAGCCCACACCCCCGAATATCACTAGCGGTACCCCTCCCCATAGGGGTAACCAGTGAAGCCGAGCTAATGGATATCGTTTGTACCAAGTGGGTCTCTCCACACTTCTTCACCACCGCCGTAAGCCAGCAGCTACCGCCTGGCATCAAAATACTACGGGTACATCCTATAGCCCTGACCATGCCATCTTTACAATCACAGGTTGGCTGTGCTGAATACAAGGTTGAGGTAGAAACCGGAAAGGATCAAAAGGAAGTAGAGTCAGTCATTAACAGCTTGCTCTCGATAGAGCACCTGCCGTGGCAACACCAGAGGGATACTGGTCCCCGAAGCTATGACCTGAGGGCTTTAATTGATGACCTGTGGCTCATTGACTGGCGCCGTGGATGTTGCACTGTAGGCATGAGGTTATATTGCGATAACCGGGGTTCAGGAAGACCGGAGCAGGTTACCGCTGCCCTGGGTTTCAGCCATCGTCCCCAATCCGTCTACCGCACCAGACTCATCCTAAAAACGAGTTAACTAATATGTCCCATCCTAATGAAAACCCTGTAGAAGAACCAGACTTGAACCAGCTAAGGCAGGAGAAGGCAAAAGAATACGCTAGAACCAGACGACGCCTATTTTTCGCTGACCTGGTGGTGGGTGGTATCCTGTTGCTGCTCCTAGTGTTCGGTGGTCTTTCCCAGAGGCTGGCTGGGCTGCTTACCTTACCTGTAATCCCAGCAGTTACTATTTACTTTATCATTCTAATGGTGGGCTATGGATTACTGTCAGCACCGCTAAGCTACTATGGTGGCTTTGTTCTCTCCCACCGCTATGGTCTGTCCACTCAAAAATTCGCTAGCTGGCTGGGCGACCAAGCCAAAGCTGGAATAATAAGCCTGATATTAGGCGCTGGATTGGTGGCTGTTGTCTACTGGTTTATTACCGGCTTCCCGTCAATATGGTGGCTACTTAGCTGGGGCACAGTAGTTTTGCTCAGCCTAATACTAACTAATCTAGCTCCGATTATCATTGTGCCTCTCTTCTTTAAGATGAAGCCGCTTGGTGACGCTGACCTTAAGCTAAGGCTGGAACAACTGGCACAGCGAGCCCAGACAAAGGTTCAGGGTGTTTATGTTGTAGAGCTGAGCAGTAAAGGCACCACAGCTAATGCTGCCCTGATGGGATTGGGTAATACCAGGCGAATTGTCGTCAGTGATACCCTGCTCCAGCAATACTCGCCATCAGAGATTGAGATAATCACCGCTCATGAACTGGGGCATCACCTCCAGGGTGATACCTTCAGGTTGTTGGTAATACACTCAGCTATATGGTTAATTGGATTCTATGTTGCTGACCTTGCTCTGGAAGCCAGTGCCGTGCCTTTGGGCTTTAGTGGTATATCAGATATAGCCACCCTCCCCCTGCTGATGCTCATACTTGCCACCTTCAGCCTGTTGATAGCACCGATAGTCAATAGTTACAGTCGCCATCTGGAGGTGGCTGCCGATGAATATGCCCTGAGGTTGACTGATGACCCCGAATCATTTATTACTACTATGACCAAGCTTACTGACCAGAATTTATCTGAAGCACAGCCCAGCCGCTGGGTAGAGCTTCTAATGTGTGACCATCCCAGCTATACCAAACGGGTAGAACATGCCCGCTACTATTCAACAAACCACTGAAGGGAGAATATGGTAAGAGTTATATTAGTAAGACACTGTGAGACCGACTGGAATAAAATAAGGCGTATTCAAGGTGGTGGTAGCGATACCCAATTAAACGAGAGGGGGGAGCAGCAAGCAGAAAGCCTGGCTTTTAGGCTGAGTCAGGAAAGGATTCAGGCTATCTATTCCAGCGCATTGCACCGTGCCCTAGATACCGCCCAGGCTATTGCTGGCTACCATCAGCTAGAAGTAGAGATTGAGCCATCTCTAAATGAAATTAGTGCCGGTGAACTGGAAGGGGTACTTATAGAAAGGATGGGTGGACGCCTTGACCAGTTTTTAACCGGCGGAGGTCAAGGCGATGTAACCTTCAAAATACCCGGTGGAGAGTCACTATCCGAGGTGCAGCAAAGGGCGTGGCGCACGACACAACGCCTGGTTAATCAGCATCCTGATGGAGTGATAGTAGTAGTTAGCCACTACTTTATTATCTTGACCATTATCTGTACGGTGCTTAACCTGCCCCTGTCTCAAATAGACAGGCTCAGCTTAAGCCCGGGAACTATTAGCACTGTTGTATTCGATGGGCAAACCCCACGCCTGGTGTTGTTTAATGATAGTTGTCACCTAAAAAATATATAGCCGCAGACTATCCTAAAAGATTATTTATCAGCCTCAACCTTGCTCATTTGCCTTTCCTTAACCCAGCTACCTATAATAAAGCACCGGTCACCAGCAACGAGAGAAGCAGGTTATGGCAAAGAAAAACAGGCAGCCAACGCTGGAGCAGCGAGTCTTGCATTTTATTCATGAACATCACCTGGTATCAAGCCAGGAGAAGCTACTGGTGGCAGTATCGGGTGGACAGGATTCAGTCTGCTTGCTCCATATTCTGGTTAAGCTCCAGGAAGAACTGGAGATAAGGCTACATGTAGCTCACCTTAATCATCAACTGCGGGGGGCTGAGGCTGAAGCTGATGCCCGGTATGTTTCCCAGCTAGCCCGTCAACTCGGTATTCCAGCTACCATAGAACAGCGCAATGTAAGGAGCTATCAAGCCCAGCAACACATTTCATTAGAAGAGGCAGCTCGTGAGGTGCGCTATACTTTCCTGGCTGAGGTAGCCAAGTCTGTTGGGGCTGACCGGGTGGCAGTAGGACACACCATTGACGACCATATAGAGACCATACTGATGCACCTAATCCGGGGGACAGGAACCAGGGGACTTCGTGGATTGCAGCCGAAGCAAAATAGGAATAGCCTCACTATAGTAAGACCTCTGTTGCCGGTAAGCCGACAGGAGACAGCAGACTATTGCCACCACCACCAGCTTATGCCCCGGGTTGACGCTTCTAACCTTTCGCTATCGCCACTAAGAAATAGAATCCGACATCAACTCCTGCCTCTCCTGCATAGCTACAACCCCGGGGTGCATGAAGCCCTGCTCCGAGCCGCTCGCATTGCCAGTGATGACCTTGCCTTCCTTGATAAAGAAATTGGTCAATTATGGGGTAAAGTTGCCTGCCAGGTAGAGAATACAGTTATTTTAGATAAGGGAAGATTTCTGGGGTTACCTTCCGCCCTAAAGCGGCACCTGCTTCGAACCTCTATAGAAAGGTTGCTGGGCAACCTCATGGATATTGAGACACGCCACATTGAGGAAATAATGGATGCCTTAACCAAGCCAGCCGGAAAAAGGCTTAGCCTGCCCGGGGGCTTAATTTTCTCCATAGAATACGGCAAATATCTGATAGGTACCGACCCAGCCGCTCTATCCCCCTTCCCCAGTCTAGGTGCCGAGTTTCAGCTAAAGATACCAGGTGAAACGCTAATACCTGGCTGGCGTATAGAGGCAAGCATTACAGACCGCTCTGTGGTAAAGGTAAAGGGGTTAAGAAATGACCTCTTTACCGCCTACTTTGACCTGGATAAAACTGGCGATAAACTAATAGTGCGAAGTCGCCAGCCCGGTGACCGGTTTCAGCCACTGGGTTTAAGCCAGCCCAAGAAGCTGGGCGAGTTTATGATTGACGCCAAAATCCCTCACGCCTGGCGGGAGAGAGTCCCCATCGTCTGCTCACTGCAGCACATCCTGTGGGTAGTCGGCTGGCACATAGATGAGCGGGTAAAGGTTACCGAATCTACAAAGCAGGTTCTATGTCTGAAATTCGAGCGAGGCTAGAGTTCAACGCTGTATGTAGAATGAAATAGTTCCATTGGATTTATTTTGAATTGGAGCATCTTTGATGTATCTCTACCAGCATCCCCACCTTTCCTCTGCATTGTAATTTCACCAATTCTTAGACTTCCTCTATGCGTAATTCTGACCTCACCACCACCAAACACATTTAAGACGTGATTAATATGCTTCAACACCCATTCAGGATTTTCATTTTCCTTTTTCAAAACGACCATCATCCAGTTGACTGGAAATTCATCACTACCTTTTAGAATATCCAAAACGACTAAAATCTTATTCTCACTAAAGAAATTAACAATAAGTTTTTGAGTTTGGGTATCCATTTCATCTAAAAACATCCTTCGTGGGTCTCTTAAGTTTCCTCTTGTTGGCTTTATCTCCCCAGTGAATAGCTTCAATGCTCTTGCAACGTTTTCTGGGATATTCCACATTTCAACATATCTATCAACCCAGCGCTTATCAACTTGGTTAAAGCCCTGAGGGTTACTCACTAATTTAACAGATATGTTCTCTACAGCAATAGCTTCTTTAAGATAAATTGTTATCTGGACTTGAACATCTGTTTTATGACTACCTGTTATAATTATCGCTTTAACTTTTTCAATTTCCTTTAAGTCGTAGCCCATAATAGTAAGCCATTGTTGCGAATCATCATCGTCTCTCCAATTATTAAACTTGTCGGCAACGTCCCTCTCAGTCTCAAAGCCTCTCTTTGCTGTTCTAGACCCTAATCTTATCTTGTCTCTTATCAATTCATTTTTGGTCACGATTTAATTACCTCAAATTTAGTGCCAGTAAACATGTCACTTTGTTTGATTCCCACCTTTTCTTCAATTCTTGTCAAATAATCAGGGTTTAATTCTATCCCTACCGAATTTCTTCCCAACTCCTTTGCAGCCTTCGTTGTCGTTCCACTGCCTAAAAATGGGTCTAGCACCCAGTCTTCCACATAGGAAAACATTCTTATCAGCCTTGCTGGTAATTCCCACGGATAGGCGGCACAATGTACATCTTCAACCCCATTGATGTCATTCCAAATAGCATCCCTAAATTTTCTAAATTCTTCCGGTGTAACTTTTGATCTTTCTTTAATTTCTTTCGGCACTTCTCTTTTGCCAACTTTTCTAAAAATATGGATTGGTTCAACGGCATTTGAAATCATAAAATTTGCTGGATAAGGATAGCTCCCGAAGAGAACAGCACCATCTCTCGATGTTGTTTTTTGCCAATAAATAGTCCCCATAAATCTTAAATTTTTAAAGTTATTCAACTGTTGCCAAGCCAAAAGAGATAAGTTAGCCGTAGTTCTGCGCTTTTCATCAGGCTCAGAATAATAAATATTCCCAATATTTAAGGCTATCTTTCCATCGGGCAGTAAAGTTCTTACTACTTCCGCCCAGACTCCATTCAGTCTATCTAGATATTCTTCTAGGGTATCATTTAGCCCGATTTGGTCTTTATGTCCGTAGTCTCTAACATTCCAATATGGCGGTGAGGTAACCATTAACTGAAAGAAATTATCAGGCAGTTTCTTTAATGTCGTCTCGGCATCACCAATGTAAATTTTGTGGGTTGTAGCTATCATACTACTAATTTACCAAGTTTCCTCACTTTTTGCAATCTCATCACATTATGCGTTTGAGTCTGGGGTTGGGGGTGATACCGGGCATTCTGCCCCGCTTGGCTATGGGCTTGCCTTCTACCTCATGCAGGTCAGCGGTAAAATCAATGGGCTTAGCCCCGCTGATATAGCTGCCGACACCAAAGCCATCAACCGGAGCCCCGGTCTCAACAAAGTAGGCGATTCGCTCCGGGTCAACCCCACCACTGACAAATATCCCTACCTTCTGGAAACCAGCTAAATCCAGCCTGGCTCTGACCTCTTTGACCAGGTCAACAGTGACCCCACCCCTCTCACCGGGGGTATCAAGCCGAACTGAATTAAGTTTCTCCCCCAGTGCCTGAGCCACCAGCAGGCTCTCTTCAGCCTCATCCTTGAAGGTATCCACTAAAGAGACACGAGGTACTTCAGGCGGTATATATTTGTCAAAGGCTACTGTAGCCTTAACCGTATCACCCATGATTATAATCAGGGCGTGAGGCATGGTTCCTGATGGTTCAATGCCAGCCAGCTTGGCACCAGCCACACTGGAACAACTTGCGCAACCACCAATAATAGCTGCATAATCCATTATTCCAGCCACTGAAGGGTGAACATGACGAGCACCAAAGCTGACGATGGGTATTCCCTGGGCAGCTTCCACGCACTCTCTGGCGGCTGTTGCCCAACCACTACATTGAGCTAAAATACCATCTATGGCTGTTTCATATAGTCCATAGCTCTGATAGGGAGCCGTTATGCGCAATACCACTTCCTTCTTGTCCATGGTTTCGCCCTCAGCCAGAGCCCATACCTCACGGTTATCCTCGGGCAAAACCCTGGACAGCAGAGCCTTGACCTCTTCCATGCCACAGAATAATCCCGCTCGACTGGGGAAAAACTCCATAGTAGCTACCGGATTAAGTGCCTCGTGGCGCAATATATCTATAGTGCGGGCAAAATAGACATCAGCCGTCTCCCCAGACAGGACAGCCTCAGTAGGTTCAAACTTAGGTGGCTTAACCTGGATAACCCTAAAGCTGGTCAGCTTTGCCCCTAGTACCCTCTCCATATGCTGTAGGGCAAAATGGTGTGCCGTTTCATCAAAGGAGGCAACACAGTCAACCGGCACCTCTACCTCATAACCGCGGATTCTGGCATCAGCCACAGCGTACAATACGCAGATGTGAGTACATACCCCACAAACAATCAACTTCTCTGGCTTGAGCTGGCTCAGTTTCTCATCAAGTGAAGTGTTAAGAAATGAGCTAAAGGTTCTTTTGGGTATTATTTCACCCTCATACTGGGCTAATTCTGGAATGACCTCTGCCTCGGCGGTGCCTTCAATGGAGTGCGGAGGGAACATCTTGAATTCAGGGTCGTCAGGAGCGTGATGGTCACAGAGGAAGAACACCTTGGAGCCTTGAGCCAGCTCCTGCTCCAGAAGACCTTGCACATTGGGGATTATGCGACGGGCTCGAGCCCCACAATACAGGGGATAGCCTTCCTCCAGGAAACCTCTGAGCATATCTGACACTATAACTACATTAGCCATATCCTGCCTCCGTCTTTAAGCAATGTTGTAGTTGCCGGGCTAACTCAAAAGGGTCGCTGGAGACAACACTGGAAGCATAAATCTCCATACTGCTTATATCTGAAGCACGACTATCAGGGTCGCCTCGGTCTATTATCCACACCATAACCGGGAAGCCTTCCCAGCTCTCCTCGGTTTCACCGAGCGGTGGTGTTACCATGCCAAGATTAAAGGAAGTTACACCAACCCTGTCCCTAAGGCAGGCGAGCACTTCATAGATTCTCTGTTTAAGTGAAAGATTTAGCTCATCCGCCATGAGTATAACCTCATTATCTCTAAATGGGGTCAAATGGGCAAGGATTCTGACCCCCTCTTTCTCCATAGCGCAGCCTATGGAATGGTGAACCTGAAACAGGTCTTCAAAATAGTTTGAGCCATAATTCTGCTTGTAGCCAAGGGCAGCGCACCGCAGCCCTTCAATCTTAGCATAGTGCCTATCTCTGGTCAGCATTACCTGAGCGTGCCCGTGGTATATAGATGCACCAGCCCGCCACAAACAATTCCAGGCAAAGAAGAAATACTTAGCTTCTGGCTGTTTAGCTTGTGCCCTCCTTGCCCATTCCCGGGCAACATCAATATAGTCAATAACCTGCTCTCTGGAGAAATAAAGGGGGTTAAAATCGTTGAAAATCACCAGGCCGTGTAATCCATCATACTTGGCAATATTGCTGGCAGTAACACAGTGCTTTCCCACCACCCGGCCAAAAAGGTCTTCGGGGGTATCCTCCTCAGGATAGGCAAACAAGTCATTTTCACTGGCATCTACCAGCTGAGCAGCAATACTACCTTTTTCTTTAGCCTCAATGGGGCGGAGGGCTCGCAGCCTATTAAATAGCGCCCCCTCATAAGTTACCGTATTACTTACCCTGACAATCTTCTGCCTGGTGACAGCGTCTACCGAACCGAATTGCTGTCTAACCCATGGCTCCATACTTTGCGGGGGGCGTAGCTCACCCACTGCGGTGGTAACTGCGTATATCCGCTGAAATAGACTCTTTTCCTCGGCGGGTAGCGAATCTATTATTTCCTCTAGATTGGTAATACTCGGATTGGTTACCTTCATTGCTCCAAGATCTCTCCACTGCCTCTCCGCCCCAAGCCCCTAATTATGAGCCTAATGCTTAAAGTGCCTCATACCCGTAAAAACCATAGCCACATTATACTCATTAGCTACCTTAATTACCTCGTCATCTCTTGCCGAGCCGCCGGGCTGGATAATGGCAGTTACTCCGCCCTTAGCCGCTATCTCTATGCTATCAGCAAAGGGAAACATGGCATCGGATGCCAGCACACTACCCTTAGCTTTTTCTCCGGCTCGTTCCAGAGCCAGCTCAACGCTAACCACCCGACTCGGCTGTCCTGCCCCCATCCCCAGTAGTGTCATATTCTTGGCTATCACGATGGCATTAGACTTAACATGCTTAACTGCTCGCCAGGCAAAGAGTAAATCCTTCTCCTCGTCCGGTGTTGGCTCACGCTTGGTTGCTGTCTGAAGACTAACGCTCTCCTCAGGTAGCGAATCTGGAATCTGAACAAGGAAGCCACCCTTTACCCTGTGGAAATCAAGGTAGCCTGCCTGAGTCGTACCATAGGCTAGCGGTAGTTGAGCGACAAGAATACGAAGCTGCTCCCTGCGCTTCAGTACTTCCAAAGCCTCAGCATCATACTCGGGAGCAACGACTATCTCATAAAAGGTCTTACCTATTTCCTCAGCCATGGCTAGAGTAACCGCCCTGTTTGAAGCAACAATGCCACCAAAGGCAGCTACCGGGTCACCAGTTAAAGCCCGGCGATAGGCTTCAGCAAGGTCTTCATGGCTAGCCAAACCACAGGGATTAGTATGCTTAATAATAGCTACTGTAGGGGCTGAAAAATCGGTAACCACCCCCCAGGCAGCATCGGCATCCAAGATGTTATTAAAAGAAAGCTCCTTACCCCATAGCTGTCTTGCCCAGGTGATGCCAGTCTCCCTGCCTTTTCCCACCATCTGCTCAGCATAGAAGGCAGCCGGCTGATGAGGGTTCTCGCCATAACGCAAACTATAGCGCTTTCTCAGGGCTATGGTCATCTCCTCAGGAAAACCTTCTATATCCTGCCCCAGGTAGTGAGCAATAGCTGTATCATAAGTGGCTGCGTGCTGAAAAGCCTTCTGAGCCAGCCGTTTACGCTCAGCTAGCTCCACACCGCCCCGCTCCAATTTCTCCAAAACTGGCTGGTAGTCAGCAGGGTCTACAAGCACGATTACGCTGGGGAAGTTCTTGGCTGCCGCCCGAATCAGGGTCGGTCCGCCAATGTCAATATTCTCCAGAGCCTCATCGAGGGTAACACCCTCCTTGGATACCGTCTGGACGAAGGGGTAAAGGTTAACTGCTACCAGGTCAATAAGCTCAATGTTATTGTTAGCTAGCTCCTGCATATGACTGGGCAGGTTACGGTTAGCCAGAATGCCACCATAAACTGCTGGGTGCAAGGTCTTTACTCTGCCATCAAGAATCTCAGGAAATCCGGTAAGTTCGGAGACACTCTTTACCGGCACTTCAGCCTCCGCCAGCACCTTTTTAGTGCCGCCAGTGCTGAATATGTCAAATCCCAACTGACTCAACCTTTTAGTAAAGTCAGTTACGCCGGTTTTGTCAGATACACTGATAATGGCTCGCACAAGCACTCCTCCATTTAATAAACTCAGTTTACACCTTTTCCAGGTGGAATGCCCATCGCTTTCAACCTCACCCCCTATTTGAAACAAATCCTAAATTCTAATTTCTAAATTCTAAACAAACTCGAAATTCAAAACTTAAAAACGTCTTGGTTCTTTAGGTTTTGGTCATTAGTGCTTTATGCTTGTTTAGGGTTTCGTGCTTTGAATTTGGGATTTTACCAGGGGCTTCGCCCCTTCAAACTACCCTGATACCTTAGTCTTTGGCGTGTTTGCGGTTTGCTTCACTTACCCAAGATGCCTCTGGCGCTGGGCAAACACGCAGTTAGGCGACATCAATTTTTTACCATTCTATAGAATGCAAAGACTTTTCGGCTAATTCTAGCTCTCCTTGGCTTTCCCACTATTGTATACCCGAGCCGATTATATAATCTAATCGCACCTTGATTTTTTACATCAACATCCAGTACCATTTTCTCGGCACCACCGCTTTTAGCTTCCTCCTCTATTTTCAAAAGAAGCTTGGTGCCTAAGTTAATACCCCTGAATTCCGGATACACGGCAAGATTGCTAATGTAGTACTCATTATCTTCAATTCTTTCTGCCGCCCTCAGGGCTTTCAACAAGGATGGAATTCTGGCAATAAATCCCAGCTTCATATAATTAATCATCAATAGACCGGTTCTCCAACCTTCCTCTCTTTCGGTTTTCCCGTCATATCCGAAAACCATACCTGCTTTGTTGCCGTCTACCTCAATAAAATATGAGTGTTCAAAACTGAACAGATTCTTTCTCTGGGGAAATAGGTTTTGAATCACATTTTTTACCCCAGAACCAAAAATGGCAGGGAAAAAACCCGGAGCGGATAGTAAAATAAGCTTAGAGCCGTCCTGCGCATCTTCGGGAAATCCCTTTCGTATTATGATATTTTTATCGGTAAACATCACAGGCAATGGCGCCTAACGGATTGCGGCTAAAAGAAGTTACCGAAGCCTTTCAGCCGCTGTTATGCGCTGGCAGCGAGGCGATATTGGCAAGTATCTAAAATCCAGTGGTTATCTTTACTAATTGTTCTAGCTTCGATTATTTCTATCCTCTTCCTGAAAATAGGTCCGTTGATTACCAATGTGTGATATTCGCCATTTTCTCCACAGGCATCAATATTATTGTCTTTTAGATATTTCAGAAATTCTCTATCCACTTTCCGTCCAAGCCACTCTTCGCCAATGAACTCAGAGCGGGTGCTGACTATAACCGCTTCAAAACCAGCATCAATGAAGTCAGCTAAAATCTCCTCAGTATTTCCACCCCAGAGCGGTTCAACTGCTTCAATTCCCAAGTCACCACAGACTCTTCCTACCCAGTCCCCGTGGTCTATTAAATGAATATCTCCAAAAACCATCCCCTTTATACCAGTAGGGATTAAACTTCGGACTGCCTCTTTAAATTCCTGCTCATATCCATCTTTGGTTGTTTCTTTCTGCAAAAGGGGTATACCAATTGCCTCAGCTTGTAATTGAATTAATTTAGCCTCCGTGCCGTGAAAACTCACTTTCTTGTTTTCTTTAGAAATAAAATTTACCAGATAAGTAATGTCATATCCACTAAGCATTGCCTTATAACAGGCTAAGCAAGCGTCTTTACCTCCGCTCCAGGATGCAATATAGCTCATAAAATCGCTCCTTTACCTTCTATCTAATCTATGATTACCCTTGCCTCCCCCACTTGTTTCACCACCTCACCAATAACCTTAGCCTCAGGCAGTGCTTTGGTAATCTGACCGACATCGTCAGGCGAGCAAATAACCACCATACCGATACCCATATTAAATACATGATACATCTCGTCCTGAGCAACATTGCCCTGCTGCTGAATGAGATGGAAAATAGGGGGCACTGTCCACGCCCGACTGTGAAGTTGCGCTGCCACGCCCTGAGGCAGAACCCTGGGCACATTATCAACCAAGCCACCACCAGTAATATGCGCCATGCCCTTGATGAGCGG
>Ga0209979_1003457_pt1 | contig 13928 bp, 14 predicted proteins | sample AnhtaG_FD_183114 | JGI IMG/M metagenome (GOLD analysis project Ga0209979, IMG submission 183114) | Deep subsurface microbial communities from Anholt, Denmark to uncover new lineages of life (NeLLi) - Anholt_01485 metaG (SPAdes) (version 2) | ecosystem: Environmental > Aquatic > Marine > Oceanic...
ATATAATACCGTGCTCTAATTCTACATCCTCTATCCCGTCTTCAATATTTTCAACGGGTATTGAAAATTCGTAAATAATTTCATTACTTTCTAAATTAGCAGCGCCCTCCCCGTCAAGGGTAGTGTCTTCATAGTATTCTGTATCATTAATATGATAATCTAAATATTCCAATGTATTCTCACTTATATTTGAAAATTGAACAATTTTAGCGTCAGTAAAGTTTAAACTATCCTCCCAATCTGCTATTAATATCCCTATAAATTCTGTATCATATTCGCTTGAACTATGATCATTTAAATCGAACCGAACTAAAATATTTAAACTTAAATCTGCTTGTAATATCCATAAATCAATAGGTAATCCATCGCTCTGATTTACTAAATCAGGAAATAAACTAATACTTAGCTTTTCCGCAGAGTTCCATTCGTTATTAGCTACATCTATAACTCCATCTATAATAGGAACGGTTCCAAACCCCACTTCTGCTTCAATTGGGGTTCCATAGCTATTTGTTATTAAAAATACTGAACTAAGGAGTACTTGAGTAATGAATATAAGAGTTAATATTCTTGTTATGTTTTTTTTCACAGTTCTTTAGCCACTTTTTTTTCAATTAAGCTCTTGTTCAATTTTGCTTTGAAATTAAGAAACTTTATAAAATTGATAATTTAAAGTGAATTTAATATTTTTTCTTTATCTTATCAAATTTTAAGGATTTCGAATCAAATATATGTAATTCTTTTATCTTAAAAAAAGAACTCAATTTCATCTTTTTAAGATTATACCATGAATTACGAGAGATAATTAGGGAGTAGGACACTACAGTTAAACTTGTTTAAATAAGCTACTACATAATTTATCAATTTTTTTAAATTTCGTTTAGCTTCAAGCATATCACTATTGTTATATTCCACAAACGATTTTGGCCCTATTGCGATTAATAAACCAGATAAATCTTTCTCTCTTTTTATAAAAAGCCAAAATGGATTCTTTTTTTCGTTATCCTTAATTAAAAGGAGCATCCAAGCGTTTTCAGTCCATTCCTTTGCATCGGGGCCAATTACTTTCTCTATTGCACGACCAGTAGAGTATTTTTTTGTCATTTTAATTGCTTTAACCAATCTTATAAAGTACGATCTCTTTATCTTTAAATATCCATTAAAATACGCCTTAGCATCGTATAATTCTAATTCATTATCAGTTCCATCAGAAAATTTTAAATTAATTTTCCATCTATCCATTTAGGTTCACTTTAATTTTAGACAAACTTAATTCTTCTAATTTTATATCTTTGAATTTACTTTTATTTTTATCCAGAAATATTTTTAAATCTTTATATTTTTCGCCATCTAAAGACAGATCAATTCGAGCAAATATTATATTAGGATTCCTCATTATCTCTTCTTTAAGTTTATCTTACACAGGATTTATTCTTTAATTAACATTGATTCTTTTAATTTATTAATGCTGCGAATAGTTCCAGAAGTTTTAATCGGAGATAAAACTATCTTCTTCCCAGAAATCTCAGTTATTAGCGTTAACGCAGATAATACTATTTCCTTTGTCTGGTGAGAGCACCGGACAATACCAAAACCATCTGCAAAATTAATATCGAGCAACCATAATCCTATTTTACTAGCCTCTTTTAATCCAAAATATTTCCAAATCGACGCCCATAATGAATTTAAGATGTCTCTCTGGTCCAAAACAATCTCTCTTTCTTTAATTACTTTGAATAATATATATCTATGTCTCTCTTTTTTAACTATTACTCATCACCTCTACTTATTAGTTTAACTCCTGGTTCAATGAAGTTTCTATCTTGGCGCATTTGTGCGCGGTTGATTAGAGTTATCACATTTTCAGAAAAGGCTTTCTTAGCGTTCAATAAAGACATTCCCAATAATGTATGAGAAATACTAACTAAAGCTCTGGGATGTCTTAATTTATAAGCATCGTCAAAATTTCCACTAATTATATAATTAGCATTTAGTTGCATAGCTAATTGTAAAGCGCGGTATAAACTTCTAAGAAACCTAGATTGAACCGCTTTATTTTTTACCATAATTAGCCCTAAAGAAAATTCTATAAACGAATTATTCTGTTTTGTAAGCGATATTACACCAGGAGTTATTGTCTTAATTATATGTTCTTCCGAAAATGAAATTATATCTACTCTAGAATCTTTAGCTGCTTGGATTTGAACTTTTCTATCGGATGATTCAACAGAAATAATACCTGAGAAGTTTTTGGTTTGTTTAAGCCTATTTTTTAAGTCATCTAGATTTTTTGGTCTAATTGTTGTGCGATAATATATTTTAAGTGCAGAAGATTTGCTAATTTTTTCTTCTAACTCTGGTGTTACATTCTTTACATTATTTTCGAACTCTAAAATTAAGTTGTTGATACCTAAATCTTTGCAAAAATTTAACTTCTGCTCGATATCTTTGAAATTCCTAAGATTTAGTCTTAATCTTGATTCAAAATATGACATAAGAAAATAACCTCTGTTTACAAGATTGAATTTTTAAGTAGTGTTTTCAGTGTTTTTAATAGTTTTAAATAAAAAAAATTTTATTAGAATAAATATTTTACATGTTATACTTTTTTATAATATAAGTGGTTCTTATGCCTAATAAACGAAAGCTTTCTGAAATAAGGAATAAAATTAATAGCGGTACTGCAAATGTTATTACTGTTCAAGAATTCATCACTCAAATAAACAATGGAGAACACATCACATTTGAAGACGTAGATGTAATAACTACAGCCACAAAAGGTTTGATGAGTGGAATAATGGGAATATTTTCTTTCAGACTGAGTCCACCAAAAACATTACGGAAATTTACTGAGATTAGTATAAATGGCATCCCGGCATTTCCCGGTCCGTGCCCCAATGAGTATTTAGGGATTGCTGATCTCATAGTTTATGGAACAGCTCAAAGCCAGACAAGAGAGCAATACTGTGGTGGCTCTTTATTTAGAGAACTCGTTGAAGGAAAACCAGTAGAAATTCTCGCTAAAAGTAGTGAAGGGGAAAAAGTCGAAAAAGAATTAACTTTAACAGATATGCAATATGCGAAACTAATGGGAACTCGTCAAGCTATAAAGAATTATAATGCAATGCTTAACTGTGAATCATACCCCGTAGATACCATATTTTCCTGCCTTCCTTTTGAACCTAATAAATCAGAGCTTACCTTTTCCGGCTGTGGTGCTCTAAATCCGTTTCAGAATGATCCCGAATTTCAATCTTTTGGCGTAGGTACCCCACTTTTAGTGAATGGCGCTATTGGTTATCTCATGGGGCCAGGTACCCGTAATTATGTAGAAAAACCTAATATGATGACAATAGCTCCGATGACTCAAATGAGTCCAGAATATATGGGCGCGTTTAAAACTTCTTACGGACTTGAGCCTATCTGTTCGATAGCAGTTCCAATCCCTATTCTCAGCGAACGCGTGTTTAATAATATTGTTAAATCTGACAAAGAGGTAATATTAAAGATACTTAGCTTGGTCGGACGAGAAAAAGTGGGAGAAATCACTTACGGTGACGTCTGGGAAAATAACTTTGTAATGAAATTTAACCCTGAAGCATGCAAAAAAGGTTATAAATGCAAAGCTATTGATAAATGTCCTACAGACGCTTTCATTATAAAAGATGGGCTTATCATAGCAATTGATAGATCTCGATGTTTTAATTGTGGTAATTGTGCACGATTGTGTCCAGAAGCCTTTAAACTAGACCTCAAGTCGATCTCATTTGAAGAAAGCGAAATCCCCGTAGTTTTAAGGCAATCAGATCGAGCCGGGGCAATCATGCTTGCTGAGCAGTTAAAACTTATGATCCTTAACGAAGAATTTCAGTTAGAAAAACCAACTGGAAAACTCGATTTTGCTGAAAGTATTAAATAATTCCTTATAAAAATCAGCACCCTCTTAATGTCTATCTATGTAAAAAAGTTTATTTTTCATTTACAATACTTCAATTTATGTCTAAACAAATACTAAATGGCGGCGATTTACTTGTTAAATGTCTCCTAAACGAAGGAATTACTAAAATGTTCGGAATTATAGGTGGCGAATTAACAAGAATCTATGATGCTGTCGAAAGATTTGGTCGCGAAGAAGGGATTGATACTGTAATGGTTCGTCACGAACAAGCAGGAGGACATATGGCTGATGCTTGGGCGCGAGCTACTGGAGAAATAGGCGTTTGTCTTGGTACTGCAGGACCAGGTGTGTCTCATCTCGTGCCGGCGGTTGCTGCTGCTCAAGCAGATTCTATACCCTTGTTAGTTATCGGAGCTCAAATTGCCAGAATGTTTGATGATACGGGAATCCTGCAAGGTGGATTGAATCAAATGGAATTAATGAAGCCAATAACAAAATTACAAATTTCTGTCGAAGAACCGTATGAAATTCCTTTCGCGGTACAAAGATGTATTAAAGCAGCTTTAACTGGAAGACCTAGTCCTGTTTTTCTAGAACTTAGGGAAACCGCATTGGTTCGGGATGTAACTGAAAAAGATATAAAAAAGATAATCCCTCCAGAAAAATACCGTCCTTTTTACCGACCTAGTGGAAATCCTGAAATGATAAGAGCAGCAGTTGATATTTTAAAGAAAGCAGCAAGACCGATTATTATCTCAGGAGGTGGAACTATTGCATCTGATGCTTCAACTGAATTAAAAAAATTATCAAGAACTTATCAAATCCCCACGCTTACAACAGTAAAAGGATTAGGTGCAATTTCGATTGATGAGAAAACATATGCCGGTTCTTATCCATTGTCTAGCACCTTTCGCAAAGCCGCTTCTGAAGCTGATGTTGTTTTATCTCTTGGATGTCGGTGGGATTATACAACCTTTTACGGTACTGATCCTATTTGGAATCAAGATCAAAAAATCATACAGGTGGATATTGATCCAATAGAAATTGGAAAAAATCGACCTGCAGAGGTTGCAATAGTTGGCGACATTAAAACTACGATTAATCAATTGCTAGTATCAATGGAAGATAATCTTCCGAAAAATATGATTAGCATTTGGTCTCAATGGAATGACTATCTTCAAAAGGCTAGCGAAATCGATAGGAATATTATGAATAAGATTTTGAAATCTGACAAATTTCCTATGAAACCAGAACGAATGATTGTTGAAATCCTAGATTTTATCCCTCCAGATACTCTAATAACAATAGATGGAGGAGACATAGCATTATTCACTTATGGATTAATTTCTAATTTTCATCGAAATCCACGCAGTACTTTTTGCTCTATAGGAATGGGACATCTTGGTGTAGGATCAAGTTTTGCTATTGCCGCAAAATTAGCAAAACCTGATAAACCAGTTGTGTGTATTAATGGAGATGGATCATTCCTGTTTAACGTTCAGGAACTTGAAACTGCTGTTAGGTTAAAACTTCCTATAATAATCTGCGTAGGAAATAATTGTGCGTGGGGAATGCTAAAGACAAACCAGAAAAATACTATGAAGAAACGATATTGTGATGTTGACCTTCCCAATATTGATTATTCTCAAATTGCGAAAAGTTTTGGATGTTACGGAGAAAATATAGAGAAACCGGAGGATATTAAACCTGCTTTACAACGAGCTTTCGATTCTGGGCTCCCAAGTGTTCTTAATATAGCGATCGCTTTTGAATCACCGCCAGCTGGGAAGTTTTTGGGGACCTACAAATCGAAAAAAGGATTATTCGGGGCAGGTTACTAATTTTAATATATTTTAAATTTTTTTAAATAAAATGGAAGTGAAATAAATTTTGGATGATAATAAATTTTTAAGCGAAAAAGTAACCCTAATTACAGGGGCAGGTAGTGGGTTTGGAAGAGAAATGGCTATAGTATTTGCTGAAAAGGGGTCCTCTCTTGTCTTGAACGATATAAATATGGTTGGTCTTAAAGAAACGCGTGATTTAGTTTTAAGAGATTTTCCTTCTACACCAATCCTCCTCGCCCTAGCTGATATTTCGAAGCTCGAAGAAGTTGAAAGAATGAAAAAACAAGTGTTTGAAAAATTTGATAATGTGTTTGTGCTGATAAATAACGCAGGGATTGATGGAGGTGCCTACAAATCACTTTCTGCTTCAGAAGAAACCTACAATAAAGTTATGGGAGTAAATGTTAAAGGAACATGGAATGTAACTAAAACTTTCTTCAGAAAAATGAAAAGTCAACGCTATTTTCAACCAATTCGAGCTAAAATCATTAACATTGCCAGTTGTGCAGGGACTGCTAATGGAATCAACCCAATGTTAGGTATATATAGCGCTAGTAAAGCCACAATTATAGCCTTCACAAAACTGTGGGCTCTTGAACTTGGTCCTGTCGATATTACCGTTAATGCAATATCTCCGGGTGTTTTTCTTACACCTATATATGATAATGATCCCGTTAAAATACGACAATTCTTAGAAACGAGAGGAGTTAAACTTCCTTTGGATAGAATTGGAGAATCCAAATGGGTAGCAGATATAGCACTATTTATAGCTTCTCCAGCCGCCGATTACATCTTAGGACAGAACTTTATCGTAGATGGAGGCTTAACTCTGTCGGTCAACAAACTATAGTACTTTATTACAACTTCCTTTACTATTAGAAAGCCTGATCAAAGACCAAACATTGCCAGAAATCTCTTCTTCTTCCAACATTTCTACTTCTAAGCCATATTTGGCACACATTTTTGAGAGGAAATTAACTGAAAAATGAAGCCACTTAAACGATTTCCCCTTTTTACCGTTCCATAGCGGTGTAAGCAACACAATCCAAGTATCTACAGTTCGAGTTCTAACAATTTCACATATTATTTGCCCATCATCCTTAAGCAATCTTGCTAGTGCCTTAATTAATCTTCTAGTTTTAGAAACCGTACCTGCCAAGCCGATATTGTTTTCAAATAAAGTAGATTTTTAAAGTAATGTTATGGTGAAAACAAACATGCCACACTCTGGAGGAACAGTTCCGTAAGTTTCTTTTGATGAGAAATTATCATTCTTCTTTTTTTATATCGAGTCTGATGGCAGAGTTTATTCAGTCAATAATCTATAAATCTTTTGGTTATTAATATTATCACAGTAAAAATTGTGTGGTTTTAATATGTCATTTTTAAATTGTTTTCGTAAGTGAGTAGATTTTTAAAGCAATGTTTATGGTGAGAACAAATATGCCACACTCTGGAGGAGTAGTTCCGTAAGTTTCTTTTAATGAGAAACCATCATTCTTTTTTTTTTTTATATAATATCTGAAGGTAGAGTTTGTTCAGTCAATAATCGACGAAAATCTTTTGGTGATGGTCGAACGCCATATTTTTCAGTGATAAGGCGCTCTCCTTGGTATGCCATGGTATAAGGAGCCCATATTTTATCGGAAATAAATTTTAGTTGTGCCTTAATTGATGTGTCTGGAATTACTTTAAAACTTTTAGCATAATCAATTAATTTTCTATCATCCCATTTATTTACATATTTATGATAGGCGAGATTGCTTTCAAACCTTCTAAATCCCTTTCTAATTTCACTTTGTTCGATTAGAGTTTCTATAGAATCTTCAATTATTGGAACGGGATGAATTTCCTCTATTAATGACCGGATACTTTCGGTAGCACTAAACATTACGCTCTCAGCGGTTACTCCAATACCTTCTGAAATAACCATCTCAGGACTATAAATTAGTAGAATAGAACTCTCAAAGTAACCTTTCTTACGATATAATAATCTCTCTCTTACTGATCTTTCCGTGTGATGCCCGGGGTAAGCCTCATGGCAAGCAAAAAATAATAAATGAGTCCAATAATGAAAAGTACTTGTATTAAGTTCAATTTTAGATGTAAAATCCCCCTTATACCAGCAATACATAAGCCAATTTTGATTATCTACTTCAGCTATTTCAATTTTTTCATTATCTGGAAGCAAATTAGGAAATACTTCTTCCGTTCGCGTTTTTGCTAGTTGTATAGCCTTCATATACAAATCTAATAAACGATCTGAAGGTATAGTTCTTTGTGTGGCAATCCTTTTAATTCGTTCCGAGAGCGTTCCTTTTCCTTTATACAATTCTTCTGCTTTATTTGTTAAACCATAAAAAAAATTATCGTCGTATAAAACTGGTTCTAAATTAAAAAAATTCTTAACTTGCTCTAAATATGGAATATTCTCTCCATTTAATTTTCTTAATATGGTTTTTATAGCTGTAAGAGTGCTATCAAGGAATCGATAACGCTTTTTTTCAAAATCTTGCTTTGGGAGCTTAGTTTTTAGATTTTTCCAGTTATTTAGAAGCGTATTTGGAGACGATAATTCTTCTGAATCTACAATTTTTTTAAGTTTGGGAGGACCATAATAATGTTCGACATATCCATTGATATGTTTATTGATCCGCAATCCTAATAGAATATAATCCTTAGCAAAATCATCTAACTCCATATTGAACAAACTCAAGATTTCATCAGTAAAAAATAGATCAAAATACCAAAGTTTCCTATAATTATTAAAGTTTTTAAATTAAAATTAGAATTTAGAATTTTATTAATAAAATACTCAGTTATGGTTCATATAAATAAGGACTATGTAAAATATTTAATTTTTAAATCCATAACGATTAAATCTGACTTAGGAGAAAATGGTTTAACAACCTTGGAGTTCAAAGTTTCTTCGATTTGCCATCTACTATCTTCTAATTTAGTAGTTAAATTTTCAATTCCTTTTTTGATTGGATTTGGTTTTTCGCAGAATTGATAAAAATGTAGTATTCCACCGGTCTTTTTCATCAAGAAGCATGCTATATCTATATAATTAATAGATTGTTCAGGTAAATTCATTATAATTCTGTCGATTTTATGTTTTAAATTATTTCCTAATTTGCTATCAAGGTTCAAGAGCTCTTTAACATCCATATTATGAGCGATTACCTCTCCTTTCATTTTGTTCATTTCAATATTTTCAATGAGGTATTTGTATGCTGATGGGTTGACATCAAAGGCATAAATTTTCGCATCATTATTTTTTGCTATTTGAATTGAGAATGGGCCAACTCCTGTAAACATATCTACAATTGTTTCTTGGTTTTTGAGACTACTTGAACTTACAATTGAACTTACACGCTTTCTTTCAAATACTAACCGGGGAGTGAAATAAGTGTTTTTTACATCTAATTTAAATTTACAGTCGTTTTCTTTATGGATCGTTTCGGGATTGTCATCACCATAGATGACTTCTAACTTTTTTAATCTGTATCTTCCCTTCACTTCACTTTTTTTCTCGTAAACCGTCTCCACTGATTTATTTACGCTTACTAGGGCTTCAGCTATTTTTTTCTTGTAAGATAAGATGTTCTTACCACCAATTGTATTTAATTGGTTGAATTCAACAATAGCAATCTTTCCAATAATATCGTAAGATTTTGGAACTAATTCTAAAATATTTTCGGGTAATTCACCTACGAGAACTTCTTCAATAGAGCGATATTTGTAATTTGCTTCAGCAATTCCCTCAGCGCTAACTATGTCAAAATTTAATTGATTTGAAATCCCTCCAATTAACGCTTTTACTTTTTCTAAATCATCTATTAGGGGAAAAAGCACATAGGAGCCCTCGTGAATAACTTTTGTTCTTTTATCAAGGAAGGGTTCATTTGGTAACTTTGCTTTTAGTAATTTGAGGAATTCCTCAGCAAATTCCTGCTTAATCTTTACAAATTGTCTCTGTTCCTGGTTATTTTTACCCATTTGCATCATTAACTTTAAAAATAATTGAAAAGCGTTCTTCGGAATTGGTTAAATTCTTAATGATATTTCTGTCCAGTTCGCTTGAGGATTTAGAACATTTTATTAGAATTGTTCTGTCGCATATAAAATCACTTTTTCGAAAAACTATGTCTTTTTTGCTGAGTAAAGTTAAATTTTTATCTCCAAAACCGTAAAAAGAATCAATAACATCCCCTGCTTTTATAATAACCTTGATTTTTTCTCCGTCTATGATCTTTTTCTTTAGGAGATGATTCAAATCACAGCAAGCTTTTGATGCTTCTATTCCTAATATACATGATCCATTTTTCGTAAGATAAGTATCCTTAGTTAATTCAATAGTCGTGGTATGGGTGCACTGAATTAGGGGGTGGCCTTTTGCGGTAATCGATTCTAATACAGTCATTTCCTTTTATTCCTTAAAAAAATATAATATCTCTTTAATTTGGTTAAAGACAGAAAAATTTGATTTATATACTCTCTTTAAAATAATATTTAATCCATGAATGGGATGATTTTCCGAAAATTGCATTGTTTCTTTAAATTGATTTAGAAAGAAATCAGGAATTAGAAGTCCACATTTTTTATAAGTAGTCGAAAATTTTCCTAAAAACTTTTCTACTGTTTCAATAGAATTTTGATAGCTGGCATCATTTGTGTCATAGGTGGAACTTGTTTCGTATTGTCCCATTGGAAAGGAATCAATTAGTTCGTACGGAATAATGCCGTAAATAATAGAGTAAAACACTAAATGGATCTGATCTCTTTTAATTATATCGTTGTTATCTAATTCAGCTAACCATTTATTAATCGTAGGAGAAGTCTTTCCTTTGACATCTAATTCAGGTAAAACGATAAAATAGTCAGCATCTTTAGGGGGACGATAATTATTTAATAATTTCTGTTCGTACCGATAAATTAAAGGTCTATCTAGGCTCTCTTTAGATGAGTAAAGTCTTCCATGGTTTTTATAAATTTTCTCATAAACTTCGAAGAGGGGTCTATTTCTTCTTATTAAACTTGCTGCTTTAACTAAATTGGGATGATTACGAATTCTTTGTTCAACTAACTCCCAAATATTCCCTTCTCTAATTGCTTGTCTAATAGTTCTCAACTCTGAGAATGATAAATATAAATTATGCTTAGCAAGTAATTGGATCCTTAAATCTTCTTCAAACTTCATAAGCTCGATGGGTGTATATTTTACACAGATTGGGCAATGGCAAGGGAATTCTTTTAGTTCCTCAAGTTTCCTGGTACCTGTGGATAAGGTAAAATAGCGGTTTTCTTTAGCAAACAAGACATACGCTGCCGAATCCATTAAATCACAGCCACACGCTACAGCTAATGAAAAGTATTGTGGTAATCCTAGCCCAAACATGTGAACTGGTTTGTTAGGAATAATATATCGCTTTACAGTTAATAATATTTGTGTGGTGAGGTCAAATCTATAATTTAAAAATGCTTTTACAATTCCTCCTATTGCGTAGATTCCAAAATCTAATTTGCTCATTTCAATTGCGCTTTCTTTCAGCAAATCAAAATGCGTTCCTCCGTGTAACGGTCCAAACCAATAGCAATCCGACCGAGATCTCCTTGAGATATTATCTTTTGCCCTCTCAATAGTTATATTAACTTTTTCTTTTGCGATTTCGTAATTATCGTCTAATTGTACTGGAATATCTAAGATTACGGGGAAATCTGAGCCGATGTCTTCTTGAAATCTTTCTATGATAGTAGCATCAATGTCGAAAGAGTCTTTACGGTACATATATTGTTGAAACGCTCCACTGTCTGTTGCAATTATTCCATCGTAATTCAGATGCTCGTGAAGTCCTTTTTGGAGAACTTGAGCTCTTAGCTTTTCATTTTTATAAATAATGTATGCGTTGGTGAAAAGGCCTTGTGCTCCGAATGTTTTTAGATCTTGTGGTGCGATAATATTTCTGGAGGGATGAACTACAGGAAATAGATTGGGAGTAATCATCTCTTTACCGTTCAAACTGATTCGTCCTAACCTTGCTAATGCTTCAACATCCATTATTTCAAATTTCATGTTTATCCTCATTTAATCCGGATTTACTAATCAAAAAATACCTGTAAACGATCCTCTTGAGATATTTTTTCTAACCAATCGATTTTTCCAATGATATACTCATTAACATCTACTTTCCCCATAAGAATTCCATATATTGTTTTTGTAATTACATCAATACTTCTATTTGTAGTATCGATTTCCATTATAGGTTTGTTCAATTGTTTATTTAAGAAATAATTTGTAGAATTTCCTAAAATTTCAGATTGGACATTTTCTCTAATTTTCTCCTTTTTATAACCCCTTTCCTTTAACCTGATACATAATTCATCCGGATCGCATCTTAAAATCATAACATAATCGATAAATTGCCCGGGTACAATGTCAGAAAAATGGCTCTCGATAATTAGAAATTCTAGATCTAGTTTATTATAATGCTCTATTAACTTTATTACATGGCGAACCAATTTTTTTTCATTAATAACTGATGTTTCTCTTTCTATGTCATACTTAATAATTAACTTTTCTGAAATTGCTAATTCGTTTAAGCTAATTACTTTAGCTTTAAAGTAGTTTAACAGATTTTTTGAAACTGTTGTCTTTCCGGTTCCAGGAGTTCCAGAAACTATTAAAATTTTCATGTTTAAATAATTAGAATCATCGGTAAAATATAAAAATAGTAATCTAATAAAGAAAAAAAACCTAACATGAATCTTATGTGAAAAAAATTAAGTAAGAAGAGCAATCATTTAAGATACTTTTTAATGGGAAAGGGGGGCTTCGAACCCCCGACCTCACGGTTATCAGCCGTGCGCTATACCAGGCTAAGCCACTCTCCCAAATGTTTCTATTTTTTCAACAAATCTTATAGAAGAATCAATTTTAGATTTTGATAAATACTTAAATAATAGGTATTTAAAAAATTTTTTGTCTTCTAAAGCCTTAAAATTTAATAGGTTAAAGATTGTATTTTCTTATTATAGGTTTCAAAAGTGAATTGTTTGTCAAAAATTTTAAACTATTCAATCATAGGATTAGAAGATTATCTAATCAGTTTTGAAAACTATTGTTCTCCTTGTGATATTCAAAAATTTTGCAAATACGGAAAAGCAGAGCCTTTTACGATAACGATAAATTGTGGAGATTTAAATCGAGCTAAAGAAAAAATCAAATTTGACCAGCTTCAGAAGCTACAAAAAAAAGAAGATGTTTCTGTTACTTACGAGGAGTTAATAAAAAAAGTGAAGATTAATGTGCAAAATATATTTAGTCAAATATGGAAGGAGAAAGTTAAAGCTCACAAAGAGGAAATTCGATGCTTAGATTCTAGAAAAGTGGATTCTATGCTTGTAGCTCAGCAGGGTCAAGATTGGTGGCAAAATTTTAATAGTACAATGAAAGAAATAAACCGTGAATGCGAAAAAATAATATGATCTACTACCTATGATTGAGAAAGTGATTAATTAACTAATTTTTTATTTTTGAACCGGATGTTGTTAATTTAAAATGTGTAGTTTTTTTATACTAGGTTTTAAATAAATATAAGATGGAAATTTCGAATTATTCTTGGCATTCATATTATTTACTCGATGATATCATCAATATTCTTGAGAACTTCTGTATCGAATTTAATCGTTATGCTTTGGTTTCCTTTCAAATTCTTAAATATATTTTTGTTATTGTGCTAATAGGATGTGGGGTTTTAACACTTCTAAAGTTGAGAGGGTATTACTTCAGATCTAGATCATTTTCTTCAAATAAGGATATGGATAAGACAGATTCACTTACTAAACCGCGGTTAATCGTAGGATGCGTTTATATTGTATTAGGTTTTGGGATTCTTTTCAATTATCTAACATACTTCTTAATATGGTTTTTGGACCCCTTACCAGATCGCTTAATATTTAGTTTTATAGGGCTTATTGATATAGATCCTTTCGCTATAAATAGAATCACCGATCTTCACTCCGCAATTTCTCCGCACGAAAAAACAATTTATTATGCATTTGCGATACTTTCATTTGAAAATACCGTTCATTTAACAATCTCAATCTGGTATTTTCTATACAGAGTTAAAAATCCAAGAGATACAACAAAACATTTGTTTATAGCTGTTTCAGGATGTATC
>Ga0209979_1003458_pt1 | contig 13926 bp, 7 predicted proteins | sample AnhtaG_FD_183114 | JGI IMG/M metagenome (GOLD analysis project Ga0209979, IMG submission 183114) | Deep subsurface microbial communities from Anholt, Denmark to uncover new lineages of life (NeLLi) - Anholt_01485 metaG (SPAdes) (version 2) | ecosystem: Environmental > Aquatic > Marine > Oceanic >...
ACCTGGATGCCAAGCACGCCGCCCGCGAGCGGGCCTTGGCGGTGTGCCGGCCCGCCCTGCGCCATTCGGCCAACGCCATCCGCGCCGTTCACCGCGGGGATTTCGCCGCCGCCGAGGACCTATTGGCCCAGGCCAGGAGCCTGCTGGGGCAGGCGGCCGAGGCCCTGGCCGACCACCCCGACATCTTCTACGCCGGCTTTGTCCATAATGCCCAGAAGGAGTTTGCCGAGGGCTGTCTCACCCTGGCCCTGGTGGCCGGCCGCCCCTTGCCCTCGCCCACCGATCTCCGCGTCGACCACCCTGCCTACCTCAACGGCCTCGGCGAGGCTATGGGCGAGCTGCGCCGCTACCTGCTGGACACCCTGCGCGGCGGCGACATCGGCCGCTGCGAGAGCACTCTCGTTGCCATGGACGATATCTATGCCGTTCTGGTGACCATGGACTATCCCGAGGCGATAACCGCCGGCCTTCGCCGCACCACCGACGCCATGCGCGGCCTCCTCGAGCGCACGCGCGGCGACCTGACGATAGCCCTGGTGCAGAGGAACCTGGAGCGCCGCCTGGAGAAGTTCGAACGCCGCCTACCCAAGGCCTAGGCGGCTGGAGGCGCGCAGACAGCCCACTAGTGGCTAAGCGAGCTCCGCTAGGGCCTGCCGTATGTCGGCTAGCTCCTTCTTGGTAATGCCCCAGAGCCGAGCCGCCAGCCGGTCTATCTCTTCCTCGACGCGGCGCAGCGCCGCCTCCCCGCCTTTGCCCTGGGCGGCGAGTTTGTGGGCCTTGTCAGAGAGGGACGAGAGGGACTGGTGGACAGTATTGGACGGCTCAAACTTCGGGATGGCCACGTGCTCCAGAACGTGGGGAGAGCCGAAGCTGCCAGTGCTCTTCGAGGCATAGGAGTCGATAATGAGCCGCACAGGGGAGCAGTTCATCAGGCTGCCGAGATAGTAGGCTTCGTCTGGTTCGCTGAATGGCACCATTGTCGCAGTCTCTACGGCCACCGTTGATTTAGCGGTCGCAAGGGGAATCTTCAAGGGTTCAACTGTGGCCGCCGAAATGTCTGTAGCCACGCGCGCCCACACCACCTTATACGGCGCGAAGGCATATTCGCCCACATTGCGCATCGTGTAGAAGGGCGAGCCCTCAGGATAATATCTCCGGTCAGCTCGGGCCGCGAGGAGCTCCTCAAACTCCTTCAGGTAAGCGTAGGTGTAGGGGAAGTCAGTCCTTAGGATGTTCTCTGGGATGCCTTCCCGTTGGTGCTCCCGGCTCTGGGGCAGCAAAATAGATGCCGAGGGCTCGGCACGCCACCGGCACACATCCCTGCCGCGCAACAGCGGATACACCAGGTGCGGTTCTATGAGCGCCTGCAACCGCCTCACCTTAGTCTTCCCCACATCATGGAGGTTCTCCACCACGAGGAGGCCCTCGGGCCGCCTTTCTAGGACGTGGAGCCAGTAGACACCGTTAGCGCCGCCAGTGTTAGCCCCTTCGTGCGCCTGGTATGCCGAAGGCCCTACCACCTTCTCGAGGGCGCTCAGGGTCGCCGAGCTGGCGGTGAGCCAAGGGGAGGTTTTCTGCTCGCTGTTCACCGGCCGCGCACACAACGCAGCCTTGCGGGTGCGCTCTTCCACCTCCTCCAAGGAGAGGTCCACCCCTACCCTGCCGGGCTTAGCCTTGCGCCACAGGGTATAGCTTGCAGGGTATTCCGTTGGTTCTCCCTTCTGGAGCATCACCGTAGCCGTGCGGTTGCTGGCTCCTTCAAAGGGCTGGAGCGCCACCAGGTCGTGGACCGAGAGCACCTTCAGATGAGCGCCTTCTTCGCCCAACCGGAAGCGGCGAAAGCCATCGCCGGCCCCCTTGGTCTTGAACACGGTTTGAGTTATCACAAACCCCAGCTTGCCCCCGTCCCTCAAATAGTTGTCCATGCTGACGTAGAGCATGAGCATGGCCACGTCCTTCTTGCCCCCTCGCATGCGTTCCAGCTGTCCCTGCCCAGTCAACAGCCCATACTCTCGCCACAGCTCCCTGGTGGCGTCGCGGTACTCGACGGCCAGGCTCTCCCAGTTGACCCAGGGGGGATTGCCGGTCACATAGTCGAACTGCCCCACAAAGATGGGGGCGAAGGCGTTCTTAATGAGCCGGGCCCAAACACCGTTGCGCCCTTCCTCCTCAAGCCGCCGCACCTTCTCGTACAGCTCCCTAAGAGATCGTTCAGTAAGAGGATCCTTCCACTTCAGCTCCCGCCGCCCCCGCTCCAGGAATTCCCCCGTTTGATAATTACCGCCCACGCACTGTTCCAACAGACGGCAAAGCACGTCCACCTGGCCCTTGTCAATCAGTTCTTCGGGAATCCAGAACTCTTTCTGAGCGGAAGGCACAGGGATGTCCTTCTGGTGCTCCATGGGACGGGCCTGAGTCCGCTGGCTTTGCGGCGTCAGGATGGAGTCGCACAGATAGACGGGCAGGTCTCTCCCCGCCAGATGACGGGCCAGGGGGCCCAGGGCCAGGAGGTAGTTGGTGCGGGCGGCAATCACCGCCAGAGGGTTCAGATCAAAACCCACCACGTTCTCCACCACCTTCGCCACCAGCTCCCGCTCACGTGTACGCCAGGCCAGGGAGTCCTGGGCATAATCCAGAACGCGGCGAATCGCCAGCACCAGGAACGTACCCGATCCACAGGCGGGGTCCAGCAGCCGCTCCTCCGGCCTACCAGCGTATCCCACCTCGCTCAGCACCAGCTCTGCCAGCCAGTCCGGCGTATAGTATTCGCCCAGGTCGTGCCGCAACTCTTTCGGCACCAGGTACTGGTACAGCTTCTTCAGCAGGTCTCTCGTGGCTTCTGGGGCCAGCGTCCCGGTGGCCGGCTCGTATTCCGCCAGGGCCCTAGCCAGGCTGCGCACAGCCGCCTCTATATCCACATTCCAAGCCGACAAATACCACCCAAAGAAATCTGCCTCCAGAAAGTTGCGAATTCCCTGGGCCTCGAACCATGTGCCCTTCTCCAGCTCGTCCAAACGGCCCCGTAGCAGATCTCCAGTCAACGCCGGAAGCTGCTCCGCTATGGAGGCCAAGAGAGCGCCCTGCTGCAAGGAAAGAAGCTCTGCTGCCAGTATCTTCATGAACAGGGCATAGTACGTGTGGACCGCGAAAAGAAGGGGCTTCAGGTCGGTAAATTCCGTAACGTGGTAGCGCCGTGCCAGCGCGCCAGCATCGCGTTGGGCCTTCACCAACTCCTGGCCGTAAACGATCCCAAAGATGCGCTTCCATTCCTCGTACAGTGTTTCTACCCTGGGGTATGGGCCTCCAGGCGCTGTCAGGCATTCCTCCAGGCGGCTGTACAGGGCGTTGACCATCTCATGGGCCACATCTCCTGCGGGACCGAACTCTTTGGCAAGCTCGTCCGCGCCCAAAGGACGGCGGCGCAATGCCCGCAGGTGGAGCAGAAATTCGTTAACACTCTCCTCAGTAATGGAGAACGGCCCAATGAGAGAAAAACTCCCTTTGGCTGGTTCCTCCACCAACAAGGGAAGTTGGGTTAAGGGTGCCTTGGGGCCTTCCTCTTCCGCTGACGGCCTATCGCCGCGGTACCGGAGAAAGAAGATGCTCTGGCCATCCAGACCAATGCCCGCAACGCGCCGCAGAGCAGCCTCGCGCTCGCTACCCGAGCCCGCCAAACCCAGAAGGTACCTCTCAAGCTGCCTTCGAGTAGACGCCAGACCCCTCGCCGTACTCAGTTTCCCAGGCCCCTTGTATTCGATAACCGCCTGGCCGTAAAGGGCGTCAGCCCGCCCAGGTGCCGTCAACACAGTACGCCGGATACGCCTCTCATATCGCGGTTGCGCCACGACGCCGAGCTGCCGCAGCGCCGGCTGCAGCAGCTTCTCCACGCCAATAAAAACGTCGTCCTCCGTTACCGCACGCTGCCCCACCTGGCGGATGGCCTGCGCCAATGCTTGCGGCGTCATCCCGATTCTCGGCTCGGTTGTCACGGCGTTGCCTTTGTTGCTCGCTTCCTGCTCGCTCTCACTCTACCATGCTGCTACAAACGCCAGCAACCACAGCCTCAGAGAATCACCCCTTAGCACCCTTGTTCGAGCCCATGCCGCATACTATAATTAAGGATCAGCCTTAGGCTCGAGGAGGAGATCGTATGCCTCTGGACGCCATCATCGTCCGCGGCGCCCGCGAGCACAATCTCAAGAACATCGACGTTGCCATCCCCCGCGACAAGCTGGTCGTCATCACCGGCGTCTCCGGCTCCGGCAAGAGCTCCCTGGCCTTCGACACCATCTACGCCGAGGGCCAGCGCCGCTACGTCGAATCGCTTTCAGCCTACGCCCGTCAGTTCCTCGGCCAGATGGAGAAGCCCGACGTGGACTACATCGAGGGTCTCTCCCCGGCCATCTCCATCGATCAGAAGGGGGCCAGCCGTAACCCTCGCTCCACCGTGGGCACCCAGACGGAGGTCTACGACTACCTGCGCCTGCTCTTCGCCCGCGTCGGCCGTCCCCACTGCCCCCAGTGCGGCCGCCCCATCGAGCGCCAGACGGTGCAGCAGATCGTCGACTCCATCCTCGCCCTGCCCGCCGGCCGCCGCCTGATGATCATGGCGCCGGTAGTGCGCGACCGCAAAGGGGAGCACCTCCAGATCTTCGAAGACGCCCGCAAGGCGGGATTCGTGCGGGTGCGGGCGGACGGCAGGGTCTACGACCTGGCCGAGGACATCCTTCTCGATAAGAACAAGCGCCACTCCATCGAGATCGTCGTCGACCGTGTGGTCACCGAGGAGCCGGAGGGCGACGGCTCGGGCGCGGCCACTCGCCTGGCCGATTCGGTGGAGACAGCGCTCAGGCTGGGCGCCGGCATCGTCCAGGTGTCCATCGAGGGTGAGGACGAGCGCCTGTACTCGGAGCACTTCGCCTGTGTCCACTGCGCCATCAGCCTGGGCGAGATCGCCCCCCGCAACTTCAGCTTCAACAGCCCCCATGGTGCCTGCTCCGTCTGCACCGGCCTGGGGGTCAAGATGGAGATCGACCGCGAGCTGGTCATCCCCAACAGGGAACTGAGCCTGGCCGAGGGCGCCGTCCAGCCCTGGGCCCGCGCCAGCACTGTCGCTTCCTGGTACTACCGCCTTATGCAGGCCGTGGCCGACATGTATGGCTTCTCCACCCATGTCCCGGTGAAGGACCTTAAGCCGGAGGACCTGGACCGCATCCTCTACGGCACCGGCGACATGGTGACCACCAAGTACGTCAACCAGTTCGGCCGCACCCAGTACTACGACACCACCTTCGAGGGGGTCATCCCCAACCTGGAGCGCCGCCACCGCGAGACGGAGTCCGACTACGTCCGCATGGAGATCCAGCGCTACATGGCGGCCAACCCCTGTCCGGCCTGCGGGGGCGCCCGCCTCAAGCCCGAATCGCTGGCGGTCACCATCGGCGACAGGAACATCCACGCCGTCACCAGGATGAGCGTGGTCGAGGCCCTGGCCTGGGTGGAGGAACTCCAGGGGCCGGACACTGTCCTCAGCGATAGGGAGCAGACCATCGCCCATCAGGTTCTCAAGGAGATCCGCTCTCGCTTGAGCTTCCTGGTGGACGTGGGTGTGGACTACCTCACCGTCGATCGCGCCACGGCCACCCTCTCCGCCGGCGAGGCCCAGCGCCTGCGTCTCGCTACCCAGATCGGCTCCAGCCTGATGGGCGTCCTCTACGTCTGCGACGAGCCCTCCATCGGCCTCCACGCCGTGGACTGCTCCCGCCTGATCAACACCCTCCAGCGCCTGCGCGACCTGGGCAACACGGTGCTGGTCGTGGAGCACGACGAGGCCACCATCCGCGCCGCCGACCACATCATCGACCTCGGCCCCGGCGCCGGCGAGCAGGGAGGCGATATCGTGGTCGCCGGCAGCCTGGAGGACGTGCTGGCCTGCCCTCAGTCCATCACCGGCCAGTACATCAGCGGCGCGAAGGAGATCCCCCTTCCCGGGCGGCGACGCTCCGGCAACGGCCACTTCGCCGTCATCCACGGCGCCCGCGAGAACAACCTGAAGAACATCGACGTGCGCATCCCCCTGGGTAAGTTCATCTGCGTCACCGGCGTCTCCGGCTCCGGCAAGAGCACCCTCATCGACGACATCCTCCACAAGAAGACGGCCCAACTCCTCTACGGCGCCCGTGACCGCCCCGGCGAGTGCGACGGCATCAGCGGCCTGGAGAACATCGACAAGGTGGTCAGCATCGACCAGTCGCCCATCGGCCGCACGCCTCGCTCCAACCCCGCCACCTACACCGGCACCTTCACCCCCATCCGCGCACTGTTCGCCATGGTGCCCGAGTCGCGCCTGCGCGGCTACAAGCCCGGCCGCTTCTCCTTCAACGTCCGCGGCGGCCGCTGCGAGGCCTGCCAGGGCCAGGGCTACATCCAGATCGAGATGCAGTTCCTGCCCGACGTCACCGTCCCCTGCGAGGTCTGCAAGGGCAAGCGCTTCAATCGCGAGGCCCTGGAGATCACCTTCCGTGGCAGGAACATCGCCGAGGTACTGAACATGACGGTGGACCAGGCCGTGGAGTTCTTCGAGCCCTTCCCCAGGGTTCGCACCAAGCTCCAGACCCTGCGCGATGTCGGCCTGGGCTACATCAAGCTCGGCCAGCCGGCCACCACCCTCTCCGGCGGCGAGGCCCAGCGCGTGAAGCTCTCCACCGAGCTCTCGCGGCGGGCCACTGGCAAGACCCTCTACATCCTCGACGAGCCCACCACCGGTCTCTCCTTCGAGGACGTGAACGCCCTCCTGCGGGTGCTGCATCGACTGGTGGACGCCGGCAACACCGTCGTGGTCATCGAGCACCAGCTAGACGTGGTGAAGAGCGCCGACCACATCATCGACCTGGGGCCCCTGGGCGGCGACCGCGGCGGCGAGATCGTGGCCGAGGGCACGCCGGAGGAGGTGGCCCAGGTGGAGCACAGCTTCACCGGCCAGTACCTGCGCCCCGTCCTGGCCAGGCACGCCGAGCGGGAGAAGGTGCCAGCGGGGGAGTAGGATATGCGAGACGAAATTCTTACCTATTGGGAGATGTGCGCCCGGGAAAAGGGTTCCTTGCAGCGGGGCATGTATTTTCGAGAGCCACCGGCGGTTTCGGTTGTACTCATGTCCCGACGGCCTGGGGCTCCCTACGAGGATTCGTTGTCAGATGACGGGACCGAGCTCATCTACGAAGGGCATGACGTGAAGCGAGAGCCCGGGACGGACCCTAAGTCTGTGGATCAGCCCTGGATGCTGCCGTCAGGCGAACCGACGGAAAATGCTAAGTTTGCAGGGGCGGTCGAGCTGCACAAGGCCAGCAAGCCACTTATCCGAGTGTATGAGAAGCTTCGCCCCGGGATCTGGTCGGATAAGGGTCTCTTCGAGCTGCTCGATTACGAATACAAGGAAATGGGTCCTCGCAAGGTATTCAAGTTTCGCATGCGGCTTTCTGACGCGCCCGACGACATTGTGCCGCGAGATCAAGTGGACGAATTCAAGAGAGCCATTCCTGCCTGGGTAAAGCAGGTCGTGTACAAGCGTGACAAAGGCCGTTGTGTCCTCTGCGGGGCACAAGACCAACTTCACTTCGATCATGAGTTACCGTTCTCCAAGGGCGGTACGGGCCTTACGCCTGAGAACGTCCGAATCCTTTGCGCCCGCCACAATCTTGAGAAGGGAGCCAAGATCCAGTGACCACCCGCTTCTCCCGCCGTCTACCCCCAACACGACGGCCGCGTATTGAGAGAGGGAAAGTGGAGAGGGGGCTTGCCCCCTCTGTCGGGGGTTTGGGGGTGTCCCCCAACTCCCCCCAACTTCCCCGCCCCACCCCCTTGACTTGCCCCCTCCCTTTTGGCTAACATCGCTGCGGAGAACAAATTGACCCAATTTCTCCAGGTTTTTCTTGCCAAAAGGAGGTGGCCGCGTGACATACACGATCTGTGAGCCCTGCATCGATGTGCTGGATAAGGCCTGCGTCGAGGTCTGTCCGGTTGATTGCATTAAGTATGATGAAGGCAAGGACCGCATTCTCTACATCGACCCCGCCGAGTGCATCGACTGTGGCGCCTGTGAGCCCGCCTGCCCGGTGACCGCCATCTTCGCCGAGGACGACGTGCCGGACAACTGGAAGGAATACACCGAGATCAACGCCCTCTGGTTCAAGGACAAGGACGCGGCCAGGGGCCGCATCAACGCCCTGAAGCCGCCGTCGTAGCCTCAGACGATCCCGCCTCAGACCGCTCGAGGGGACAAGCTCCCCGCGGGCGGTCTTCTTTTGGCTGCCTGCCCCCAGGTCTACACCACGGTGATCGTCGAGCCTTCCGGCGTCTTGTTGACCTCGATGCGCACGGGAAAGGCGTCCCGCAGCTCGTCGATGTGGGTGATCACCAGCAGGCAGCGGAAGTCGTCCTGGATGGCGTGGATGGCCTCCACCAGCCGCTCGCGGCCGGCGCTGTCTTGGGTGCCGAACCCCTCGTCGATGACCAGCGTGGGCAGGGGCGCTCCCGCCCGTCGGGCCAGCAGCCGCGACAGGGCGATGCGCAGGGCGAAGTTGATGCGAAAGGCCTCGCCGCCGCTGAACATCTCGTAGCTGCGCGTCCCCAGCTCATCGGCGATCTTGATGTCCAGCGTCTCCACCACCGTGCCCCGCTGCGTCTCGCGCTGGGTGCTCATCGTCACCGCCATGCGCCCGTTGGTCATCTGGCTGAGGAGCCGGTCGGCCTCGTCGGTGATCTCGGGCAGAGCGCCGTCGATGATCAGGGCCTGCACCCCGTTCTTCCCGAAGGCCACCGCCAGCTCGTCGTAGATCGCTTTGTCGCTGCCGGCCTGGTTCAGGGCCTCCAGCTTGGGCCGCCGCTCCTCCTCCAGCGTGCGGCAGCGGTCGAGCTCCTGCTGGAGCGCGCCCAGCGCCTGACGCTGCCTCCGCTCGACGTCCCGCAGGCTTTCGAGCCTTTGCCGGACCTCGGCTAGCTGCGACCCCACGTCCGGCTGCCCGGCCACCTCCGCCTTCAGCCGCTCCACCTCCTGGCCGGCCTCCTCCGCGCCCTGTTGCCAGCGGTCGCGGTTCTCCTCGGCGGTCGCCAGCGCCTGCTCTTCCCGTTCCAGCAGCTTCTCCGCCTGGCCTAGCTGGCGGAAGCGCTCCTCGAACTCGCCCAGCTCCTCCATCTGGCGACGGGCCTCTTCGTGGGCCTGCGGGTCGTAGGCCAGGGCCGCCATCTGCTGGCGCGCGTCTTGGAGCCGACGGCGCTCCCCGTGGGCATAGTCCTCCTTGGCGATGCGCTCTTCCAGGGCGGCTAGCTCGCGGCGGGCGCCGGGAAGCTCCCTCTCCGCAGCTCGCCCCTGCTCGATCTGCTGCTCGAGAAGGGCCAGGCGCTGGTCGAGCTCGCTGCGCCGCCGGCGCAGTTCGCCCTCCAGAGCGGCGGTCCGTCGGCGCAACTCCTCCGCCTGCCGCGACAGGTCGCCGGCCCGCTCCTCGTTCTCCTGCAGCTTGTGCTCTTTGTCTTCCTCCTCCAGCCGATAGTGGCGGCAAATGTGGTGCACCTGCTCCTCGCCCAGGTCGGTGCCGCACAGAGGGCAGCACGCACCGGCGGTCGCTAGTTCCTCCGCCCGGCGCCGCAGCTCCTGGATGTCCGATTCGATCTGCTGGTTGGCGGCACGCAGGGTCTGCGCTTCGGCCAATGCCTGGCGCTCCTCTTGGCCCATGGCTGCCAGCTCGTCCCGCCGCGAGGCTTGCTCGGCCAGCTCCGTCTCCGCCGCTTCCTTCTCATCTCGCCATCCGGCCAGAGCGGCCGCCCTAGCTGCCAGGTCCTCGACCTGGCCTGCCTTGTTGCGCGCCTCATTCGCTAGCTGCTGCTGGGCCAGCTCGATCTGCCTTTGCAGCCCCTCCTCTTGAACCCGCAGCTCCATCAGGGCGGAGTGAACGCGGGTGAGCTCCCCTTCCCGAGCGCGGGCCTCCTGCAGGCGCTGGTGCCCCTGCCGGATGTCCCCGGCCTGGCTCACGGTGGTCTGGTACTGCTCGATGCGCTCCTGATGCTGGGCCACCTGACGACCGTGGCGCTGCATCTCGTCCTCTGCCCGCTGCCACTGCTCCTCGGCCCGCCGCAGTTGTTGCCTCTGGTGCTCAAGGGCCTCGGCCGCCCGCCGCAGGGTGTCGACCAGACCCTCCTGGGAGGCCGTTTCCTCCTCCGTCTGGGCCAGCTCAGCCTGCACCTCCTCTAGCTCCTGCTCGTACTGGCCGCGACGGGCAAGCTGCTGGTCTATCGACTCGATATCCACCTCGAGCTGGCGGCGGCGAAGCTCGGCCTCCTTGGCCAGCTCCTTGCACCGCTCGGCCAGAACGTCGTACTGTTCCAGCCCCAGGATGGAGGCCAGCACCTCCTTGCGCTGGGCGGCTGTCTTGCGCACGAACTCGTCGGCCCGCCCCTGCATGAGGAAGGCGCTGTTGATGAACGTCTCGTAGTCCATGTGGAGCGTCTCTTGGATGCGCCGCTCCGTCTCTCGCAGGGTGTTGCCGCTGATCACCCGCCAGCCGTCGGGGCCCTCCACGAAGAAGTCGAGCATCGATTCGCCGCGGCTGCGGACGCCGGCCTTCTTCCGCTTGCGGATCACCCGATAGCGGGCGCTGTCCACCAGGAACTCGAAGTCAACCTCCGCCTCCGTCCGACCCAGGTGGATCAGCTCGTCCTCCGTGCGGGCGCGCGCCTTGCCCCACAGGGCCCAGGTGATCGCGTCTAGGAGGGCCGACTTGCCGTGGCCGTTGTCGCCCGAGAGGCAGGCCACGTGGATGCCGCTGAAGTCCAGTGGCGGCACGTTGTCCCGATAGCACAGGAAGTTGCGCATGCTGAGCCTGGCCGGGATCACGACTGCGCTCCTCTAGGGAATGGGAATGGCCTCGCCGACACGCGGCACGTGGACGGCGATGCCCGTACCCGCTAGCTCCTGCTCGAAGATGTCCGGTCGATGTGTGTGTATAGGGATGAGCATCTTGGGGCGGATGCCCTTGATGAAATCGATCAGCTCCGGCCCGCTGGCGTGCCCAGAGGCGTGGACGTATCGGGGCTCGAAGTCCGGAGGGTTGACTCCGAACCTCCGCAGCCAGTTGCCCAGACGCTCCTTGCCCAATTCCATCTCTAGGTTGAACGGCTCGCTCGCGGCGCTGATGTATACGCTGCCGGCAGGAGGGCGTAGGTCGATCAGTTCGTTGAGCTCGTAGTAGTCCAGGTGCAGCAGGTACTTGGCGGGCTCGGCGGAGATCTGGTACGCCCGCACTCCCGAATCGTAGTGCTCTGTCCTCAGGGTCGAGGGGTCTTTCTTGTCCCACTTCGCCGCGTACCCCATGTTGTGCTTAGTGCCGACGTAGTCGCCCTTGCTGTAGAGCATGCTCTCCTTCCGCTTCAGGTACACCCGCACGTCCGGCTCCTCCGATACCGGTCGAGCGGGAGGGTCCGGCAGTGCATTCAGCTTGTGCAGCAGGTAGGCCAGCTTCGACGAGACCACCAATGTGCGGCCGGTCTCGCGCGCCACCTCCAGCATCGTCTGATAGCGGGTCGTGTCCTTCCAGGCGAAGCCCACCATGGCCAGCGCTCCCCTCGCCTGGCCGACGAGCCTTGCGCACTCCTCCCGGACGGTGTCCTCACTGTCCTGTTCTTCCTCATCTATGCGGGTGCCTTCCGTGATCAGCACGTCGGGCTCGCTGTCGGCGAGAGCATCGCCGAACGCCTTCGTCAGGTGCCCGGCCCTCCCGTGGAAGCGGAGGTCACCGGTGTAGACTATCGTGCGGCCGTCGTCGGTCGTCAGGACGATGGCCGCCGCTCCCGGCACCGAATGGTCGACGGGGTACAGCTCGGCGTGCATCGTGCCTGCGTCGAATCGCTCCCGCAGCCCGACCACCTTGATCGCCCTCGGAACGCTCTCGCTTACAACCCTGTGCGCGCCGGGGAAGAATGCTCCGCCGCTGAGCGTGGAGATCGCGCGCTTGCCGACGTTGATGACGTCTGCTCCAAAGCCCCCTTTGCCCGCTTCCTCGGCGGCTTCCATGATCGCCTTCGTCGTTGCCGAGCAGAACACGGGGATGCCTTCGTCGAGCATGCACACGTGCTGGAAATGGTCCATGTGGCCGTGCGACAGGATGACGCCGTCCACGAAGGGCCTGCCGTCCCTCTTGCGCACCTCATCGTAGCTCTTGACGTCGGCTACCCACAGCGACCTGTCAGGCGCGCCGGCCTCGGCGAGCGCGTCTTCCAGGTGATCCAGTTCGATGAGGTCTTGCCGGTATATCCCGTCTAGCCTTGGCAGGATGTCCAACGCGAGCAAGTCTCTGAGGCCGTTGTTCGTTCGCGGCTGCAGGAACTCTTCGTAGAACGTGCCCATCCCGGAGAAGCTGAGGCCGAAGTCCAGGAACACGCGCCGGCCGTTGCTCTCGACCAGGACCTTGTTCCCCCCGATCTCGCCTGCGCCGCCGTAGACGGTGATGGAAGCCATCGCCCTACTCGCTTCCAGCCGCCGCTGCCGCCACTTCCTCCCCCTCCTCCTCCCCTCCCGCCACCAGCGAGCGAGCGTAGCGCAGGAGCACCTCCCGCCGGTCCGGCGGCAGCTTGCGATCGTCGAAGTACAGGCGAAGCGCCTCCATCGGCGTCAGCGATTCCGGCCGCACGTCCGGTGGCAGGCGACTGCTCCTCGCCTCTTCCACCAGCTCGGTCTTCACGTAGGCCAGGAAGTGCGCCCCGGCCAGCGCCTGGCGTACCTCCGTCTGCCTGAGCAGCGCCTGCTGCTGCCGCGACACCCTGATGACCACCCGCACGATGGCGTCGCCCACCGGCGCCCGCTCGATGGCCGCCAGCGCCTCCGGCGTAGGGTCCTCCTGGCGGGGCCGCACGTTCACCGTCACGAACGGACGGGCCCAGACGGCGCGGAACTCGGGCTCGCCCACCAGCCGCTGCCCCCGCGGCCCGCTGGGGTCGATGCTCAGCAAGTAGAAGCCTTTCTCACCCTTCTCCTCGCCGAAGTCGACCCGCTGGAGGCTCCCCGGATAGACGATGGGCGGCGCGTGGCTGAGAACTTGCGCCACGTGGTGATGCCCCAGGGCCACGTAGTCGAACAGCTCCGGCCGCAGGGTGCTCTTCATGAGCTGAGGGTAGCGGCCCACCGTCATCCACTTCTCGGAGCCCGTCTGGACGATGGAGCCGCTCATGGCCACGTGCGCCGCCAGCACCGCCGGCAGGTCCGGGTCCAGCTTCTCGGCCTGCTCCTGGATGAACTCGCCCATGCGGTCCTCCATGGCCCGCAGGAGCTGGTCGACTGTCATGTTCCTGTACTCCTCGCGGGTCATCAGCCGACTGGGCGTCAGCCAGGGCAGGGCCACGACCTGGAGCGGGCCGCCGCGCGTGGGGATGACCAGCGTCGTGGGCTTGGTCGCCACGTGGACCTTCTCGATGCCCAGCGTGTCGAATATCTCCAGCGTCGTGGCGCGCGAGACGGCGGCGGGCAGGTCGTGGTTGCCCACCAGCAGCAAGACGGGGATGTCCGCGTCCACCAGCCGGCGGATGCGCTTGGCGAACTCCCGCTGGTGCGTCTGCGAGGGCTCGCGGCTCTTGTAGGCGTCGCCGCCGAAGAGGACGAGGTCGACCTGCTCCTCGATGGCGAAATCGACCAGCTCATCGAAGGCGCGCAGGAAGTCCAGCAGCCGAGTCGACAGGCCGGTGGCAGGGTCGGGCCGACCGTATGTCTCGACCCCCAGGTGCAGGTCAGCGAAGTGCAGGATGCGGATCATACCCGGCATGTTGCCGCTAACATAAGCATTCGCCCAGAGCGCGTCAAGACGTTGGGACGTGTCACTGGGCTGTCCCGCCCGTCGCCTTCTCTCTAGTCCGCTAGTCCGCCGCCTCCTCGCCGTCGCCTGGCGG
>Ga0209979_1003459_pt1 | contig 13925 bp, 10 predicted proteins | sample AnhtaG_FD_183114 | JGI IMG/M metagenome (GOLD analysis project Ga0209979, IMG submission 183114) | Deep subsurface microbial communities from Anholt, Denmark to uncover new lineages of life (NeLLi) - Anholt_01485 metaG (SPAdes) (version 2) | ecosystem: Environmental > Aquatic > Marine > Oceanic...
TTCGAAGTAGGCTTAGCTTTCAAGGTTCAACTTCAGCTATGGCTCTGTTGTTCAACAGTCTCTCCTGGTATTTCCTTGGTCTGATAGTTGTTGAAAAGATAGCGAATGCTTTTGGCGGTGCTAGTTTAGAAAATATGGTTTTGGGTTTGGCGTATCCGATCTCAATAATTATAGCGGGTTTAATTGGAGCTACGTTCTTTACAAAAATGCATACAACTAAATTCTTCTCCATTTGGGTTTTTTCCGGTATTTTTGCGGCTCTTCTTCCAGCAGTCCCTCTGGCTACATCGTTCCCAGCTTCAATAATATTCGTTCTTTTCATTGGTTCGTCGCTAGGTATAGGTATGCCCTTGTGCTTATCCTACTTCGCAACTTCTGTACCAAGTGGAAAGAGGGGAAAATCGGGGGGAATTGTTTTTCTTTGCACATCACTGATCGCCCCACTCATTTCATTGACAATAATAAATTATTCACTAGATCTTATTTCTAGCGTCATGGTGTTCGCCAGCTGGAGGGCTTGGAGCTTGCTCATCTTGCCGTCCATTCCTGAAGATATGCATTTCGAGACAGATATTATCCGTAGCAAGTCCTTATTTTCAATCTTAGGAGAGAAGAATTTTCGCCTTTACTTCATAGCATGGCTTATGTTCTCCCTAGTTGATAGTTTCGAAACACTTGTAATAGGTCCTGAAATTCTCCAAATCTCTCCAATCATAAGATTTCTTGAACCCCTTATCGCGGGCATTTCAGCTCTATTTGCAGGGATTTTTTCCGATTGGATCGGAAGAAAAAGGATTATGATCTTTGGTTTCGTGTCTCTAGGAATAGCATATGCGATTCTTGGAATATCTCACGATATTACAATGGGTCATATTCCGGGGCAGATCTACACATTCTTTTTCATCGTTGAAGGCGTTGCCATTGGTTTACTGTGGGTATTATTCACCATTGTGCTATGGAGTGACATGCCAAGATTCGGTAGAGAGAAATACTATGCAGTTGGAGAAACCCCAATGTTTCTTACCCAAGTTATATCGCTTCTTTCAGCCCCCTTATTAACTTCTTTAATTGATACATCACCAATCTTCACTTTGGCTGCAGTCTTTCTATTCATTTCAGTAGTACCTCTACTCTTTGCAAGAGAAACCTTACCAGTGAAAAACATTCAAGGACGTCAATTGAAGACATATACCGAAGAGGCATTAAAACTGAAACAAAGAGCGGGACAAATGTAGATATAGCCCTCGCCCCAGATGCGCGCACTCAGATATGTCCTATTTCTGTGTGTCTCAGAACCCTGCGTGTCAAATCCAACTTGCACACACCAATCATTCTCAGTGCAAGTAGTCCGAAGATAATTAAAGGACATATGAATAATTAGAGAGCTAATGGTGTTACAATTAGATGAGCGAACTCTCGATAAAATATGAACCCTTCAGAGAAATCGTGGTTATGGAACAAACTAAATTTCCCACACCTGATGATTTGGCTCGTTTCACGAACATAATAGCTGGAGGAAAAACTGCAGGAATATATTGGGCTCGCGGAGTGGCTTTTATATACTTTCCAATATCCATCAACACTGAAACAGCTGCAAGAGAACTGATTGAAAAGAGACGGGTGTACTGGGCCTTCTTGAGTTATGCCTTGATGCCCAAATATAGCCCTCTAATCGAAACCAAGGAAAAAATCATCATGCCAGTCTTAGAGATGTCTACAAATCCGTTGTTCCAAAAAGTCGCTGATTGGATAAAATCTCAAAATAACACTGCACCCGCTACGTTACGTACACAATGAAATTTCTGGCTTCTTATTTGACAAAGTTAGCTTAGCTATGGAATGTTGTGTATACTTCCAAGTATTCATGAAACCGGTTTATTTTCCGCAGATAATTGCCATATTCCACCAAAGCTGACATTGACTTAGCTGCGTCCTCAGGTGAAGAATATGCTGGAATCCCCAGCTTCTCGAATCTTGAACGAATGAACATAGCCATCTCAGTTTCTCCAATGTCACAAGCTACAACTGGTTTCGTATAATGCTTTGCCAAGCCAGCAGTTCTGTCTACAAAGTCTTCCTGTAGAGCGGGTGTGTGATGTAACCCTAATAAAATCAGCCCGTCGATTTCAGGTGCTTCGAGAATTATCTTAGCTGAAAGCTCAAACATCTCAGAAGTTGCAGACCCTGTAATGTCAACAGGATTGAGGGTTGTGGCGAATTTGGGAAGTTTTCCTTTGAGTTTCAACTCCTCGAATTTGAACAGTGTTTCATCGGAGAATTTTCTGACCTCTAGACCTCTGAATTCGCATTCGTCAACAGCCATAACACTAGGTCCTCCAGCATCCGTGAGGACTCCAATACTATTTCCTGGAGCTGGAGGTTGAAAGGCAAAAGCTTTGCCAACGTCAAAAAACTCTTCCATGTCTCCAACTCGAATGACTCCTACCTGGGCAAATGCTGCATCATAGATTCTGTCGGATCCTGCAATCGCACCTGTATGAGAAGCAGCTGCTCTTGCACCTGCTTCAGTCCTTCCACTCTTGAAGGCAATTATAGGCTTTATTTCAGTAACTTGCTTGGCGACTTTCATAAATTTCCGACCAGCTTCTATGGCTTCAGCATATAGAAGTATAACTGATGTTTCGATGTCTTGAAGGAAGAATTCAAGCATATCAGATTCATCTACGTCACATTTGTTTCCAAAGCTAACAAATTTGCTGACTCCCATTTGTCTACCTGTCAAGTAGTCAAGAGCCGCAACGCCGAAGGCACCGCTTTGTGTAATCATTGCGATGTGTCCCGCCATTGGCCTCGGGGTGGCAACGAATTCGTCTCCTGTTGACAAAACTTTTGTTTCTGGCAGGAATAACATATCGACGCCAGTACTGATGTCGTATACTCCCAGGCAATTAGGTCCTAAGACTCGGATGTGAGACTTCTCAGCGATAGAAGTCACTACTTTTTCAAGTTCTGTGTTCCCAACTTCGCTGAACCCTGCTGTGATTATGACTACTGCTTTTGTGTTCTTGTTGCTTGCCTCTTTCATTATGTTGGCAACAGCAGAAGCAGGTACGACAATTACTACTAGTTCAATTTCTCCAGGGATTTTAGTTAGTGATTTGTAGCTTTTATGGCCTAGAATAAAGTCCTCATGAAGGTTAACCGGATATAACTCACCTTTAAATTCACCTCTGCGCTTATTCTCTGCAAAATTCTTGAAAATCACATGTCCAGCCTTGTTGATTTTCTTAGAGGCGCCCACTATCGCAACCGACTTGGGATTGAAGAAAACTCCCATTTGCTTGACAATTTCATTCAAATCAAGTTCACCAATGAAGTCTTCAATACTTCAGATGATTTCTCGTGATATATTGACTTTATGCAGATTGTGTTACAGTCCTGCAGATCTATGAAGACACAAGGATATTTGCATGATTTTCCAGCTTAGCATCTACGCCTAACTATTGTCACAGGCATATGTTTGATCCCTTCAAGCATTTCCCATGATACGCCATTTAAGGAGACCTTGAAGGTTTCCGCCATATCCCATACAGTTTTTCCAGCTCCGAGACCTCTTGACTGGTCTGCTAAGTCTGCAATGTTTAATGCTTCTTCAACACTGATTTTTGAACCAGCTATTGCGAGTGGAGTAGCTCTTTTCCTTAGTCTTAAAACTCTTCCAATAAGATAGGAAAGTATTCCCCCTACGGAATGAATTTCCTCAATAGTTCCAGGTCGTGGAGTGAAATGGAAATTTCTCCATGAATATGTTTTGTCAGTATCTGCAATCATAACAATTACATTTTTATCCAGTTTTGAGATGATTTGCTGATGAACATCCTCTGCTATCTGATTGGTTTTTTTGAGAGGTATGCTAACATAAGAGTAAGGTAGATTACTGCTATCAATACCTCCTTCAGAGCTATGCAATAGGGCTTGGAGGAAACCTGCATATTGCAACACAACTTGTTTATGCACACTCCCCTCTACAATGGGATATTCTCTAATGTGTTGAATTGTCATTTCAGACAAGTGGCAAAGTGGGGCAAGAAAGTAGGTCCAAATATATCGCATCCAATATTTAGCAAGGACCTTTGCGGTAAAACTTGGTACAGTTCCCCTCTCATTAAAAATGCTACCAGTTGCAGTTGATATTGCCTTGTCAGATATTACCACGATGTCACCATCTTCTACTGAGTCCTCTAGAACTCGGGTAATGTGACCGATCCAATCCTCTAAAGGTTTCCAGTATCGTGTTACTAGAGCTATAGATTTGAGATGGATCACTTTACATCATGTGTACGTGCGCATATTTCTTAGATTGAGTGGTCTTCCCGAAAGATGTCTAACCTGGGAAATAATTAGAGGAGTTCTACCTTAAGCTTATTTTGTCCTCAGTGTCTAGAGATGATACTCTTACAGGTGCGTATCTTCTGTTGCAGACTGATTGCGCGCGCGTTCATCAGGGTGCACAATCAGGTAAACATAAAAGCAATCAAACCTCCCTTCCTTTTTTCTAGTTAGCAAGCAGAGTTCTACAGCGCAATCCAATGCTTCTAAAAGCTGCGTGGATATAATAGATAAGTTGAATAAAAATAAGTTAGTACGCTAGTATAATAAGTCCGGTCAATAGGTGAAATAAGCGTGAAAACTACAAGAGTTCCAGGTAAGAACAGAAAACACAAAGTTCTTCTTTATACGTTGAGTACTTGTGGATGGTGTAAGCTGGCGAAGAAGTTTTGTCGAGACAACGAAATAGAATTTGAGTATATTGACGTTGACCTTTGTAGCCAGGAAGAACGGGCGGAAATCAGGAAAGATGTTCAAAGGAGGGGAGGTAGATTTACTTACCCCATCATAATAATTGACGACCAGACTCTGATTTCTGGCTTTCATAAAGACCGGTTGACAGAGGTTCTGAATAGTTGATAACCTTGCAGAAAGTTCAGGAGAGAGCCAATAGTGACGCTAGAACCCATGGTTACTACCTAAACCCTGACCCAGGTTTTCTTCAGAGTCTCCTTGAAGGACTCAAAGAAAACGAAGCACGTTTTGGCTATCCTTCGTGTCCATGCAGGTTTGCATCAGGAAACTTCGATTTAGATAGAGACATCATTTGTCCCTGTGACTACCGAGATCCTGACGTTAACGAATTTGGCTATTGTTACTGCGCTCTTTTCGTAAGAAAAGATGTTTTTGAGGGAAAAATCAGCATAGCTCCGATTCCAGAACGGAGACCAGTTGGAAAGGAAAACAGAGCTACAGGCAGTACGCCTGATGCCCACATAAAAGAAATTAATGAAAAGGTACACGGAGATGTTGAAGAGTCGTCAAAGGTTACTTTGGAGCTGTGGTACTGCAAACAATGTGGTTACCTTTGCTTCCGGGAGGATCCTCCATATGTTTGTCCTATATGTAAAGCCAAGCAAGAGATGTTTTTGAAATTCGAAAAAAAACACTTCTGAGATAAAGAAATGTGAGTTGAGATTTATGGAAAAAGCGTTAGTTTTAGTTGAGAATGGTTTTGAGGATAGAGAGCTATTTTATCCCCTTTATCGGCTTCAAGAAGCAGGTTATGATGTGAAGATTGTTGGTCCAGTGGCAAAGACTGTTTACCGAGGAATATATGGAATCCCTGTCACTTCCGATGTTTCCCCCCAAGAAGTCAATGTTGAAGAATTCATGGTGCTAGTAATACCTGGGGGTCAAGCTCCTGATCGAATGCGGATCAGCAAGGAAATGGTTAGAATTGTTAAGGAAGCATTTCGAAAGGGTAAAATTGTGGCTGCCATTTGTCATGGCGCTCAACTACTAATCGAAGCCGATGTCCTGCAGGGAAGAAAAGCTACATGTTATAAATCTGTCTCAACTGACTTGAAGAACGCAGGTGGAACTTATGAGGACAGACCAGTTGTTGTGGATCGCAATCTTGTGACTTCTCGATTTCCAGCGGATCTCCCTCAGTTCTGCAAGGCAATACTAGATCTTCTGCAAAACGAGCGCGCGCATAACCTCGTCTGATATAGTTCACTGGCTGCTAAAACTGGAAAGCTGAAGGACAAAAGCTACTTAGATCGCAGTTAGTGCATTGTGGATTTCTTGCTGTACAGATTTGTCTACCATAATAAATGAGTAAGTTATTTACCTTAGGCCATTCTTTCTTGGGCAGGAGTTTCATCAAATCTCTTTCTATCTTGTTTGGATCTTTATTCCGACTTAGTCCCAATCTTTGTGAAAGTCTTTTGACATGTGTATCCACTGCGATTCCTTCAATAATTCCGAAAGCGTTCCATAACACAATGTTAGCGGTTTTTCTAGCCACACCTTTCAGTGTAGTTAACTCATCCATTGACCTTGGAACTCGGGACTGAAACTTCTCCACTAGGGTTTGGCTCATTTCCTTCAAGAACTTAGCCTTGTTATGGTAAAAACCTGTAGGTTTAATGTCATTCTCGAGTTCCTCTAGATTCGCGTTTGCATAGTCCTCAGCTTTTTTGTATTTCATGAATAGGTTCTTGGTTACTTTGTTGATTGTTTTGTCTGTTGATTGGGCTGAAAGTATAGTCGCTACCAATAGCTCCAATGGGTTCTTGTTGCGAAGAGCTGTTCTTGCTCTAAGATATTTTTCTCCTAGGATTTTGATGGTTTTTTGTGCTCGTTCTTTTTCTTCCATTCCGTGAACTACCGTGGCTTTGCTTGTTTACAGTAAGTGCCTTGGCATCCTATTGTTCTGTTATTTTGATGGCTTGAGTAGGGCAGTTGACTTCACAAGCTCTGCAGAAAATGCATTCAGTCTCATTGACTGGATCTGATTTTTGCTCCGAAACTGGATTTCCGGGAGTATCGATCATCTCGAAAACTGATACTGGGCAAACTGATTCGCAGATCGCGTCTCCGTTACATATGTCGTGATCTACGGCAACCTGGGTTCCATGAATTCCAAGTTTCTCAGGGGGGTTTACTTCGCCTCTCAGATCGTGTCCATTGTGGTCACCGATCTTAGGCTTTTTCATGAAATCTGGGTCAATTGGCATTATACAATTCCTTCTAGATTGTTAATTTTGCATTAGATAATATATTGTTTTCAAGAAGTCCAGAAAAAGCTTATGCTGACCCAACTAATATTAGTTAGGATTGTGGGGAGATTGAAAGAATCCGAAGACCAAATACTGTGTCAAACGTGCGGGAACCACATCGATAGATGCAGATGCGTTTGCCCTTATTGTGGTGAAGTTGACTCCTGCACATGTTGCGTGGGTTATGAATGCTCTACAGGTGGATAGGAACCATGACGCCCCTTCTGGAGATGAGAAACTTTTGTCAGGTAGAGAGCTTAACTGGATGATTGGTGGTCCCCAAGGCAGCGGGGTGGATACAGCCGCCAATATCTTTGGAAGAGCTTGTGGCTATGGAGGCTATTATCTATACGGAAAAAGGGAGTATCATTCCAATGTTAAGGGTCTTCACAGCTATTTCCATCTTCGTGTGTCAGAAAAGGAAACTGCAGCAAATGTCAATGACGTAAATATGCTTGCAGCCTTCGACGCTGAGACAGTTGCCAGGCATTTAGGAGAAGTAGTTCCCAATGGAGGAGTCATTCTCGATAAAGAAGATCTCAAAGTCAATGTCTCCGATATAAGAACCCTGCCTAGCGAATTCATGACCAGATTTCGAAATTCTCTTGCGAGAAAGAATAGGGGCACCTCAATTAACGACTTGGTTGAGGAAGCTAAAAAGAAGAACATTCAGGTCTATAATGTGCCCTTTTTTGATCTACTAAAGGAAGTGGCCAAGGACCTTGGAGTCGAAAAACTCAGCAAAGTAACAAGAATGAAAAATGTCTTAGCCATAGGAATATCCTTTGCTCTACTTAATTATGATGACCTTCTCGTCAAGAAAGCTATAAAATCAGTTTTTAGGAACAAACCAGGAATTGCAGAGATGAACAAGTTGGCTTACGAGAAAGCCAGCAGATTCGCAAAACAGACTTTCGCTGAAGGATTCCCGCTACAACTTTCAAAATTAGAGACCCGAGAAGGAAGACTGTTTCTTCAGGGAGACCAAGCAGTTGCATTAGGCAAAGTCCTAGGAGGTTGTCGCATTCAGACGTACTATCCGATTACTCCCGCTGCAGATGAAAGCACCTTGTTAGAAGCCCACGAACTACTAGAGTCAAGAACTGGAGATTCCGCAATAGTAGTTATGCAAACTGAGGATGAAATTGCAGCCATAAATATGGCTTCTGGAGCCGCTTTGACAGGAGCTAGAGCATCAACTTCAACTTCTGGACCAGGGTTTTCATTGATGGTGGAAGGCCTTAGTTGGGCTGGAAACAACGAAGTTCCAATCGTGGTCACGTACTACCAAAGAGGAGCGCCCTCAACGGGCCTGCCTACGCGTCATGGACAAGACGACCTAAGATTTGTGATTCACGCAGGCCACGGTGAATTCCCCAGGATTGTGCTAGCTTCTGGAGACATAAAGGAATGTTTTTTTGACGCTGCCAAGTCGTTCAACTACGCGGAGAGGTTCCAGGTACCGGTGGTCCACCTTGTGGACAAGGCTTTAGCCAACAGTACTCAAAGTTATCCCTTCTTCGATCTTAACCAAGTAAGAATAGAACGAGGAAATTTGACGAGCAGTCCTAGTAGTGAAAGCAATCAATATGAGCGATTCAAGTTTACTGAAACAGGCGTTTCTCCCCGAGCCTTTCTGGGAACGAAAGGATCTGTCATGTGGTATACTGGAGACGAGCATGATGAGCTAGGTCATATAAGTGAAGAGCCGTTCAACCGAATTCTGATGATGGACAAAAGAATGAAGAAACTGAAGACAGCTGACAAGGAGATTCCCCTCACGGAGAAGCTGAATCTCTTTGGAAAGCCTGAATCTAAATTCATCATTTTGAGTTGGGGCTCATCCAAAGGAGCTATTCTGGAAGCCATGAAAAAACTTGAAAGAGAAGGGTACGAAATGTCTTTCTTGCAGGTCCGCGTACTACATCCGTTTCCTGAGAAAGAGATTGGTGCAATTCTGAGGAAAGCAGAGATAAGAATTGCAGTCGAAATGAATTACTCAGGGCAACTCGCAGGCCTGACCAAAGAAAAAACAGGAATTGACCCAGACTATCTTATTCTAAAATATAATGGGAGACCAATGACATCCACTGAGGTTTATGAGGCGGTAAAGAAGATTCTTCGCGGTGAAGCTGACAAGAGGCAGGTTTTAACTTATGGGTCTTAAGATGTCGGATTATAGAACTCCAATTTTCGCTGACTGGTGCCCTGGCTGTGGAAACTTTGGTATTCACTCAGCGTTACAGATGGCTCTTGTTGAGCTGCAACTGGAACCTTACAAAGTAGTGATTGTGTCAGGAATTGGCTGCTCTGGTAAAACTCCCCACTTCACAAATGCAAATGGTGTACATACATTGCATGGGAGAACTCTTCCTTTTGCTTCAGGAGTTAAAATAGCTAACCCTGAATTGGAGGTAATAGCAATGGGAGGAGACGGTGACGGTCTTGGGATTGGTGCTTGTCACTTCGTCAACACAGGAAGAAGAAATATAGACATAACCTATGTTATCCATGACAACGCAGTTTATGGTCTAACTAAGGGGCAAGCGTCACCTACTTTGAAGTTAGGTCTCCAGACAAAATCCCTTCCAAACCCTAATATTAACGCAGCAATCAATCCAATCGTGCTAGCACTTGCTGCAGGTTATACGTTCATCGCCAGAGCCTATGCATACGACGTGAAGCATTTGAAGAACATGCTGGTTCAAGCTATAAAACATAAAGGCTTAGCTCTTGTCAACATTCAACAGCCCTGTCCTACCTACAACAATATCAATACAAAAAACTGGTACGAAGGTCTAGACAGAAAAGACTTGAAAACGGGAAAGCCCAATCCGAGGATCTTCAAGTTGGAAGAAGAAACAGGTTGGGATCCTGTTGTAAGGAATCCTGAAGAAAAGCTGGAAAAAACTCTAAGAGCAGTAGAAAAAGCTAGCGAATGGGGCAACAGAATACCACTAGGAGTATTCTACAAAAATGAACTTGTGCCAACCTATGAAGAAAGAATCGCAAAGAGAATCCCCTTCTACATGGTGAAACCGCCAGCGAAACAGGTAATTTGTGATAAGGCTGGTAAGCCTACTGTCTTGCTTAAAAAATGGTTTGATGAAATGAAAGTGTGAGAGGTTGTTGAAACTAGTGAAAGGATACTCAAATAGAATCTTGAGAGCAGACTTGACAAAACAATCTTCCAAAGTGGAAACCCTTCCAACAGAATGGCCGCGTAAGTTCTTAGGTGGAATGGGATTCGCAAGTATTCTTCTTTTTAAAGAGACACATAAAGGATTAAACGCACTTGGCACGGGAAATAAGCTAATTGTTGCCCCAGGGCTATTTGTTGGGACTGGAATACCAACAGCTTCAAAAACAATATTCGTGGGAAAATCTCCTTTAACTGGAGGATTTGGTAAGGCATCTGCAGGTGCCTCAATTGGACCCGCTCTGAAAAAGGCAGGATATGATCTTTTAGTCATAGAAGGTCAAAGCTCGAAGCCTTCGATTCTAGTTATTACAGATAACATAGTCAAAGTGGATAAAGCAGAAGAACTGTGGGGCAAGAATGTGAGAGAAACAGCCCAGCTGCTGAATATGAGATATGAAGGATCCTCGTCTGCTGTAATTGGACCTGCTGGCGAAACTCTCTCAAAAATAGCTGGAATCGATTCTAAGGAACGCCAGGCAGCTAGAACCGGATTAGGAGCTGTAATGGGCTCAAAAAACCTAAAAGCAATTGTTGTAAAAGGAACCACTAGAGTTGAATATGCAAATCCCAAAGCTCTACATGATTTAGTGATTAAATGGACTAAGATCATAAGAGAACATCACGACTCCCAATTGGACATGAAGTATGGAACAGGTGAATTTTACGCGTGGATAAACAAAGACAAAGGAGTCCTCCCGAGTCGAAATTGGCAACAAAGTTACTTCCAAAAGTCCTTTGACAACCTAAAAGAAGATGAACTAGACCAATTAGACCCTTACTATTGGTCGCCAAAATACACGGTTAGAAACAAACCGTGTCCAAACTGCACAAAACCTTGTGGTAGAATTGTTCGAATTAATGAGGGAAAATATGCAGGCACTGAACTTGATGGTCCTGAATACGAAACATTGTATTCGCTAGGAGCAAATCTGGAAATCAATGACATTGAAGGATTATGTCACATTCACATGATGTGCGATCTTTATGGATTAGATGCAATATCTGCAGGACTTACTATTTCATGGGCTATGGAAGCTTTTGAAAAAAAGCTCCTCTCAAAGGAAGATTTAGATGGTCTTGAATTAAGATTTGGAGATATAGAGGCAACTCTTGAAGCTTTACGAAGAATGGCTTTTCACGAAGGAAAAACTGGAATCCTTTTGTCAAACGGAGTAAAAGCAGCAAGCGAGAAACTTGGTAAAGGCTCAAGCTACTTTGCTATCCATTCAAAAGGGCTTGAATTGCCAGCCTACGACGTTAGAGGAATCAAAGGAGCAGGTTTGGCGACAGCTGTTGCTGTACGTGGAGGAGATCACCTGACTGCAGTAGTTTATGGAACTGAGCTTGTCGGCAAATGGTGGAAATTCAATGGTGTAGATAGATTTTCAGCTGAAAATAAAGGATATGAAGTTAAGGTGCACGAAGATTTGATGACTTTGTATGACATAGTTGGAGTGTGTAAGTTCACAAGACATATGTTCTTCGCTGAAGCCTACCCGGAAATGGTGAAGGCTGTAACAGGCATGGAACTTGGTGTGGGCGATCTTTTCAACATAGGAGAGCGAGTATACAATCTGCAGAGATCATTCAATATACAGGAAGGCTTGGATAGAAATAGTGACACTCTACCTCCACGAATCTTTGAGGAACCTTCTCCAAAAGGAGCTTCAAAAGGCAGTAGAATTAAGAGAAGTGAATTTGAAAGAATGCTTGATGATTACTATCAAGCTCGAGGATGGGCATGGAATGGAACTCCAACCAAGGCTAAACTCATTTCCCTTAATTTACCAGAAGTTGCAGAACGCGTAGGTGCTTAACAAGCTAATTGCTATTGGAGAACTAAACTTTCAGATGCGCGTGTGCATCTTAGCAAGGGTACCGAACCTCATGGCGTGAGGTGCGCGCGCTGAAAGTTCTCAAAATTGTTGTTGATTCCAATCGGACACGTTATAAAACTGATAGCTGAATACTACGAGGTTGATGGGATTTAGATGCCAGAGAAAAAGTATTTAACACCAATACGCTGGAGATATCACCCGAAAACCGTACTGAGAGTTGGCTATTCAGTATTTGTGATATAATCAGAATAGAGATATAAAATTTGTGTTGGTGCACCGTCCGAGTACCTAACTATTTTATTAGAATCTCTTAATCAACTATGAAAGGTGAAAATACCGGGTTATAACCGGAAGAATACTCGGAAACAGATATCCCTTACTCGCTCTTTAGTGGAAGCTGGCATCTTCTTCTATAGACTATGACTGCCAGAAGTGTTGCTATCATGAATAAGGGTAGAATAAGGAACGATGGAAACTCTGGAATTATGGGATTGTTCCCTGTAGTTGTAGAATAGAGATCTTGACTACTTCCCCTATTGTCTGTCCAAACTATATTAGGCCACCAAATATCAGCATCATCTTTTTGGGTTATTATTGATATACTTCTCTCAGCATCATTTGCTCCAGTTCCTGGACCACCTGATATTGGATTTGGTCTAGCTGGGTAGGCGTTCCAACTCGTTGGAGTGGAGTCATAAGCTTGCTTGTAGTGAATAAACAAACCATAGTAGTAGGCAACTCTAAAATAACCTGCAACAGAAGTTGACGTGCTTCCTTGACCATCTACTGTGATTGTTGGGTGTCTTTCGTTATAACCTGTATTAGAAATGTTTCCCCAGTACCAAGTTGTGCCGCCATCATCGGTATAAGCATAGCAGACATCATCATTGGTCGAAGTTATGTATCGTTGAAAGACTACTACAAGGAGATTAGGATTATTATGTGAAGCTACCATGGAAGGTGAGTTAGCACCATGTCCAGCAGCCATAGCTGCATTGTATGGTTGTGCAAGATTCTCGAACCATCCACTTGTGCTTGCTCTGTCCCCGTAATAGATGTTTAGCCATTTATGATCTGCATAGTCGGGGCTCACTGCTGCTGCTAGATATACATGACCATCCTGATTTGTTGTTATCCATGTCTGAGTTAGTACATAACCACCCAAGTTTCCATAATGCCACTGGGGCCAAGTGTTCCCATGGTCTATCGATTTGGCTACATAAATGTCTCTATCGTTGTAACTATAGAGTTTCTCATAGGAAATGTACTGGTAGTTGCTTGACCCAAACTGAAAATCTGATACGATAGAAGGAAAACGGTCATTCTGAGTATCATCGTCCACAACTCTCTCAATCCATCCTGTACCTGTGTAAACTGAGCAGAGTATATCGTGATCGCTTGTCGATATTTCTTCTTCGTAAGCGACATATACTCTATTGTCATGTGGATCAATAGCTATGGAAGGGTTCATGAGACTTGTACTCTTTTGTATTGTATAGAATAAGGTCCATGTTTGTCCACCATCAGTTGAAGTAGAAACGTAGATCCTGAACCTTTCAAAACCTGAGTCATAATGCTGATAAGCTACATAGATATTGCCATTACTATCTGTAGCCAGAGATGGCCAGCTTTCTTCGTTGCTGTTATCATCATAAACAAGAGAGTCAACTATCCAGTGATCTGAGCCTGTTCCCATAGGCTCTATATCCGCTAAAATGATCGGAATTGAAGCAAGTATAAGTATCACACAAAACAAGCTAGTTAACAGATAATTTCTGCGATGAAGTTTCATTCTCATTAATCTTCCTG
>Ga0209979_1003460_pt1 | contig 13917 bp, 24 predicted proteins | sample AnhtaG_FD_183114 | JGI IMG/M metagenome (GOLD analysis project Ga0209979, IMG submission 183114) | Deep subsurface microbial communities from Anholt, Denmark to uncover new lineages of life (NeLLi) - Anholt_01485 metaG (SPAdes) (version 2) | ecosystem: Environmental > Aquatic > Marine > Oceanic...
ATTCCTCAAGTCTGGATGAAAAATGCTGTGGGCTCTGAAATATCTTCAAAACCATTGCTCGACGCAGTCGATGAAGCTCTAAAACATATAAAATAAATAGATTCCGGTGGGCCTTCTGGACTTCAAATCCACTGAAGCTCCTCTGGAGAATTGCGCCTCTCTGGGATTGCGCTTGCATATTTCGCATACCTCGCTTAATTTACGACTTTATAGTAAGAAATAGTAAGAAATTTGGGTATAGTTTAGTTATAGAGACTAAGCTGCTTTTTATATAAAAATACATTTAAAAGAATAGTTCTCTTTTCTTTAGGTAAAAATTTTAAGGATTTATTTTTTATTTTTTTTTGAGGATTTTTTCTTATTGTTGCCTTCTTTTTTGAATTTTGAAATGTCATTTTTGCTTGCTAAATCTAATTGCTTTTTTAAAGTCTCTGAAAATGAAGCAGCGGATACTAATTGTTTTTTTAAAGTCTCTGAGTGCAATGCTATAGATTTAAGTAAATCTGGGGGCACTATCATAGATGCTATCGCTTCTTTCATATAATCTGAAGGCACTTTCATAGATGCTATCGCTTCTTTCATATAATCTGGGGGCACTATCATAGATGCTATCGCTTCTTTCATATAATCTGAAGGCACTTTCATAGATGCTATCGCTTCTTTCATATAATTTGGGGGCACTATCATAGATGCTATTCCTTTTCTTTGCTCTTCTAAATATTCGACAAGGGATTTAACATACGGAAGATCTTTTCTTATGTATTCCAAATTTCTTTTAAACTTATCTTTTTCTTCCTTCTTTATTTCAGCTTTGAATTCAAAATCTAAGACATCAGTTAAATGAGGATAGTATTTCGTATTTTTAGGTAACTCTGATTTAAGCTCAGGATGTAAGATATGTTTTTTCTCTTTTTTATCATGAATAGCAAAATCAGTATGATTTTCACTACAAAATATAAGCTCAATTTTGTCTGATTTTTTAGTCTCAGAAAGGATAGATTCAAAAATTATGGAGTCAGCATTTATTATATTTTTTGGCTCATCACATTTAAGACACCAGTATTTCATATTATAAGGTTTTAATCCGGCCAGAGCTCTTTTGTAGGCATTAATGAATATTTCTGCGTTTATAGGAATGTTTATTACATTTTGTTTTGAAAACAATGAATCAATCTCTTCTTTTGCACTTTTTGAACTTGATTCTCTTTTTGTAAAAATTTCTTCTATTAACTTATTTAGATTATTTTTTTCATTTTCAAGATATGTTGGAAATTCTTTTTTTATAATTTCTTTTAAATTTTTAACATCATTTTTGATTATATTTAGTTCAGTATTAACTACTCTAAAAAATTCTATTTTTACTACCTCTGGTAAAATTAATTTTATTTTATTTGAATCCAATAATTCGCTTAATTTTTTAATTGTTTTGGGGCTATGTTTTGGTCTTATCAGTAGGGCACAGGCAATAAAATTATTTGTGTCTACGAAAAGATATTTCATGTTCTACCCCCTATAATTAAAATCTTCACAACCTCTTGTTAATTTTATTCTAACAAAAATATTTGATAAAGTAAAAAGCAATGTTCTTATTATCTAATAAATCCTATTTGCCTTTCATGAAGTCAGCACTTTTTTGAACCTTGACAGCTCCTATAACTTGGTATAAATAGAAGAAGAGAATGTCAGCTTAAGGAGGCTTCAAATGGAAGAAAGAGAAATTTTTAAAGAAATCGAAGAATTTCATCAAGAAAGGATAGTTAAACTAAAAAATAATGAAACACCTAAACCCTGTCGTGAAGGTGGAAAAATAGTTTTACATCTAATTCCTAAAGATTCTTTTCGTGAGGACCCTACAAACTATGATATATTCACTTTCGAAGAAAAATCCAGAGTTTTATTAAAACCCTTTTTTGAGGAAGGAGAAGAATTCAGTCAAACTTATAATGTTGAAGGCTTGCTCAATTTTCTTTTAGCAGGAGATGAAACTTGTCTTTCGTATGTTCAGTTATATAGAAACGGGATCATAGAAGCAGTCGAGGGAAATTACTTTGCAAGGGAAAGAAAGGATATTCCGATATATAAAATTGAACAAGAAATAATGTTCAAAACAGATAATTGTCTTTTATTTCAGACTGAGATAGGAATTAAACTCCCTATAGTATGTTACTTATCTTTGTTAGGAGTTAAAGGATACAAAATACCAAGCGATTCCATTCGAAATGATTTTCTAGATATTCATCCTTTTGATGTAGAGGATCTACATCTGCCAAAAATAATTATAGATAAACCTGGTGTAGATACAAAAAAAATGTTTAAAATAAGTTTTGATCGCATATGGAATGCTTGTGGCTACCCAAGGTCGTTTCAGTATAATAAAAACGGAGAATTTACTCTAAAAAGATAAAATTTATATTCTCAGTCTCCAAAAGATTCCTTTCCTTTATAAGTTATCAATTGACTTCCTACGTCTTTCAGATGATCCAGCTTCAATACTAAATGGACATAAATTTTGAGTATCGATCCCTGGAAATTTGGTAACTTTCTTTAAATTTTTAGTTGACAATAATCATTTTTTTGTTTTAAGCTTTTAAACTTGATTGCGCTCACATCCTGTTCGAGAGTTGCTTTCATTAGCAAAAGCCGAGAAGAAAGCGGAAGCAGAATCTTTATAGTACTCGAATCGGGCTCGGACAGGATCTATTGACAAGCTGAGGACGTTTAGTATCCGATGATCGGAAGATAACCCCTCTGCATCGTTTAGGGCGAGAGAGGAAAGTGTCTCCTGTTAAGAATCGGGGCGTGCCGTCTGGGTGTCTGTTGAGTTAAAGAAGGACTCATGCAGATGCCATCTTTTTCAAACAACTTAACAAACCCATCAAAAAATTTGAGCATTGATCTGTCCTTCTATTTCTATATCTGGAGGCAGAGATGGTCAAAACTACTCTCAGAAAAGTCAGAAGAGAACAAGAGCTCACTCTCGATGAGGTCTATGTTCTTACTGGACGAAAGCTAAGCCAGGGAAGGATCTCCAAGCTGGAGAGAGGCATTTTCATTCCAAATGATAAAGATAAAAAGCTTCTTAGCAGAGCTTTGAAAACTCCAATCTATAAGCTTTTTCCTGACAATGAAACAATCTAATTCAGCAGCAGAGCTCTTTGAAGACTAAGCTGAAACTAGAGTCGGAAGTGGATAGAGGATATTTTTCGGTCAAAACTGCGAGTGAATTCTCTTCACTCTCGCAGCGATTGCTCTATAGACTAGTGCAGGAAAGGACGCTGAAAAGTTATCGAGTCCGAGGAAAGATTCTCATCAAAAAGTCAGATCTTGAAGCATTAATTATCTAGGGCGCTGTTATGGATAACGATGAGCTCAGAAAGAAAATTGGAAAAAGGAGCTGAATCCACGAATGGCAATAGAAGAGGAATCAGCTCCTGAAGCATTGAATCATGCTGTTTTTTTATTAGCAGGTTCTTAGTAAAAAGTCAAATAAGGATCGAAGCATTGAATAGGAAAAATGATAGAAAATTTGAGGATTGTAAAAATACAGAGCAGAGATCAATTTCCTGGCTGGAGCTGCGCTTAGAGCATATCATGAGTGAAAAAGTGACAAAGATCATCACTCTTCATAGAGCATTTGGATTCTGGTTTTATATTCGAGTGATATTGATTTTAGCTGAATACTTTGATTTTTGGAACCCTGGAGCTCTTAAAATTAGTTATAGAGATTTTCATGATTTATTTTTTCCATTGGTTAAAAAAACAGAGACAGTCCTCAAATATCTCAAAATTTTGAATGAACTGAGATTAGTATTTTTCTGGAGAGAGGGAGCGGATGTCATCCTTTACTGTCCGTATGTAGAGAAAGCTACTGAGTATTTTGTCAGAAAAAGAAAGCGCAACTTTATTGAAGAACCTGCTGGAGCTGGCGATTTACTCGCACGCTGCAAGATCGAAATCAAAGGAGAACTTTTTTGAGAAACATGCTCCAGGAGTGTGAAAGTCGTCCGTCATGGCGGATAAGAAACACACGTCTGGAGCATGATAAAACACACGTCTCATGGATATACTTTTATTAACAATGAAAGAGTTAAGTATGATTCAAGTCGTCCAAAACAGTGTCTCTGTTAATGTATAGATCTAACTTATACATAAGATCATGCTATAGAGATAGAAGATGAGAGAAAGAGAGAGGAAAGAGAGAGATTTGCACTTCGCTCGACATCATAACAAAATCTAACAAACTCAAAAGGAGAATGATCCAATGAATAAAGAGGAAGCGAAGGAAGCTTTGATTCAAGCATCCAGGATCATCGATCAGTGGGAGAAAAATGAACTTGAAAGCTACGAAGCTATGGAGCTGCTCGCTCCACTGTTGAAAACAATTACAGCTCATGTGGAGAACGTAGATCCAGCAGCAGGATCTAGCTCAGATCTTAATCTAGAGAAAGCGGAGGATCTAGAGACTCCAGGAGCTGAAGAGGATGAAGCTGCATCCTTCCTTCCTGAAGAAGAGAAAGAGAAAGAAAAGCTGCAGGAAGGAGAGGAAGGAGATCTCTTTTCAAAGGAGAGTGAGGATCTGGAAGAAGAGAAAGAGGACGTAGACGATGAATCTAAATCCAAGAAAAAGCGCAAGGAGTTCGCTGGCTCAAATGGAGAGATCCCCTTTTGAGAAGAGAAATGAAATATAGAGCTAGAGTGAAATTCAGATCCGAGCATGATCACGATGAGACTAAGGAAGTGAGAAAAGCATTGGACGATGCTCAGATGAAATTTCACGAATTAGGAGCGATTCCTATGAAGGACGGAGTCCAGTATCTCACTGAGATTGAGGAGGACGTTCTCGCATTTAAAGCAGCAGCATCGATCATCATTCGAGAATTAGATGAAAGAGTTAAGGAGCTGGACTACTCACAAATTGAGATAGAGATCTCAATCTCGAAATGCAAATGCGGATATGAAGCAAGGATCGATGATGAGTACTGTTCTCACTGCGGAGAGAAGCTGGATCTCAGTTTAGATCTAAAATGAAAAAGAAGAGAGGAATGACGACTAAGAGACTGAAGAAGAGACGGAGGAAACAGCGATCAGATCTTTCCTTCAACAGAAAACGGAGATTGAAAAAGAAGAGAGAGAGGAAAGAGGAGATGCAAAAATTTCACGCAGCGCCTCAAGACTTCAGTAATAAAAGAAAGGAGAAGATCTATTACTTAGAATGAAGACTAAAAGAAGAGTGATCTTTAGAAAAAAAGATACCCCATATAAAATGACTTGTTTTGAGTACTAGAAGAAAAGGATGATCAAAAATGAGGAAAATCAAAATGTTTTTGTACCCCTGTTATAAAGCGACTTTCTATCATCATGACATAAAGAGAGATCTGAATGGAGTTCAAACTCTCTTCTCAGTGTTTAGAATTATGGAGACGTTCAAGCGATTATGACAATTTTACATGATCATATTAGCTGGACACTGGAATATGGCAATCCTCCAGAAAAAAAAGTATCTCTGGAAATCATCACTCCTCCTGGACTCTTTTGGCTGTGGAGGACTTGAAAACGATGAGTACTAGGAAAACGATTCAAGAAAGGACGATAGACTACTTCGCAAAATATCCGTCTGCTATAAAAAAAACCCTCAAGAGAACGGAGGAAAACATTAATGCTGGAGCTCTTTCGATTATGAGAGGAGAGCGGATCTCTTTCCTGGATAAGAGCGGATCTGATCATGGATTCACAGGAGAAAAATGACTTCACTGCATATACAGTGCAGTTCGAGTGAGACGATTCTCCTCTGTAGGCTGGATCTCAAGTCTCCACTTTTCTTCCTACTTCTTCCTATAAGAGCTTATTTTGAGTTCATTTTGAGAAGAGATAGAGGAGCTATGTTGAAGCTCAGATCCTGGCTGAAGATCAAGGACTGCTGCGCTGCGGAGATCCAGCAAGATCTTTCTTTTTCCGAGGGGTCTATTCGAGCAGTGGTTGGAATTTTGGTGGCTATGTTATTGAGAGGAATATTGGTTCTAAAAATAAAAAGGACTTCTTATAGCCACAGCATGAGCGGAGGAGGAGGAGAGGACGTTCTCTGAGGATGATGATCAAGCTGTTTTTGAAAAATGAGATTTTGAGGACGGAGTTTCTCATCTCCAAAATCTGAGCAGGAGATAAGGATTCAATAATGGATCTAATTTAAAGGAATATGGAGGAAAGAGAGTCTGGAAGTGGAAATTAGCTGTCTAAGCGATTCTAAGCGTAGTTCATAGAAGAAGTGCATAGGAAGATGAGACGATGAGTGAAAGCGCAGTGACTGGAATAGAGGCTAGGAATTTCTCGACATGAATTGAAGTCTGAGATTGGATAGATTGAATTTTCGATTTGGAAAAGGAAAAAGCAGATGAGAATGAGATTGCCTAAAAAATTTTTTAAAAATGGAAAAAGGAGTGAGTGATGAGTGAAGATCAAGTTCCAAAAAAAGTTAAGCTCACTGGACTTTGGAAGCAGCAGTCTAAAAGCGGAGATGTTTATTATAGCGGATCGTTGACATACAGCACGAATCTCCTGATGTTTAAGAACAAGTTCAAGAAGAGTGATCGTGATCCAGATCTCATTCTCTACATCAGCGAGAAGAAGAAGAAGGAGAAAGACGATGAAGGAGATTGAGTCAGCAGTTAAAGAGGATGAGATTTTCATCGATGAGTTTTCAAGGAATAGCGTTGAAACAGTGAAGACTCGCTTCACTCGCTGGCAAGGAAAAGAGTTTCTGGACGTGAGAGTTTGGATCAGTTCACATCCTGGATCTAAAGAAGCGAAGCCCACTCATAAAGGAATTTGTTTGAGATTGGATCTTCTTCCTTCACTGCTGGAGTCTTTGAAGAAAGCTGAGAAGATCCTGGAAGAAGGAGCGTGAGTCATGGAAAAAAAGAAAGAGAGGATTCCTAATATCCAGCGAGCAAAAAATCACTTTGAATTCATGGGTTTTCATAGACTGGACTGTGACGGAAATTTGAGGGAAGTTTTTGATTTTCAAGCGGACACTATTTATGCAGCGAACCTTTCAATTTTGATAAAAGTTCAAGCAGACGTTATTTCAAAAAAAGTGGAGAAAGATGTTCGAGAATACAAAACAAAAAAAGGAAAGGAGATCTGGCTCGTAAAGTACGGAGAGAAGGAAAATGATCCTGGAATAGAACATGTCTATAGATTTGAAGGATTTGAATTGATACAGGAATCGGAGGATCTTTCACTGGATGATGCTATGCGGAAATAAGTCAAGTTATTTCTTTTCTCTGGAAGTCTGCAAGCTAGCTTAGCAAAAAAGGGGGAGTAAACTCACTCTAAACAGCAAGTCTACTTCTCTGCTCAATTTGCGCAGGAGTATATTGCAATCTGGAGGAAAAAATTATGGATAAAGATTTAATAAATTTACTACAGGAAATCACAGGAGAAGAGCTCGAAGAGGAAGAGATTGAAGAGCTGGAAGATGGTCTAGACAAAGATCAGCAATCGCAACTTCAAACAGCACTGCAAACATTTTTTGATAATAGTGAAGAAACTCCTAATCCAGTGAATAAAGCTGCTGCAGTCCTCACGCTCTTAATAATCGCACTCGCAGCTCAAGCTGAAGAGGAAGAGAAACCTGAAGAAGCGAAAAAAGTCGAAAAATCACGAAGCTGGAGTTTCACTTTAGCGGAGTCTAAAGAGGATTAAATGACTTGGAGCTTTACTTTAAAACCTACTTTCCCTGTGCAGAAATCTCATGATGAGGAAGTAAGGATCTGTTCAATTGCTAAATCGCTCTGCGTTGAAGTTGAGGAGATGATTTTCTGTCCAATTTCAAAAGAAGATGAAGAGGAAAGAATTGTCCGAGCTTTGATCTTACAGCCCAGCGATGAGATGAGTGAGGAAGATGTGAAAGCTGAATCCTATCACTGGATGGAGAGCTCAAAGAAAGGAAGAGTAAATGGAGTTCGTGTTTTAGAGACGATGATCGCTCCAGTGGATATGAGAATCAATAAAAAAAATGTGAGAGCTGGATCTTGGATGATGACTTTAAAAATTTTGGATGATGAAATCTGGAAAGATTTTGAAAGAGGAGAGTTCCGTATAGCTGGAGAGAGTATCGAGGAAATCTGAAGTTGAAAACTCGAAATAAATGAGCTCAAGATTCAGAGTCTTGGACTAGAAGCACGTTGTCCGCAGCGTGCTATTTTCCATATTCCTTTAAAATGAGAAGCGATGAAAGGAGCTTAGGAAATTCCTGAGCTCCTTCTTGCTTCAAAAATCTAAGTCGTGGAGGAGAAAACATGGATGCAATATCTACAGCAAAAGAAAGGATCGAAACTATTCAAAGCGCAATCCGAGGCAGGAAGCGAAGAGTCAAAATTCTGAAGGATGATCTAGCTTCAGAGCAGCTCAAAACTGTTTACAAAGATGAGGGAAAAATGCGCTCTATGAGAACGGAGATCTCAGCACTTGAGCTAGACGTTTCAGAATCACTTCCGGCTCAAATCAAAGATGCTAAAGCTGCAGTGAAGGAAGCGGAGAGAGCAGCAGAGGAAGCGAGAGGACTCCTTCCAAAACAGAAAAAAATTGTGGTCGAAATTGAGGAAACTTCAAAGTTGCTTCTTGAAAAATTGAAGGAAGCTGAAGAGATCAATCGTAAGTTAGTAATGCTGAATGATGGCTATACTATGATGGAAAAAAAGACTGGAGAAGTCATCGATCGTGATGGCTGCGGTGGCGGTTTCCAATCAATTAAAGTCCTCATCCAGATTTTGAAAGATGAAGTCGATGGAATCGGCAGACAAATGCTCGTCTATCCTCTGAACTTCAGGATCTGATCATGGACGCAAAGAAGAAAAAGGAATATCTCAAAGCGCTGCAGAGGATTGAAGCAAAGCACACAGAGCACACAAATGAAATGGTTCTCCTGGATAAAATATCAAAGCAGCTTTCACTATTGATCAAGATCTCACTTGAAAAAACATGAGAGAATTTTTCTCTCTTTTTTATTTCTCGCTCTTGAAGCGAGATTAGCGTTTTTGTAAACTGCAGGAAGCTTGAGTCAATATTTCGATTTGAGCTCCTGCAGCTCCAGTCTCTAATTTCTCCACGATTGAGAGCTCAGATCATGGATGCTTTTTTGGAGAATGTTCCTTCCTGGTCTGAGCTCATTCTCCGTCCTTCCTGGATTCCAGCGCTCTAGAGGAAAGTGACGGATGCTACTAGTCCAGGAAGCAAGGAATCATCGCTCAGGTGCAAGATGACAGCGATTATTTTCAGAGGAAAGTCGAAAAAACGTCCTTTTCCAGGATTCCAGGATCTTGAAGGAATCGCTTCGCAGCTCTCAATCGATTCTGAGCAGATCCTCCCCTAAGAGGAGAGAAATTTCATCGTTTTAAGACTTGCAATTGTCGCACTGTTTTTGTATATTATTATCAAGGAGTGAAAATGGAAAACGACCCAATGATTGAAGAGCTTAGAGAACTCATGAAAACGAAAGGACTCAGTACTTATGCTGCTGGAAGAGCTCTAGGAATAGCAGCAAAGACAATCGAGCGCTGGCTGAAATATGAGAATAATCCGTCTCCAGTTTACAAGAAAGTTATAAAGATCGGAATCCGTAGAATCAAAAAAATGGGTTTAGATTAATAGAGGGGTAGAAAATTATTGCGAATAAAAATCGAGGGAGTAATTTCTAAAAAACGAATGGTCATTTATCAAAGCGCTTGTCATGAAGAAGAAGTGATTCAGCTCCAGGATCGGAAAATCTCTGTCTTTCGATTGAGGTGAAAAATGAAAGCCAAGGTTTTAGTTTTAGGATTGTTATTCCTATCTCTGTCTCTTTTATGTTTACAACTTGAAGAAAAGGAGAAGCTATCTGAAATCAAGCAGGAAATCGAAGCTATTTCCGACAAAGCTGTTTCCGAACTATTTCCGACAGTGAATCTGGCTATTTTCGACAAAGAGACTGTTGCTAAGTATATTAAAATTTCGGTAATTGAAGATGATGGCTCAAAGTACCGCATTTGGCTATACCTCTTGTTTCCGCCAGGAAATTATGACCAAGTGCAGACTTGGACCGATGCTGTATGCAGAGCGTCAAAACGTATTCTCGATAACAACGATGTAGTCAGAGACATCTCTGTCTGGGCAATTCGAGTAATTGGATTTTCCTGGGAAGAAGGAGGAGTGATATCTTACGGAAGGACATTTTATGACCGTCATACAGACAAATTCGAATTTAAAAAAGATAGACTGAAAGAGAGGAAGTAAACTCATGTCTAAGACTCGAAGCTTTCTTTATTTTCTAGCGAAGCTGCTCGGAGATTTTGAAGCTGTCAAAAAAGGAAAAGTCGGAAAGCGAATAGCGAGAAGAGCTGGAGGAAAACTCGCTGGAAGAGGAGTCAGGAAAATTTTTAAATAAGGGGGTAAAATTTATGAGGAAAATTTTAGTTTTAGGATTCGCATGTTTATTTTTGTCTTTATTTCTTTTCTGTCTGCAAATCGATTTTACTAAATTTACTCCAGAAGATTGCGCAAAATTCATGGAGAAAAGATTGAAATCTGTGGACTATGATTTTCAAGTTAAAACAGATTTGAAAAACGGAAAAGTTAATTTTCTCTTTGTTTTGAAACAAGAAGTAAAAAGCATGGATGATGTAGAGGATTTTACTATGGATATTGTTATATATATCGGAGAGATAACAAGTAAGACTTCCTGGAGTTCAAACAAAGTAATTGTTTTTTTCAAAAGCAAACCTTTTTTCTGGATCTATACTAAAGACTGCAGAGAAGCGATTAGCGAGGCTCATGATCTTGACAGAATGAAATTTATCACTGCACATCTACATTATTTTAAGAAATAAAATAAGGAGATAAAATGAAAATCAAAGTCTGGATGATCCTGACTTTCTTCTTTGTAGCAATTTTCCTCACTAGTTGCGGAGGAGGAGACTCAGGATCTCAAACTACTCAGCAGGAAGCTCCTAAATCAGAAACCATAGAGTATATGCTCGCTACGCTAGACAAAGGATACGTGTCTAGAGACGACATCACGATCACACGATTTAAGAGTCTCCTGCAGCAGCTAGACGCTATCTACGCTGATAATAAACAGGAGCTCGCAGATTCTACAGTAGTCGCTCAAAGGGCGCTTAAAAACGACTATGGAATTAAAGAGACTATGCTCAATATCATGGAAGATTTGAACAAAGTTTACATAACTAAAGTCAATCCTAGTTATGCGCTCTATGTGACAGGTTATGTGATGCTGCGAGGCAAAGGACTGTCACGACAGCAAGCTATAATCGGAGTCGAATCTTTACTCAAAAGCATAGGACGGTATTAAGGAAAAGGATTCAAAAAATTTAAATAAGGAGGAAAAATGAAAAAATTATTTATCTGTCTATTTGTTTTAATTTTTATTGGATTGGCTCAAGCTCAGTTCAAGTTTGAAGTCACACAAGAGATGAAGAAGAAGCAAGCTGAAATTACAATCACAGGGAAAACCTTTGATGAGGTTTGGAAGGCTGTTACAAGGTCTTTAGTATCATTAAGATTTCAGGTGAAAGAAAGCGATAAAGATGGTGGCACGATTTTTGCTCAGAAGAGACCTAATATTTTTTATGAAGATGGAGACGTTGTGACAGCTTGGAATATTATGATCGAGAGTGATGAGGAAGAGATTATAGTTTTTTGTGTGTATAATGTGGGTAGTGATAATCCTTTTAGTAAGGGGAAAAAAGCTTTTAAGAAATTCCACAAGAAACTTAAAGAACGTTTGAGCAATTAGAGCTTAAGGAAGAGGATTCAGAAATTTAATCAAGGAGGTAAAATGAAAAATATATTTATTTTCAGTCTGATTCTTTTATTGTCTTTCTCTTTATCATTTGCTCAGGAACTTATTACTGAAACAGAGCTAACAGAAAAAAAGGAAAATATTGAATTTGAATCCATATTGAAAGATGCGGAGTTCCATCCAGGATATCCCTACATAACAAGATCTAAGATCCACTGTTTTGTGGGCTGGTGGACATTGAAGTTTGAGAATGGTGCTGTAACTAGAATCATCTGCAGAGATGATCAAGATGCAACTATGTTTTTCCCTAAAGATACATGGTGGATTGGCAAAAGGTACGTAGTGATTAATATGGGTAGCTGGCGTGAAGTTAAGCTGCTTGAAAAAAAATCTGAGAAGAAAAAGAAATCATCATAAGCTGATCAAGTGACAAGGAGCTAAGATGAATAGGAGCAGTGTCGTCTATCTCTTCCTAGAACCAGATCATATCATTCGACCTGCTCCTATTCTTATAACATGGAGTGATGAGAAAATCAAAAAAGCAGATCCCGCCTTTTGTAATTACCCCCCTTTTTGCTGACAAATTTAAGCGCAGTTTACATCTGCTTCCTGCGCTTCTCCTCGCTCCTTTAAGAATAGATTCAAGGAGGTTTCTATGGAAAAAATAGCAAGTATCAAAAAAGAAGAAGACAGGATTATTATAAGACGCTTTGACGGAATGGAAGTGGATCTATTCTGGATGAAATTCGATGAGCGCAAAGATAATCCTGAAAAAATTGAAAAAGGAACTAAATTACTTTTTGAAAAAATAGCGTTTGAAATTGATAAGCTCATAACATCTTATGTTGAAGAGCTGCGCATAACACTTGCAAAAGCTCAGAAAAAAATTATCCACTAAAAAAGCAGGATTAAACGAATGGCAATCTATCGAATCAAAGGAAAAAAAGGAGATCGCTGGGGCATAGACTTCTATGATCATGGACAAAGAATCAAGAAAATAATAGGAAACAAAAAGGATGCTGAACATGCTCTTCATTTACTCAAAGCGGACTCACTGAGAGATGAGCTGAAGATGATCAAAAAGAGCGATATGAGCTTCGAGCAGCTATGCGAAAAATATCTTGAATACGGACAGACGAACGGAAAGAAATCGCTGGAGCGAGACGAATATTCTATCAAAGCACTGATGACTCGCTTCAAGCATCTGAAGATCACGCAGATCAATCCTATGATGATTGAGGACTACAAAAAGAAACGTCTGGAAGAGAAAAAGAAGTCTGCAACAGTAAACAGAGAACTCTCATGCTTGAGACACATGTTTAGTCTCGCTTGCAAATGGAAGATCATTCGTGAGAATCCTATGCACGATGTTCGATTGTTGAAAGAAGGAAAATATCCAATGCGGATCTTAGATCGAATTGAAGCAAGTCTCCTCATCGATGCTGCTGTTGATCATCTCAAACCCATCCTCATAGTCGCTCTGAATACAGGGATGAGAAGAGGAGAAATTCTTGGATTAAGCTGGAATGATGTCGATTTTGTAAACTATAACATTCACGTGAAAAACACTAAAAGCGGAAAGGACAGAATCCTTCCTATGAATTCTATAGTAGCAAAAACTCTGAAAGAGCAGGATATGAGCAGCGAATGGGTCTTTCCGCATCCGCAGCGTAAGGACAGAGCGCTGAAAGACGTATCCTACAGCTTGAAGACAGCGTGTAATAAAATAGGAATTGAGAAGTTTAGATTCCATGACACTCGACATACTGCAGCCACATGGATGGTTAATGCTGGAGTCGATCTAGTGACTATTAGCGAGATCTTAGGACACAGTACGATCCAGATGACGATGGTTTATGCTCACAGCACTCAGGAATCGAAAAGGAAAGCTGTTCTTGAACTGGAGAAAATCTCTGCAGCTCCTTCCATAGTGAAAAACATAGTAAGAAAACAGGAAGAAAAGCTAAAAAAGAAGACGTGCATATTTTGAGATAGTCTGGGGGAAGGTATAGGTTCCGGTGATCCTTCTGGACTTCAAACCCAGTATGGGGCCGTAAAAAGCCCTGGGTGGGTTCGACTCCCACACCTTCCCGCCAGAGTAAAACACAGCTTTCACGTTAAGC
>Ga0209979_1003461_pt1 | contig 13916 bp, 10 predicted proteins | sample AnhtaG_FD_183114 | JGI IMG/M metagenome (GOLD analysis project Ga0209979, IMG submission 183114) | Deep subsurface microbial communities from Anholt, Denmark to uncover new lineages of life (NeLLi) - Anholt_01485 metaG (SPAdes) (version 2) | ecosystem: Environmental > Aquatic > Marine > Oceanic...
TGGGACTGGCGAGGACAAAGCTCAATAAGGTCGATGAGGCCATTGTCGCCCTTGAAAAGTATGTCGAACTGGAGCCCGACCTACATGACGTGCACCATATCATCGGTGACCTTCATTCTAAGATAGGCCAGTACGACCTGGCAATTCCGTACTATGAAAGATTTCTGCAGGCCAACCCTCATGACCCGCTGGCGCTGTACCATCTTTCAGAGTGCTATCTCCATATGGGACATAGAGATTCGGCCATTCTCGGGTACCAGCGAGTGCTCCAACTGGACGGTGATTTCAAACCGGCTCAAAAGCGCTTGGCGGAGCTGGCAGAGCCGGCTGGCAGAGCCTGAGTAGAGAAGGACAGGAGGCTGCTTTTTTTCTCAAGCGATACTGGTGAGTCAGTTAAGTTGTTTGAGATTCTGCCGATTAAAAACTCAAGAAATAGCAAGGTGGAAAATAGGGTAGCGAACTCAAATATTGAACGAAGGAGGAGAGAGGTTAACCAAAATGTGACACAGTTAAATGGATTCTTAACTCGAGGACGCCCAGTCCGACATAGGAAGTGACATATGTTAAACATGACACCAACCAACACAACGGGTACGGATACCCTACAATAATCAAGGAGGAGTGAATATGTCACTTAGAATCATCCACAACCTGGCAGCGCTTAATGCTCACCGCAACCTGGTGAACACTACCAATGCGCTGTCCGCCTCGATGCAGAAGCTGTCCTCGGGCTACCGCATCAACCAGGGTTCAGATAACCCGGCCGGACTGGTGATATCTGAACAGTTCCGGGCGCAGATAGCCGGACTCAACCGAGCTGTCGAAAACTCCGAGGGATCGATCAGTATGATCCAAACCGCTGAGGGTGCTCTCGGCGAAATGAACAATCTGCTGATATCGATGAGAGAGCTGGCTATCCACGCCGCCAACGAAGGTTTCAACGACGCGGACCAGTTGGCTGCCGACCAGGCTGAAATTGACAACGCGATCCAGACTATTGATCGTATCGCGTCCTACACTCAGTTTGGTACCAAGAAACTCTTTGACGGCTCCAAGGCCAACATCGCCACCATCACCAGCGCCAACAGTTCGAAACTGACAATTCGTCTGTCGAATCTCACCACCGGCACACACTCCATCAGCGCCACCAAGACGGCCGATCCCACCGCCACGCTGAACACCACCTCGCTTGGCCTCAGCCTGGCCAACACCGACGGTGACCCCTACAACCTCGAAGAGATGATCCACAACCTCGACGTCGTGCAGGCTTCCGACGTAGCCAAGAAGAACTCGGATGCCATTACCATCGCTGACGCCTGGGGCACGAACCTTACCCTGGCGGCCACCGCCACCGCCGGCCTGATTTCATCCGCCGCCGCGTTCGATGCCGCTACGGCCTCGCACGTTGGCACCTACACGGTCATTTTCAACTACCAGGAAATGGGCGAGGCGGTCACCGGCGAACAGACGCTTAACGTTGATGTTATAGTAGGCGATGATGCTGCTACTGTCGCCGGCAAGTTCAACACGCAGATTGCCCTGAATACCGAACTGGCCGGGAGGATTCAGGCCAGTGGTACCGCTGGTGTCGGCCAATTCCTGCGTTTCACGGCTGCCAACGCCGGCGCCCAGTACTCATTCAAGACCAACGCCTCATCCACTGACGCCTCCGTCGCCTTGTTCAGTGTCGCTTCTCAGAACGTGCGCGGTGAGTCGGCAAACACCCTAAGTATGACTGCTACCACGGCAAAGAGCAGCACTGTGACGCAGACGGTAACGGTTGGCGCCGCTACTTACAGCTCCCTGGCTTCACTTGTGACCGCTCTTGACGCGGGGTTGATGACCGCCTTCAGCACGGTCTCCGGAGGTACCATATCTGATATCGACGCCGCAGTTTGGGACACCGACAAGATTCAGCTTGCCACCCGCGATGAGGGTTCCGATTACAAGCTTAAGCTCAACACGGTTGGCGGCGGCACCGGCGATCTGGAAAACGCCCTGAACTTCACGCCTGACATTCTGGCCAAGACAGGTGCAGATGCTCTGGTCAGTCTTGACAACTACACGTCAACCATTTCCGCGGTCAAATATGGGTCAACCTCCGAGATCACTCTTGCCAATATGGCCGAGGGAGAAATCGGTGGTGGAACCTTAAAACTAACGGTGTCCAACGCCCAGGTAGGTGTGAACCTCGGCAGCCTGCTGGTGGATGTCAAGGCAGCCAAGTTTGGCGTTAGCCTCGACGGCGGTCCGGCCGCTTCCGTCACTGCTGGAGTGGACGCCACTATCTACACTGCTGATCGTAGTGAGTCACTGAAGGTGAACTACAACCTGACCTCGCCAGGCGGCACCGAGACGATCAACAACACCGACCAGTCACTGGTCTTCCAGATCGGCGCCAACGTGGGTCAGACGGCGCGAATCAGCCTGCGCGGCATGAGCGCCTCGGCGCTGGGTAAAAACCTGCCCGGCAACATGTTTACGTCTCTGGCCAAGATTGACGTAACCACGGTCCAGGGAGCTCAGGACGCCCAGTCGATAATCGACGCCTCTATCAACGAAGTCTCCACCACCCGCGGGACTCTCGGCAGCTTCCAGAAGAACACTCTCGAATCCAACTTGAGAAACCTCCGCATCGCCGCTCAGAACCTGACCGCTTCAGAATCCAACATCCGTGATACCGATATGGCCAAAGAGATTTCCGAATTCACCAAGAACCAGATCCTGCTCCAGGCCGGCACGGCTATGCTGGCCCAGGCCAACCAGGTGCCGCAGATCGTTCTCTCCCTCTTCGGTTAGTAGAGGGTAACGGCATACCCCCGGGGGAAGGTAATACTTCCCCCGGATGAAAAGATTAGGGTTAACGGGTAGCATGACATTGAAGTCTTGAATTACAGGAGTAAACATGCCGGGTCTCAATACAATCGAGGGCATCAACTCAGGTCTCAACACCGCCGAGATCGTTGACGCCATCCTGATCTTCGAACGGCAAAATGTCGTTCGTCTCGAATATGAACAAGCTGAAAAGACCAATATCGTCACGGCGCTTAAGGCTCTGCAGGCCAAGTTCCTGGCGTTACACACGCAGCTTGCCAAGCTCACCAGGAGCAGCACCTTTGAAGCCTCGACAGTCAACGTCTCCGACGAATCGATCCTGAGCGCCTCGGTCAGCGGGCGGGTCGGCGCCGGGTCCTACGATATACAGGTGCTTTCCCTGGCCCGCAACCATCAGCTCGCCAGTCAGGGTTTCGGCGATGAGTCGCTGGCCTCTTTTGGCACCGGAACGATCAGCATCAGCGTCGGCGACGGTTCCCTCCACGCCGTCACCATCGATGCCGGTAACAATTCTCTGGTGGGCATTAAGAGGGCGATCAATGACGCCGAAGCCGGTGTGACGGCAACAATAGTGAACGACGGTTCTTCCTCCAGGCCCTACCGCCTGATTCTCACTGCTGATGATACCGGCGTTGCCAACAAGATCAACGTGACGTCAAGTCTGACCGGCGGCAATAACCTCGACTTCAGCACGGTTTCATTCGATGATCCGGAAACCATTGATATGGACTCGAGCTCCAGCTCCCAGATATCTCTGGGTGCCACGGCGTCATACACTGGCTCACAAAACAAGATTTATACCTTTACCGTCGGCGGCAGCGGAGCACAAACGGTTGGAACCGATACGATTACTATCAACTGGACAGACGGCACCAACTCCGGTTCCATCGAGGTTACGCAGGCAGATACCGAAGTGGCGCTGACCGGCGACGGGGCCGACGGGCTCAAGCTGGCTTTTTCGGCCGGGACGCTTACAGCCGGAGATACCTTCCAGGTGGCCACGTTTGCACCCCTTCTGCAGGAGGCTTCCGATGCCAGGATCACCATCGGTTCCAGCGGCGGTAGCGGCTCCCCGATTATCGTAACATCCGATACCAACACCTTTGACAGCCTGATTGGCGGTCTGTCCATAACGGTGAACAAGGAGACCGACGCCGGGAAAAGCGTTACTGTCAACACGGATATCGACTACAGCGGCATCAAAAGCGCCATCAACGACTTTATCAAGCGCTACAACGAGGTTAACGACTACATTGACCTGCAGAACACCTATAACAAAGATACTGACGAAGTCGGTATTCTTTATGGAGATTTTTCCCTCCGGATGATGCAGAACTCTCTGCGCGGCGTCCTTGCCTCCGCCGTGAGCGGCCTGGAGGGGAAGTACAACAACCTCTATGCCATCGGTATCCACACCATGGCCACCGGCACGCTGTCTATCGTCAACAGCAGTCGGCTTGAAGAAGCGCTCAGCGAAAATCTTGATGATGTCATCAGGCTTTTCTCCAGTTCCGGCAGTTCCAGCAGCAACTTTATTGAGTTTGTTTCCTCCTCCACCGAGACAAAAACGGGCGAAAACTACGAGGTTGATATCACGCGGGCCGCGAGCCGCGGCAGGTTCCAGGGGAGCGGCATCGCCGATCCGGCGACAACCCCCCTGACCCTCAACAGCTCCAATAACCGGCTCAAGTTTGTTGTCGACGGGCTCACCTCGAATGAGATCATTCTCACCGAAAAGACCTACAACAGCGCCGATGAACTGGTTCAGGAAATCCAATCAAAGATCGATAGTGACGACAGCATTGGAAACCGGGGTCTGACGGTGGAGTGGGTTGAAAGCGGGTCAGGGACCGGCTATCTGAATTTTGTAAGCTCCACCTATGGGTCGAACTCCAAGGTCCAAACCGTCACCCCCGTCACTAACCCCGCGTATACCGTGCTTGGGCTTATCAACGGCGCCGGCCACGTCGGCAACGACGTTGAAGGGACGATCAACGGTGAAACGGCTGAGGGGAAGGGTCAGTATTTAACCGGCAAAGAAGACAACGAAACCACGGATGGACTCAAACTGCGCATAACTCTCGATGCTTCCCAGGTTGTCTCCGGCGCCGAGGGGACCATTACAATCACCAAGGGAATGGCGGCCAGACTGGCGGAACTGGTTGATAGTTTCACCAAATCTCAAGACGGCTTGTTCGACCGTAAGATCAGGGGGTATCAGAATCAGATCGAGGCTTTGCAGGAGAGAATAGAGGAACAGGAAGAGCTACTGGAGATGAGAAGAGAGTCACTGCTCAAAGAATTCTATGAGATGGAGATTGCTCTGGGGCAATTGGGTGCTCAGAGTCAATTCCTCACCAATCAGCTTGCTGGAATCAATACTAACTGGGGCCTTCCGGCCCTAAAGTAATTGGTAAACACGTTAGTTGCGACCATGGAAGGAAAACTATCAACCTATCGGAAGATTGAAACCTTAGGCAAATCACAACTCGACCTGGTCATCCAGGTCTATGACGGAGCCATTGCCGCTTTTCGCGCTGCCAGTGATTTGTACAAAAGCGAAGATTGGCAAGCTGGGTATCAGCAGCTCCAAAAAGCCAAGCGCTTTGTGACTCACCTCTACACCACCCTCAACCCGGAAGCGGGTGGGGTAATTGCAGAAGACCTTGGCAAACTGTACGCGTTTATTATTAACCAGACCAGCGTGGCCGAGGCAACCAAAGATTTGTCCGTTATTGACGATAACATAAGTATATTGGATAATGTCCGTCTCGGCTGGCTGGAATTGAAACAGCAGAAGACGGCGGCGGCCCAGGCGGCGTCGCATCCGGCCGGTGTTACGGGCCGATTTACTGAATCCGCATGAAGAAGGGTTAAATGGATTACGACATCCTGAAACAGGTGGAACGGGAATTGATCTTCGTTCTCAAGGAGGAATATTCGTTTTACCAGTCGTTGTACATCATGCTTGATAAGCAGCGGGACCTGATCAAGTACAACAGCGATGAGCACCTGCTTGACCTGTTTGCGGAAATCGAGCGCAACCGTTTGCGCATAAAAAAGTCGGAAGAGAAAGTTGCGGCGCTAAGAGACCGGCACTCTCAGGCGTTCCAGATGGCGGTAGTTCTGCCCGAAGTCAAAAAGATCGTCAACAGCATTGTCACGCTGGTAAAAAAGAACTTGAGCCTGGTTTCTGAGTGCGAAGGCTACCTGAAAGGACGGTGCGAGCGCATAAAAACGGAGTTGGGGGAACTTAAGAACAGTGAGAAGATACTCCAGTATCTTCGCAATGATGACCCCTCGCCTCAATTTGTCGACGGGAAACAATAAACGGTAAGAAGATGTAGCTACTTTTGCCCTGGAAAGAAAGCCCTGTTACCGGCATAGGATGAAGGTGACGGTGAGATGGAAATAGGACCCGTGCACAATGACCAGCCGAGCTCAGGTCGTGCAGAAACTGAAAAGATCAAGAAAAACGGCGGGCTGAAGGCGGCCCCAGCGGGTGACCGTGTCGAGATCTCCAACAAAGCCAGAATGAAGCTGGCGGCATTGGCTGATCGGGCTCTCCATGCGGCTTCGAAAACACACCGTCAATCCGGCTCAAAGGCCGTACAAAAGAGCCTTCCGCAGCATGATGACAAAACGGCAAAGCTTGAGCGGGTGCAGGGCCGAATCGAATCTGGATTTTATGACCGGCGCGACGTCAAGCAGAAGATTGCCGAACGGCTGGCCGCGGAGCTTAAGAAGCCCTCAGGGAAAGAGAAGTAGGTTGAGATATGGGAACGGTGGCGGCAACAATTGACAACAAAGTCAAGCGGGTAGTGTCCAATATCAGAAACCTGCCTACCCCGCCAATTGTCTTTCACCAGATTCAGAAGGTCATCAGTGATCCCGAAGTATCGGCCGGGCATATTGCAGGTATCCTGGCCGAAGACCCGGCCATGTCGGTCAAGGTGCTCAAACTTACCAACTCGGCCTTTTACGGGTTGTCGAGGGAGGTTGATTCGGTAAAACAGGCGGTGGTCATAGTCGGCATGGAGGCGATCAAAAATCTTGTCCTGTCGGCTTCGGTTCTGGACATGTTCAGGGGAAAAAGCATCGATCAGGACTTTCAGGAGAGCTACTGGCGGCATTCGCTGGCGACAGGGTGCTGTTGCCGCATACTCGCCAGGCGGATAAGAAGTCGCGGTTTTGTTGATCCGGACGCAGCCTTTTCCTCTGGACTGCTCCACGACATCGGCAAGATGGTTGTCTCATGCTTCTTGCCCGGTGAGCATTCCCAACTCATGCAGCAGCGGAAGTCCGATCATACTGCCGCCGACTATGAGATAGAGGAACGAGTGCTGGGTTATACCCATGCCCAGATAGGCGGCTTTCTGGCCAAACAGTGGAAACTGCCCCAGAGACTCGGTGACGCCATAACCTTCCACCATCATCCGCAACTGAATGACTCTGAAGACCCTCTTGTGTACCTTGTTCATTTTGGTAACTACCTGGCCAAACAGGCATTTTACGACGCGCGCGATGCCTACCTGATCGGTTCGTTACAGCCGGGCGTAATGGAATACCTGCAGGTTTCCGATGATGACCTGACGAACTTCAGTGATGCCCTGCGCGAGGAGTATCTCAAGGCCGAAACCTTTATGAAGATGGCGGGAATTACCTGATTTTGTGGTCATAGCAAGTCACAGGAGTTTTGTCCACACAACTATGGTTAGTAAACCCACCGCCGGTCAAAGGCCCGACCAGTGACGGGCAACCGGTCAGGCCCGGCCCTGACGGGGCGGTGGGCCACCCACCACCCGCTCCGGGCTGTAAAATTGGACTCAGTAAGTCTACAAGGCTGGAAGACGGCGGGGCGCCTTATTAGCACATTTTGTCAACAAGCCCAAAATTGGCGTTGACATTTGGGCTCTCACGTGGTAATATTAATGTACAAAGTGTTTATATTTTGTTGCTTTGCAATAGAACAGACAGGCGGTTGGGCGATTAGCTCAGATGGTTAGAGTACTTGCTTGACATGCAAGGGGTCACTGGTTCAATTCCAGTATCGCCCACCATTTTTGCAGCGGGTTTTCCTGGGGTTGGCGTACCCGGCAATCCGCTTTTATCGTAGAATGGTATTATGATGGCTGAAGTACAGATCACTTTCCCGGACGGCTCGGTCAAGGGCTTTGAGCCGGGAATAAGCGGGTTTGAAATCGCCCGATCCATCTCACCGCGTCTGGTTAAGGAGGCCGTTGCAGTGAAGGTGAACGGTAAGGTGCGTGATCTGAAGGCCTCTATACCCGACGACGCCCCGGTGGAAATCCTCACCTTCGACCACCCTGAGGGCCGCCAGGTCGTCTGGCATTCTAGTGCGCACGTCATGGCGCAGGCGGTGGTGGAGCTGTTTCCCGAGGCCAAACCGGCCATCGGGCCGCCAATCGAGGAAGGCTGGTATTATGACTTTGATGTCAACAAGCCGTTTTCCCCCGACGACCTGGCGCGCATTGAAGAGCGTATGGCCGAGATTATCAAAGAAGATGCCCCCTTTTCCTGTCAGGTCAGAGGCCGCAAGGAAGCCATTGACTACTATCGCTCCACGGGTAACCCTTACAAAGTCGAGCTCCTTGAGGGTATCGAGGATGACAGGGTAACGTTTTACTATCACTCGGGTTTTGAAGACCTCTGCCGCGGACCGCACCTGCCGAGAACGGGCATGATCAAAGCCTTCAAACTCACCTCCGCGTCCGGCGCCTACTGGCGGGGTGACGAAAAGCGGCCAATGTTGCAGCGCATTTATGGGGTCTCCTATCCCAAGAAAGCGATGCTCGAGGACTACCTGCATCGCATGGAAGAAGCCAAGAAGAGAGATCATCGTGTTCTGGGGAAGCAGCTCGAACTGTATACTATTTCTGAGGACGTCGGGGCCGGTCTGATTTTGTGGCTCCCCAAGGGGGCTCGCGTTCGAAATGAAATCGAGAACTTCTGGCGCGAAGAGCACCTCAAGTATGGATATGAGCTGGTCTTCAGTCCCCATCTGGCTCACTGTGAGTTGTGGGACCAGAGCGGCCACAACGATTTCTTCAGCGACGACATGTTCTGCTCCATGGAGGTCGACCGGCAGCAGTATCAGATCAAGCCGATGAATTGCCCCTTCCATATCCACATGTACAAGTCGCGTCTCTGGTCCTACCGCGACCTCCCGCTGCGCTGGGCGGAGCTTGGCACCGTTTATCGCAACGAGCGGGCAGGGGTTCTTCACGGGCTGCTGCGTGTGCGCGGCTTTACCCAGGATGACGCCCACCACTTCGTGGCGCAGGATAAGATGGAAGAGGAGCTGGTCTGGATTCTTGATTTCTGTATTCACCTTCTGAAGTCATTTGGTTTTAACGATTATGATATCTTTCTGTCGACCATGCCCGAAAAGGCAATTGGTGAGGAACAAGACTGGCGGAGGGCTGAGGACGGTTTGCGCGCGGCCCTTGAGAAAACCGGTTTACCGTTTCGGGTTGACGAGGGAGCGGGAGCCTTTTATGGCCCCAAGATTGATATTCAGATCAAGGATGCTCTGAACCGGGCCTGGCAATGTTCGACAATCCAGTTCGATTTTTCCTTGCCCGAGAGGTTTGACCTTTATTATATTGACCGCGACGGCCAACACAAACGGCCCTTCATGATTCATCGGGCGCTGCTGGGCGCTATCGAACGTTTCTTTGGTCTGTTGATTGAACACTATGCCGGCAATTTCCCGCTGTGGCTGGCGCCGGTGCAGGTGAAGGTTCTTCCTATCACCGATAGTTTTAATGAATATGGGAGAAAGATTGTCGATAGACTGAAAACAGAGAAAATTCGAGCCGTGCTTGACGATCGCTCTGAGAAGATCGGCGCCAAGATCCGGGATGCTGAGATACAAAAGGTGCCGTACATGTTTATTGTCGGAGCGAAGGAAGTCGAGTCGCAGTCGGTGTCGATGCGAAAACATGGCGTCGGAGACCTCGGAGTGAAGACGCTTGATGAGTCAGTCGCCCGGCTGGGGTCTGAAATCAAAAGTAAGGGTTTGAACAGTTATAAGGAAACTCATTAACAGGAGGATTTCATAGCCAGTAAGGATTTACGAATCAACCGCCGGATACGGATCTCGCCGGTCAGACTGATTGGGCCGGGCGGCGAGCAGATCGGCATTTTACCCGTCAGCGAGGCGCTGGATCGGGCCGAGTCCCTCGGCCTGGACCTGGTTGAGGTGGCTCCAAAGAGTCGTCCGCCGGTATGTCGCATTCTTGATTACGGCAAGTTCAAGTATGAACTTTCCAAGAGAGATAAGGCGGCCAAAAAGAAACAGCATACTTTTCAGATGAAGGAGATGCGCTACCGGCCGAAAATCGATGATCACGACTTTGAATTCAAAACCAGACATGTGCGGACGTTCATCGAGTCCGGCAGCAAGGTCAAGGTGTTTGTTCTGTTTCGAGGGCGCGAGATGGCCTATACGGAGCACGGCCGAAAGATTCTTGATCGGGTTGCCCAGGAACTCTCGGACATATCATCCGTGGAAATGGCCCCCAAACTTGACGGACGGAAGATGACGATGGTCTTGGCGCCTACTCCTGAGATCCTCAAAAAGAGGAAGCAGCGCAAAGAGGCGCCCCGGACGGAGCAGACAACCCAGACGTCGGAGCTGGCGTCGACAGAGACCGATGGTAGATGATACCGTGACTTGATAACCAAAGGAAACCCCATGCCGAAGATGAAAACGCAACGGGGGGCCGCCAAGCGATTCAAGCGGACGGCCACCGGAAAGCTTAAAAGATTCAAAGCGTATCGGACGCATATTTTGACCAAAATGAGTCCCAAGCGCAAGCGCCAGTTACGCAAAGCGGGCTTGGTTTCGAAGGCCGACACCAAGCGAGTTGAGCGAATGCTGCCATACTAGTATATTCTGGTGGTGTCGAGCGATACCGTGTCTTGTGCTCGGCGGGTCTTCAGACCCGACGGGAGAACCGTTGTCGCGCGGGGCGATCTGAAGATCACCCCACCACAGAATAGGCAGGTTATTTTGCAACTTATTTATGGGACGATATTTAGTCGAAGATTAGAATTGCAAAAGGAGATTTTCAACAATGCCACGTACTAAAAACAGTGTGGCCGCCAAGCGGCGTCATAAGAAAGTGCTAAAGCAGGCCAAGGGCAACTACGGTGGCCGGCGGAAGTTATACCGAACGGCTCTGGAGACCGTCAACAAGGGCTTAAAATACGCGTACCGCGATCGTCGTATCAAAAAGCGAGTATTTCGCTCACTGTGGATTACCCGTATCTCGGCCGCGGCTAAGTTGTGCGGAACTAATTACTCCTCGTTTATGGCCGGCCTCAAGAAGGCGGGAGTTAATCTCGACCGCAAGATGCTGGCTGATATCGCCGCTCGCGATATGACCACCTTTGCCAACCTCGCCAAAATTGCCGCCGGCAACTAACCTCGAATGGTTGCCGTATGTCACTTTTAGATGACGTCGCACGCATTCAAGACGAGGCTCTAAAACGAATTGGTGAGGCCGACTCGCTTGAATCCCTGAAGGAGCTGCAGATAGCTTATCTGGGGCGCAGGGGCTCCGTTACGGCAGTCCTCAAGGGCCTCGGGGAGCTTCCCCTTGAAGAACGTAAAGCGGTTGGAGCCGCAGCCAACCAGTGCCGCGCCGCAATAGAACAGCAGCTAAGCCTGGGTCAGCAACGGCTCGCTTCTCCTAAAGAGCGAACTGTTTTTGATCCCACCCTGCCCGGCACCGGTCAGCGTATTGGTGTCGTCCATATTGTCAATCAGGTTCTTGATGAAATCTGCCACACATTTTACGGCATGGGTTTTGAAGTCGCCTACGGCCCGGACGTGGAAACGGACTATTATAATTTCGAGGCGCTCAATTTCCCGCCCAACCACCCGGCCCGTGATATGCAGGACACTCTTTTCGTCGAGGGTGGCCGGCTTATGCGAACGCATACCACCCCCGTACAGGCCCGTGAGTTGGAAAAAAGAAAGCCTCCCATGAAGATAATAATGCCCGGACGCTCATTCAGGAATGAAACGATTTCGACACGGGCACATATATCGTTTCATCAGGTGGATGGCTTCCTGGTTGATGAGGGAGTGAGCATGGCTGACCTCAAAGGAGCGCTGGTGGCGTTTTGCCGGGCATTCTTCGGAGAAGGACTCCGTCTGCAGTTCCGTCCCTCGTTTTTCCCCTTTACGGAACCATCGGCCGAGGTCGAGATTCAGTGCTTTCTCTGTCGGGGAAAGGGCTGCCAACTGTGCAAGTATTCGGGCTGGTTGGAGATTCTCGGCTGCGGTATGATTGACCCGGCGGTGCTGGAAAAGGCCGGACACGATTCGGAGAAGTACACCGGCTATGCCTTCGGTATGGGTGTGGAGCGGATCGCCATGCTGAAGTACAAGATAAACGACATCCGACTCTTTTTTAACAACGATATCCGCTTTCTGAGGCAGTTTGTGTAGCCATGAAGATATCATACAACTGGCTCATAGAACTGACCGGCCTTGATTGGTCGGTCGAAGAGACGGCCGACCGGCTTACTATGTGCGGTACGGCGTGCGAGGACGTAGAGCCGACGGCTCGCTACATGGATCGGGTAGTGGTAGGTGAGGTCGTGGGACTGAAGCCGATCGAAGGCGCCTCAAAGATACAACTGGCGCGCGTGAACATCGGCTCCGAAGTTCTGGACAGTGTCTGCGGTGCCCCAAACGTGGCAGTAGGCCAAAAGGTCCCGCTGGCGATGATCGGTGCCAAGCTGGCCGGCGATTTCGAAATGAGGAAGGCTAAGATCCGAGGCGTGGAGTCAACGGGGATGATTTGCTCCGAACGGGAGTTGGGCATCTCGCAGGATCATTCCGGCATAATGGTCTTGGAAGAAAAGGCACCCGTCGGAAAGCCACTGATAGAATATCTCGACTATAATGATTACATCCTCACTTTTGAACTCACGCCCAACCGCGCTGACTCCATGTCGGCTATCGGGATCGCCCGCGACATGGCGGCGCTGGCATCAACAAAGCTGCGCAAACCGGAATTCAATCTTGCTGAATCATCGGAGAGAGCCGGCGACTGCATTAAAGTCTCTATCGAGGACAGGCATGGCTGCCCCCGCTATGCGGCTCGTGTCATCAGGAATGTGAAAATAGCCCCGTCGCCATGGTGGATTAAGAAAAAGCTGTTGATGTCCGGCATCAGGCCGATATCGAGTGTCGTTGACGTCACCAATCTGGTTATGCTTGAGACCGGCCATCCGCTTCATGCCTTTGACCTGGACCGTTTCGGCTCGGATGAGGTAGTGGTGAGAAAAGCTGGCCAGGGGGAGAAATTCACCACCCTCGACGGCCAGGAACACGAGCTGACGCCTGAGGTCCTGCTGATTACCAACGGCAAAAAGGCCGTCGCCGCCGGTGGTGTTATGGGTGGTCTGGATTCTGAAGTTGGGGAGGATACAACAGACGTGCTTCTGGAAGCGGCGTACTTTGATCCCTCGGTCATTCGCAAAAGCCGCAAAAGGCTCGACACTGTTTCGGAATCGTCAACGCGCTTTGAAAAAGGGGCCGACCCCAACGGCATCCCGTATGCCATCGACCGGGCGGCGTTTCTCCTGCAAGAGGTATGCGGGGGAGAAGTACTTTCTGGAATCGTCGATTACTACCCGCAAAAGATCGAGCCGATCACGGTAAGCTTTCGCCCTAAGCGGTGCAATTATGTACTGGGCATTGACATCTCTGAAGACCGCATGAAGGAGATTTTTACGAATCTGGAATTCACCGTCGAAGGATCCGGTCAGCTTGAAGTGACGGTGCCGACGTTCCGCCCGGACGTTGAGAGGGAAGTCGATCTGATCGAGGAAGTTGCCCGCATCGAGGGATATGACACTATTCCGGACGCAGTGGCGAACATCGGCTCCCTGTTTACGCCGCGTCATCCTATCGATACCTTCCGGGATGAAGTAAGAAAGATTCTAACGGGCGTCGGTTTTGACGAAATGGTCGGGCATGGGCTGGCCGACAGCCAACTCGCAAGGCTGTTTAACCCTGAAGCTCCGCAGTTGCGGCT
>Ga0209979_1003464_pt1 | contig 13905 bp, 6 predicted proteins | sample AnhtaG_FD_183114 | JGI IMG/M metagenome (GOLD analysis project Ga0209979, IMG submission 183114) | Deep subsurface microbial communities from Anholt, Denmark to uncover new lineages of life (NeLLi) - Anholt_01485 metaG (SPAdes) (version 2) | ecosystem: Environmental > Aquatic > Marine > Oceanic >...
CTCCTTTACCAGTAATAAAAGCCGGCCTTTGCTCAGTATTTAGTTTACCCAGGAAGATATCTTTTCTTGTTGCATAACCTTCTATGGGAAGACTTGTGCCAAAGAAGAGAAGCCAGGGGAAAGAATATATATTCGATTTCGCCCAATCTGCAGTCTTCCTCGCCAATATTGCCTTCATAGAATCATCAAACCAGATGCGGTTGTAAAGATTCATAATATTCCGGTATCTCAACTCCAGGTGGTAATCACCGATAAGCCATTCAATATAGGGAAAGAGCTGTAAATTTTTCTTCTTCCCGGAAAGATTTGAAATTTTTACTAACCAAACCTCACAGGGGTCACTGAGAGGAACGAAATAAGTAATCTCCGCTTTCACCCCGTAATATGTGCTTTCAATCACAGTATAGCCCAAGCCATGCCGACATTGATAAGATTGTGGTTTTTCTCTGACGGGTTGAAAAGTAGGACTCCAGCAAGTTCCTTCATCCTTATCAAGTATGTAAATGTATCGGCCAGGTCGGTCGAAATGCCAGTTCTCAGGAGCCCAGCGCAAAATCCTTCCACTTCGACAGTCTTTATAAAATGAGTAACCGCCCGCACATTGGGAAATTATTGCGCAATAATCTTCATTGGTAAGATAATTAATCCATGGCCGGGGAGTTACCGGTTCGGTTACAATAAACTCTAATCCATCATCGCTGAAATGGCCATACTCCACTTCCGTTCACCTCTCTATGAAGATACTCCATTTGGAGTGTAATCGCGTAGGGGCGACCTTCCATGGTCGCCCAATTGGTCAAACTTCCGTTTGACACTCCAAGAATTCCATAAATTTTTATGAGTATAGAAAAATTTTTCCCCTTTGTCAATAAGCAAGTTCTTCGCCCTTCGGCAAGCTGACATAGTCCTCACTGCCCATTAAGCGGAATGGTGTCACTTTTTAGACAATTTTCGGAACTGGCGCCTGAATAAGGAAGCAGAGATTATGAAGGGTTATTTTATATTTGAAACAACCCAGCTATAGAATCTCGCTGTAAGCTTTAGTATTTCCAGAGCCTCTTTCTGAGTAAAATCTCTATTTTCATATTCAATTATGCTCTTCTTGACTAAAATCTTTCTCAGGGTTTCACATTTGGATTTGGCATCAGGCAATTTTATAGAAGTCGATAGCAAATCAATTACTGCTAAGTGATCATCACTGGTAGAACGAATCCCTGCATAGAACACAAGCATTGCATCAGAGGAAGAAATTGCACAGTGGACAGCATTTAAACCCACAGCATTCCACTTTTCCCTTTTTTTAGCCAGGAGCATTATATCATAAAATTCACTCGCCTTTTTGAGGTAGGTTCTATATTCACTTCTTTTTATCGCTTTTGTCTTTATCTTCTTAGCTACCATTTACAATAACTCTTCTAAGGATTTGCCAAAGAGTAATCTATGAGACTTTAGGATATTCTTTACTAGAGCAAGGCCTTTTTTATATTTTAACTTGAATTCTTCAATAGTCTGAATGTAACTAGAGATTGTATTACCAAATTTGCCTATAATCTTCTCATTTACCTTTCCAAAATCTTCTTCAACTTTTCTTTTGTCTTTTGGGTTCCTTACTAACACTAAGAGGTCTATGTCGCTGGTAGGTCGTTCCTTTCCCTTCTTTATACTTCCAAAGACTGCTATAGAGGCTATATCCTTTATCACAAGAGAGGAGATATTTCTTACTATAGCCCTATATACATCATCAGGGATTTTGCTTTCCCTTTCATATAGGGGTTTAAGGAGGTCTGAGATAATAAGGTTTTCTTTATTTAAACGGTAAAGATAGCTCTTCCCTATGCTTCTAAGTAAAAGCGCCCTCTCATTATTGAGCTCTCGAAGAGCCTTGTGGCAGGCTGCAGGGCTCACCTTTATCTCTTGAGCAATCTGACGCCCACTCCACTCCGCCTCCGTCTTACAGAGAAAACGTAAAATCTTAATCTTTATTTCATTATTTAAAATCTTATCTAATGGGTCGTGCACTCTCATAAAATCACCTTTTTCCTATGTTTGTTAATATAAACATATGTTTGCGAACCTAAACATAATATACTATCCTTTATAGGTTAATGTCAAGGGTAAAAAAATGGAGTCAAGAGTTGGTTAAACGGAATTTAAAAACTGGGTTCTACACATAAGACTTTGTATTTCCGTATGCCCTTCCAACCACCCAGCATAAAACTTAGATTGGTTAGATATTTCATCTTGCACCAGGTGAAGAAGTATTTTCTGGGAATCATATAAAAGCACTGAAGAAAGAACTTATAAGCAAAGCAGAGCCCAAGAAAAAATAAGATGCCTGTAAATATCTGCCATCCACCCCAGGCAGGAAAAATGAGACTCATAGCTAAACCGAGAATAAATAGCAATCCGAATATGTGCATTAAATGGAAATTTCCTAAATAGATAAAGCCCTTTACAGGGAAAGGTAGCTTGATACGTGGTTTATTCTTGAGAAATTGGAATATTATTTCCATTGTCCGACAAGAATGCTCTTTTACCAGAGGGAGATGTGCCTGTCCATAGGTTACCCACACCCGCCTCAATGCTTTAAAAGTTGCTCTGTGCATGTGGTCAACCTTCGCCTTGGGTGCAAAATAGAGCCTCCAGCCATCCTTCTGTATCTTTAAACAAAAATCGATGTCTTCACCTGTAGGTAAGTTCCAGAAACGTGCCTTAGCCCTGTCTATCGCTTCTTTTCTATAAGCAACGTTCGCCGTGACAAAAAAGTAACACCTGTGTCCCGCTACCTCCGAGGGAGACATATCCGAAAGGGGAGGAAAATAACCCTCGCTTATGAAACCGTAGCGGGGAGAAACCATATTAAACCTGAAGTTCTCACAGTAAGCCTCGGTCAAATTATCAGGCTCAACCCGTAAAGTATATATTTCTCCTCCCACCGCACCTATCTTTGGGTCTTTTTCGAAGTGCCTTAACATCTCCGTGATCCACTCTTTACAAGGAGCACAGTCACCATCGGTAAAAAATATAAATTCTCCCTTTACGACCTCCATAGCCTTACTTCTGGCGAATCCGGGAGATGGACAGTTTGGCACTTCAACAAGTTTTATAAAAGGATATCTATTTTGCCATTTTTGAATAACCGGAATGGTGCCATCAGAGCTTCCACCATCGCTAATCACAATTTCCAATCTATTTCTAGGATAATCGATGTTCAACAAATATTCAAAGGTTCTATCCAGTGTTCTCTCTGCATTCCTCACAGGAACAACAACAGAAATAAATGGGACTTTTTCCATCAGACCACCTCCCATTGGTCCTACAACCCAAAGCGCCATAAATAGGGAAATCAGTTTTTAAATTTTATATATTTTCTCTCCAAAGGTCAACATAAATTTTGAACGCTTCGTCAACAGGGTCAAACTTTCATTTGCCACTCCAAAAGTTCCCTCTCCATCCCCCACCTTTTTTCCTCTCCCTCAAGGGGGAAGAGTAGCGGAGAGAGTGGCGGGGAGACGGACTAATTTATTCAAATAAGTATGTATTACCTTTATTTATTCGTAACCTCCAAAAAGACCGTGGATACAGAAAAGCTACTCAAACTAAAAAACCTTGACAAATTGGATTTTTATAGGTATAGTTACTATAGCATATCTCTATTAGAGATAATCCCCATACTTCTAGAAAAGTACAGGGTAAATTTATAAGGATTTTTTATAACGTGAAGGCGGAGGTCGACTGACTATGGTAAAACAAAAGAAGAAAAATTACTGCTTTGCACAAGAGGTTTGCAATATGTTTGGCGTATCTAAGAAGACCCTATTTTCTTGGGAAAACTATGGGCTAATCTCAAAACCTCCCAGAGACTGGCGTGGCTGGAGAATGTATAAAGAAAAGCATCTTACGGAAATAAAAGGAGTTATTGAAAGGAAGAAGAAAGGATTAGCATAATGGTAACAATGATAGGGGCCAAGTTATGAGCATAAAAGAGATTAAAGATAAACTTGTTAAATACTTTTCTACGAGACCAGAGATAAAGGTGGGTTATATCTTCGGTTCAAAAGCGAAGGGTGAAGAAAATAGGCTAAGCGATATAGATGTGGCTATTCTTATAGATGAAAAAAAAGCAGCCAAGAATCTGTCCTATAGATACAAAGCAAAAGTTCTTACTGAACTTATGGGAATACTTAGAACCCAAAAAGTGGATTTAGTTATCTTAAATGAAAGCCCGCTGTTTTTATGCTTCCGCGTGATTCGTGATGGTTTGATTTTGTATTCAAAAGATGAAATAAAACGCATACAGTTCGAAGTAAAAATTATGAGTCGATATCTTGACCGCAAATTCTATTACGACAGACACGTAAATTTATCTTTAGCGACAATAGCAAAGGAGGGTATTTTATGATCGATAGAGCTGCCATAAACGAGAAGATAGAGAAACTTAGGGAATATCTTACGCTTTTGAAAGAATATAGGAAAAGCAATCTTAAAGAATTGAAAGAAGATCTAAAACTGCAAGGTGCGGTGCGTTGCTATTTGCAGTTGAGCATCGAATGTGTCATAGACATTGGTGAAATTATAATCAGTGGGTTAAGATTGCCGCGGCCAGAAGAGGCGCGAGAGGTTATTGAAATATTAGGCAAGAACAAAATAATTCCGCTTAGTTTCTCTAAACATTTTTCTTCTGTTGCCGGCTTTCGTAATATCTTAGTGCATGAATATGCAAAGGTCGATATCAATAAGCTCTATCAACATCTTAGAAATGACCTAAAAGACTTTGATTTTTATATTAGACATATAGTCAAGTTTATAGAGTTAAAGAAAGCAAAATAAGCAGCTCATTCTATTTGACACTCCAAACAAACTATTGGAGTGTAAAGCGAGAGCTTTACATAAAAATAGCGGAGTTTTACTCCGCTAAGGTTTTCTGCAGAATAGGAGTAGCGGAGCGATAGCTCCGCATCATAATCGCGAAGCTTCACTTTGCTACTCCTACAGATATCTGTGTTTATGCCTGGATGCGATATACCTTCCTCTCCGTTTGCATTCGGTCTAAATATGTTCTGGGAACCGGTGTAGCCGGCACGCAGAATGTTTTTTCTGTTTCAAGTATTCTTAGCAATTTTTCTGCTTCTTCCTTATCCCATTTCTTTTCTATGAAAGCCTTCAGCCACGAAGAGACTCCACCTTCAATAGCGACCACAAGACCAGTGGCTGTGGAGAGCATCTCTCCCTTCTTAGGTGGGGTTAGGATGACCCACAAGACCTCTCTTATCCTCTCTCGCGTCCATCTCTTCTGGTTATCAGTGAGGATGGTCACCTTTATTCCAGTAACCTTTTCAGCCTTTCCTCCCGCCAGGGCTCTGATAACTGCATCATATACATCCTTTGTGCTTATTCGTCTGCCCGTCTGCCTTAGAGTACGTCTATCCAGTATCAAGCGCTTATCCTTATCTATAATTTGACCGACAACTTCTGGCGACAAGCCGTAATCCAACATATAGTCAATAAGCATCTGCTCCATTACTTCTTTACTCAACCCTCTAACATTGGAAACAAAGGCAAACTTAATCTTATCAAGCTTTCCTTCTTTCTCGGCAACTTTTACGATATTCTTCATCACTTCGAATACTGCGCGACTCCTTGGCTCAACGGTTATCTCTCCAAATCTAACCTTCACATTCCACAGGCTTTGTATATCGAAAGCAAAGACTTCCATGCCCTCAAAGTCCATGACCTCGGGCCGGATTTCATAGCCGGCAATCGGCTCAAAGGTTGAAATTTCGGAAGCCATATCAACCAGGGCAGGCATTGCTTTTACGAGAAGAGGAACGATTCCCTCGGTTAATCCCTTCTCTGGAACTTCCCTTATAAACCTAATCATTTCACGACTTAAAGTATATTCTACTCCCCTATCCAGTCTCTCAAGGATGCCGCCAGCAACCAGATAGTAATTGATTAAACCGGCAAGCTCGCGGTTAACCTTCTCTTCAACTGGCAGTCTTTCCTGGACATTCAGAATCATCGCATAGATTAGCTCGTGGAAAGCCCGATAGAATAGACCGCTGAGTGTGTTATAACCACCATTCAATATGACCTCAGCCTGCCACTTTTCTGCTCCAGTCTCTCTCACCCGTATCATTGCACAACTCTTTATGAAGACTTCTTTCTCTCCCTTCCCGGCTATCTTTTGCTCTAACCTCTCGTATTTTTCTTGTGGCATATAAGTTAATTTTATCTCTTTTCCTCTTATCCTTGAAGGCGGAACCTGTCCAGGGACAACTCCGAAGACCTGCTCCAGAACCTCCCAGATGGATGAGTCATGGTTCCATATCTTTGCCCTCATAACTGCCCTTAAGACTATCTCCTTTTGAGGAAGTGGCAATTCTTCAACCCTGTTCTCCCGAATAGCTTCAATAATTCGTTGGACAGATAGTTCCAGCCTTGCACTCTCAATTTCTTCCCCGACTGCCCTCTCCAGTTCCTGCATCTTCTCTGGCAAAGCCAGTTGCCTCAATAACACCGTACCATATTCCTCTCTCAAGTTTTCAACTTTTCGAGCCCATGTCTCGGCAGCAACCTTGAATCCAATTTCAGGAGCAAGTTCGTGAAGGAGTTCTAAGGTTCTCAATACCAGGCTCTGGGAGAGAAACTCCTTCTCAAACCTGGAGAGAGTAGCTCCTTCAGGAATTAGAACTCCCTGATAGAAATAGACAACTTCTCGCATATAGTCTGTCCTCAGGAGTTCTCGCAACAACTCTTCCAAGGTCCGCCCTCTCTCTTCAAGGAGCGCCCTCTGTATATTTTCTCTTCCTGGAACCTCTCCCAGAACCATCTCAGTGAAGTTCACGGGCTCTCCTCTTAGAGTTCCTATCTCAACCTTAGTAACTGCTTTTATCAGTGTTTCTTTCTCTTCCTTATTTACAGGAATAACTCCTTTCAGGAATTCTTCAACAATCCTGCTCGCCATTACTTTGACCTCTGTAGGGGTTCGATTTATCGAAACCGCAACACTCGGCACCATTAATTCCTCTCCTACAGTTTTCACCAAGTCAGCCTTTATGTCTCTGGCATCTTTAAAGGCAATTTCTCTAGCTCCCTTTGCCTCTTCCGTAATGGTAGACACTGCCCGTCGTTCAACCCATCCCCTGACAGCCTTTACACCATACTTGATCGCTATACCTCCCGCAATCAACCCAAGCCCAATCCCCACAGCCTGAAGCATTGAAACTCCAGCACCGAATATATCCCCCTCTGCCACAGGAGAACTTGCCGCTTTGCTTACCGCCGGCAATACCATCCCAATAATTATGCCCACACCAAACATCATCAGCAGGTTATTAATCAACCCTCCAGCGACCGGGCTTTTCACCCGATGCCATAATTTTAAATCAGTAACCGAGTAGCTTGTATTTTGCGGAAATGTTAGCTGTTGTTTTTGCGTAATATCTTCTTTACCTGCTATCAAGTTCTTAATAGCTCCCTCTATCCCAGGGCGGTTTGATTGGGTTGCATCAGTTGTGGTGATTAGTAGTTGCTCATAGCCTTCAGGGATAATAACCTCTTTCACTAATTTATCAAAAAGACCCTTGACAAATGCCGCCGCATCTAACCTGCTGGCCAAAGGTGTCTGAGGTTCAACACCGCAGATAACAAGACTTTTTCTGCCATCTAACTCGAGAGTTAAAGTATGTACGCAACCAACAATTTTCCCCTCATGCACTATTCTTACAGGCGTAAATGCAGAATTAAGTAACTCTTCTGGATTTTCTGAAGCGCAATTCTCGCCAAAATAACCATAGAAATAGTCTAGACTTGTTTTGGCAGGAATAAATTTAAGTTCTACTGGTTTTTCACCCATTTCCGTCTTTACTCTTGCCTGGCGTATCTTCTTTAGCCTGGACAGACCGCTAACTTCATCTATGCGTCTTCTTAGTTCACCCATAGCCTCAGGCTTTATTTCATGCAAGATTTCTTCTAACTCCTGTATGGTATCAGCATCTATTTGCTCAGGATTAAGAGTCTCTACTAATTTCTTAAAATGAGGTATGCGGATATGGCTTATCATAATCATAATGGTTAAGTTTTTACCTAATTGCTTCTGGGTAGGTAACTTTTGTTCTTTACCTGACCATAAACTATATAATGCGTTTAGGACAGTTGCATAATCAAAACTAGCTTCCTTTAGCTTGTCAACAATAGCTTTGGTAAACGCCTGCTCATTTATCTTTTCTTGACTGAGTTGACTTGTTATGGCACCATCCTTTCTTAAATAATCTATTATGCCTTTTAACTCATCTGGCAGCTGGCTATAACCTTTTTCCTTAAAGAAATGGCTGTAGAATTGACCAAAGATTGAGGCCACAACTTCATAAGGTTCCTGGCTGCAGGTTTGCTTCAGGTACTTTATACGTTCTTTGATAAATTCGAGCTCATCATTAGTTAATCCTTCTAATATTAACTTGCCTGTAGCAACTGTTAAGATAAATGACCTGCTGAAGTTTGGTTGCGGAATCTTACGACCCTTGAATCTCCCTGTGGTTTCTCGGTATTTTTCTTTTGAAAGATTAGTTGAGCCAATCACTCTAAAATGTAATTCTTCAATAATATCTTTGTCTAAACTTATCTTCTCTGGCTCTTTGCCTTCAGAGAATAATCGGTAGTATTCTTTAAATGCCTCAACAAGAGTTCTTCTTTCTCGATTTTTAAGGGATATATATTTCTCAAATAGATGAGGAAGATATAAAGATATCTGAAAGTCATTAAAGTATCTGCTTATTAAATCTAATCTCTCCTGGGCATTATCTCGTGTTAAAGTCCTCAATAAATCAAGGTTGTTGCCTAAGTTTGCAGAAGACTGCCTTAAGAAACGCGCCAATCCTTTATATAAATCTCCCCTTATCTCTTCTAACTCAAAGGTATCAAGCAGTATGCTTATTGCTGCTGCCACTCTAACTCTATCTCTATTGCCATATTCTGTTAATACATCCAAACAACGCTCGATATCATCTGCCGCTTCTTTAACCACCTTGTTATTTTTTACTTTCCTCATATTAAGCGTCTTGTATATAGAAAGATAGGCTTGGGATTGCCAGAAAGATTGAGAGATAGAAAGATAGGCTTGGGATTGCCAGAAGGAATTAGCAATTCTTTCCGCTGATTCCTGGGCTTTGACCATAAATTCCTGGGCTTCCTTTATTCTGCCTTGCTCGGCTAAAGATTGAGAGATAGAAACATAGGCTTGGGATTGCCAGAAGGAATTAGTAATTCTTTCCGCTGATTCCTGGGCTTCCTTTATTCTGCCTTGCTTAGCTAAAGATTGAGAGATAGAAACATAGGCTTGGAATTGCCAGAAGGAATCAGCAATTCTTTCCGCTGATTCCTGGGCTTTGACCATAAATTCCTGGGCTTCCTTTATTCTGCCTTGCTCGGCTAAAGATTGAGAGATAGAAACATAGGCTTGGGATTGCAAGGAGGAATCAGTAATTCTTTCCGCTGATTCCTGGGCTTTGACCATAAATTCCTGGGCTTCCTTTATTCTGCCTTGCTCGGCTAAAGATTGAGAGATAGAAAGATAGGCTTTGGATTGCAAGGAGGAATCACCAGTAATTCTTTCCGCTGATTCCTGGGCCATATAAAGAGTTAATGCTATTCTTTGCAAAACCTTTCTATCAAGGTCATATCGTCCCATTTGCGTTTCAGCTTCGGCTGGAGTCGACCTGGCTTCGCTTTGTTTGGCTTCTTTTCCCCTCCCCCTATACCACAGAACACCAGCTAAAATGGGCAATGCCAAAACTGCTACTAGAACCACAGCACTGACTATATCCCCCCGACTGACCTCATTAACTACCTCTTTAAATCCCTCTACCACAGGAGAACTTGCCGCTTTGCTTATCGCTGGCCATACCATCCCAATAATTATGCCCACACCAAACATCATCAGCAGACTCTTGAACGGTCCTCTGCCAAACCCGCCTTTTTCTGGTCCCGGTTGACCACTTGCAGAACTCGGTCTTGAAAGAGCTTTTTCTCCTTTCTGTATCAACTTTTTCAAATATTTCTCAACTTTCTCATCAGGATTGTCTGCATATTCTAAATAGGCTCGGGCGAAAGGAATAACAAAAAGAGGCTGGGAAAGGTCGCCAGTCAATAAGGCATCAATCTCACGACGGACAAAATCAACAGGAACATTTTCCCTACGAATATCAATAGATTCGAGATGTTGTTCAAAAACCCCATATGTTAAGATAAGATCTCCTGCAAATTCTGGATTAAAAATGTAGACATAACCCAGGTCTATTCTCCTTACATTGCCCTCTTTATCAACAACAAATTGCCTACTATGAGTATTAGTGGCAACAATACCTTTGTTGTGAAGAATAGCCAGGAGACGGCCTGTATTTCTGGCGATGCTTTCAGACAGGTCTGTATTCTGTATTGGACTCCGGCTTCTATCCAACGCTTCAGAAAAGCTGTTTGCCAAAGGCTCTCCTACTTCTTCTAATTCAACTTCAAATTCATCATACGGTCCTTTAGATTTAACTTCCTCAAATACCATCCCCTTTGTTTTTAGGGATTCTAATAGGCCTCTAATCACTAGTGCTATGTCGTTATCAATATTCCTCTCTCTTACGCTTTCTTCTACAATCCATTCCGGAACACCAATCTTTACCATTTGAGCAGTAATAGGAACATCTTGTTGACTTTGTATTATTAAGGCCTGTAAGTAGTGTACTATTTTATTAAGGCCGATCTTCTTAATAAGTTGTTTTTCTTGTCGTTTTATGGGCGGTTTGGCTTCTTCGCCTGGCTTGGGAACTGCCCTTATTTCTTCACTAAACTTATTATTCTCAGCCTCACCAAAAAATATATCCTGGAGCCCATAGATGAGCTCTATTCCTTTACTGCCCTTATTGGCATTGTCTCTTATAAGGGCAAATTCTGCCTCGTTGGGCCTTTCTTTGGAAAGATTTTTCTCTAAATAGGCTATAAGTTTTTCTGCCGTGAAAGAGGATAAGTCTTTCCCCTTCAGGAGGTTCCGGACATCCTTACCGCACCCTCTAAGGAACGTGTGCGAGTTGACTCCTTTAGGAAGCTGCTCCGGATGGGCAGTGTAATATGCTTCCTGTGTCTCATGGAAAATGCCTATCGGATTTTCCGATAAAGACTCTACAATATAAACATTATCTTTATTCGCAAAGCCTTTTAAATAAATATTATCTTTTATCAACTTTATTTCTTGCCCTTCGTCTGTAGTTATCGTACCAACCAATTCCACTTTAGCTTCTGTTTTATCTTTGAAATAAAGCTTATTACGACCCGTAGTATAAAACACGAGCCAGCCATCTTGCTCCATGGCAAAGATATTTTCCTTCACCTGCACGCCTGCTTTATTGAACAGCTTACCTATAAGGTTCCCTTCTTCATAATCACCTAAAAGAAAGATGATATTTTCTAACCGATTCTGTAAACCATTTACGAAATCAATATCTTCTTCCGAAAACACACTTTCCCGGAAGCGATTTAATCTTTGTCCTATTTCATATTTAGATACCTTTAGTAATAACCTATTATATTCTTTGATTGTTTCTCCAAGTGATTTGACCTCACCAATGCCGTCTGCAATCTCAATACTTTGTCGCACACTCTCATTGTCATTTATAACAGCTTGTAGTAAGCGGCCATTGAATAATTCAAATGAAACGTCTTTGCAAGTTCTTAAGGTAAGGAATAGTAAGTCTTTTCTCTTCTTCATTTCTGAATAATCTTTTTGTTCCCAAAATACTTCTGCCCATTTAGCCAACATCTGATAATAGTCTTTAGCTTTTTCAATATCTCCGTAGTCAAACTGTCCATATTTGTCCTCATTTACAATTTGGAATTCTATATTTGAAAACATCTTTCTTGCGATAGCCTTAATTCCATATTTTTTCTCCATCTCAGCAGCACATTCAATTAATGTTGCTAATATACTTTCTAAAGAGAGCTCAGGGTCAAATTTGATACTTTCCAAATTGCCTTTTATGAATTCAGAAAGATATTGCGAAGGGAGTAGGCTATACTGCTCTATAAGCGACCCAATCCGATTAGTTTGGTCATTTGGTACCCGTGCGTTATCAAATACCCATGTTTGAAATTTCACAAATATTAATGCACGTAGATACCTATTTACAGGCCCCGCCTCGCCCGCTTTTGCCACGGTTATTAGATTTAAAGCTCTCTTTTGGTCAGATTCATCCAGATATGGAATGAAACCTTCTAGTCTCTTGTAAATCTCCTCAATATAATCACCTAATATCCTCAAATTCATCATAAGTTCTTTATACTTTGGAAAATCGTCTTGCCTTATTGCGTCATAAGATATGGATTCGATTCTATCTTTGAATTTCGAAAAATCATTTAATCTTTCTCTCAAAAGAACAATCAGACCTTGTGCCATCCGCCGCCTTGTGGGTAGGTCTCGCAAAGTATTTTCTACTTCCCTTAAGATACCATCTTGTTGTTGTAATAATGTAGTCCATGTTTCAACTACTAATCTATCCACCGATTTTATTTCTGCAAGATAGGCTTCTTTTGTTTCGGCATCCAAACCGCTGTATGCCAACATATCGCGAGTCTTCATATAAAGGAAGGCAGAGCACCTTTGTATAATGTTTGCTCGATTGATGATTCTTTTGAACTTCTTAATTTGATTTTGCACATATTTTTCCGGTTCGCCAACGAAGGCTTCATTAGTAAGCTTTTGAATAATATCATATGCTTTACTTGGTAAAATTACCATCTTCTTTTGGGCTTTTTTCATTCTCTGCAGATTAGCCACCATTTTTGCATGCACTTTTCCACTTCCCATACCCCTGACAATCCCCCTCAAAAATCTGGTTCTATAGCTTGACTTATCTGTCTGATGCTGGTCTCTTCCGTGAAGAGCCGGAAGTAATTCGTCCAATTTGAACAGGCTTTCGAATACTCCTTTCCCCAAGGCGATAATATAGTCCTTGTCAGCTCCCAAAGCCTTGAGGGCCCTGATCACTGAATCCTGACGGATAGGAGTCCAGCTCGCAAATCTCTCTTTATCTGTCTGGACTACTTCTTCTTCTGTTCCAACTATGGGATGCATACCTTCATGACCAAAGGCGAAGGATAAGAACGACAAGAGGTCTTCCGGTAAGACTTTGAACACGTCGATGTCCAGGCGAATGGTATTTCCTTCAATAGAGACGGGTCTTTCAAGGTTTCTTTTAATCTCAATTTTATACTCAGTGGGCGCTCTTATTCCATATATTCTATAATAACGAAGAATAATCTTAATTACCCTTTCCAGTTTCTTTATCCTCTCCTGCCTATCGAGCGTCGGCAAGACTCCTTTAACCCGAGCCAGACGCTTAGCAAATTTCGCCACATTATCTTTGATCTCACTTACCTGTATAGCCCGGATAACTGCTTTTCCGTCCGGCTTATACTGGGATCCTTTTCTCATAATCGGCATAGACTGTCCGGGGCTAAGCGGAGTGAATTTATCACTAGGTTTCTCCTGTTTCGGCTTTATTTCCTTTATTTCTACAGACGGTTCTTGTTCGGAAGATGATGTGGTAGCTCCTTTTTCAGCCTTAGGCTTCTGTAATTCAGTCTCTTTGTCCTGCGCAACAACTATTTTTTCTGCATCTTTTACTCCTGATATTTCTAATTCCATCTCAATAATTTCCCGGAATTTTGCTTTGTTTTCCTCTATTCCTTTCTCATCAAAAGTAAGATTACTTATGTCAAAGACCTTTATTCTGCCTTGTTCATCCGTTCCTACATTATTAAATAATTTCTTTCCTGAAACGCTTGAGAAGTCAAAGAACGCTCCTTGTTCTGAAAGATTCTCCGCTAAGACAGTTAATTGCTTAACAGATTGGGCTACTGCAT
>Ga0209979_1003465_pt1 | contig 13903 bp, 9 predicted proteins | sample AnhtaG_FD_183114 | JGI IMG/M metagenome (GOLD analysis project Ga0209979, IMG submission 183114) | Deep subsurface microbial communities from Anholt, Denmark to uncover new lineages of life (NeLLi) - Anholt_01485 metaG (SPAdes) (version 2) | ecosystem: Environmental > Aquatic > Marine > Oceanic >...
CAAATTGGGTAATTCCATGGCGGTATTACCGCTGATGGTGTTGTTACTTATTGTTATGTTTGAAATACCCTCACAATGTATTCCACCACCACGGGGACCGGCTAAATTTTCACTGATTGTGTTGTCGCTGATGCTGACATGGGACTCAAGGCAATAAATCCCGCCGCCGTAATTGACAGCTGAATTTCCGCTAATTCTGTTGTTGGTGATCGTGGGGTCAGAGTTCACCGAGTAAATCCCGCCCCCGTTCTCGGCATATCCATTCTGAATTGTGAATCCCACGACCTGCGCGGTGCTGTCTTCGCCGCTTTCAAAGATAATGACCGAAGTCTCTTGGTTTCCGTCGATTATGGTGTTGGATACATAAGCTGTATCCCCGGTCATCAAAAACAGCGAGGCCAAAACCACATTATGCCCGTTGAAGTTAAGGTTCTCATAGTACGTGTCGGGCTGCACCAGGACGGTGTCACCGTCCGCCCCGTGGTCTATCCCCTCCTGTATCGTGGGATAGTCCTCGGGGATGTTGATGATGGTGGCACCGGCAGTCAGCGGAGACAGCACGACCGCCGTTACAAGGATAGTAACTAGAGTCCGCATAGGGACCTCCTGAGAGTTAAAGGGTTTCTGTCAAGAAGCGCGCGAAGTCAGTATGGAATCTTCTCCTATTGCCTCACCAATATAGACTTCCTGACAACGTCTGTCAAGAGAAGAGGGACAAGCTCACTTCACCAGCATCATCCTCTTGGTCTCAGCAAAGTCGCCGGCGGTCAGCTTGTAGAAATAGAGGCCGGAGGAGATCTCGGAGGCATCCCAGGTCACAGATTTGTAACCCGGCTGTTGTTGCCCATCTACCAGCGTAGCTACCTTCTGCCCGAACACATTATAGACCTCCAGCTTGACGTGAGCGGTTGTCGGAAGCTCGTAGCTGATCACGGTGCCGGCATTGAAGGGATTGGGGTAATTGCTCAGGAGTGCAAACTCGAAGGGGATATCTGCCACATCTCCTTCCAGGAAGGACCCGGTCAGGACCCAGCCGCCTTGGCTTGACCCAACACCCTCAACAACCTCTATCTGGAAGAAGGAGGAATCAACCACCATCGAGGGATAATCCCCACAGTAGGCGATGTAGTCGTAGAATCCCAGGGGCGCCAGATTAGCGACGCGCTGACTGAAGTGAGCGGTGCGGGTCTGGTAAGGCGCAAGCCCCAGATTGTGAAACTCCTTGAATGGTCCGTAAACTGCTTTCTCCGGCCCGATCGCCATCGTCCAGACGTCGGTAACCTGGAGCTCGCTGGTATTGTTCGTCAGGCTGCCGGTATAGCCAAAACGTCCACCTTGAGGCACCGTCACTGGAGGGTCATCAGGTATTATCTCGATTGAGACCTCAGGTTCCTGAGCTTCGCCGGCGGTTTTCACTAGATAGAGATCGGTGCCGCCCGCCCCGAAGGAATCCGTATAACCGGTAAGGATATACCCACCATCAGCGGTCTGCTGGACGGAACGACCATAATCCCAGCGACTCCCCCCGTAGGTGTGCGTCCAGAGGGTATCGCCGTCGGCATCGGTCCTGACCAGATAGAAATCAGACTGGCCGGCGCCGAAGGACCAGCTATAACCGGCGACGATATACCCACCGTCAGTAGTCTGGTGCACTGATCGACCTTCGTCACGGCCGCTGCCGCCGTAGGTGCGGGTCCAGAGGGTATCGCCGTCGGCATCGATCTTCAACAGGTAGAAATCCATGCTGCCCGCACCGAAGGATTCGGTATAGCCAGCGACGATGTACTGCCCGTCTGCGGTCTGTTGGACCGAATAGCCTTCATCCCATTGGTCGCCTCCGTAGGTGTGTGCCCACAGGCTATCGCCGTTGGCATCCGTCTTCAGCAAGTAAAGATCTGTATCGCCTGTCTGGGAGGAAGCGGTACTACCGGCGACGATATAGCCGCCGTCAGCGGTCTGCTGGACGGAGTAAGCACACTCATAGTCATCCTCCGGTCCATGGGTGCGTGTCCACAAGACAGCGCCCTGAGCATCGGTCTTCACCAGGTAGACATCCATAATACCTGTGCCCCAGGGGTCGTTGTAGCCACCGATAATATACCCCCCGTCACCGGTCTGTTGGACCGATTGTCCTTCATCACGGTCGCTCCCGCCGTAGGTGCGCGTCCAAGTAGTATCACCGTTAGCATCGGTTTTCACCAGGTAGACATCGTAATTGCCTGCACCGAAGCTCTTGGTTCTGCCGACAACGGCATACCCGCCGTCAGTGGTCTGTACCGCGGAGTAGCCATAATCAAGGTCACTCCCGCCGTAGGTGCGGGTCCAGAGGGTATCGCCATTAGCGTCAGTTTTCAGCAGGTAGAAATCATAATTACCGGCGCCGAAGGATTTGGTGGTGCCAGCGATGATATACCCGCCGTCAGCGGTCTGTTGGACGGAATAACCATAATCAAGGTCACCTCCCCCATAGGTGCGTGTCCACAGGGTATCGCCCGGTTCAACGGCGACGGCGTTCGATATAAGAAATAGACATGGAACGATCGCCAAGATGATCAGTCTTTTCATCACAAACACCTCGCAATAGTATCGCGGGCGGGGACTCCACCCCACCCCCGATAGCGGTTATTTGACTAACAGCATCCTTCTGGTCTCTCTGAAATCACCAGTGGTCAGCTTGTAGAAATAGAGACCCGAAGAAACCTTTGAAGCATCCCAGGTGACCGACTTGTAACCTGCCTGGTGTTTGCTGTTTACTAACGTGGCCACCTTCTGTCCGAAGAGGTTGTATACTTCCAGCGTGACGTGAGCAGCCATCGGCAGCTGATAGCTGATTACGGTGCTGGCGTTGAACGGGTTCGGGTAGTTACCCAGGAGCGCAAACTCAGAGGGGAGGTCAGCGAAATCTCCCTCCAGGAATGAGCCTTCCTGAACCCAACCGCCCTCACCGACTTCAGTTGGCGCCCCAGCGACGACCTCGAACGGGAAGCAAGAGGAGTCTATCACCACGGAGCCATAGTCTCCCACGTACCCACAATAGAAGTAGTCATCTCCCACCGGTGCCGAGTTGGGGACGTGTTGGTTAAGGTGTGCGTTGCGGACTTGATGGGGACTGAATCTCACGTTGCTGTATACCCTCAGGGGTCCGTGCCACCCCATCCCGGGGACGTAGGCCATCGTCCAGATGTCGACAAATTGAACCTCGTCGGTGTGGTTGGTGACGGTGCCGGTGTAGCCGAAGGTTCCTCCCTGGGGAACGACAACCGGAGGATCGTCGGGAACAAGCTCGATAGAAACAGTCATATCCTCAGTTACGATTACCTCTTCCCGCGGAGAGTAATGGCCCCAGCCGGTGCGGTTGTGACCCCGGACCTGATAATAATAGGTTCCCGGAGTCTGACCGGTGATATCGTAGTAGTTCTCGGTGATGTTGTCCGACAGAGTGATGACGTTATCGAAGATGTCCACCGGGTAGATGTCGTCGATGTACATCCCGTAGCTGGTGGATCCGATATCGGTCTCGAAGCGGAAGCGGACCTGCAGATATTCACCGGCATAGGAACCTAGATTGTAGGTCTTCAGAGACCAGGAGGTGTTGCTTCCGGTGTAAGTATCGAGAATATCCCAGTTGTAGCCGTCGGTGGAGACCTCCACAAAGCTGAAATCGTAGTTAGTCTCTATCTGATACCAGAGGCGGAAACTGAGCTGGGTGCCACTTTCAACCTTGATGGGAGTCATGGAGGTCATGGTGGCGTTGTAGCAGTTGGCGTAGCCGGACCAGAAGCTGTAATTCCCACTGTAAGAACGGGAGCTGGACCGGGAGAAGCTCTTGAAGAACCAGTTGCCGGAGCCAGATTCGGCATCGTCGGTGATGGTGGAAAGCCCGGTCATCTCCTGAAGCTCGTATCTGTCGGGAAGGGTATCTCCGGAGGTTATGTTCCAACTGACGGTGTAGTTGCCACTCGGAACAGTTCCGAGGGGATCGATAGCCGGTGGTCTGACTCTCACCATCTGCCAGGGATTGGCGCAGACGTCGGCAAAGAGGAGATTGACCGGTAGCATCTCCTCGCAGAGTGGCAGGATTCGTGAACCGCCGGGCCAGAAGGACTCCCCGATCTCCGGGGTGTAGGTGAACGCTCCCGTTCTCCCGTAATACCAATCCTTGCCGTTTCCGTTGGAGTTATATAGCACCTGCCAGCTGCAGCCGCGCCGGTAATTGGAGGGTAGAAGCAGGTTGACCGCCTCCTCTCCGAGACCCACGAACATGTCCTGATCCGGGGTGAAGAAGTCGTCATAGCACCACGGAGAGAGGAAGTAGTAACCAGAGGTGTGGTCGTCCATCACCACCACGAAGTTGTGTTCCATGGCAAAGGTGCTGCAGGCCTGATTCTCTGGTTCCGAGAAAGCATAGGGGCCACGATAAGTGCTCGAGGAGGGATTGGGACTGGAGCCGTAGTTGTCGTATCCCCACTTATAACCCCAGTTGCGGTTATTGTCCACGCCGTAAATGCCGCCGCCGTTGTCGCGACGATTCTTCCGCCACATACCACCCCCATTGGGGTTGGTCTGTTCATTGTAGAGATAACCATCGGGGTTGACACAGGGTATGAACCACAACTGGCGCTCATCGACCAGCTCGGTCACAAAGGGGTCTGAGCCGTAGTTGTTGCAGAGATAGGCCATGAAGTAAAGCAGGTTCTCCATGGCAATCGGCTCCCGGGCGTGTTGCATTCCCTCAAAAAGGGCTTCCGGTTCGTCCTCCTGCTGGTTGGGATTGTCGGAGATCTTCATGGCGTAGACCTCATTCCCGTTATGACCGTATCCCAGCACAATCAAGTCGGTGGTGATGTCGGGATGGTGATTGTGAAGGTTCGTCAAGGAATCGACCATCTCAGAGAAGGAGGTGTAGGGACCCATATCAGCGGTCGCCAGGAACTGGGAGCTGTAGTATTCCTCTAAATCCTCGATCAGGACCCGGTAGTCCAGACCGGTTTGTTTCAGAAGCTCCATCTCCCGATCGTCTAAGGGTACCACTACCCTTTTGCCCTCGTCGTATATCATGGCGTCCGAGGGGTCGAATCCCATCCGCAAGAACTCCTTTAGATCCTCCTTGGTAGGAGGGTAGACCTCCACCTCTTTATAGATGGTCTTCGCATAGGCTCCCCCCACAAACAAGACGGCAATCAAAAAGACCACCAACAACCCCCAGCTGGAAAGCTTGGCACTTCTTAAGGGCATGGCTGCTCCTTCGGTTAGGGTTAGAGTTTAGCTTCGACAAAAGAATTCATGGTTTCGTAAGAGAGACAAACAAGGAGGTCCTTCTCTGAAGTCCTTCAAAATAAATATAACATCTGGCAAGAAAAAAGCAAACATTCTTTGGAATTCGTAATTGACTTCGGCACGATTCGCTAAAGAGGAGATTCGCCAATTGCTTCAACGGCGCTGTGAAAAGAAGACAGGGAACAGGGAACAGGGAACAGGAAACAGGAGATAGGAGGTGGCGAATAGTGAGGTCTCCAGCTCGGGCAGGAGTTGCACTCCTGCCCGCCAAGGGTGGGGGTTCAACCCCCACCCTAGCTGTTTGTGGAAACCCTAGCTGTTTGGCTGTTTTGCTCTACTACTGGATGGTAGCGGAAACCTTCAGGTTTCCAGAGATAACCTCCTGTCCGAAGATCTCCTTCTGGGGGAAGAGACAAAAGCCGCCGGAGAGGAGCTCCGACGGCTTTTCGCTTTCTGTGAGCAATTCCGTGGGCTTATCTCAGCAAGGTCATGCTCTTAACTTCGGTGAAGTCTCCAGCCGTGAGCTTGTAGAAGTAGAGCCCGGAAGACATCTGTGAAGCATCCCAGCTAACTGACCGGTATCCAGCCTCTTGCTCGGCATCCACCAGAGTTTCAAGCTTTTGTCCGAAGAGGTTGTATATTTCGAGCTTGACGTGACCACTTACAGGCAACTGATACTCAATTAGCGTCCGGGCGTTGAAAGGATTGGGATGGTTGTCTGAGAGAGCGAAATCTTGAGGTAGAGTTTTGTAGCTCTCTCCCCAGAATCCGTCGGCGTAGACCACCTCCCACTCATTGGAGCCAGATGTGGCGCCGGCCTTTCCGGTCACCTCGAAGTCAAACTGATCAGTGTCCCAGATGTCGTCAGGGTAGTTCCCGACATAGGCGTTATAGGCATAAACGCCGAGCGGTGCTCCGTTGGGGACTCTCTTGCTGACATCTCCCTGACCACTTTGGTAGGGACCTAAGCTGTAGTTGTTGGGCCCGTACACCGGACCGTACTGTCCGCCTCCGGGCAGGGTTACATACGCCCAGTAGTCGAAGTACTGTCTCTCCCCGGTCTGGTTGGTGGCCTCCGCAGTGTAAGTCAGTCTCTCGCCGCGAGTGACGTAGTATTGATCAGGGGTGAGCTCAATGGTAACCAGTGCGCCCTGGGTTACGATCGCTTCCTCCCGAGGCGAGAAATTGCCCCAGCCGGTGCGGTTGTGGCCCCGGACCTGATAATAGTAGGTTCCGGGAGTTCTGCCGGTGACATCGTAGTAGTTCTCGGTGATGTTGTCGGAGAGAGTGATGACGTTATCGAAAATGTCGACCGGGTAGATGTCGTCGACGTACATTCCGTTGCTGGTAGATCCGATGTCGGTGTCCAGACGGAACCGAACGAACAGATTCTGGCCGGCGTAAGAGCCCAGGTTGTAGGTCTTAAAAGTCCAGGAGGTGTTGTTTCCGGTGAAGCTGTCCAAGACTTCCCAGTCGTGGCCGTCGGTGGAGACCTCCACAAAGCCGAAGTCGTAGCCGGATTCTATTCCATACCACAGGCGGAAGCTGAGCTGGGTGCCGCTTTGTACCCTAAAGGGGACCAGGGAGGTCATGGTGGCATTGTAGCTGTTCTGATAGCCGGACCAGAAGCTATAGCTGCCACTGTAGGAACGAGAGCTCGACCGGGAGAAATTCTTGAAGACCCAGTTGTCGGAACCGGACTCGGCATCGTCGGTGATAGTAGAGGGTCCGGTCATCTCCTGCAGCTCGTATTTGTCAGGTGACATGTCTCCGCCGGGGAGAGTCCAGCTGACGGTGTAGTTGCCGCTCGGTTGGCTTCCGAGAGGATCGATGGTGGGCGCCCACACTCTCATCATCTGCCAGGGATTGTCGGCAATCTCAGCGAAGAAGAGATTGACCGGCAGCATCTCCTCGCAGAGGGGCAGGATTCTTGAGCCGCCGGGCCAGAAAGATTCCCCGATCTCCGGAGTGTAGGCGAAGGTTCCGAGGTCGTGGAAGTACCAGTCGTTAGCCTCCCCGTTAACGTTGTAGAGACACTGCCACGCAGTACCCAGATCGTAGTCGCCAGGTGAGAGCAGGCTGACAGCCTCCTCGCCGATGCCTCTGAACATCTCGTGCTCGCCGCAGAAGAAATCGTCATATCCCCAGGGGAAGAGGAAGTAGTAGCCGTGGGTGTGGTCATTCATGGCCACCGAGAAGTCGTGCTCCAAAGCGAAGTCTCTCACCGCCTGATTCTCCGGCTCTGAGAAGGCGGAAGGGCCGCGATAGGTCTCCGACCAGGTATAGGGGCTGGAGCCGCGGTTGTCGTATCCCCACATGTAACCGTAGTTGCGATTCGGGTCGACACCGTAAACTCCCCCGCCGTTGTCGCGACGGTTTTTCCGCCACATCCCGCCCCCACTGGGATTGGTCAGCTCGTTGTAGAGATAACCGTCCGGATTGAGACAAGGTACAAACCACAACTGGCGGTTGTCCACCAGATAGGTGACGTCCGGGTCGCTTCCGTAGTTGTTGCAGAGATAGGCCATGAAGTAGAGAATGTTCTCCATGGAGATCGGTTCCCTGGCGTGATGCAGCCCGGTGTAAAGTGCCTCCGGTTCGTCCTCCTGCAGGTTGGGGTTGTCGGAGATCTTCATGGCGTAAACTTCGTTGCCGTCATGACCATAGCCGAGGACAATCAGATCGGTGGTGATGTTAGGATGGTGATTGTGGAGGTTGGTCAGAGAATCGACCATCTCCGAAAAGGAGGTGTAGGGCCCCATGTCGGCAGTCACCAGGAACTGGGAGCTGTAGTAGCTTTCCAAATCATCAATCAAGACCCGGTAGTCCAGACCGCTTGATTTCAGAAGCTCCATCTCCCGATCGTTTAAGGGTACCACCACCCTCTTGCCTTCGTCGTATATCATCGCATCCGATGGGTCAAACCCCATTCGCAAGAACTGTTTCAAATCCTCCTTAGTTGGAGGATAGACCTCCACCTGCTTATAGATGGTTTTCGCATAGGTGCCCCCTACGAGCAATGCGGCGGTCAAAAAGACTACCAGCGCTGCCCAACTGAAAAGGTTAGCTGTTCTCACAGACATAGCTACTCCTTTTGTTGAGGTTTTTGTTTTACAGAAAGGTTCATGGCTTCTGAAGAATAGAAAAACAGAAGACTTCTTCTCAATAAATATACATTCGTATCACAAAAAAGCAAACTCTTTCTGCAACTACCCACAGACGAAAGATTATAATCTGAACCCCGGAAGGGTCGGGCTCGGAACTTGACAACGCAGAGATTTGGCGTATCTTAGTCAAAAACGGTACAATAGATTAAGTCCATGGCTTTCGGGAATCTGACTGCAAGAGAAAAGGGGGTTCTGCGGGCGCTGATAGAGCATTACATCGCCACCGCGGAGCCGGTCGGCTCCAGGGTTTTGGCGAACAAATGCAGACTGGGGGTGAGCGCCGCCACCATCCGCAACACCCTGCAGGACTTAGAGGAGACCGGACTGGTGAGCCAGCCCCACACCTCCGCGGGGAGGGTTCCCACCGACCTCGGCTACCGCCAGTATGTCGACACCCTCCTGAGGCCGGAAGTTCTCTCGACTGAACAGCAGGAGGCCATCCGCCAGGAGCTTGCCACCGAAGGCGGGAACATCGAGAGAATCTTAGAGCAGACTTCTCAGGTGTTAGGTTATGTATCCAAACAACTGGGGGTCACCATTGCCCCCTGCTTCGAATCCGGAGTGCTGTCTCGCATAGACATGCTGCCGGTGGCGGACAACAAGGTCTTGGTGGTGCTCACCATCAGGGGCGGTCTGGTTCGCTCCCTGCTTCTGGAGGTCGAATCTCAATTCACCCCCGAAGCCGCCGAAGCCACCTCCAGAGCTTTGACCGAGAGGCTCGGGGGCTTAAGCCTGGGGGAGATAAGAAAGACCATCCGCCAGAGAACCAAGGAGGTTTTCGAGGCCGACCCCAAGCTGATCAAGATGTTCTTGGATTACTCCAGCGACATGCTGAAGGATATCGATCCCGAAGGTGTCCACTTGGGCGGCACTACCAATCTGGTCAACCAGCCGGAATTCCGAGACCGGGAGAAGCTCTTCTCCCTGATGAGACTGATTGAGACCCGGAAAACCTTGGTAGAACTGGTCTCCAGCCAGGGAATCAAGGAGGGGATCACCATAACCATTGGCAGGGAGGCGGAGTGCGAGGAGGTCGAGACCATCAGTCTGGTGACCTCCAACTACTCTGCCGGAGAGGTGAAGGGAACCATCGGGGTGATCGGTCCGACGAGGATGCCCTATTCGAAGTTAGTGTCGATCGTGGACTACACCGCCAAGCTCCTCTCGGCGGTGCTGTCGGGACGACAAAAACCTGGTGAATAGATTTGACCAAGAAAAAGGACAAGCGAAAAAGGTCTGAACAAAATCAAGGCAAGACAGAGCTAAGTCCAGACCAAAAGACAGAAGCGACCTCCGTATCGGAAGCGGAGGTCAAAGAAGAGCTCTCCTTAGGGAAGAAGCTGGAGGAGGCTGAAAGACTCACTGAAGAGAGGGAGGATCGCTTCCTCCGTCTGGCGGCGGAATTCGACAACTACAAAAAGAGAGTCTCGCGGGAGTTCGCTTCAGTCATAAGAGGTGCCAACCAGGATCTGATCTCTCAATTGCTCCACATCCTGGACGATTTCGAACGCGCTTTGGAGAGCGCCAAAACCACGGATGACTTCGAGAGCTTCCATAAGGGGATGGAGATGATCGATTCCAACCTTCAAAACCTCCTGGGGCGTCACGGTCTGGAGCCGATCGAGGCCAAAGGAGAAAGGTTCGACCCGGAGCTGCACGAGGCGGTGATACAGATGGCCTCGGAGGAGGTTGGAGAGGGAGTGATCTTAGAGGAGGTCAACAGAGGCTACATGCTGAACGGGAAGGTGATTCGCCACTCCAAGGTGGTGGTCTCCAAAGGGAAAGAGAAACAGCCGACAGTCGCAGACGACAGCTCCGAAACACCCGATCAGCAGAACCAGGAACCTGCCGGGAGCGATTGACAGAGTCCGTCTCCGGCGAAAAGGTGGTGGCAAGAGAATCTCAAGGGTAGGTTGAGCCTCAATTGGAAATCCCCAGAGCTGGAAAAAGCTCTCCGCATGATTCTGGCTCTCTTTATTGTCTGTAACTTCCTTCTCCTGATCCTGATCTTTATTTCTCATCTCTTTCATCCCTTTCCTCTGGATTGGCTAGAAGGGGGAGTGGTCGACCACTGCATCCACATCCTGCAGGGGAAGCAGATTTATGCGGAGCCGAAGGCGACTTTCGTGGCCTTCCTTTACACGCCCCTATTCTACTACCTCGGAGCCCTCTTGATGAAGCTTTTCGGAGAGGGCTTTCTTGCCCTGCGGATTATTTCTATCGCCAGCTTTCTGGGAAGCTCCATTCTGATATATCGCATCATCTCGAACGAAACCAAAAGCAGTTTGGCCTCCTGGATCGGTTGCGGGCTGTTTGCGGCCTCTTTCGGCGTGGTCGGGTATTGGTACGATGTCGGTCGGGTCGATTCTTTAGCGATCTTTCTGATTCTCTTCTCCGGTTATGTTTTGAGATACTATCCCGGCACCAGGGGAGCAGTTCTGTCCGCAGTCCTTTTTTCCGCCAGCTTTCTCACCAAACAGAGCGCCCTGATCTTTCTCCCCTTCATGATAGTGCCCATCTGTTTGAGCCGCAGGAGAGATGGTCTCACCTTTGCTATTGCAAGTGTGGTTATCTGCATGGCCTCGCTTATGTTCTTGAGTGCAAAAAGTCAGGGATGGTCCTGGTTTTACCTCTTCAAAATCCCGGCCTCCACGCCACGTTCTTACCCAGTGCTCTTGACCTATCCGATCAAGGACTTGCTTGGAAGTTTTCCTTTCCTCTTGGCAGTGATGTTATTCATCTTATGGGGTGGACATAACCTCCGAGGGGGCGAAGTTCGAAAAGGACTCCTGCGAAATTTTTGGACTTGGTTTTTCCTCGGAGGCCTTCTCACGAGTTATCTCAGCCGGTTGAAATACGGCGGTTGGGACAATGTCCTCTACAGTGTGGTGGCAGTTCTGCCACTGCTTTCGGGAACTGTCCTGGGTCAGTTCTTGGCTTCAAACAATACTCAGTGGATGCGGAGGTTCGTTCTGATTTTGATAATCCTGCAATTCCTGCTTCTGATTTACGACCCCTCCCTGTTAATCCCGAAGGAGGCCGACTACCGCGGGGGAGAGATCTTCGTCGAGAGGGTGGGTGAAATTCCCGGGGAGGTCTTGGTCTTCTATCACAGCTATCTCGGTTATATGGCCAGGGGAAAGACGAGCGCCCACGCCGCCGCCTTGAAAGACCTGCGCAACATCTACGATGCCGGGGTTCCTTTTAAGGGGATGCCAAAGGATCTGTATGAAGCCATTACTCAACGTCGTTACTCCGCCATCATCCTGGACGACCGCGCCGAGACCGAGGTGGGGAACCCCTGGACAAACTTGATCTCGAAGTATTATTCCTTCTCGGAGGAGATTTACAGACCCGGAGAGCCTAAATTGAGATTCATCACCGGAGCCCAGAGCATCCCCAGATTTATCTACCGTCCCAGGATGAGCTCTCTAAGTGCAGAATTCAAAGAAGGGTGACCGGAGGAGAAAGGTGGTCCCAGTTTTAGAAAAGCGAGGTTTAATCGGCTATCTGCTCTTGTTTTTTGCATTTTACTATCTGGTGGTTCTTCTGGTCTGTTTCGGAGTCAGACTTCCCTACCCTTACGAGTTGGAGTGGATGGAGGGGGGCAGCCTGGACCACTGTCTGAGAGTGATCGAGAGTAAACCTCTCTACTTAGAACCCAACCGGGAGTTTGTCCCCTTCATCTATCCTCCCTTCTACTATTTCGCTGGAGCTTTGTTGATGAAGCTCTTCGGGGTCTCCCCTGTGGTCCTGCGTGGGATTTCCGTTGTGAGCCTGTTGGGGGCCTCGGTGATCCTCTTCCTCATCCTCCTCCGGGAGACCAGAGATAGATTTGTGAGCTTCCTTTCGGTGGGGCTTTTCTGGGCCTCTTACGAGATCACCGGCTACTGGTTTGACCTCGCCAGGGTAGATTCCTTCTTTATCTTTCAGGTCCTTTTGGCCTGCTACCTTCTTCTGTATTGTCGAGGAAGCTGGACAACTTTACTTGCGGGACTGATCTTCTTCACCGCTTTCTTGACCAAACAGGCCACCCTGATGTTCTATCCCTTCTTGCTCTACGGAGCCTCAAAGAAGGGGAAAGGCCATTTTTACGCTTTTCTGGTCTCGACTGTTCTGCTCTGCACGACTTTCACATTCTTGTACAATCGATATACCGACGGTTGGTACTGGTTTTACACTTTCAAGCTCCCCTTCCAGCATCACATCGTGGGGAGGGTGTTTGTCCGTTATCTGACAAAAGACATCTTGGGCAATTTCCCCTATATCCTCTCTGTCGTTGCTTTGGGAATCTTCGTCGGCGTTCATTCAAAAGGGAGAGAGTATCTGCGGACCATCTTGAGAAGCCGATGGTTTCTGATATTTCTCGGGGGTTTTCTCACAAGTTACCTGGGGAGATTGAAGAGTGGGGGTTGGGACAACAACCTCATCTACGTTTCCGCCACCGTGCCTCTTCTCTTCGGGGTGGTATTAAGGGAGCTCATCGGTGATAAAACAAGTGCTCTTCCCCTTGGCAAGCTGGCATTGATCTTAACCTTGTGCCAATTTGCATCCCTTCTGTACAATCCACAATATGCCCTCCCTACTTCCCGGGATTATCGAGCCGGTCAAATCCTCATCGAGAGAATAAGGGGGATTCCCGGGGAGGTTTATATACCTTTCCACACCTATTATGCCCGGATAGCAAAGGGTAGCACGCAGGTTCACGCCGGTGCTCTGAAGGATTTGGCGGGAGTATACTCCGGTGGCTGGCAGGTGGATAGATTGCCCCCGGACTTAGTTGAGGCCATCAGGGAGAAAAGATACAGCGCCATCTTCCTGGATGAGGAGGTTGAATCTGGCGATGCCGACAGCTTTGTTCGGTTTATCGGCAAATACTATTATAGAGACCGGCCAGTGTTTCGATCCGGGGAGCCGACTTTGAGGTTTTTCATGGGAGGGAAGGGGTCGCCCAAATTTGTCTATCTTCCTAAAGGTGAGCACTAAACCTGTTGGAGAGGTGTCAAATGTCCGACTTTTGTGAGAACTGTGTCTTGTGTCAGAAGATTTCCAGCGGGGAACTTGAGAGATACCCCCGCAAGATTGCAGATTTGCAAGTGTCAACTGCGATTTTAAGTTCCAATCAGATCTGTCGAGGTTACTGCGAGCTGATTTACAACAGAGGCCACGTCACGGAACTGTTTCGATTGTCAACGGAAGAGCGCCGGCTGTTCTGCGAGGATCTGAATCGTCTGGCGGAGGCGATATACGATGGCCTCCATCCCCACAAACTGAATTATGAGCTTTTGGGGAACAGCGTTCCTCATCTGCACTGGCACCTCATACCGAGATACCTGGACGACAATCTCGATCCCCACTGGCCCATCTGGGACAAGAAATACAAACCTGTAAAGATTACCGAGGAGGAGGCCGGGGAGATCATTCGTAAGATAAGAGTGAAACTTTGAGGAAAACAATCG
>Ga0209979_1003467_pt1 | contig 13897 bp, 9 predicted proteins | sample AnhtaG_FD_183114 | JGI IMG/M metagenome (GOLD analysis project Ga0209979, IMG submission 183114) | Deep subsurface microbial communities from Anholt, Denmark to uncover new lineages of life (NeLLi) - Anholt_01485 metaG (SPAdes) (version 2) | ecosystem: Environmental > Aquatic > Marine > Oceanic >...
GGCTACCCCGGTGCGGGTGACCAAGTCCCCCTTACCGGAGTTCTACTCCTATAACTGGATTGACTACGAGATAATCAGCTTCCCCAGCAGAGCCGATGGCAAGACTATCCACGCCCGCCTTTATAAGCCTCCTAAGCTGGACCGCAAGAAAAAACATCCCCTGGCGGTCTTCATCCACGGGGCGGGCTATATGCAGAATGTCCTTAAGGGGTGGACCGGCTACGCCCACGAATACCTCTTCAACAACCTCCTGGTTAGCAAGGGTTATGTGGTGCTGGACATAGACTACCGAGGGAGTGCTGGCTACGGGCGGGATTTCCGCACCGATGTCTACCTTCATCTCGGCGGGCTCGACCTGGAAGACCTTGTAAGTGGGGTGGAGTATATAGTGAAGCAGGGGTATGTAGACCCTGCACGAGTGGGCTGCTATGGAGGGAGCTACGGAGGATTTCTAACCCTGATGGCTCTGTTCAACTCCCCCGACACCTTCAGGTGCGGAGCCGCTCTGCGACCGGTGACCGACTGGGAAAACTATCACACTAGCTACACCACTGAACGGCTCAACACCCCTCAATCCGACCAAGAAGCCTTCAAGCGGAGCTCACCAATCCATTTTGCCAAGAATCTGAAAGGTCACCTTCTCATCTTCCACGGGGTGCTTGACAGTAATGTCCATTTTCAGGATACAGTCCAGCTGGTGCAGAAGCTCATCGAATACGGGAAGGACTTTGAGCTGATGACCTACCCCAAAGAGGGACACGGCTTCCGCCAGCCCGAAAGTTGGACTGATGAATACCGCCGCATAGAGCAGATGTTTGATACCTATTTGAAGAGATAAAAAAAGAGGGGCACGGTTATCCTCTCCCTTGCCCCCTTACAACTCTATATTTGCCAGTGAGGTTTTCTCGGCTACCGCCCGCTCACCGTCATCAGTTTCACCCGGTAGGTTGGTGAGACTACGAGGCTGTCATATTTGAGGTCGTTGCCGACAGCATCGATCCCCTGGAGCATATCAAGCAGAGAAGCGGCGATGGTGACCTTAGCCACCGGCTCTGCCAGTTCGCCGTTGCGGATCCAAACCCCGGCAGCCCCGGCAGAATACATCCCGGTCACCGGGTTTACTCCTCCGCCCATGGTGTTGAAAACATAAAAGCCTGAAGAGACCTCTTTTACGATCTCCTCGGGTGATTTATCCCCTTTTTCCAGATAGAAGTTGTTAGGTCCGATAGAGGGTCGGCCCGAGTAGCTGCCCCGGCTGGCATTACCGGTAGAATTGGTGCCCACCTTATTGGCGGTGTAGGTGTCGTAAAGATACAACTTCAACACCCCTTTGTCCACCACCTTCTTGGTGGAGGTCGCCACCCCTTCACCATCAACCGGGCTGCTACCCATTCCTTTGGGGAGCAAACCATCATCTACAATGGTGACCATCTCCGAGGCTATTGCCTCTTCCAGCTTATCCACCAGGAAGGATTCCCCGCGGAAGACCCGCTCCCCATTAACGGCGGACAGGACGCCCCCGATGAGGCTGGTTCCCACCTGAAAGTCAAATACCACCGGCACCCGCTGGGTCTTAACCTTCTCTCCCCCTATCAGCAGAGAAGCTCTACGCACCGCCTCCTCGGCTATCTCTTTAGCTACAGGGAGGTCTTTAAAGTAGCGAACCCTAGTCCCGTAATAGCCAACCTGCTTCAGCCCTTTATCCTCAATGACCGGGCTGGTGCCGACACCGCAATAAGACTCCTGCCAGGAGTGCATTAGACCGTTGCTATTGCCAACAATGAGCTCGCCATAGGCATCGCTGTAAGAAGAAGCTCGCGTATTAGCAACACGGGAGTCAAGCTGGAAGACCAGCTCGTCCAGCTCCCGGGCGTAATCGATCTTCTTTTCCAGTGGGACATTTGCCAGTTCGGAGTCAAAGATATCCAGCTCCGGGGGCTTCCCTGCGGGTGAGGGGAGAAGATTGAACTTGTCCTCCATCCCCTCCTTGGCTAAGGAAACTCCCTTCTCCACCAGTTTATCCAGCTCCTTATCGGTAAAATCGGAGGAATAGACAAAAGACATTTTCTTGTCCACGTAAATCCTCAGACCCACTCCCTTTATGGTCGCCCGATTGAGCTTCTGCATCTTCTCCTTGTTAATCTCAATCTCCAGCTGCTCTCCATTCTGCAAGAAAACCTCCGCCTGGGTGGCTCCTGCAATCTTTGCCTTCTCTAATAGCTCCAAGGCTAATTTCTGGTAATCCATCCTTTCCTCCTTATTTTTTTATCATATTTATCCGAGCCCTTAAGGCGGTAGAATTAGTCTTCTTAAACCTTGGTTCCCCCAACGGTAATGGCGGAAATCCGCACCGAAGGCTGACCCACGCAGACCGGAACACCCTGCCCACTTTTACCGCAGGTTCCCACACCATAATCGAGGTCGGGACCGACCATATCGACTTTGGTCAGAACCTCAGGGCCGCTGCCAATCAATGTCGCCCCCTTGACCGGATAAGTGACCTTTCCTCGCTCAATCATATAGGCTTCAGCTACCCGGAAGACGAAGTTCCCGCTGGTGATGTCCACCTGACCGCCCCCTAATTTTCTGACTTGCAGCCCGCTACGAGTCCTCCGTATCATCTCTTCTACCTCATCCTCCCCTGCCAGCATAAAGGTGTTGGTCATCCGAGGTATGGGGATATAACGGAAGGACTGACGGCGGGCGTTTCCGGTGGAGTAGGTCTTCATCAGGCGAGCGTTGAAGATGTCATAGAGGAACCCCTTGCATATACCCCCTTCTATCAGAATGTTACGGCGAGTAACGCTCCCCTCATCGTCGGCATTGAGAGTGCCACGGCGGTTTCGCAGGGTGCCGTCATCCACTATGGAGACCTTCGAAGAGGCGACCTGTTTCTCCAGCTTATCGGCATAGAAGGAGGTCTTTTTGCGGATGAAATCCCCCTCAAAGCCGTGCCCTATTGCCTCGTGGATCAGAACACCACCCCACCCGTTGGGAAGGACCACAGGCATCTCCCCTGCCGGGGCTTCCCTTGCCTCCAACATAGCTACTGCCTGGCGGGCTGCCTCTTTGCCCAGGTCGGCTGGGTTCACCTGTTTGAAAACCTCGTATCCAGAACGCTCACTCAGGCTCTGGGAGCCCATCTGCCGCACCCCATTGCGGACTGCCAATGCCGAAACCCCCAAGAAGAATAGCGGTTGCTCATCCTGCATCAGCCTCCCCTCGGAGTTGGCGATAATCAAATTCTTCAGCTCATCAGTATAGGTAACGGTCACCTCTTTGATTGCCGGGTCAAAAGCACGGGCAGCCTCATTGACCTGCTGCAGGAGTATCACCTTCTTCTTCTCTATAACTTTATCCATACCGATCTCGGCCCTGATGTTCTGCTTTACGCTCCGCTCGACAAGAGTGGCGATAGAAGGTTTTACTCCAGCGGCGGCAATGTAAGCCGCTGTGCGGGCGGTCTGCTCCAATTTTTTCATAGAGAGGTCATCGGTATAAGAGTAGCCGACCTCTTCACCAGCGACGACCCGAATGCCAACTCCTTGACTGATGCCATAGTCGAGACTCTTTACCAGGTCCTCCTCCAGCGAGATCTGGGTGCTGATCCGGTGCTCCACATATATTTCGGCAAAGTCACCCCCCTTGGAAAGGGCAATATCTATCAGCTTCTGCAAGATATCCGGGGTCAACTGCCAGGGAACTTCGGGAGCCATAGGTGTCGGAGCACAACCGCTTAAGAGACCACTTATGATAACTGGAGTAGCTGTGACTATAATCCCGCCTTGCACTCCCTTCTTAACAAACTCCCTTCGGGTCATCCCCTTTTTTGGCTTCTCAGGAATCTTCATCTCCTCTCTCCTTTCATTAAAAAGTGAGGTTATCAACTTAGTTATCTTTTAATTTTAGTAAACTTTAATATTGTTATGGGAATTTGTCAATAGAAAATTTAAAGACAAACCTTGAAGAACAACTGTGGGAAGTTCCACACCAAGATAAAAAACCCTTGGTGGGAAAGAAGAGGAGCCCTTAGGGGCTTAGAACCTCCATAGGTAGGAGACCTTGAGGAAGAAGCTCCTTTTATTCTGCATCCATTTTGTCCCTTCTGTCCCTTGGCTATCAAAAAGACCACTATAGCCCAGGAAGAAGACGGTCCCCGGCGAGTAGATGTAGCTTAGCAAAAGGTCGGGCTTTAACTCTTTCCAGTAGGTGTTGTATTCAAGGATAGCCCGGAGGAAGAGCCTTTTGGAAAACTGATAGCTTGTTTTAGAGCGGATGATGTCCATATCGTAGACCAGCTCCCCACCTCTCTCCCGGTAGAAGGTGCTCTTGGTCAGCCACAGCTCTTGCTTCCAGCGGGAGCTGGGGCGGAGGCTGAGAGAGGCATTTATAACCCTGCTATATCCCAGATAAGGGTTTGGTAGGGGATAATAGATACTGCCGCCAACATCTATGGAAAAGCTACCCTCTAAATACCGGGTGGGGGCGGAGTCTACTGCTAAAGTGAAGACCCCTTTACGAAAGTCTATCTCGCACCACCTTTCCAGGTCCTGACTGTATTTGACATTGAAAAAGGTCTGACGATTGAACTGGAGGTTTAACGATACCTGTCTAACCTCGTCAGTAAGGACCCCACTGTGGTCGTAGATGCGGTTAAAGTTGACCCTGGGGGTGTAAGTCTGGAGCCATCGGTTATTAGGCATAAACTGATAGGAACAATTCGCTCCCACTTGCCGGATGTCGGTCCGCTCTATAAACCCGGAGTCCGCCCTGAAGTCAGGGTAAAGGTCTTTATAATAAGTGTAAAAACTAAAATGCCTTGCCCGACGGGAGAAGCTGACATCCAGGGCGGGACCGCTGATGTCTTCCCCCTCCTGGGTGCGGGTGAAGGTTCCCAGCCCCTGGAAGGATAAGGAATACTTATCGGTGAAGCGGAACCTACCATCCACCCCTGCCACCCGGTTATAGGAGCCGGCAAATTCCTTGTCGGTATAGATGAAACCAATGGAGGAGTTGGTGAACAGGTCGCGTCTCAGGCGGAAGATGTTAAACAGAGCCTTCTTCCCCAGATGGGGGTTCTCCCGCTCCCCGGGAAGCTGGACTCCGGGAGCCTCATCCAAAGCGCTGATAAACCCCATGGTAGTTCTGCCAATCTTCCCGGTGAACTTTGTCCCATAAAGGGGGTCGGCTATCCGCCGGGTGTAAATCACCTCAATGGGGGTATTGAAAATCTCCCTCCCCTCCAGGAAGAAGGGGCGCTTTTCCGAAAAGTAAAGAGCATAGCGGAGGTTCACATCGACCTGCCCGGCATCCGCCTCCACCTGGCTGAAATCGGGGTTGTAGCTGAACTCCCCCACCAGATTGGAGGTGAAGGCATACTTGAAACCTATGCCGAAGTCGGGCTCCACTGCACCGCTTTCAAAGACTCCACTTTCGGGGGAAATATTGCCCACCTGAAGGGCGGTAAAAGCGGGCAACAGCTCAAAATTCCTCCCCGGCTTGATCCCCTCCAGCCCCACCAGCTGCCCTTCCTGAACAAAGGGGCTGTTAATGTCCTGGGACAGATGGGGCCAGGTGACATACTGATTCTTGCGGTTGATTATACGGATTAAGGCTATCCCGAAGGTATTGGAGTTCTGGGCAGGGAACCTCAGGCTCTTGAAGGGTATGGCCATCTCCACCGCATAACCCTCTTTATTAACCATCCCGTTAGAATGGAAAATGAGGTCAAATGTGTAGTCATCGTCCATCCCTTCTCCAATTATCCCATCAAGCTGTATTCCGTATGGATTGACAGCAATTAAATACCCCCTCTGACGGGCATTGAAGGTGTCCAAAAGCACCCCCACTATATCATCGCTCATGATATCGTCCCTCTTGCTGATGTTTGCCCTGATTTTCCCCGGCTCACTGTCGTAGCACTGGAAGGCGAAATAGAGATTTTTGGCATCGTAGGCAATGTAGCCAACCGTCTCCTCCGAAGGGGGCTCCCCATCAACCGGGCGCCACTGCATAAAGCTGGTGATTTTGCTGGCTACCTTCCAGCAGGGGTCGTCCAGCACCCCGTCCAGCTGTGGAGGCTGCTCCACCCGAACGGCGGCAACAGATGGAGGGTTCCCCTTGTCATTCTTGGAAGCCAAAGATTGCCCAGCCATCAGGAGAGAAAAAAATGACAGAAATACAACAATGAAAACTATTTGCTTCCTTCTACCAGAGCCCACAGTTCCCTTCTTTCTTACTTGATATAACTTTCATCTATTATATACGAAATCTGGGAAAGAAAGGTTCACGCCTGGAGCCTTTTTTATCTTTTTATGGTAAGCCCCTCCCCACTTTTCTGATATACTATGAACCAAAAGAGGTGAACCTGAGGCGCCCTGTAAGGGCGTGTTACTAAGATAAATGGCGACATCATCTAAACTTTATCAAAGCCACGAAAGGAGAAAAGCGATGAAAGTCTATAGTCAGGTATCTTGCCTTCTTACCCTTTTCCTCTTGTTCGGCAGCCTGTCCATTTCGCAGGCACCTCCATTGGGGCAGAAGGAGACGATAGACCAGAAGGTCGAAGCCCTGAAGGAAGAGCTTATCGGCATCCGCCGGGATATCCATCAGCACCCGGAGCTGGGTAATCAGGAGTCCAGAACCTCTGCCCTGGTAGCCGACCACCTGCGGAAGCTGGGACTGGAGGTGACCACCGGGGTAGCCAAGACCGGGGTGGTAGGGCTCCTTCGGGGTGGGAAACCGGGAGTTACTATAGCAGTAAGAGCCGATATGGATGCCCTCCCCATTACCGAGCTGAACGAAGTCCCCTACGCATCGGTCAACCAGGGGGTGATGCACGCCTGTGGCCACGATGTCCACACCACCATCGAGCTAGGCGTGGCTACCGTTCTATCGCAATTGAAGGATGAGCTCCCCGGGACGGTGAAGTTCATCTTCCAACCCGCAGAAGAAGGCTCTCCCACTGGGGAACGAGGAGGGGCTGAGCTGATGGTGGAAGAAGGGGTGCTGGAGAACCCCCAGGTCAGTGCCATCTTTGGACTCCATGTTATGCCCCATCTGAAGGTGGGCACTGTCGGGCTCATCTCTGGAGCAGCCATGGCCAGCAGCGACCAATTTGATATCACCATCCTGGGAAAGATGTCCCACGCCGCCACACCTTCCGAAGGGGTGGACGCCATAGTGGTCGCTGCCCAGGTCATCTCTGCCTTGCAGACCATGGTCAGCCGAAATATTGACCCCCGCTACCCGGTGGTCTGCACCGTTGGGGTGGTCAGAGGGGGGAACCGATTCAATATACTTGCCGACAAGGTAACCCTTCAAGGAACTGTAAGAACCCTGGACAAAGAGGTGAGAGAGGCTGTCCCCTCCATTATGGAACGGATTATAAAGGGGATTACCTCGGGGATGGGCGCCGATTACCAGTTTCAATACCGGATGGGACCGCCCGTAACCTTCAACAACCCTCAACTGACCGAGGAGACGGCGAGGGTCATCGAATCGGTGGTGGGAAAGGGAAACCTCCTTTATCCCATACCCCTTACGGTGGCTGAAGATTTTTCTTATTACGCGAATAAAGTGCCGGGGCTTTTCCTCTTCCTCGGAGTGAGAAACGAGGCGAAGGGGATTGTTTATCCCCTTCACAACCCCAACTTCAATGTGGATGAGGAGTGCATCCCCATCGGGGTGAAGGTGATGACCCACCTGGTGATTGACTATTTGAACAGTAAGAAATAGACATGGGCATTAAAAAATCATTAAACCTTGTTCATACCCGGAGAAAAGAAGGAAAAATTTAATATGGAAGGGCGCTATTAGGGGAGGCAGGATAACATGGATTACGATATTTCAATAATACGCCCCCAGATGCGGGTTGAGGATTTCCAGATGAGGGGACACGGGATGTCTTCAGAAAGATTGAAAGGCATCCGAAAGGGACTGCTCACTTTGCATACTCTGGAAACGATGGCAGTAAATATCTACAAGTTTCAGATTACCAAAAAGAGGAGTGAACTCAACCTGCAGTTAATCACTGCTATGTGCAATGAGATGACACACCTCCAGGACTTTCAGGTGAAACTTTATGAATATGGTTGGAAACCGAGTAAGCTCAGATGGATGTATTGGATGGTCGGTTTTAAATTTGGGTTCTTTTCTCGACTGATGGGTAAGAAGGCAATTCTCAAAACCGGTATCTGGGTGGAGACAAAAGCCGTTGACCACTATAATGAACTCCTCGGGACAATAGAGTGGGACGAAGATACTCGTAAGGTAATTGAAAAAAATCAATCCGATGAATATGGGCATATCAATCGGTGGAAAGAGCTTCTCCAGTCAAGCAAGGCGGAGAATTAAGTTTAGAACAACATTCGGATAGCATGCTTTATGCGGCTCGACTTTTTCCCGATTAATATCTGGGGTAAAGATTCTTAGATCAAGCATGTATGCTTGGAATCCAGAGCAATGGGCGCAGGTTTCGACGCCGCTTATTATGGCGCATTTAGGTGTCGTGCAGTTGGGGGCTAAAAGTACTGGATTTTCGTCATCAGGCGTCGGACAGCCGTCGCAGTACATCTGGTCAAGCCGTATCCGGAATCCATAATATTTTTTCCATCCATCGCTACCACGCTGCCTGGCCTCGTCGGTTTTTACATTTTCCTTATAAGCAACTGGCACATAATTCGTCAAGAGATAGATTTTCAACCTTCTCCCTTTCTAAAATTTTATACCAATAATTTAAAATTAAATCAATCTTTATGTATAAAGGGAAGATTAAACAAAAAGATTTTTGAGAACTCGTTTTCTACTTTTCAACTTCTTTGATTCATTAAGAACACTGTTAACCAGTTTCATGCATTAGGGAGTTCGCACAGCTCTTTCTCTTTTTGATTCATGTGGAGAAATTAGTCTATATGATAAAATGGCTTATGAAAAAAGCATGCGGTTAATGCATTTAAACATAGATCTTGTATTACTGAAAATATCTATTGAGGATCAAGGTGTTAGCAAAGTTCTAAGATGATAATGAAGTGGTGACATAGGGGAGCCTAGTTAGCTGCTAACACGCGGTCAGACGAAGTACTATAATTGTCAAATAAACTCATTTTTCTAGTAGATAATATCATCTGGGTTTAGCTTTAAGAATTCTTCAGAAAAATACTCAGATGCATAAAGTGGGACAGGTGAGAGAGTTATACCAAGTCTACTAAAGAAATCTTCATATCTCGTTCTGGTTTTATAAGATTTATCCTTACCACATATTATTGTTACCTTTGGAACTTTCATCAGAAATTTTTCGAAGTCTTTTTTTAATTTATTGGTATCTACATCTATATCTATATCTATACTTAAATTTTCCTTTAATAAACGTATTTGATTCAAAATATAAGAGTTAGCCTTTCCATTTCTCCTCAGTGCAAAAGCATCTTCAATTAACTGACGAATATGTTTATCAGACTCGCTGAGAGAATAGCCTATAAAAATCAGTTCAGTAGCGCAAGCAATTTCCCATATGGCTTTCTCCCAAATGTTAGCTAAATGACCAACCATCATACTCTTTTTTAGCGTAGGAGGTATCAGAGGAATTTCAGTTTTGATAGATTTGAATAGATAGCAACAAGGGCTAAACGAATATTCTTTTCGTAACCACCCGTCCAATTCTTTTAAAACATGCTTTACTGACTGCATAATTGCTGGAGTAAAAAACGTATTATAGAAATGTCCACATGCAGGGCATTTAAGCCAATTGATTGAACCGTGTAGTTTAAGTAGAGTAACGAAATTACGACTCCAAGAGTATGGTTCAAAAGGATGCTTTCCCCAAGGTGTAATACTAGTTAAATCTTCACCATCTATTCCATAATCTATTCCCATATTAAATAACGAATATATGGACAGCTCAGTGAAGAGGTCATAATTAGTGGTAATGATAGTATCTAGAGGACGAAGCATAGTAATTAGTAAAGGATACGGATTGATATCTCCTCTTAGAAGATATTTTGCTTGGTTTTTTACCCAGTAAATATTTTTGCTAAAATTATCATATATATATTTAAAAAGCTTATAATAATACTCAATAGCTGCGCTTGAACTTATGCTTTGGCTATTCAAAATTTTTTTTATCTCCTCTATTAAAGGCTTCTTTTTTTCTTCAATGCATTTTTCAGACAATAGCCGTGATGTCCATTTAAATAATTCTTGTTTTGCTTCTTCAGTCCAAGCCTTTGCTCTTATTTTTAATTCAGGGTCTCCTGAACAGTTTGCATAATACAATCTAATAGGATATAGAGGATCAAGGCGAAGATACCATTCGCGAAAACAATTAAAGCCTGCTGCCATTGCTGCTTTAGCTAAGTAACTAGATATTTTATGATCTCCAGTTATTTCCTCAATCCTTTTCTCATAGGCATGACTTATATCGCTTAGCTCCCTTGGTTTTCTGAGTCTCGCTCTTTCTCTTTCTACTCTCCAAATCTCATTCTTATCTTTTATTTTCTTAAATGTTTCACCCCTAACACGTTTAGTAGTCTGAGATCGCGTGCCTCATAGAAATATGGATCCTCATAAGAATTATAGTTATAATGCTCCTTAAGGAAATTGTAGTGTAATTTTGATAGAGTATATGTAATTGCGTTGATTAGTTGAATGCGAATTTTCCTAATAGCAGGAACGTCAAATCCTGCTAAATACGTGCCTTTTATTAGGCTTTTATCTAGTTCACTTAAAATACGTTCAACATTTTTCTTCTTCGATTTTCTTAAACTTCCATATCTTGAAATAAGGAATTTAAGGAGCTTATTTATTTTAGATGCTGGTACTATATTAAGAAGTTTTTCCATGAAATCTTTAATAAGAGGCACACCAACTTCTGCTGACATTCCTGCGCCTATTATATAAACGCGTTTTGAATATTCAAACTCGGTTTTCATAGGAAATTCTCTATATAAACTGAATTAAGATTTTGCATAACTCGTCTATATATAAAATGGTTCGCATATCCTTCCTTCTGGAATTACTTTTCAATATTATACTTTTTTATTATTTTACCAAACCTATCTATAATTCAATATTAACACAATCTTTTTGTTGTTATCTGACTAATATTATCAATTATTAAATCAGAGCTATATTCACATCACTAATCTCAGCATTCGTCTCATCTATTTAACAAAACCCATGTCTCTAAGAATGGCCCAGGCATATGCTGGTCTTTCATCACATACTTTAATTTTATAATCAGCTGGACAACTTATAGTTTCACCTTTATTTAGCAGATCTACCGCTTTTTCCAAATTGTTCTTTGATACACTTTGTTTTCCAGAAGGCAAATCAATATATAGAGTGTTTCTTGCTACTATTACACTAAAAGGTCTACCTTTTTTAGTTAAGCTCTTATTGTTTCCCGAATACCTTTCTTTCAATTTTTCCCAATCCAGTTTTTTAATCTCCCACATTTAAATCTCTCCAAAAAGATTTAAAGTCTTCACTTCTTCCTAAAGAACATTTATCTGCTTTCTCCTTAAAAAATTATATTATTTTTTCCTCCTCAAAACAATCTCCTTAAAAAGAATTAATAATTAGAAAATCCAATATTTTCATAACTTTTGCTGTTTAGATTAATGACTATTTTTTGCGTTTTTCCAAATCTTCCAAAGCCTTTTCACAATATTTTTGAACTATTTGTCCTTCCTGCATATATCTTTGAACCCGATTTTCTCCCATGGTTTCAGCAAAATCTAATATTCTGTTTAAATTTCCACTTATTGATGTTAACCAGGTAATCATTCCTTTATCTACAATTGAGTCTGTTTTCGCCGCAATATCCAAAAATAAATCTTTATGTATTTGAGCAATTTCTTTACCTTTTGTATATATTCCTAAACCAACACTTATAGGGTCAACCATTTCCTTGTCCCCTCTTGCTTCTAAATATATTATAAATTTCGAACCCCCTTTTGTCCAGGTTTCATGCTAAATTATTTGGAAAAGATTAATCAGACACCTTAAAAACCCTGACCTTCTTTCTAACCATAGCCCTGTCTCTTTGGGCCAGATCCAGCTCAATTAATTTATTCACGGACAAGGATATAAATAAAGTAGCTTTTGGTAACTAACCGCTTTCTTCTGTTTTATTGCTCCACTTAAATAAATCTAATAAGCTTTTTCTCCTGGTTCTTTCTTTTCCTTAGCTTCCTCTTTCGGCTTAAGATATTTATTAAACCATTTAACTATCCGATTCAGCCGATCAATCTGGTGGTCGGGGCGGGAAATCCCATGGGGCTCTCCGGGATAAATGACCAATTCGGTTTCCAGACCTAACTTTTTGAGGCTGAGATACATCTGCTCCGATTGAGGTAGGGGACAACGGTAATCGCTTTGCCCGCACATAAAGAGTGTGGGGGTTTTTACCTTCTCCACATCAACAATAGGTGAGATCTTTCGATAGAGCTGAAAGTTCTTCCAGGGAAGCCCCAGCTCCATCTCCCACCATATATGGAGGTCATCGTAACCATAACAGCTAAAATAGTCAGATTCGCCGGCTCCTGAAACGGCAGCCTGGAAGCGGTTGGTGCGAGTTATAGCGTAGTTGGTCATTATCCCACCATAGCTCCAGCCAGAAACCCCCAGCCTTTCAGGGTCTACATAGCCCTGCTTGATCACATAATCAACCCCTGCTACGACATCCTTTAAATCCTTATTACCCCAATCAGCCCAGATAGCCCGGCAGAAGGGCTCCCCATAGCCGGTGCTCCCCCGGGGATTGGTATACAGCACCACATAACCCTCGGCAGCCAATAGCTGAAATTCCAGGTCAAAGGAGGTACTATATTGCGCCTGGGGACCACCGTGAGCCTTCACAGCCATAGGGTATCTATTGCCTGGCTGAAAATCTACTGGCTTAATCACCCAACCCTCAATCTCCTGTCCGTCAAAGCTCTTATAATGGATATTCTCCGGCTGGCTAAGCTCCAGCTCAGCTAATATCTCATCGTTGATAGAGGTAAGCTTCTTTAATTCCTCACCATTAGATTGGGCAATATAGAGCTCGGGTGACGACATAGTATCACCCAGTATAAAGGCAAGGTATTGCCCATCAGGAGAAAACACCGGGTTTCTTGCTACTCGCTCCCCGGCAATCACCCGCTCTATTTCTCCCCCGGAGGATGGAATACGACAAAGGTGCAAATTTCCACTATCTTCTAAAACGAAATAGATGAACCTATCATCCGCCGACCATAGAGGTTTGTTACTTACATTTCTATCCAGCTTGGCAGTAAGTTTAATTGGCTCTCCTCCCTGGGCTGGCACCATCCAGAGGAAGGTAGTCCCATAGAGGTTGTTGAAATTTGTGCTTGCCAGATAGGTAATATATCTGCCATTATGCGACCAGCTGGGATCAGAATCGGGTCCCACATTGGTGGTAATTTGCCTTATCTTGCCACTCTCTACCTCTACAGCCCAAATATCAGTATTGTGGTTGGCATCGGGGTTTTCTGAGCGGTTGGATACGAAGAGAATCTCTTTGCCATCGGGTGAGAAGCTGATGCTCTGCTCGTCATATTGACCGTTAGTGAGCTTCTTGGGTTCCCCTCCCTTTGCAGGGATGAGCCATATGTGATTGCGCTTATCATCCAGATAACCCACCCCATCCCGCTTGTGTTGCAAGCGGTTTACCACTATCACATCGGGCTTCTTTTTCTCCTCCTTCTCTTTTTCCTTTTCACCCTCTTCTTTAGGTTCAGGGTCCTTTGCTATGAAGGCTATCTTAGAGCTATCAGGCGACCAGACGAAGCTATTAACCCCATTACTCATCTTGGTCAATTGAGAGGGCTCTCCACCAAGGGTATTGAACAGCCAAATCTGACTCTTATCCTCCCTGCTGGAAATAAAGGCTAAA
>Ga0209979_1003468_pt1 | contig 13897 bp, 11 predicted proteins | sample AnhtaG_FD_183114 | JGI IMG/M metagenome (GOLD analysis project Ga0209979, IMG submission 183114) | Deep subsurface microbial communities from Anholt, Denmark to uncover new lineages of life (NeLLi) - Anholt_01485 metaG (SPAdes) (version 2) | ecosystem: Environmental > Aquatic > Marine > Oceanic...
GCCTTGCTCATCACCCACATAGCTCCACAACACGTTTGACACGGTCCCGCTGATCATCAGTATCGAGACGAACAGGCCGACCATGGGCTCACCGGCGCCGAGCCGGAGCTGCGCGAACGGGACGATGAAGGGCACGGCAATGTTCGTGAGGCCGGATAGCACGCGCACGAAGACGAGGCTGCGGTAGTCTCGATGGCGGCGCATTATGCGGGGCCCACGACGCATCTGCATGGCGAAGCTAAGCCGACGCCGATGCGCAACCCCAGGCGGCTCGTCAACGAGGGAGAAGAACAGAACCGACAGGGCCGTTGTGGCCCATCCCAGCAGGAACACCATGCTGTAGCTCGTCGGGAACGGGTAGCCCGTGCGTTCGTCCAGGATGTGCTTGACCGCGAATCCCGCACCGAATGCCAGGATTCCGCCGAGGAAGCGCCGTGCGCCGAAAAAGCGGCCCAGGCGGTTCGCCGGCATCGACTTGCTCACGATGTCGAAGAACGGGATCATGCCGATGCCGCCCAAGGAGTTCACCAACAACATCAGAAGGGCAAAAGCTGCAAACGTGCTGATGCTTCCCTCGGTCGCTCGGGGCACGACGACGAAGGTTATGATGCCGAGGGCGACCACCCGCGCGGCGCCGGAGACGCGGTAGTAGCCGAGCTTGCGGGGTGTGCGTTCGAGAAGGCCGGCCATGAGCGGCGGGGGCCACAGCCAGCCGGCGACGCGGACGCAGCTCATCAGGGCAATCCAATACATCAGGTGCGGATTGTCCCTCAGCAGATGCACGACGAAGGCGGCCACGACGGTGCCCGGGTCCATGCAGGCCAGGCCGACCTGGTAGATGGCGCCGTTGACGACGCCGAGGACGAAGTTGCGCTTTATGAGCGGCGTCGTCTGAGCGTTTGCCATCGTGGGAGCCGGAACAGCTCAGTCCCCGCGCCTCTGCGCCGTGGGATCAGATGGGCACCTCGTCGTCGGCGTCGAAATCGACCAGTCTCACGTCATCATCCTCTGCAACGCTCAGGGGCGCCTCTGTTGCTGCCGTCTCAGGCAAGGCAAGTCTGAACTGGGTCTCGTACAGCCGCTGGTAGAGCCCGCCCCGAGCCATGAGTTCCTCGTGCGAGCCCTCTTCTACTACGCGGCCCTCGTCCAGGACAAGTATGCGATCTGCATTCTGGACGGTGGAGAGTCGATGGGCGATGCAGAAGGTGGTGCGTTCGGCCACCAGCCGATCGATGGCCTGCTGGATCAGTATCTCCGTCTCGCTGTCCACCGATGATGTAGCTTCATCGAGGATGAGGATGCGCGGATCGCTCAGGATCGCCCTGGCAATGGCGATACGCTGGCGCTCTCCGCCCGACAGCTTCACCCCGCGCTCGCCGATCTGCGTCTCGTAACCGTCGGGGAACGCCTCGATGAAGTCGTGCGCATTCGCTGCCTGCGCTGCCGCGACGATCTCGTCCTCGCTTGCCTCCGGCTTGCCATAGGCGATGTTCTCCCGCACCGTCGTATTGAACAGGAACGTCTCCTGCATCACCATCCCGATGTGCCGGCGCAGGGAGCGCTGTTTCAGCTCCCGGATGTCATAACCATCCACCGTGATGCTTCCGTCGCTCACCTCGTAGAAGCGCGGGATCAGGTTCACCAGCGTGCTTTTGCCGGCGCCGCTGGGCCCCACGATGGCGATCATCTGTCCGGACTCAGCAGTCAGGCTCACGTCGCGGAGAACCGAGGCCTGTTCATTGTATGCGAAACTGACGTTTTTGAACTCAACGTGCCCACTTATCTGGCGCACATCTCGTGCATCGGGTGCGTCCACGATCTCGGGCTTCGTGTCCAGCAGTTCAAATACTCGCTCGGCGGCGGCCATAGCTTGCTGGATGATGCTATAGGTGCGCCCCAGGCCGAAGATGGGTCGGTACGCCATGCGCAGGAGAAGGAAGAAGGCCGTCAGCTCGCCCGGAGTCATCCGGCCGTAGGCCACTTGCCAGCCGCCGTAGAGCAGCACAACGGCACCGCCGGAGGCTGTGAGGAGCCGCATGACCGGGCGTGCGCCGGCGAGCAACCTGGCCACGCGGATGTTCCACTCGTAGCTCTCCTCTGCTACCTCGCCAAAGCGTTGGGCCTGTTCGGGCTCCCGGGCAAAGCCCCGCACCACACGTATGCCCGCGATGCCGTCGTGCAGCACCGCCGTCAGGTCAGCCGCCTTCTCACGCACGATCCTGAACGATTCCCTGATCCTGCGCCCCAGCCAGTGCATGAAGAGGGCCAGCGGGGGAGCAATGCCCACCACCATCGCCGTCAACCGCCAGTCCATCCCGCCGCCGACCGTCAGCACGCCCCCAACAGTGCTGAAGTCCTGCACCAGCCCGACGATAGGCCCCAGCAGACTTGACTCAACAGCCTGCACATCCCCCATCACCCGCGACAGCACCTCGCCCGTCCGCTCCCCCTCGTAATACCGCAGCGAGAGCCGCTGCAGATGATCATGCAGGTCCGTGCGCAGCTTCAGTATGATGCGTTGACCTACTTGCGCCAACCAATACTGGTTCAGGAATCCGAAACCGCCGGCGACGGCGAACAGCCCCACGTAGGCGAGGGCAAGATAGATGAGCGGCCTGAAGTCGGCCTCGCCCCCAGCGCTGAGCGTGGTCGCCATGCCAGTCCCGGCGTCAACGCCGAGCCCGACGACCTTCGCCGGATACACCCGGGCAAGGGCTGCTGCGCATACGAAGGGCAGCGCCATTGCGATCTTGGGCCAATGCGGCTTCAGATAGCCCAATAGTCGCCGGTACAGGCTGAATGCCGACGTCCCGGCGGCGCCCGTATCGCCCTCCCGGCGGTAGGGCATGCCCGGTAATGGCGGCCCGGGCGACCCTAGCCGCCCATGGCCACGGCCTGGTCCGAATCCCCTCATGGTCATGCACCTGCGACGCTCTCGCGGATGGCGTATACTTTGCCGCTCCAGGCGCTGAAGAACAGCAGGCCGCCCCGGCGCACGATCGTCGAGTTGATCTGCCCGTCGGCCTGGAACGTCCACAGCAGGCTCCCCGTCGCCTCGTCGAGCGCGTACAGCTTGCCGTTATCGGCGCCGAAGTACACTGTGTCGTGCCCCAGCGCGGGCGATGAATGGATGGGGCTGCCGGCCCGGAAGCGCCACCTGACAACGCCCGCGTGTAGATCCGACTTATAGAATATCCCATCGCCACTGCCGAAGTACGCCCGGCCGCGGGACACTGCGGGCCGCGAGCGTATAGCGCCGCCAGTTTGAAAGCTGGCCAGCAGTGTGCCGTCCTGTTTGGAGATGGCGTACAGGCTGCCGTCGTCGGATCCGAAGCATACCACGCCGCCCGCGACGACGGGATCTGATAGAATCGAGCCCACACGCGGCGCCTCCCTGGCCGATGCCAGGGGAAAGCGCCATCGCGGACGGCCAGTTCCACCGTCGATGGCATACAAGTGGCCATCGAGCGAGCCGACATAGACCGTGTCGCCGTCGATCGCAGGAGCGGCAGCGATAGGCCCTCTGGGGCGCGCACATCGCCACCGCTGCTGCCCGGTGGCAGCATCCAGCGCGTACACCACGCCGTCGTCGGCGCCCACTATCACCATGTCGGCGAGCAACGAAGGCCCGCTCTGCACGGCGCCGCCCGTTGTGAACGGCGGGTCCCATGCCGCGGCTCCGGTCTCGGCTGACAGTGCGCGGACCTGGAAGCCGTCGGCTCCGAAGAACACCAGCCCATGCCCCAGAGCCGGGCGACAGTGCACCGAAGTGGCCGCATAGAACGGCTCGCCCCAGCGTGACCGTCCGGTTGCCGCCTCCAGAGCGTCTATCACGCCGTCGCAATAGGCGACGAAGATGGTGTTCTCACCGAAGACGATGTGCGAATCCGCCGCTCGCCCGGCCTCGTGGAGCCAGAAAAGCCGCTCAGGCAGCCGCCTGCGGCTCACGGCAGCGACGGTGGCGATGGCCAGGAGTACAGCGATGGGGATCAGGACGCGCAGGTGACGACGACGTGCCCGCCTCTTCTGCCACGTAAGGCGATAGCTCATTAGCCGGATTATAGCACATCGGATGACGATGGAGAAGACGGCACACTCTCAGGAGGAGGCACTGGTCGCAGCAGGGAAAGGGTTAAGGCACATGCTCTGCGAGCCGGTGAAGCGAAGTGCGGAAATGTCCCTCCTGCGGCGGCGATAATCCCCTGTCAGACATTGTCGTCGTGTGTCAGCATTGCCGGGCGCCCCTGGCTCCGGCCCAGCCAGAGGCGGCGCCGGGCGCGGCGAAGCTCGCAGCACCGGACGCCGCCGGACTACGAAGGGAAAGGCGCCGCACGTGGCTGGTATATGCCGCATTCCTGATGACGTGCACCGCGATATCGGTCGTGCTCGTCGGCGTGGTCGGCCCGCGATGGACGCAACGCACTCCGCCTCCGCTCGCGGAGATGGCCCCCTTGCTCGGCCGTATCATCTTGTTTGTCGTTTGCCCGGCGCTTGCCATCGGCGCACTCGTTGCCGAGCGCAGGCTGCTCGCAAATCCCCCGGCGTCGCCGCCCTTCGACGAGCGGCCCTGGATTGCCGCGCGAGCGGCCATGATCGTCGTTCTGGGCGCTGCGCTCGTGTGCCTCATTTACGGACTGATGCTGTCCTGTCTCAGCTACAGCTTGAGCTACTACTTCAGCTTTCTGCCGCTGCCCGTCGGACTGTTTATCTACGCCACCTGGCGTATGCCAGTTTACATGGCGCGCCTGAGGGAGTTAATGTACACTGAGCCTTGATCTGTTGCCGCTCCGACGCGCCGGGATCGGATTGATCCGTTCTGATTCTTCCACTGCGAGATGACATCCAGTCGCGATCGCTGCCGATCATCACCGCGGGCCTCATAGTGGGCTCGGGGGTCGCTCTATACTATCAGTGGATCGACCCGGGCGTCACGCACCAGTATGCCTTTGTCGGGCGCAATCTGATCTCGCGACCGATCCTGCAAGATCCCCTCCGTGTGCTCTCCACGTTGGTCAGCTCAGTCTTCTTGCACGCCGGCCTGGCCCATATCGGCACGAACATGCTCTTTCTGTGGGTGTTCGGGGACAACGTCGAGGACAAACTCGGGAAGATCAAGTTCGCGTTCTTCTATGTGGCCTGTGGCGCGCTGGCCAACATCACCCAGGCGATCTTCACCGGCTTCGGCTCAACCCCCACCATAGGCGCCAGCGGAGCAGTGGCCGGCGTTCTCGGCGCATACTTCGTCAGCTTCAAAGGGGCGCGCGTTCAGACGTTCATCTTCCCCTGGTCGATCTTTACCGGCCTGATTCCTATCCCCGCGCGCTTTTTCATTGTGCTGTGGTTCATCATGCAAGTCTTCGCCGGCTTTGGCGCGCTCGCCGGCGATGTCACCAACGTCGCCTGGTTCGCCCACATCGGCGGCTTTCTGGCCGGCTGGGTTCTGTGCAAGTGGATGTGCCCCAAGCCACCCTCGCTTCCTGGTGGGCCGAGGCTCGAGTGGATCAGGGAGCGTTGAGATGCGGACCGGTTCGTACACATAGGCCTCGAATGGTGAAGCCTTCTGCAGCTATGGTATAAGAGTGACATGAGGGCGGTCGTGTGTGCTGCCGCGCGCGGGGCACTGTAGCCCCGTGCACGGGCCTCACGCCACGCGCGCTCCTTCGCCACCACGAAAGCACTAAAGGACATCGTTTGCGATGGGGCACACAATACTCGTTGTGGATGATGACGCAGACATTCGGGAGCTGCTCGTGACGCAGCTCACGGCGCTGGGCTACGAACCGATCACGGCCCAGGACGGTGTTGAGGCACTCGATGTGGCCACGGCGAACCGGCCCGACCTCATGATCGTGGACGTGATGATGCCGGGCCTGGACGGATTCCAGCTCGTCGAGACGATCTCAGCCCAGCGGTACACGGATGAGATTCCCTGCGTGTTTCTCACCGCACGCGACGGCGTCCCCGACCGGGTGAAGGGCCTGCGGCTCGGCGCATGGGACTACATCACCAAGCCGTTCTCGATGAGCGAGTTGGTAGCGCGCATCGAGGGCATCCTGGCTCGCCGCAAGCTTGGCGAGCAGTCCCTGGGTGAAGACTCCGTCGTCGCCGGCCGCGTCGAGGACGTCTCGTTGCCGGGAGTCATCCAGACCATCAGCGACTCGCGCTTGTCGGGACTCCTCACGGTCAACTCAGCCAATTCGTCTGCCGATATATGGTTCAGCGATGGCAACATCGTGAGCGTAGAGGTGGGCGAGAGCTCAGGCGAGGATGCGCTGGCGCGAGCACTGAGCTGGAAGTCGGGTACGTTCGGCTTCGAGCGCAAGGAGCCACCCTCCACCGAGGCGCTGGCCACCAGCAACATCGAGCTACTCATAAGGGCCATGCGGCGCGTGGACGAGGCCGCACGGACATAGGTGCGCAGCATGAGCTGGGCGCCCGTCGGCCGGCATTGCAGCAATCATGGGAGTGACGCCTGATGACACCAGAGGAGGCAGCACCTGAAAGCCTCGAGCAATTGCTTCGCAGCGTCAGGGAGAGCAATTCGGACATCACCGGCGCAGCGGTAGTGACGGTCGACGGCTTCAGCGTCGCGTCGGATCTGGAGCCGGATCTGGACGAGGAGGCCGTAGCCGCACTGACGGCCGATTTACTCGGCCATGCCGCACGCTCCATGAGCGAGTTTGGCCGCGGGGAGTGCGAGGAGCTGCATGCGCGCGGGGGGGACGGCTACGTCATGGTATTCCGCGCCGGCAGCGAGGCCGTCCTGGTGTGCCTGGCGAACCGCGAAGCCTCGCTGGGTCTGCTCATGCTTGACATGCGGCGCGCCGCGGCGAAAGCGGCAGAGCTGATGTAGCGCCGGCGGCTTGCCACGACAATCTTCGGCAGCCTGTCTCCTTACGTCTTCACGGGTGCTGCTATTATGTACGGCTCGGGCCTCAGTCTGAGCTGTGCCGCTGCACAACCGCTCGGCGTGAGGCAAGCCGGCTTCCCCCCGCTGGCGTGCCATCACGGCGCAGGCCGGTGATGCGGCGTGGCGCCCGAGGGAGTTCGTCGGTTCTGGGTTTTCCCTCTGCTCTTTTCCCTTTCCCCTGCCGTCACGCCCGGTCGGCGTACTGCTCTTCGAAGTATGCCTTACTGCGCGCGAGAGCGCATTCACACCAGTCGCGGTGCTCGGCGTACCAGCGGATGGTAGCGCGGATCTCGGCGTCGAAATCAGCCTTCGGCCGCCAGCCGAGGCTGTGCAGCTTCGAGCAGTCCAGAGCATAGCGCCGGTCGTGGCCGGGACGGTCCTTCACGAACCGAAGCAAGCTCTCGGGCTTGCCAAGCTCATCGAGAATGATCCTGGCCATCTCGATATTGCGCCGCTCGTTGCTGGCGGCCACGTTGTACACTTGCCCCGGCTCCCCCCGCTCCAGCAGCACCTCGATGGCGCCGCAGTGATCGCTCACGTGGAGCCAGTCGCGCACCTGCCGCCCGTCGCCATACAGCGGGAGCGGCTCATCGCGTACGGCGCGCGTGACGAAAAACGGCACGAGCTTTTCCGGATACTGGTACGGGCCGTAGGTATTGGCGCCCCGCGTGATGATGGTCGGGACGCCGTAGGTGGCGAAAAAGGCATAGGCCATACGGTCGCCGCCGGCCTTGCTGGCCGAATAGGGATTGCGCGGCATCAGCGGCGCCGTCTCCTTCGCCCAGCCCTCGAGCAGCTCGCCGTACACCTCGTCCGTTGAGACGTGCACGAAGCCGTCAACGCGGTGCTCTCGGGCCGATTCCAGGAGCACGAAAGTGCCGAACACATCGGTTTGGATGAAGTCGCCGGCGGCCAGGATGGAGCGATCCACGTGGGTCTCGGCAGCGAAGTGCACGACCGCGTCCGCCTCGGCCATCAGAGCATCCACGACGTCCCTATCGCAGACGTCCCCCTGGACGAACGTGCACCGGGGATCCTCTTCGGCTCCCTCAAGATTCTCGACGCTGCCCGCGTATGTCAGTTTGTCGAGGACAGCAATCGAGCAGTCCTCGTGCTGCTCCAGCCAAAAGCGCACGAAGTTCGAGCCGATGAACCCCGCCCCGCCGGTAACCAGGAGTTTCTTTGGGAGCATTGCACTGTGCCTCCGCGTCCGATTACTGATTGAACCGATCCAGGCGATGGCCGATCAAGGGATACCGGTACGGGCTGCCTTGAAACGCCTGGTATGCGGCCACGAGGCCCCAGAAGGGCAGGATGACGCCCAGGTGCGCCAGCGCCGCCACGAGGTTCTCATCTGCTGTGTGCGACTCCATGCCGGGCGTCCCTCGACCTCGTTGGCAACCTGTTCCCCGCGGCGCGCGTTTGTCCTTGTAGCGTCCTGCCGAAGGAAACCGATGCGGCAGACGGAATCCTCCACGCAGTGAGGCCGATACAGCGCAAATGGAAAGGAGCGCGCTTGGCATGACCACTCGTGCAATTGCTCTCACGCTGGCCGTAGCCCTCAGCGCAGCCTCTGGTGTCGGGGCCCAGGAGACGCCGAAGCAGCTCACGGGGCCGCAGGCGGAGCTGGCTGCTGCGGTGGACTCGCTGACGCAGGCACTGATCGTGGGGGATCTGGAGGCGATAAAGCAAGCAATACACTTTCCGCTGATAGCCGGCATAGTGGCCGGCACGGAGGCGGTGCGCGTGGAGGAGGCGACCGAGGACCTGCTCACCCAGGAGGCTGTCGCTGCCGCCGTCGCCCGCTACGGCCTGGCGAAGCAGGCCCAGCTCGTGGAGCCCACCGTGGAGCTGCTCGCCGCGAACGTGGCCGTGCTGGCGGCACCAATACAGTGGGTGAGCGAGGCGGGGAACGTGTTGATGGAGGATCGCATCGCCGGGCTGTTTGTCAAACACGCCGGCGGATGGCGGTTGAGCGCGGTCATCATGGGCGCCGTGCAGGCACTCGAACCGGACGAGGCGACGCGGCAGCAGATTGACGCCTTGACCAATGGGGTCGTGAAGGCCGTCGTTCAGCAGAAACAGGACGACTACATGGCTGCCTTCAGCCTCCCGGTAATCCACATAGAGCCGGAGCTCGGCGCGCGGCGACTGGGCTACAACGAGCTTCAGGCGCAATATCGGCAGCTCACGTACATGGTCATGGACGTTGGCCTTGCCGACGCGGCGGTGAGCCTGCGGCACCTGTTCATGCTTGGTCCCAATGCCGCGTGCGTTGTCGGGATGGCGAAGGGATTTGACGGCGCCGGCGCGCAGATCGGCTACCGTCCCCAGGCTGCGCTGCTCGTCAAGGAGGCCGGCAAGTGGAAGATCATCGCTCAGGCAGTGGGCACGCCCGAAGAAGGCCTGGCGCCGGAGCAATAACGAGGCAAGCGCCGAGCCGTTGAAGGGTGGCACGGGTTGCTGGTCCCTGTCTGACTCGTGCTACGTAGCGAGCTACTTCGCAGAGTAGCAAGCGGGACCCCGTACGGGGTCAACCCGTGAGTTGTGGTGGTGGTCAGCACCCGGCGCTTCTTGGAATGGCGCTCGTCGCTGCAGCCGCTGTGCGCTCGCGGAGATGGTGAAGCGATTCGAGGACGCGTACCCCGACATCGACATCGACGCCAGCGCGCACGAGGCGGATACGTACAAGACGAACATCCGGGTGGTCATCGGCTCACAGCGGCCGCCCGACATATTCTTCGTCTGGAACCACGAGTGGCTGTGGAACTTCGTACCCGGCGGAGGACGTGGCCGCGAGCGCCACCGCGTCAGCGAATGAGGCCAGTTCTGAAGCAGGCACGTGAGTAGCATGTCGGCTCGCAGGGGCTACCCTCCGGGCGCTCTGCGCGGGGGCGCCCCTCTGCGCTCGCCCACTTCCCTCTTCCCTGACGGACACCAGCCATTTTCGCCCCAACAAATCCTTGACGCTCCAAGAGGCGAAGCAGTATCATACGAGGAGGCCCGGACGGTCCGGGGCCAAACATCTGTGCACCCCGCGGTTGACGGAATGCGGAACCAGAAGCTCAGCATCTACGGCGCGAGAGAGCACAACCTGAAGGGGATCGACGTCGAGCTGCCCCGGGACAAGCTCATCGTGTTCTCCGGCGTGAGCGGCTCGGGGAAGTCGTCGCTGGCCTTCGACACCATCTATGCCGAGGGCCAACGGCGGTACGTCGAATCGCTCTCGGCCTATGCGCGGCAGTTCCTGGAGCGCATGCAGAAGCCAAAGGTCGATCACATCGACGGCCTCTCCCCGGCCATCTCCATCGAGCAGAAGGCGGCGAGCGGCAATCCACGCTCCACCGTTGCCACCGTCACCGAGATTCACGACTACCTCCGCGTGCTCTACGCCCGCGTCGGGAAGCCCTTCTGCCCCGATTGCGACATCCAGATCAGCTCCCAGACACCGCAGCAGATCGTGGACAAGATGTTCGCCATGGGCGAGGGCACGCGCCTGCAGGTGCTCGCGCCCGTCGTCAGGGGCCGCCGGGGCGAGTACGTGGACGTGCTGACCAACGCCCGGCGGCTCGGCTTTGCCAGAGTGCGCATCGATGGCGAGGCGCACGATCTCAGCGGCCGAATCCGCCTGGACGCAAAGCAGCGCCACGACATCGAGATCGTGGTGGATCGGCTGGTCATCAAGGAGAAGGTCCGCTCGCGCCTGGCAGACTCCGTTGAGACGGCGCTCAAGATCGGCGACGGGATGCTGATAGCGGATGTGGTTGGCGGCGAGGATGTGCTCTTCAGCGAGCGCTTCGCCTGCCACCAGTGCGGCATGAGCTTTGGCGAGCTGACGCCGCAGATGTTCTCCTTCAACAGCCCGTACGGCATGTGCCGGGAGTGTGGTGGATTGGGCACGCGCGAGGAGATCGACCCGGAGCTGCTGGTAGCCGACCCGAGCAAGTCGATCCTCGACGGCGCGCTGGAGCTGTACGGGACCCTGACCAGCCTACACGCCGAGCACATCCTGCAGGGCCTGGCCGACCACTACGGCTTCAAGCTGGCAACGCGGTGGAGAAAGCTGACGAAAGCCCAACAGGAAGCCATACTGTACGGCTCCGGCGACGAGGAGATAGAGTTCACCTACCGCACGCGGAAGGGGAAAGCGTTCAAGTACAAGCGCCCGTTCGAAGGCCTGGTGCCATCGAGCGAGCGCAAGTACCGCGGGACCCGGTCTGTGGCGACAAAGGACTACTACGGCCGCTTCATGAGCCAGGCGCCCTGCCCGGCGTGTGGCGGATCGCGCCTCCGCCGGGAGAGCCGCTCGGTGCGCGTTGCGGACAAATCCATCGTGGACGTCTGCGCCATGTCGGTGACGGAGGCGCTTGCATTCTCCGGCGGCATTCGCTTCAACAGGTCCGAGTCCGCCATCGCGAGTCAACTGCTCAAAGAGATCCACAGCCGTCTGAGCTTCCTGGCAGACGTCGGCCTCGGGTATCTGACCCTGGATCGCGCGGCGCCAACGCTCTCGGGTGGCGAGGCGCAGCGCATTCATCTGGCCACACAGATCGGCGCGCGCCTCGTCGGGGTGCTGTACATCCTGGACGAGCCCAGCATTGGGCTGCATTACCGCGATCACTCCCGCTTGCTCCAGACGCTTTTTCACCTCCGGGACCTCGGCAACACTGTCATCGTCGTCGAACACGACGCAAATACCATCCGATCGGCCGACTTCGTAGTCGATTTCGGTCCCGGTGCCGGCACGCGCGGGGGAAGCGTCGTATACGCCGGCCCGGTGAGCAAGCTTCTCAGTCACCGACGGTCTTTGACGGGGAAGTATCTCTCCGGCCGCAAAACGATCCGCGTGCCGAAGCGCCGTCGCGGGCCGGTTGATAACATGTACCTCACAGTGCAGCGCGCGAGCGAGCACAATCTCAAGGCGATCGACGTCAGAATACCTCTGAGGCTGTTTACCTGCGTGACCGGGGTCTCGGGTTCCGGCAAGAGCACCGTGGTCAACGACATACTGTACAAGGGGCTGGCCCGGCGCTTGCATGGCGCCGCCGGACGCCCCGGTCGGCACGATGGGATGGCGGGGCTCGAGCACATCGACAAGGTCATAAACATCGATCAGAACCCCATCGGGCGCACGCCCCGGTCCAATCCGGCCACCTATGTGGGGGCCTTCTCCGCCATTCGCGAGATCTTCGCACAGACGCCGGAGGCACGCATACGCGGTTACAATCCGGGGCGCTTCAGCTTCAACGTCAAGGGCGGGCGCTGTGACGAGTGCGGCGGCGACGGCGTGCGGCGCGTCGAGATGCACTTCCTCCCGGATGTCTACGTGACGTGCGAGGCGTGTGGCGGGACGCGCTACAATCGCGAGACGCTGCAGGTCTCCTACAAGGGAAAGAACGTCGCGGAAGTGCTCGACATGACGGCGCGCGAGGCGCTGGCACACTTCGAGAACGTCCCGCGGATCAAGCGCATCCTGCAAACGCTGGACGACGTGGGCCTGGACTACATCAAGCTCGGCCAGCCGGCACCCACCCTCTCCGGCGGCGAGGCCCAACGGGTGAAGCTGGCCAAGGAGCTGTCCAAGGTCGCCACCGGCCGCACCTTCTACATACTCGACGAGCCTACCACCGGGCTGCACTTCGCCGACATCGAGAAGCTGCTTGCCGTGCTTGACCGACTCGTCCGCGCGGGAAACACGGTGGTCGTCATCGAGCACAATATGGACGTGATCAAGGTGGCAGATCACATCATCGACCTCGGACCCGAGGGCGGCGACGACGGCGGACGGATCATCGGCGAGGGGACCCCGGAAGAGATTGCGGCACTCCAAGACTCCTACACCGGTGCCATCTTGCGCACCCAGTTGCCGAGCTTTGCGTCGTAGAGGCAGTTGCCAGTGGTCAGTGGCCGGTGAGCAGTCGGGCTGAGCGCTCAGCTAACCGGACGAAGGAAGCGGTCGCCCACGGCATTCCACACTGACCACTGATCGCTGATGGTTGGACGGCTTGCACTGTGGTGCTCTCGGTGGTCGTGCCCACGTATAAGCGACCGGGCTCTCTGCGCTGCTGCCTGCAGTCGTTGATGGCCGGGCGCCGCGTTCCCGACGAGATCGTCGTGGTCATCCGTGACACCGATGCGACGTCGGCCAACATCGCGGCGGAGTTCCAGGCCCACCTGCCCCGCGGCATCCGCCTCGTCCGGACCGTCGTTGAGCGGCCCGGACTGGTCGCGGCACTCAACGCCGGCCTCGCCAGCGCCAGCGGGGAGGTGCTCTGTTTCCTGGACGACGACATGGTGGTAAGCGCGGAGTGGCTCGGCAAGATCGAGGCGCACTTCCGCGACCCGGGGGTGGGTGGTGCTGGTGGGCGGGACGTCGTGTACCGGGATGGCATGCCCATTACTGTTCCCGCCGTAACACGCGTGGGATGCGTTGACTGGCTGGGCCGCATCATCGGCAATCATCACTGCGACCCGCTCTTCTCCGAGCCAGTGTACGTCGGCCATCTCAAGGGCTGCAACATGACCTTTCGCCGCAGCCTGCTCCCCGGCTTCGACGAGGCGCTGGCGCCGCCGGGAACTCACAGCGACACCGACGCGTCACTGTCGGTCGGCGCCAGCGGAGCCAAGCTGGTGTACGATCCCACCAGCATAGTGCATCACGTGGTGGCGGAACGCTCAGAGCCGGGCGGGCGCGACTCGCAGTCTGCCTACAACGTCTTCGGCCACAGCCACAACGCCACGTACTGCCTGCTGAAGCACTTCCCCCCGGTGCGGTGGCCGCTCTTCTTCCTCTTCAGCTTCCTCATCGGGGAGGGCGAGGATATTGGGCTGTGGAAGCTGCTGAGGCGCTTGCTCGGCGGCGATGGCTCTGCGCTGAAGCAGTACCTGGTCGCCTGCCGCGGCAAGGTAGTCGGCATCTGGACCTACGGGGCGGGTTGGCGCACCCGACGCGAGCGCGGTAGGCAGCGGAAGGCTGGCGCCCGAGCA
>Ga0209979_1003470_pt1 | contig 13883 bp, 12 predicted proteins | sample AnhtaG_FD_183114 | JGI IMG/M metagenome (GOLD analysis project Ga0209979, IMG submission 183114) | Deep subsurface microbial communities from Anholt, Denmark to uncover new lineages of life (NeLLi) - Anholt_01485 metaG (SPAdes) (version 2) | ecosystem: Environmental > Aquatic > Marine > Oceanic...
AGAAAGTCGAGTGAATGGAACGCTGAGCTACTTGATATCGAGCATCAGATCAAAGCCCACCGGAATGCCAACTTGAATTACTACGAAGCGGGAGCTCAGATTTTGGAACTTGCTAACCGAGTTTATGACCTGTATCTAAAGCGAGAGAGGCGTGAGCAGCGGAAATCGCCAGATGCGATACTATCGAGCTCCGCTTTGTATCGTGGAACTCTTTGTCCCACACACAACAAGCCCTTTGACATACTTGCGAAAGGGGCTCAGTTTACATCAATACGGAGAGACTGGGATTCTCCTCCGCCAATTTGGATAACTTGTTAACCCACAGCGAATTACAGCACAACACACACAATCTCAACGAATTAAGTTTTATTTCTGTTTGTGTCTGTTTTCGGCTGTTTTCGTCCTTTTTGACCCTCCGTGGACACAATATGGTCACAAACTCACACGGAAGCAAGGCTTTTCTGCTGGCTAGGGCAGCTTCTTGGCAATCTCATTTATGTCGGGGTCTGGGTGCTGTTTGGCAAGCTTTTTCTTGTCATACGTGATGAAGTCTGGATGAGTAGAAATACGGTAGCTCTTTGAGCCATCGCTTTCGATGAAGTTCTGTCCGTTCTTAAGCAGCAGACTTCCCTCCAACGCCTTCCTCAGGTTGCTGTATCTCTGGTACGTCAGAGGATCACCGATTAACCCCTCCTCCTCCAACGTGTGAATGTTTACCCACCCGCCCTTCTTCTTCTTCAACTCGACTACAAGGCGCAGAAAAAGCTTCAGCAGAGAGTCTCCAATCCTTACTCTATGCCCGTTGACATCGATGATGTTGCTGCGCTTCATCGGTCTAGTACCCAGTACGTGGACTTGGTCTCGGCACATGTAGTCAAACCTCTTATAGTCTTTCTCCTGCCCAGGAGAAAGGGCGCTTACAGCGTCCCCAATCTCTAGCCCTACACCGCCAGGCGCGATGGTCCCGAATTTCGTCAGGTGTGCAGCCCACCCGTTGAGTTGACCTTGACCAAAGTCGCTAAGCGATTCAGCGAATTCCGACTCGACATATGCCTCAAGCCTCACCTTTGCAAGAAACTCTCTTTTCAAGGCCGCCCATACTCTCTTATCGAAGTCTGCCCAGAAACGTTGTTCAGCATCATGCGATTCCAGGAGGATGTCAATCACTCTATCAAGATCAGAGTGGGAAGGCTTGCCGACGACCTGGTAATATGATTTTATGGCCCCAACATCCCCGAACTGCTCTATCACCGCCGACTTCGTCTTATTAAAAGCGCCAATTCTGACTTCCTTCTCAAAATGACCTGTTACATGAAAGAGCTCATATAATCCCCCTAATCCCCCGATTGAATATCCCTCCAGAGTCCAGCCGCGCAACGACGCAAGGTAGTCCCATACACGCAGCGCTCTAAGGTGGTTCGTAACCAGCATGTAGGAGACTACTTCACGTTGCGTGAATGCTTTCTTCAGAATACCGAGACTTTCTCCCCATATATCCCCGTGCTTGCTGGGAGAGCGTATGCGCTCTACTAGGGTCTGGATAAGCTTAATCGTAGCTTGGACATATTCACCTCGGTGTTTCTCAAGCCATACGGCGTCGTCTACTGCCAACCCGTGGATCAGACTCGCATTTTCGTAAGCACAAAACCTAAGACCATCTGAAGATACCACCGGACCAACTCTTTTCTCCAGTATGGGACGGTCCTCTGCCCAACGAAGAGTGCCTGACAAGGGACATTTGTCTACCCAGGAGTAATTGAAGATTAGATTTCCGTTTGCGTCCCGTTCAGCTAGTCCGTCTTGTTCCGCTACCCTCTGGGCCTCTGGCGAACGGTTAGCCTGGAGGCAAACGGGTAGTTTAACGAAATACGCATGGTTCAAACGAAAGTCGAACCACCCAGATTTCTCGAAGCTTGTCGCCGGAAGCCCGATTTTCACAAGAGAGCTGCTATTTCTTTCAAGGTGACTTACAAACTCCTCGGCCAAATCTGCGAGTTCCATCAATGTATAGAAAGGGGTAGTGGGATGAGCGAGATAGCTGACAAGGAAAGACCTTCCTGAAAGACGTGTAAGGTCTGCGGTTTCAAATATTGCCAACGCCTCGTTCGGTGGAAGATACAAGAGGGCTTGGTGTAGGGAAGGGTGGAATGTCAGTCCCCTCCTCAAGGTCTTTCCCCCGTGGATACCATCCGGAATGGGGTGTCCCAAGACACCACCAGCAGTGCGCTCCAATATGGCCTGCACCCGCTTCTTGTCTTTGATACGGTACCTCCGGGCCAGGCGGTCCGCCTCATCCGCTATGATTGTCTTGACTTCGTTCTCCACCTCTGTTCAAGAGGCTCCCGAATCAGGGTTCTTGGGATTGTTCCACAGATCTTACCACTCCTAGTTGCTAACGTAATTGAAAAATAAATCGACCCCCAAAGCAAGAACGATCTTCGTAGACATTTTGTGTATAGAGGGCACTACTATGACAGATTCTGAGCGAGGTTGGCCTCAGAAAAGGCAGAACTTTCAGGTTCTGGTTCAGACTGAAATAGCTCCCCGGTGCTGGAGGCTCAATCGCTCGTTCGGGATGAGCAGGATGACCCGGTTGAGATCGCTTTCTCGGCCGTGCGGCTTCAGGTGATGCTGGTGCTGAAGGATGTTGATGTGCATGAGGAGCGTCTTGCCGGGGCCAGTCGCGCTCCAGAAGGTGAGTTTCCGCAGGTCCTCGAGCTTGATAGACTTGGCCTTTTTGTGGTCCCGCGTAGCCTTATGAGTCATTGTGTAACTCCGTTGATGGCTCTGAACCTGCGACATCCGGTGGTTCAGACGAGTTCGCCCGCAGTCGCGGTTTCCTAAAGAAATCCGCAAAAGTGCCGAAAAACTCTTGACAAAGAGGAAAACGCGCTGTATTATATAAATGTCCTCTACCATTGGAAGGGGACCCACAAAGGTTTCCGCCGCTGAACCATATCAGCGGCGTTTTTATTGCCATTTCGGGTTGCTTCTCATCTTCTTAAGGGCTTCATCGCTTCCCACGACGTAAGCTGTCACGAAATTCGCTCGCTTCTCGCCCTTGTCCACCTGAATGACAACGGCGTATCGTTCCGATGAAAGCAAAGCGATACGCCGAACCGACGAGTGCCCCAAGCTGTTGCGCACGACTCGCCTATACAATTCCGTGTTCCTGTCCTGAAGCACAGCCGCAATCCAATCCATTCGTCGGGCGCGTTGAAGCGACAGCGTGTCCTTTTTTCGAGAGCCTCGCACCGACTCGTAGTAGAAGGCGTGGTTGAAATTCGGCGGGAAGAAGCGTACATAGATTCCGTCAAAGGTTCGGATAACCGCAGGAGGCAGGTAGTGCTTCTCAAAATGCTCCCTGTACCGGTCCTCCTCGGGCAAATTCAGTAACGGAGGCAAGGCCATTACCACCCGCCCCCGCCACGAAAACGAAACACATTGAACTTATCTTCAGCTCTTGATGTTGGCCCAATATCACGCCCAATCTCATTCTCGATTGCCTTAACCACCTGCAATTTCGCATGACTCTCTTTCTTGCCGTGGAGACTATAGCTCACGGCCCCAATCAGGACGTCTGCCGCCTGCATCAAGTCCAGTTCATCCGAGGGCAGTGCCTGTACGGTCACTTCTGAAGTCAAGTTAGCATATTTGAGGCACTCCTCAAGCGTCTTCAGTCGGTTTCGGAGGCGATTCGTTCTCGTGTCTACAAAAACACTGTAGTTGTTCCGGTCAAGTATCCAATGATGAAGCATCTGATAGTAGAACTTATAGAAGGCAAGCTCGTTGTCGTACGCGTGCAGTTTGTCGTCAAGCTCGTCCACGCGAAGGACGATGGTGCGGAAACGAACTTCCTCCCAGGCGAAAAACCATTTGACAATCTCCGTATAGAACTCGACGCGAGCCGGACTCACACGGTTCCACTTGAATTCCCCAAACACGTTATGGCGGGAGCGGATCTCCTTGATGGCCGCCTTGTGAGTCGTGCGGTCTTCGGCTTTGACCCAGACGCCGCCTATCAAGACGTAAAAATCACCATCTGGACGGCTCTTGAAGAACTCAGGATTGGCCTCGTCGCAGTAGACTTCGAAATTCATTCGCTCGTCCTTTACACATTTTCCACATCGAACGTAAGCCGCTTGAACTCCTCCTCGATGAACCGGACCTCACGGGGCGGCTCCACGCCTTCCTTCTCCGGCTCAGGCGGCACGTTCATCAGGTCGCTGTCGCGGTTCGGGTAGGTCACGTTGGACTCGGTGTCGAGCGTGCTGCACTGTTGCATCCTAAACAACTCCTCCAAGTCACCGCTGGCCTTCTTGCGGAATGGAGTTTGCCAGGCATTGCCATCCGCTGTTTGTGGAGCAATAGAATCCCCTGAGCTCAGGCCCCGTCTCGACTGCCATCCTCTCTCTTCTTGTCGGTACTGGCAAAACTTCGCGCCTTCTTGTAATAACGGCCAGGCAAAAAAGCCAAGGTGAACACAAACAGCAATATGCTGAACACCAGCGTGGCAATTAGCAGCCAGCGGCTGCCGCACGACACCCCCCCATCCGGAGAAATCCGACAATGGAGAACACGACCAACAAGAGCAGTTGAAATAGCCAGAAGAGAACAAAAAAGACCACAAGAAAATCTGGCATCCACGTGAACCGATTCTTCTTAGGGAGGGAGACCCTTGGATCGAAGCTTGCGGGAAATATCCTGTCATCACCTAGCAAGTCGCAGGCCTCTCGGATTTTTGCGTTGATAGTCTGATCGCGCCGGAAGTTGTATGAATTCGTGACAATTATACAAGCTCCAGCAGAAAGCAGCAAAGCGGAAACAAGCTGCAGTAAACAGAGCTCATTAAGTGACACTGGGAAAGTCGCTGACCGATGAAGCAAGAAGTGATATACGTAAGCGTTCGCCGCCACAGGTGTAGCTAGGAGCGCTAAGATCCTCAAGAACGACTGCTCTTTGCTCCGTTGGTTTTCTGCGAATTGCGTGTGAAAGCCAATCATCAACTGCTGTTGTAAGTGGGACTTCTCCTGTGGCTCAAGCTCCATTTCCAGTCTCCTTCTTATAGGCCGAATAACCCCATGTCCGCTACGCTACGAAACTGCTTCCACGAGCCGCTCTGTCGCTATAGGTTCTCACGTATACTGCTAAACTGCTCCAACGCAGACTCAAGGTTCTCTGCGATTTCCGCTGCCAACACATCCGGATCGGGGAGATTCTCAGTGTCTTCGAGGCTTTCGTCCTTTAGCCAGAAGATGTCGAGGCTTGCCTTGTCCCGCTGGATAAGCTCGTCATAAGCGAAGACCTTGAATCTGTCAGTTTCCTGTCTGTTGTGGCGGTTCTCCGGATTATAGCACTTAATGAAGTCCTGGAGATCTTCATATCGCAAAGGATTTGTCTTCAGGGTGAAGTGCTTGTTGGTCCTCAAATCATATATCCAGAGTTTCTCTGTCCAAGGCTTTTCGCTTGCAGGTTTCCTGTCGAAGAAGAGAACGTTTGCCTTGACGCCCTGGGCATAAAACACTCCCGTAGGAAGTCTCAAAAGGGTGTGGACATCGCATTCATGAAGCAGCTTTCTTCTCACAGTCTCACCGGCACCACCCTCAAAGAGAACGTTGTCAGGAACCACGATGGCAGCTCTCCCATTGATCTCCAAAAGGGTCTTCACGTGTTGCAGGAAGTTCAGCTGCTTGTTTGAAGTGGTCGCCCAGAAATCCTCGCGCTCGTAGATAAGCGACTCCCTATCCCCTTTTCCTTCGGCATTGACTATGGTAATACTGCTCTTCTTTCCGAACGGGGGATTAGTTAGAATGATATTGAATCGGTCTCCTGGGTCTGAAATGAGACTGTCTCCTGAGTCTATCGGGGCCTCAATCCCGTGCAAGTAGAGATTCATGACGCATAGCCTCACCACACCATCTACAATATCCTTCCCCTTGAACGTCTTATACTTCAACCTTTTTTTCTGTTCCTTATCAAGTTTCTGCTTCGCGATCCAGTCATGGGCAGCGAGTATAAAACCACCGGTACCGCACGCCGGATCACATATCGTCATCCCCGGCTCTGGTCGCGTAACATCCACCATAGCCTTGATTAGAGGTCGTGGGGTAAAATATTGCCCTGCGCCACTTTTTATATCCTCTGCGTTCTTCTGCAGAAGCCCCTCATAAATATCCCCCTTCACATCGATATCTAGACCGACCCAAGTCTCATCGTTGATAAGCATGATAAGACGTTTGAGCTTCGCGGGATCCTGAATCCTATTCTGGGATTTCTTGAAGATGACCCCAAGCATCCCTTCTTCTTTTCCCAGTGACTCAAGGATATGACGATAATGCACCTCAAGAGCATCCCCATCTTTGTCAAGTAGACTTTGCCAGTCAACTCCAACTGGGATCGTTGATGGCTTGTTTAGCAGCCTTGTCTGCTCGTCGGCCATCTTCAAGAAAAGGAGATAGGTCAGCTGTTCCACATAATCCCCATAACTCACACCGTCATCGCGGAGCACGTTGCAGTAATTCCATAGCCTTTGCACTATGGTGGATGATTCATTTGACATCTTATATCAACCTCGTTTGCTTTGGCTTGGACTTCCTTTTGCGTCTCCTTGCTGGTTTCTCCTCAGGGGCAGGCTTCTCCTTCTCTGCCTTTATTCGCTCCAGAAGCACAGAGACCGGTTCATCAGTCGGATCCTGCGGCACAAGCTTACCTTCAAAAGCCCTCTTCAATATGCTTTGCCGGAATCTGTCTCCCTGTTTCAGGCTTTGCTCTGCCGTCTTCTCCACCTGGTCAGCAACAGAAAGGCAACGCTCGATCTCTTCAACCATTTTGCTTTGCTCAGGGAGGGATGGGAGAGAAATGGGCATGAGAGACAGTTTTGTGCCGTTTACGTTAGCCTGCCCAACTTGCTGTGAGGCCACAGAGGTGATATATCTGCGACCGTAGTACGAATTTATGAACAAGGCCAAGATGTCCGGATTGTACGCCTCTGTGTTCACTCTGACTCTTATGAGGTATGAGGCAAAGACCGACCTCGGATGGGCACTTCTGTAAACGGCAGTCTTCCCCACCAGTTCTGCGCTATTCGTTCTGTTGAATAGAACATCCCCGTCTTGAAGGACGAAATCATCCTGCGCCGGCCAGTCGGCAGGGAAATATTTCAGGTTCTGGAAGACGAGTTTCCCATCTTGAATATCCCCCATCCTAACAACCGGAATTCCAGAAGGATCATTGCGCGCTTTTTCAGAGGTCCCATACTGTATAAACTCACTAATCTCTCGCACCCGCGTCCAGACCCAGCCCTCTGGCGGTTCTGGGAGGGTCGATGTATCCACAGGGGGTAGCTCTTTGAACTTCTTGCCCAGCGTCTTCTTTCGCTCTTCCTTTATCCGCTCAAGGAGGACAGAAGCAGGCTCAAGCTCGCCCTTGTGAGCTTCCCGCCATTCCTGGGTGAGCTTGCCCTCGAAGGCGTGTTTCAGGACCGCCTGGCGGTAGCGCTTCAACTGGGCTTTCACCTTCCTGAGTGCCTCAACGCCTGCATCCAGCTTGGTGAAAAGCTCCTCAATCTTGGCAGCAATGCGGTGCTGTTCATCCAGCGGAGGTACGAGAAAAGGGAGGTTAAGACTATCCTTTACTTTGACAAAAGGTTGCGCAGACCCACTTCGAATCCAGAAGTTCTCATCATTAATCCTGTACCAGAGAAATCGCCGGTCCGCAACCTCGGATATTGGCCAGATTACGTGAGTATTTGCAATTGCCGACCAGCGTCCGCTTGCCAAGAAGCATTTCCCGCAGCGAGCGCCTACAGCCGAGACTATGATCACATCACCTTCATGTTCGTAACCATCGTGCCACACATCGTGACCAGTAGCACTGAAGGCAGGATAAAGCCCTGGGCCAGGTGTTTTGTGCATTTTACCCTTTATTAGATTTGAGTTCCCAGAGTGGTGATGCACCAGCTCTTTCAACACGGTTAGTGCCCATCCTCTAGGAAGGTCTCGCAGATCAGTACTTTCTTTCATGCTGCCAACACCTCATTGAGTTCTTCCAAGATATTGCCCAGCTCCTCCCCAAAGACTTGAGAGACCTTCACTGCCCCACCCCTTTCGTGAAATGGGGCATACTCGAAATCTCCAACGCTAACACTCAATGATGTTGCTATATGATCCTTTAGCAGGTTAAGCCATTCCATCTGCTCGGGAGTGAAGCTTCTCCCCAGTTTCTCTTGTTCTTCCACCCAGGCATTGAATCTGCGGTCCACAGTATCGGGGAATGGCTCAAGCACATCGCTTTCGCCGATAGCGAAACGGACAAGGGAGATAGTGTTCGTCAAGACCTTCTGTGGTCCTGCGCCCCTTAGCTTCGACTTCTCTAGCTGCTCATAAGCGCTCCATAGTAGTTCCGGGGTCAAGCTGTATGGTGGTTTCTCTATCGCCTTCGCAAGTTGATCTATCTGCTCATAAGTGAGATGCCGCTTGCCGTATGGCTTGCTGTAGATGATCTGCAGGGCAGCGAGCTCATCTCTATTCTCGACTATGAACTTCTTGAACGTGTCAACTATTGTGCGAGCTTTTTCCCTTGCCCGAGCATCAAAGCCAGCAAGGATTACGGAGTCCTGGCTTATGGTATCAATAATCTGCTCATTTCGCTTCTTGATGTCAATTATGGTTTTTCGTGCTTTCGGATTATCGAAAGGAGCACAGGCGCGTTTTGTCAGCTCCTCCGTAACCTTTTTGACTTGCTCCTCTGTCGGTGTTTCTACTTTGAAGACCTCCTTCGCCTTCTCCACCTTCTTATCCGGGTCAATCGCATCTAGCAGATTGTTGATGATCTGTTTTAGCGGATTACCATCCGTAGCTTCTTCTATTTCCTTTCTATCCTTCTCATCTATCTCCCTGTCCAACCTGGCAAGCCTTCCCGCCAAGGAAGTGAGTGTATCCTCATCCCGTTTGCCAACTGCCACAGCCATAATGAGCTTGTCGAATGGTACGCTCCTCTTGCGTTCCAGGGGACGAGAATCGGTCTTATCGTTCTCGCACACGCCTATGGCGTCCACTATCACAAAATGAGTCTTGTGAGAAGCATCCGGAGTGACAGCCTTAAGATCAGTCGGAGAAATGACCCTGGTTCCACGTCCCTTCATCTGCTCGAAGTAGACCCTGGACTTGACGTTTCTCATGAAAATGAGGCATTCCAACGGGCGGATGTCAGTGCCGGTTGAAATCATATCCACCGTTACAGCTACACGCGGATTGTAGGAATTGCGGAAACTGGCGATTAAATCATCAGTCTTCTCCCCCATGGTCCTGTAAGTTATCTTCTTACAGAACTCGTTCCCCTTACCGAATTCCTCCCTCACGATATGGACGATATCCTCCGCATGGGAATCATCTTTGGCGAAAATCAAGGTCTTAGGGACTTCGTTTCTTCCTGGAAATATCTCCGTGGGAAGGTTATCCTTGAACGCTTTTATGATTGTCCTTATTTGGTCAGGAGCGACTACGTCTCGGTCGAGCTGCTTCGCTGTGTACTCAAAGTCTTCATCGAGGAGCTCCCATCGCGTCTCTCTTGTGAGTTTATTCCTCTTATCTACATAATAGCCGGCCTCAACTTCGCTCCCTGTTTCAGTGATTTCAGTTTGTATCCTGTAAACATCATATCCCACATTCACGTTGTCCGCAACCGCCCGCTCGTGGCTATACTCCATAACAAGGTTCTGATTAAAGAAGCCCAATGTCTGCTTGGAGGGTGTTGCAGTCAAACCAATGATGAATGCGTCGAAGTATTCGAGCACCTGTCGCCAAAGATGGTAAATAGAGCGGTGGCACTCATCGGTAACGATAAAATCGAAGGTCTCTATGGGGATATTAGGGTTGAAGGAGACCTCTCTGGGCTCCTCATCCCTCAGAGTAAGGTCAAAGACAGAGTGTTCCTCAAGGTCGGTGTCGAATTCAGGCTCCCCCTTGAGCATGGAGTAGAGCCTCTGAATGGTCGTGATGCAGATCCGACTCACTGGGTCTAGCGTATTTGAAGTTAGATGCTGGACATTATAAAGCTCTGTGAACTTCCTGCCGTCGTCCGGGGTCACATACTGCTGAAATTCCCTTCTCGTCTGCCGCCCCAAGTTATTCCTGTCAACCAGAAAGAGGACTCTACGCGCGTCTGCGAATTTTATCAGCCGGTAGACGAAACTTATGGCAGTATATGTCTTGCCCCCACCCGATGCCATCTGGATAAGTGCCCTAGGTCTTGCTTCTGTAAAAGACTCTTCGAGGTTCTGAATGGCCTCTATTTGACAATCCCTCAGTCCTGCTGTCATCAAAGGTGGCATACGCTCGAGCTTAGCTCTGAGAGTCTCATCTTGAGAGAGCCACCCCCGAAGTGTTTCAGGCCTGTGAAAGGCAAACAGCCTTCGAGAACGGGGATCGGGGTCTCTTAAATCCCTGAAGAAGGTTTCTACACCGGTGCTCTCATACGCGAGCGGAAGTGGATCTTGGACATGGGGTATGTCATCAGGAACGCCAGATAGGTACTTCTGGGTTTGGTCTGAGACGCCGCTTAATGTAGTGCCTTCTGGCTTCGCCTCCAGGACTCCGACAGCTTCTCCATCTACGAAGAGAAGATAATCAGCAGGTCCAGATGTAAGAGGGAATTCGCGGACAGCAACTCCCAAAGAAGCCCTGAGGTTCAGATCCTCATAGTCCTGTACTACCCAGCTGGCTCCTTTGAGCAACTGGTCAATATGCCACCTTGCTTTTTCCTCTGGTTTCATTTCAAGATGGCTTTCTTGTGCATTAAAACTGGAAGAGCCACTCTATGAGCTGTCAGGATTGAAACTCAGCTCTACGTCAACCTTCATCAAGGTATACAAGGTCGGGTCATTTTTCAACTAAAAAGATTCCGGAATTGTCGGTGGCTCTCAAACATCACGACAAAACGGATTCTTTCTGGTGCCTGATACACCACTTACTTTTGCAAGGAAGCGCTGAGACAATCTGGTTGGCAGGGTTACAGGTGCCCTCTATCTTCCAAATATGGTCGCCGGAGATTTCACCGAGACCAGGAGGATGATACTGGTGAAGTGATCCCAGCCTCTACCAACAACAGGAAAGGCGCTCGGGTTTCTCCCGGGTGCTTTTTCTATCTGCGGCCCGCAAGTGTGGACCCATAATCTCAAAGAATAGGCTTAATCGCGGACGCCTTGCAACGCCTCCTCCAGCCTCCGGCGCGCCAGTGATCCATCGGGGCAGTAATCTTATTTCCGAACTAACCGCATGAATTGGCAGGCTGAGTAGTAAGGACAGCGGGTCAAGTCACCGTCAGGGATGCTTATTCTTCCGTAGAATCGGCTTCTATAGGCCTTATGCATCTCAGCGACTTGCGGCGAAAACAGGGTGAGTTTGTCCCAAATCACACCGCCTTTGCTCATCTTCCATTTCGGGATGGTCCCGCGCTCTCTCACCCCGAGTCCGGGACCTATTCCCAGCCTACTCCGAAGCTCCTCAGGTACTCGTTCAGCAAACCCGTTATAGTCTTCCCAGATGATCTTCTCACCGTCATGGAGCCTTCTTAGAATTCTGAACATGGTAATGTTCTTGTTGCGCAATCCCACCAGCGAGGACAAGATGTGCCAGGTGAAGGTTGCTCTTCCATCATCTGAGTAGTCATGAAGCAGCATTATGATCTGCCAATACACCCGCCAGTCTCTATCAGGGAGTGCTCTCAACCAGCGATCACGGATGAAATCCCAATACGTTGTCAGGTGCGTTCTCCACATTTCTTGGTCAAGATCCTTGCGATTGAGGCTCGCGATCAAGTATACTGGACACCTTGCTCCGAGTGATAGACGAACCGGGGAGCATCAGCTCAGACGACATTTCGCTTCCAACAGCTCCATTCTCCTAAAACGCCCCCAGAAGCCCCACAATCGATTTTCTCCTCCTTTTCACCGATTTTGACTCATAACAAAGGGGTGGTTTGAAAAGGGCACTTAAGTCATTGTCTCCCAATAGCACTTTTCGGCCAAAATGCAGGGTCACGGATTCTCAGAAGGTCACCTTCCGATGCCACTTCCGACGACGGTAATCACCATCCTCACAGACCGCCATGTTGAGCCAGATTCTGTAGTGCCTGTCGTCGATTATGTCATCCCAGATGCTGAGCGGTGTCTCGATGTAGAACCTTGCCCAGCTGAGGTCAACCTTCAGAAGGTCCGGAATCGAGCAACTGATGACCATTCCCCTGGATGATCTCCTGGTGTTAAGACGATGGCCCCGCCGCCACAGATTCAAGGCACTCTCGTGATCCAGACGACACTGGAACTTCTGGTGCAAAGACATCTCGCCAATCTGCTTCATACAGCGCTCGAACTTGGTTATTTTGGACTCACGCAAATGAATACCTACTGACTAATACCATAGCCCTTGACGTGGCAGAGGGTAAAACCGCCAAAGAGATTTCTTGCACTACGACTCCCCTGCGAGGGGGTGTTGCCCCTTCACTTCCGGTTCTGATTCACTCTCTGCCTTACCGCGCCTCTCCGCCCTCGTCTTCCTTTGCTTCCTGGAGCAGCTCAGCCAGCTTCTTTCTTAGCCTCTCCTTCTCCTTTACGTTCTGCGCCGTTCTCAGCCGATTTGATATCTCGACGATCTCCGAGAACCGCTGACGGGCTCGACTCCTGTATACCTGGTCCGGCTGCAGCAAATAGACCACCTCCCTTTCGTTCTCTCTTAAGGTCCTCAAACTTTTTCAAACATTCCGCCTTGGCCTTATCCGCTCTTTCCTGCTCCTCCGGCGTCAGCGGCGGGGGAACGGGCGGGTTGTCAAACTTCGGGTGGTCGCAACCGCCATCACCGCGCACTTCCTCAGGAGTCAGATCCCTTGAATAGCCACACTGCGGGTATCGAGCACATGAGACAAACTGCCCTCTGGACCCCTTTTTCACGGTTAGCCCCTGCTTCTGACATTCGGGACAAAAATCTTGAGAGAGTTTTTGAAGAAAAGAGGAGGAGGTTTCCTTTCCTTCCCCTTGGTTTATATTTCCTTTGGTTTCCCTTAGTCGTTCAAATTTCGTTAAATTCTCGTAAAATCCTCTGTGGTGTTTCAACAACTTAGGCCAAAAAAGGGTTATTTCTTTCCGCAGTGTTTCCCGAGTTAGCCTCTTGCCTGTAGCTAATCTGTTACAGGCGGCGGGAAAAAATTCAGAAAAAGGGGTAGATATTGCATCTTCTCTGTCACTTTTCTGCGACAGAGAAGGGGGATTTTTGACCTCTATGTATAGGTGCGGCTGACCATCGTCGGAACGATAGTTCCCCAGGAGAAAGAGGAGCCGGGCAGTTCCGGATGGCGGCAGCCTCAGCCGGTCGCAGAAGAACTTCAGGGAATGTGATTTGACCAAGCCCCGGACCTTCTCGCCGTCGATTATCCTGCTTTCGATGGTGGGGTCTTTGACGCATATGCTCATGAGATTCACCCACCCATAAAAGGCCCAGTAGCCGAGTTGGTCTATGAGGGCATTGACAAGCCGGGAATCTCCGAAGTCAACGTCCAGGGTTATATACTTCTGTTTCATTCCTTCCCCCCCACTCTCTCCACAGTGAACCCCTCCTCTCCAAGCTGCCGGGTCATTAACCCTGTGAAGACCTGGGCTATGTGCTCCCCCACCTCGGTGGAGACGTCAATGGCAACCTGGGGTGTCTCCTTTGAGATGAGATAGCCAGCAGTGATCCTCACCCTGGGCTGACCGAAGGCGCATTCAGCGGAGATGATGGCAAGGGCCAGCTGGGTCTCTATGGCCTCCTTGTCCAACCCATTGGGAAACTTGAACTTGCATACAGTGGGCATCTTCTGTTCTCCTATTCCACCAAAGAGTACTTCTCTCCTTA
>Ga0209979_1003471_pt1 | contig 13880 bp, 10 predicted proteins | sample AnhtaG_FD_183114 | JGI IMG/M metagenome (GOLD analysis project Ga0209979, IMG submission 183114) | Deep subsurface microbial communities from Anholt, Denmark to uncover new lineages of life (NeLLi) - Anholt_01485 metaG (SPAdes) (version 2) | ecosystem: Environmental > Aquatic > Marine > Oceanic...
AGGGAGTGGACCCCCAGGACGAGGAGGCCGTGGCCGAACTGGCGGCGGCCACCAGCATGCAGGTGGAGATGGGATCGCCTTCGGCGCCGGATGAGTGCACGGTGCGGGTGAACGGGCTGGATGCCACAGCCCACCTGCGCTCGCCGGAGGTAGAGGCGGCGGTCTCCTGGGTGTCGCGGGTGGCGCGGGCGCGTCGGGTGATGGTGGAGGCGCAACGCCACCTGGCCGGAGAGGGGCGGGTGGTGATGGCGGGGCGAGACATTGGCACGGTGGTCCTGCCAGAGGCCGAGCTGAAGGTGTATCTGGACGCCTCGCCGGAGGTGCGGGCCCGCCGCCGCCACGAGGAGCTGGCGGCGCTGGGTCAGGCCGCCAGCCTGGAGGGCATCCGGCGGGACCTGACCCGCCGCGATGCTATAGACAGCAGGCGGAAGGCCTCGCCGCTGAAGCCTGCCGCCGACGCCACGATCATCGATACGAATGACCTCACCCTGGATGAGGTGGTGGGGCGAGTGCTATCCTTAATACGATGTCGCTGATCACCAGGCTCTATCGCAAGGGCGTCATCCTGCTGGACAGGTTCCTCACCTTCATCTACATCCGCAGCGTGGAGGTAGAGGGTGTGGAGAACGTGCCCCGCCAGGGCCCCCTGATCCTCGCCAGCAACCACCTCAACAACGCCGACCCGCCCATGATCGCTCTGGCCATTCCCCGTCACCCCACCTTCATGGCCAAGCAGGAGATGTTCGGCTGGCCTATCCTGGGCCTGGGCATCCGGCTGTATGGGGCCTTCCCCGTGCGCCGCTTCGAGGCGGACCTAGCGGCGCTGCGCAAAGCCACGGAACGGGTGCGCCAGGGAGAGATGCTGGTCATGTTCCCGGAAGGCACACGCAGCCGCACGGGGTCGATGAGGAAAGCGCACCCTGGGACGGCGATGATCGCCTTGCGCGCGGGTGCGCCTATCCTGCCGGTGGCCATAACGGGCACGGAGACGGTGAGGTGGCCATGGCTGTTCCTCCGTCCGTTCATGGGGCCGAGGGTGCGGGTGGTGATCGGACGACCCTTCTTCCTGCCGGAGGTGGAACGGGTGGATACGGAGGCCGCCCAGCGCTGCACCGAGATCATCATGGGGCGCATCGCGGAGCTGCTGCCGGAGTCGTACCGGGGGTTGTATGCGGCGGCGGTGGGCGAGGCCGGTCAGGGCACCAGGGAGCTGGAGGAGGGATAATCGCGCGACATGGAGATCATTAAGGCGCGGGACATGGGCTTCTGCTTCGGGGTGCGGCGTGCCCTGGAGATGATGGAGGAGGCCGTCTGCAAGCAGGGCCCCATGGCTAGCCTGGGCTCCATCGTCCACAACCGGCAGGTGGTGGAGGATCTTCGCCGACAGGGCGTGGAGGTGATCACCGACCCGGCGGAGGCCGAGGGCCGGCCGGTGGCTATCACCGCGCACGGCGTGGGCCGCGAGGTGATGGAGGGGATGCGACGGCGGGGCATCCGGGTGGTGGATACGACCTGCCCCATCGTCAGCCGCTCCCAGCAGTGGGCCAGGCGGCTGACGGAGGAGGGCTTCGCGGTCATCGTCTTCGGCGACCCCAACCATAGGGAGGTGCGGGGCGTGCTGGGCTGGACCGGGGGCAAGGGCCTGGCCATCCCCGATGAGGCCTGCCTGGAGTCCCTGCCCCGGGATCTGCCCTCGCGCATGGCTCTTCTCTCCCAAACCACGGAGACGGGGGCCCGCTTCGCCTCCTTCGTGAAGAAGTTGCTGGAAACCCACATGGAGCGCGTCAGCGAGCTGCGGGTCATCAACACCCTGTGCAACGCCACCAGCAGCCAGCAGGCGGCTGCGCAGGAGCTGGCACGCCGGGTGGACCTGATGATCATCATCGGGGGGCGGGACAGCGCCAACACCCGCCACCTGGCCGACGTGGGCCACCACGAGGGGGTCGAAACCCACCACGTGGAGTCGGCGACGGAGATAGAGCCCGAATGGGTCAACGGGCGCCGCTCCATCGGCGTGACCGCGGGCGCCTCCACGCCAGACTACGTGGTGGACGAGGTGGTGGCGCGCTTGCAGGAGCTGGACCGGCGGTGACGGAGGTGCGGGGTGCCGGACGGCGCGAGGGCGCGCCGGGCGGCGGGGTGGTTCAGCGCGTGCGGGCGGACAGTCTAGCCCAGCGGGCGGGGCTGCGCCCGGGCGACCGGGTGGTGAGCATCGACGGGCATGAAGTGCGCGACGCCATCGACTACCGGTTCTACGCCGCCGAGCCGTCCATTCGGCTCACCGCCCTGCGCAACGGCAGCCGCCTGACCTTCGCCATCGACAAGCACCCGGACGAAGAGCTAGGACTCCACTTTGAGGACGCACTGTTCGACGGGGTGCGTAGGTGCAACAACCGCTGCTTCTTCTGCTTTCTGAAGGGGCTGCCCCGAGGGCTGCGGCCTGCACTTTATGTCAAGGACGACGACTACCGCCTGAGCTTTCTCCACGGTAGCTTCATCACCCTCACCAACCTGAGCGAGGAGGACTGGCGGCGCATCGGGGAGCAGCGGCTGAGCCCGCTCTACGTGTCGGTTCACGCTAGCGAGCCGCCGCTCCGCCGCTACCTCCTGGGCAACCCGAGCGCCCCGGACATCGTGCCTCAGCTCCGCCGCCTGGGGGAGCTGGAGATCGCCGTGCACACCCAGGTGGTGCTCTGCCCGGGCGTCAACGACGGCCCTCACCTGGCCAGCACCGTCCAGGATCTAGCGGGGCTCTACCCTACTGTCCGCTCCGTGGCGGTGGTGCCGGCGGGGGCAAGCAGATACGGAGAGGAGCGCATCGCCCGGGCGGGACACGGCCAGGAGATGCGGGCGTGCTCGCCGGAGGGGGCGCGGTCGGTGCTGCGGCAGGTGGTGCCCTGGCAGCGAGCCTTCCGACGTCGTTGGAGCGTGAGCCTGGTCTATCTGGCGGATGAGTACTATCTGGCGGCGGGCGCGGCGCTGCCGTCGGCTGCTCGCTACGACGGCTACCCCCAGTTCGAGAACGGGGTCGGCATGGCCCGCTCCCTGATAGAAGACTGGCGGCGGGCTCGGCGCCGGGCCAGCAGGGGCCTCAGACCTCGGTCCGGCCTCAAGCGGGTCACCCTGGTCTGCGGCACCCTGGTAGAGCCGTTGCTCCGAGGGCTGGCCCTGGAGCTGGCCGGGCTGACCGGGCTGCACGTGGAGGTGATCGCCCTGGAGAACCGCTTCTTCGGGCCGCGCGTCAACGTCTCCGGCCTGCTGGTGGCGGAAGACGTGGTTGGGGGCCTGCGGGGCCGGTCGCTGGGCGACCTGGGGGTCCTGCCGCGCTACGCCCTGGACTACGCTGGCGAACGGTTCCTGGACGACGGCACGTCCGGTGAGGTGGAGGCGGCTCTGGGGGTGCCCATCGCCTTCGCCCGTACCATGGAGGAGGTGCTGGCGCTGGTGGCGAGCGACGAGAGGGCGTCGGCAGCGGGAGTTTCCTAGCACCCTGCTAGGGCAGGAGGAAAGGACTCGAAGCGTGTGCGGCATCATGGGCTACGTGGGCTCACGGGAGGCCGGGCCGCTGCTGCTGGAGGGGCTGCGCCGCCTGGAGTACCGGGGCTATGACAGCGCCGGGGTGGCCTTGCTAGAGGACGGTGGCCAGCTTTACGCCATCAAGAAGGTGGGCAAGCTGGCCAACCTGGCGGCGTCGCTGGAGGCGAACTGGCCCCGAGGCAGCACGGGCATCGCTCATACCCGCTGGGCCACTCACGGCCGGCCCGACCAGCGTAACGCCCACCCCCTCCTGGACTGCCACGGCGACGTGGTGGTCATCCACAACGGGATCGTGGAGAATTACCTGGCCCTCAAGCGGGAGCTTCAGGCCTGCGGGCATCGCTTCGTCTCGGAGACGGATACCGAAGTCATCCCCCATCTGATCGAATCCCACCTGAACGACGGAGACGACCTGGTGGGCGCACTACGGCGGGCCATTGGGCGCATCGAGGGCGCGCACGCCATTGTCGTCATGAGCCTACGGGAGCCCGACCGGCTGGCGGCGGCGCGCGTGGGCAACGCTGGCGGCGTAGTGGTGGGCTACGGGGAGGGCGAGATGTTCCTGGCCAGCGACCTGGCGGCCCTTCTGCCGGAGACGCGGCGCGTGGTCTTCTTGGCGGACGGGGAGGTAGCACAGGTCAGCGCCGAGGGCGCCCGCTACTGGTCGCCCGAGGGGCAGGTAGAGGAGAAGACGCCCCAGACCGTTCCCTTCGACCCGATGGCCGCAGCCAAGGGCGCATACAAGCACTTCATGCTCAAGGAGATCATGGAGCAGCCCGATGCCGTGCTGGACACCTTCCGCGGGCGGGTAGTGTTCGAGCCGCCGGGGGTGGTCCTGGAGGAGCTGGCGCCTCTGCGGGAGGCGCTCGCTGGGGTGCAGCGGGCGATCCTAGTGGGCATGGGCACCAGCCTTCACGCAGCCATGGTGGGCCGCCAGTATGTGGAGGCCATCGCGGGGCTGCCGGCGGAGGTGGACAACGCCTCGGAGTTCCGCTATCGGAACCTTCTGCTGGGGCCAGAGGTGCTGGTGATCTCGGTGGCCCAATCGGGGGAGACCGTGGACACCCTGGAAGCCATGAACGAGGCCAGGAGGCAGGGAGCCCTCCAGATCACCGTCTGCAACACCCCCGGCAGCCAGGCCACCCGCATCGCCGACGGCACAGTGTATACCCGTTGCGGCCTGGAGATCGGTGTGGCCAGCACCAAGACCCTGTCCGGCTCCATAACGGCTCTGTATTTGCTGGCCTGCTACCTGGGCGGGCTTCGGGGTCGCCTCGACGCGGAGGCCCTGGGGGAGCTGCTGGAGCCCCTGGCCCACATGCCCAACCTCATCGGCCGGACCCTCGGGCAGGAGCGGGATCTGGCCGAGCTGGCCCATCGCTTTCACCGCAGCCAGAACTTCCTGTACCTGGCGCGGGGCATCCAGTATCCGGTGGCCATGGAGGGAGCCCTCAAGCTGAAAGAGGTGAGCTACATCCACGCCGAAGGCTACCCGGCAGGCGAGATGAAGCATGGCCCCATCGCCCTCATCGACGAGGAGATGCCGGTGGTGGCCATCGCCATGCCGGAGGCCCTGCGGGACAAGATGCTCTCCAACATCGAGCAGGTGAAGGCGCGCGATGGCACGGTCATCGCCCTGGCCGCCGAAGGCGACCAAGAGCTGGCGGCGAAGGTCGACCACGTCATCTACGTGCCCCAGACCGCGCCCCTGCTCACGCCCCTGCTGACGGTGGTACCCCTGCAGCTTCTGGCCTACCACATCGCCCTGTGGCGGGGTTGCGACGTGGATCAGCCCCGCAACCTGGCGAAGACGGTCACGGTGGAGTAGCGAGGGCCCGCAGACACGGAGCCATAGTGCACGCCTATGGCTCGGCGAAAGAATAAGGGGTGTACCCTATGAGCCCAGCGGCCCGCGGTATACGCATGTGGTATAATCAGGCGGGACCATGGCGGTCCCTTTCCGCTTATCCCTTCCGACGCCCCTACGCTGGACCGACAATACGGTAGAAAACGGCAGGGAGGTGCATGCACCATGGCCAAGGACAAAGCCATCGTCTGGTTCGAAGAGGTAGGGAGAGAGGACATCCCCCTGGTGGGCGGGAAGGGAGCGAACCTCGGCGAACTCGTCCGAGCGGGGATCCCCGTCCCCCCAGGCTTCATCGTCACTGCCCAAAGCTACTTCGGCTTCCTGGAGCAATCCGGCCTCCGTCCTCAGATCGAATCTCTTCTCTCGGCGCTGGACCATCGCGATAGCGCAGCCCTCCAGAAGGTCTCCGAGGAGATCAAGGGGGTCATCGTGGCGGCGTCGGTGCCCGCCGAGCTGGCCGAGCAGATCCGGGAGGCCTACAGGCGTCTGGGCGGCTCGGTTGCGGTGCGCAGCTCGGCTACCGCCGAGGACCTCCCCGAGGCCTCTTTCGCCGGGCAGCAGACCACCTTCCTCAACATCATCGGCGAGGACAACGTGGTAGAGGCGGTGAAGGGCTGCTGGGCGTCCCTGTTCGAGGCGCGCGCCATCTTCTATCGCGTGGAGGGCGGCTTCGAGCACATGAAGGTAGGCATCGCCGTGCCGGTGCAGCGGATGGTGCAGTCGGAGACATCCGGTGTCGCCTTCACCGTGGAGCCGGTGAGCAGCGACCTCAGCAAGATCGTGCTGGAGGCGGTGAGTGGGCTGGGGGAGGCGATCGTCTCGGGCGCGGTCACTCCCGACCACTACCTGCTCGACAAGGAGACCCTCGAGATCCTGGAGCGCGAGGTGGTGGTGCAGACCCGCGAGCTGGTGTACAAGGCGGACGGGCGCGACCCCCTCCACCCTAACGAGTGGCGGGAGGTGCCAGCCGACATCGGGAGCCGCCAGAAGCTCAGCGACGCCGAGATCACTACCCTGGCCGAGATCGTGCGGCGGGTGGAGCAGCACTACAACTTCCCCCAGGACATCGAGTGGGCGCAGGAGAGCGGCGAGTTCTACCTGGTGCAGACTCGCCCCGTCACCACCCTGAAGGTGGAGGAGAGGCCGGTCGAAGAGCTGAAGGAGACCGCGCCGGTGCTGCTTTCGGGCTCGCCGGCCAGTCCGGGGGTCGAGATCGGGCCCGTGCGCATCGTGGTGGACGCTAAGCACCTTGAGGACGTCAAGCCGGGCGACGTGCTGGTAGCGGACATGACCACGCCGGACTTCGTGCCGGCGATGAAGCGGGCGGTGGCCATCGTCACCGACCGGGGTGGCCGCACCTGCCACGCCGCTATCGTCAGCCGGGAGCTGGGGGTTCCCTGCGTGGTGGGCACCGGCGAGGCCAGCCGCACCCTCCAGCCTGACCAGGTCATCACGGTGGACGGCTACCAGGGCAAGGTCTACGATGGGCGTGCCGAGGCCAGCCTGGCCTGGGCTGAGCGGGAGAAGGCCCGTCGCGCCGCCGCCTCCACGCTCAAGACCCGCACGAACATCTATGTGAACCTGGCGGAGCCCGAGCTGGCCGATGTGGTGGCCAAGCGAAACGTGGACGGTGTGGGGCTGCTGCGGGCCGAGTTCATGGTCGCCCAGATCGGGGAGCACCCCCGCTACGCCATCGACCAGGGGCGCAGCGAGGAGTTCATCCGCAAGCTGGCCGACGGGCTGCTGACGTTCGCCCGCGCCTTCCACCCGCGACCGGTGGTCTATCGCACCACCGACTTCAAGACCAACGAGTACCGTGACCTGACCGGGGGCGAGAAGTACGAGGACGCCGAAGAGAACCCCATGATCGGCTACCGGGGGGCGTCTCGCTACATCCGGGACCGCGAGGTGTTCCGCCTGGAGGTGGAGGCGATCAAAATCGTCCACCAGGAGTACAAGAACCTGTGGGTGATGATCCCCTTCGTGCGCACGCCGGAGGAGATGGCGGGGGTCAAGGAGCTCATGGCCGAGTTCGGGCTGCCGCAGTCGGAGGACTTCAAGCTCTGGATGATGGCGGAGGTGCCATCCAACGCCCTGCTCCTGGACAAGTTCATCGACGTGGGCATCGACGGCATCTCCATCGGCTCCAACGACCTGACGCAGCTCGTGCTGGGGCTGGACCGGGACAACGAGAAGTTCGGCAAGGAGTTCGACGAGCGGAACGCGGCGGTGATGGTGGCGCTGGAGGCCCTGGTGAAGGGCGGCGTCGCCCGCGGGATCACCGTCTCGATCTGCGGCCAGGCGCCCTCCGACTACCCGGAGCTGACGGAGAAGCTGGTGGGGTGGGGCATCACCTCGGTCTCGGTGAGCCCGGATGCCATCGACATCACGCGCGAGATCGTGGCGAAGGCGGAGGCGAAGCTGGGGGTCAAGGCCCCCTAGCCGCTCCTTGCACAGCATACGCAGAGAAGCCCGCTCGTCGGAGCGGGCTTCTCTTCTCGCCCGCCCACTGCTCCCTATGCACGGCCCATGGCCGGTGTTACAATGCCGCCGCTACACGCTATCTCTCATCCGTGCAGGCCTCCGCGTTGGGCGTGACCGGAAAGGACAGTGCAATGGCAGAATTTCAGGTGCATATAGGGTTTGAGCTGCCCTTCTGGCTTGCACTCCCGGAAGGATCATACGAGGTATCCTGGCTAGATGCTAAGCAGACTCTGACGGTCAACAACAGCGTAGACCGCCTTGAGGTGGGCGATTTCTACCTCGGCAGAAAAGCGAAAGGGGTGGTATGGTGCCATCAGGGCGAAGGGGAAGACACACGCCGCAAGCTCCGAGATGAGAACCCAGACATGCCCGTAACGCGACACGCACTGAAGACGGTGGTAACACATGTCCGCCGATTCGAGGCATCAGATCTGGACGAGCTGCGTATGGTGTATGGCGGCGAGCGTAGGAAATGGGTCGAGGACACGCTCGAAATAGTCAACCGATTCATCGACGCGTACTGTGTGGCGGCGCTATCGGACAAAGACCGCGGCGAGGCGGGTCGCGTGGCCTTGTGGGATGTCGGTCTTGTTATGGTCTCCTTTTGCGATGAGACCGGCAGCCAGCAGCTTGAGGGCTATATGGAGCGCGTTCGTGGGGCGACTCCGCCACCTGAGCCGTTTGATGCTGACAGGCAGCAGATCTTTCAGGGAGCCATCGCGACAGACGACGAGTACCCTCTACCTCGTCTGCTGTCCATAAGCGCCTGGAGCCACATTCAGCGGGGCAACTATCGGGCGGCCATCGTCGACGATTTCAACGCGATAGAGCTTGCGGTAGCTGGCCTGGCTCGTGATCTGGCGGTCAGTCGCGGCCTTTCCCCCGAGGGGATCGAAGACCTACTTCGCCGGCTCCGGTTCGAAGGGATATGTACCGTCTTGCTGCCCCTGGTGGAAGGACCCAACCTCAAGGAATGGGAGAAGTGGCCGCTAGTCGACAAGGCGCAGAAGATTCGCAACAGGGTCGTCCACAGGGGCAGTCATGCGAGTCGCTCTGATGCGGCGGGCGTTCACAACGCGGCAGTCTGGACGCTCACCTGGCTAATCGGCTGGCAGGTAGTCAACCAGCCGGCCGCTGGCGCTCGCTGAACTTGGCTGTACGCGAGCGGTTCGACCAGCGCCTGCCGACTCCCCACCGAACCGGCGGCAGGCGGCCAGTGGCTTGTTGCGACGGTACCTTCCACCCAGAATGCTCCCGCTGTGGGTCACCAGGACGTTCGCCGTCGCCTCGAGGAGCGGGAGCGGCTGCTGTCGCCGTTCGCCGCTAGGAGCTACGAGAGCCGGGGCCGTGACCGGCCGGAGGAGCCCTCGCCGGTGCGCACGGGAGCCGAGGGAGGCCTTGGGCCAGGTGCACGGGATGTGTCGGACGAGTACACCAGCTTGACAGCGTATGAGGCGCTTGCTAGACTCAGGCGACGCTTGCCCGGCGTAGGGGCACGCCAAGGGGCGTCGCCTGGCCTGGGGACGGTGCGAGCTGATCGCAGAGATCGAATCCTGGGTACTCGACTTCATCAACAGCACCTACGATGTCATCGAGTGGCCCGGGCTCGTCGGTCTCATGGCTATCGAGAGCGCCTGCATTCCCCTGCCGAGCGAACTGATTATGCCCCTGGCGGGCTGGATGCTGGTGAAGGACCGGGGGCTGGGGGAGGAGTGGCTGGTGCTGGCCGCCTTCTTCGGGGCCCTCGGGAACACGCTGGGGTCGCTGCTCGCTTACTACGCCGGGGCGTGGGGCGGACGGCCGCTATTCGAGCGGTACGGCCGTTACGTGCTGATTTCGCGGCACGACCTGGACCTGGCCGACCGCTGGTTCGCCAGGTACGGCAACTGGGCAATATTCTTCTCGCGCCTGTTGCCGGTGGTGCGGACGTTTATCAGCCTGCCGGCGGGCATCGCCCGGATGCGCGTCTGGCAGTTTACAGTGTATACTTTCGCGGGATCGTTCCCGTGGTCTCTGGGGTTGGCCTGGGCCGGGTTTGCCCTGGGGGAGAACTGGGAGCGAATCCGTGACTGGATGCGACCTGCCGACATACCGATCTTAGTTATGGCGGCGGTCGTGGTGGGTTTCTGGCTCTATCGGCAGATCAAGCGGGCCTGGGGAGAGCCAAGGCCGTCGGGGCCGGAATCCTGAGTGGCGCCAGTCCGGCGGGGTGCTGGCGGGAAGCGACGGAGCCCGTTCGCGCGGCGTGTTAGCGCCGACGAACAGAGAACGTAGGTGCGCCGTTGACTGTCCTGCAGATCCTCGCTGTGGCGATCAGGCCTCTAGCGGTCGGAGGGGTTCTTGCCGGCGGCTTCCTGGGGCTGTGGCAGTTCGCGCTGGGAGGACTCGGCGAGGGCGACCGCCAGGAGCCAGCGCTCGCCGCCGATCCTCAGAGTGAAGGCCCCCTCATCATCTATGCACAGTTCGGCCCTCAGCGTGACACGATCTGGGCAGCCGACCCCGACGACCCCGACAATCGCAGCAGCCTAGTCTCTGTGGACCACGCCGAGGGCTACGGCATCTTCGCCGCCCTCTCGCCCGATGGCGCTCGCATAGCTTATACCGTGCTCCCGCCTAGCGAGCGCTATCCCAGCGCGGACGCCCCGGCGGAGCTGTGGATCACGGACATCGACGGGGAGAACGCCCGGCTCCTGGCCTCCGGTGTGGACTTGCTCATCGCGCCGGTGTGGTCGGCCGACGGCAACTCGCTGGCGGTGCGCCGCAGCACCTCGGTGGAGAACGCCGCTGGGACCTTCGAGCTCCTGCACGTCGACATGGCCGGCCGGGTGAGCACGCTCCTGACTGCCTCCGCGGGCCTTTTCCCGATAGGCTTCAGCCCGGACGGGGCTGGCCTGTACTACGCGCAGGTCTCGATCCAGGGGACGGACCTGGGCCGCGTGCCCATCGCCGGGGGCGAGGGGACGCTCATCGCCCACCTGAGCGACGACATCAGCCGCGACTGGCACCTCTCGCCGGACGGGACCAGCCTGGCCTACCTGGCCATCCGCGACGATGGGACAGGCTTCTCGGCCCGGGTGCTGGAGCTCGGCGGTGGCCTCAGTGGGATGGCCGATGACAGCGGGGGGCCTTCCGTGGAAGGCCTGGCCGCCCTGAACGATCGCGATGCCGATGCCGGAGACGAGTTCAACCCCATCTGGCACCCTAACGGGCGGAACCTAACCATGGGGCGCATCGAGCGAGCAGGGCCCTCGCCCGCGGTCAACCTGGGTGCTGCCGATGGCAAGCTGCGGGCTCTGGCCGCCCCCGCGGGTGGTTTCGATGTGCCTCTATCGTGGTCGGCCGATGGCGGCTATCTGGCGGTGCGCTCCTTCGAGGGCAGCTCGGCGATGGACCCCGGGCCCAGCTACCTTTTCGTGGTCGATAGCCAGGGGAGCCGACGCCAGCTCTCCTCCAGCAGCGACCTGACGGTGATCGGCTGGCTACCGGCAGGAACGGTGGGTGGTCAATGAAACGACTGCTCGTCCTGGGCATGGTGCTGGTGATGTGGTGCGCTGGGGCATCGAGCAATGCGGCGGTTTCCGCGCAAGGATCCGGCTGCGCCTTCGCCACAGCGCCCACGACGTATGAGGCGTCCGAGGACCGCCGGCTCTACCTGGACGCCATAGACCTAGCGGCGTATAACATGCTCTTCCCGGCGGACAATTTCTTCAGCGTCGAGCACGTGGAGACAGGCCTTCGCAACAGCCGGGGGACCACGCAGCCGCTGATGCCGGCTACGCTGCTGAAGGCTATCGCCTGGATCGAGAGCGCGATGGTTCAGGCTTCCTATTCCGTCCCCTACGAGGCGATCGGGCCGGCCCTGGTCTCCTTCGACTGCGGCCACGGCATCATGCAGGTCACCAGTGGCATGACCACACCCCTGGGGGAGAACGGCCGAGAGTCGCCGGAGCAGGCGCTGGTGGCCACCCACTTCGCCTATAACGTCGCTCGCGGGGCGGTCATCCTCGCGGACAAGTGGAATGCTGCCCCGGAGAACCGGCCCATCGCCGGGACGGACACGGCCGGCGACCCAAGCATCGCCGAGAACTGGTACTTCGCGGTGTGGAGCTACAACGGCTTCACCGGTCCCGGGGCCAATCGCAGCAATCACCCTCTGGACCCCATCTACGGGAGTTGGCCGCGCACCCCCTATAGCTGCGGCCCCGCCGACGACGGTCTGGGCCACAATCGTGGCAACTACCCTTATCAGGAGCTGGTTTTCGGCTGCGCCTCCCATCCGCCCCGGGTGAAGGGCCAGACGCTCTGGAACCCGCTGCCCCTGAGCCTGCCTAATCTGAACGACCCCCTGTGGAAAGGGCCTCTCTCGCTGAGCAACTTCAGCTTCCCCTACACGAAGATGGACATTCCCACGCCGAGGCCTTTCCACAGGGATCCTACGGCGAGGCCTAGCACGAACCTTCGGACCAAGGTCCTGGGACAACCGTTCCTGGGCGTGAGCGCCCTACAAGTCAGGATCGCGATTGAGCCGGAGAGGACCGCCACGCCCGCGCGGGTGACTATCCGGAACAACGGGAGCGGCGTGCTGGCCTGGCGAGCGGTCGCCTCCGAGCCCTGGTTGACGATCTCAGAGCCAGCAGGAGTGGCTGTCGGAGCTGATATGCCCTGCGCGGTCGGCTCGCCCTGCGAGCGCTCGCCTACCATCGAGATCTCTGTGGACCCCAAGCGGGCACCGCCAGGCACGCACAAGTCCATGGTGACGGTCGAATCTCTGACCACCGGCCAGAAGCAGGACATAGTCGTGTCTATGGTGGTAGTGGTCCGTATCGGCGTTCCGGGGGTCGCCCGCAACTAGGGGCGAGGGCCTGAGGGCCAAGCGTGTGCTATACTGGCGAAAAGTGCGAGGCTCAGAGAGACTAGCGGACCTTATCGCTTCGGTGCGACGTAACCACGCGCTGGAGCATGCCACCATCTCTATCCTGATGGGGCGGCTGGGCCAGAACAGCCGCATGATCGGGCGGGCCACCCGGAACGGCTTCTACGTGTACGGGAACGTGTCTACCGAGCGGCTGGAGGAGTCCAGCAGCGAGGCGTTGTTTCGTCTGAAGCGCGGGGAGTCACATCTGGCAATATCGCCCATGTGCGGCACGAACCTGGCGGTGGCTGGGTTGTTAGCGGGGCTGTCGTCGCTGGCCACCCTGGGAAATCGCAGCCGGGCAGAGCGGCTGCCCAGCGTGCTGCTGGCTTCTATTCTGGCGGTGGTCGCGGCCCAGCCCATCGGCAGGCTGGTGCAGAAGTATCTCACCACTCACCCCGATCTCTCCGATACAGAGATCGTGGGGGTGAGAGAGGGCGGCCGGGGGCCTGGTCGCTTTCACAAGGTGGAGACCGTCCGCATAACATCCTAGGGCGCCTTTGTTGGATTTCCCGGCGTCCCCGTAGCTCAGCGGATAGAGCGGCTGCCTTCTAAGCAGCGGGTCGCAGGTTCGAATCCTGCCGGGGGCGCCAAAACGATCGCCCTGCACAACCGCTCCATTACCGCTGCCAGGGATCGCCGCGCCGCATCCCGCAGGCGCGAGACTAGGTGCCGAGCCTGACACCAGCCGCTGTTGCCACGGCCAGCGAAAGGGCGGTAGAGGCTCACAAGCGCCTGAACCCTAGCGACAGGCTGAGTGTGCGGTAGAGGACGCGCCCTGGCAGAGGTGCCACCGAATACAGGACGAAGAGTGAACCACCTGAGCTAGGGACCAGCTACTGATACTTCAACAAGTACGTGGTCCGGCTCCTTCGCCTTCTCCATAGTGTAGTCCCAAGTGTCGAAGTCGAGGCTGTCAATTTCCGAGACGGACGCTTCTGCGGCCTCCGGAAGCGGCACTGGCAGCCCATCCTCAAGCAGACTTTCGATGTAAGCTCGTCGGGCCTCTCGCAGATTCGAAAGTGCTTCTTCGCTGTTACATCCGTGACTGATGCAGCCGGATAGTTCTGGGTGCTCCGC
>Ga0209979_1003472_pt1 | contig 13880 bp, 13 predicted proteins | sample AnhtaG_FD_183114 | JGI IMG/M metagenome (GOLD analysis project Ga0209979, IMG submission 183114) | Deep subsurface microbial communities from Anholt, Denmark to uncover new lineages of life (NeLLi) - Anholt_01485 metaG (SPAdes) (version 2) | ecosystem: Environmental > Aquatic > Marine > Oceanic...
GCACCTTTAATGAGTACAATAGCTTCTTTTTTCAAGATAGTTTAGCCTCTACCGAATGGACAGACGGGGAAAGTGCATTTCTTACATTTCAGGCAGAGTCCTCCATGAGCTAAGGAAATTATGTCTTTGCGAGTTAATTTTTCTCCAGCCAGGATTCTCGGTAGTACTAAATCAAGAATTGTTGTATCATAAAACATTGCACATGCTGGAATACCTAGTAATGGAGTATCATTGAGATATGAGATCATAAACATGAAACCTGGTTGTACTGGTGCACCATATTTTTCTATATTAGCTTTCGCCTCCAAAGCGCTTCTTAATGTCACATCGTCAGGATCTACCGCCATTCCTCCCGTAGCAATTATTAGATCAACTCCTTCATTTTGTAATTTTAACATTTCATCTACAATCTGTTTTGGATCATCAGGTGCAAAAACAATTTTTGTAACGGTAGAGCCAAGTTTTTTAATTTTCTTTTTCATTACTGGACCAAATTCGTCTTTGATCAAACCATGGTAAACTTCATTGCCAGTTATGATAAGTCCAATATCCATTTTTTTAAGTGGGATTACGTTTATAATTGGTCCGCCATTTTCGCAGATTTGAGTTGCACGATTGATTTGTTCTTTCTTTATTGTCAGAGGAAATACTTTTGCGACTGCAACTTTCTCATCAGAATTAATTAATCGATCTTTGTGCTGAGTTGCTATACCCAAACCATCAATTCCATTAATTTGCTGCAGACGATCAACATCAATTTTAAGTATCCCATCAGTATCCGAAATAATAGCTACGTTGCCCTCGGTTGGTTTTGCTTTTATTAGATTTGTACCGGTAATCAAAGAGGCAAGTTTGGCTGCGCCATCTTCTTCTTGAAGTTCATCAGGTCCAAGTTCTAACACGTAAATATGTTCTCTGCCTATCTTACGAAGTTTAGGAAGGTCTTTTTTCTGAATCAAATGCCCTCTTTTAAATAATGTACCTTTGAATTTGCCAGCTTTAGTTATCCTAGTGACATCGTGAAACAATACTTTGCCAACGGAATCTTCAAGTTTTACTATTGTTGTTTTCAAAAATTATGATCCTCCAGCATATGTCAAATGTTTACTGATCCATTTTATCCTCAGGTTTTTCCAGAGCTACTTGTTGGACTATTTTAGTAATTTTTCTATTGATATCCCCAACTGTCCTGAAGATTTGATAGACTATTGCAAATAATATTATGATAGAAAAAGTTGTCACAAATTGAATTGGTGCGGCCATACCCAAGCTCGATGCAAGTCCAAGATAAAGCTGTGGATATACACCTGTAGAAATTAAAGCGATCCAAATTATTGTCCATATTATGAAAGGAATTGTTCCAATTCTTTTTCGATAAAATTCCTTGAAAGTATATACCGCCATTATGAGTCCTAGTAATATAACTATTAATCCGTAGGGTTCAATCATATGTGAAATCGCCACTTATTTGTCGCTACTTAGGATGAAGAATATTATAAAGTATTTTTATCGCGTCTCGAAAACCAGCTCCCCGTCTACGTGATTTAAAATAAACAGTTTTGATAGGCACATCAACTATTCTGATTCCACGTTTGGACAGTGAAATTATCATCTCAGAGGCCCATTGATAGTCTGTTGATTCATATTTTATGCTATCTGCAACATGTCGGGACATTCCTCGGAATCCAGATTGTGAATCTTTAATTTCAATTCCAGAGGCAAATGAAGTCAATTTTGATAGAATTTTATTTGCAACTAACTTTCGGAATGGCATTTCAGAATTTTTTTCTGATATCCGGGATCCGATGACTAAGTCTGCCTTTCCATCAAGTATAGGAGCAATTACGTTAGGAATTTCTTTTGGATCGTGTTGTTCATCAGCATCAAGAGTAACTATTATTTCGGCATCATGATTAGAGGCTGCACGTAACCCCGTTGAAAGAGCTGCTCCAACGCCTAATCGGATAATGTGACTCACCACTTTTGCTTTCGCCTTGGTTGCCTCTTCAACAGTTCTATCGGTACTGCCGTCATCAACAACAATTATACGAAAGTTTCCACTAAGACCCTGTATTTTCTCTATGAGGTGGGTTATGTTTTCGGCCTCGTTATAGGTTGGGATGATTATGGATACCTTGGGTAAGCTCATTCCCTACCTCTCAACCTCCCGAACTGAGGCTGTACGAGATTTGTTCTTACACAGACGTTTTTTGTCCCTGTGCAACTAATGCTAACACCGTTCTTTTTACTTGTCAATATCCTAGACAAAAAACGAATTTAGGTGAGTCGAGTTACTATGTGAAAACTATTTGTTCACACAAAACGATGAAATGTTCAATCTACCTTGGGAAAAAGCCCCTAATCCAGGAAAACCTGGTCCTGATATGATGGGATTATCGTTTCCCATCCGCTGCTTTTTCTTACCAAACTGGCCAGGTGTTGTGAGGCATTGAGCTCACCGTGAGTTATAAAAACACGCCTTGGCGGCTTACGTAAGCTAGACAACCATCTAACAAGTTCGTCTCTGTCAGCGTGTGCCGAAAAGCCGTGAATCTGCGCTATTCTTGCCCGAACAGGATAGTACTGCCCCAATATCCTGACTTCCTTGGCACCATTAACGATGTGCCTGCCGAGAGTCCCAACGGCCTGATACCCAACAAAGAGAATGGTATTTTCCTCCCTTGAGATATTGTTCGCCAGGTGATATTTTATCCTACCCCCGGTGCACATGCCGGAGCCGGCTATAATAATGTTGCTGCCGGCGGTGCGGTTTATTGCTTTTGACTCATCGACTGTCCCTACCAAATTCAGCTCGGGAAAGTCAAAGGGCGACTTTCGCTGGCGCAAAAGTTCCTTCATTTCTTCGTCAAATAGTTCGGGATGCTGTTCAAACGCCCCGGTAACTCTCACCGCCATAGGACTGTCAACAAAAACCCTAAGGTGGGGAATGCGACCTTCAAGCAGGGATTCGTTTAGATAATACAAAAGCTCCTGAGCCCTCTCTAGGGCAAAGCTGGGTATGACTATATTTCCTCCCTTTTTGGCGGTGATATTTATAACCTCAGCAAGTTGGTCAGCCGCCTCTTCCGGGGGCTCAAGCAATCTATCGCCATAAGTGGACTCCATTATGACATAGTCTGCCTCATCAAAGTGAGTCGGATCGCGAAGTATGGGTTTATCCCGCCGGCCAATGTCTCCGGAAAATAAGAGTGTCCTTTCCTCCCTGTTTTGCCGTATCTTGAGCTTGACCATAGATGAGCCCAAGACGTGTCCAGCATCATAGAAGGTAGCTTCAACACCATCGCCTATTTTGATAGCCTCACCATATTTAACGGGTAAGAATAATGGAAACACAGCTTCAGCGTCATCCTTGGTGTATAACGGAATCTCTGGATAGGAGCCTTTTCTGCCTTCCCTTTCATGTCTACGCCTTTTAAACTCCGCATCTTCCTGCTGTATTTTTCCTGAGTCTAGCAACATTATCCGGGTGATTTCGGAGGTGGCAGCCGTACAGTAGATGGCGTGACTAAAGTCTTCCCGAACTAACTTGGGTAATAGACCACTATGGTCTAAATGGGCGTGGGTCAAAAGAACCGCATCTAACGACTTGGGCGGGATAGAGAAAGGGCCCCAGTTTCGCTCCCTGAGTTCTCTTTCTTGATAGAGGCCGCAGTCGACCAGGAAGCTGACGTTATTAAATTGAACGAGGTACTGTGATCCGGTGACGTTTTGTGCTGCCCCTAGGAAAGTTAGCTTGATGTTCATGCGTTTTTAAACCGAGTTGGTTCTACCGCAGTGAGGGCACCTGACCGTTGACTCTTTGAACCTGGGTGGTACTCTCAATTTGGTGCCGCAGTCACAGGCGATAGTCTTATAGTTGCCAAGCCGCCACATCAGGTCTGAGGTTTCCCGGGCGCGTTCGACTTTCTGCGGCAATTCTTCCACAGGCTTTGTCTCAGGTGATGGCGCCCGCAAGGCAGTAGCACCAGCTAACCCATCTAGAGCCAGCGCTGAGGCAGGGACAACACCAGTCTTCCCCTCTGCCTGCTGGTAAGCCTGGTTGTAGTCAGCCATGGAGGCCCCGGACATGGCACGAAGAATGCGTATCCTCTCTGAGATAGGCGGATGAGTGCTGGTGAGGTTCCTGGCTGGTTTTCCCTCCTTACGAAAAGGGTTCACCGTGTACATAGGAGCCGTCGCCTGATTGGCTGATTTAAGCTGTACAGTCGAAGCGGAAAGCTTCTCCAGTGCCGAAGCCAATCCCTCGGGGTAGCGGGTGTACAGGGCAGAAGATGCGTCAGCCAGGTATTCCCGCTTTCTGGAAATGGCGAAGTAGATAAACTGGGCCGCAATTGGCGCCAGTATCATAAGTCCAATGCCGGCGATCAGGATTATTATTTGCCCCTGGCCACCACCTGACCCCGAACTTCTTCTGCCGCCAGCCAGACTGCCAAAGAACAGTATTCGCGTGGAATACCAGGCCAGAATGACAATAGTGCCCAGCATAACGGCGCACATTGCCATCAGCAGTACATCGCGGTTTTTAACATGGGCTATCTCGTGGCCGATTACTCCTTGAAGTTCATCACGGTTGAGCTTGGCCAGTAGCCCCGAGGTGATGGCAACAGCTGTCTTGTTAGAGTTACGCCCGGTGGCGAAGGCATTTAACGCCGGGTCATCGATAATATAGATATCGGGCATCTTCTCCAGTCCCGAAGCGATTTTCATTTCCTCCACTACGTTGTATAGCTTGGGATGGTCGTCACGGCTTATCTTTCTGGCCCGTGACACCGCCAGTAAAATACTATCGCCCTGAAAGTAGGCGACCAGACTCATTATTCCCCAGATAATCAGGGCGATAATGAGTCCGCCAATGCTACTCTCGAAAAAGAGTAGGCCCAGAAAATAGCCTAACAAAAGCAGCAGCATTCCCATGCCTGCGGTCAGGACTACTGACCGCACCTGATTGGCTCTAATCTGCTCCCACATATCTTGGCCGCTTTTTCCTTAAGTAAAACTAACCTTGGGTGCTTCTCTCTCCTCAGCGACAGAAACCTCAAAGAACTCGCCCAGTTTGAAGCCGGTCATGGAGGCTACTACGTTTGATGGAAACATCTGGGCCTTATTATTTAGCTTCAAGACTGAATCATTGTAGTACTGGCGGGAAAAACTTATCTTATTTTCCGTTGATGTCAATTCCTCCTGAAGGGCCAGAAAGTTCTGATTTGCCTTAAGGTCGGGGTAGTTTTCCACTACCGCCAGCAGTCTGGCCAGAGCACTGCTAAGCTCACCTTCCGCCTTGGAACGGGCGCCGACATCGGTACTGGAAAGGCTCTGCGCCAGATTTCGAGCCTTGGTTACCGCCTCCAGCGTCTCTCGCTCGTGTTTCATATAGCCCTTAACCGTCTCTATCAAGTTTGGAATGAGGTCATACCGCCGCTTAAGTTGAACATCAATCTGAGCCCAGGCGTTACGTAGCTGATTACGTAGCCCTATCAAGCCATTGTAGGTAGCAATGAAAAAGATGAGAAGTAATGCCACAATACCGATGATAATATAGACTGTAACCATTGAGACCTCCTTATACTATTATTGAAACCAGGGCTTATTATGAGTCTGGCTGACGTTCAGCTTTAAAGGTGTCTCCCAAAAAGGCAAGAACGCGGTTCTCGGAATCCAGTTCAGCGCCTGACTTTTCCGCGCACTGCTCTATAATCTGGCGTGTCTCACCACCATCAAACCATAGGCCATCTCCCTTTGGGCAGACATCAATGAGCACTTTCGGTTCCTGCCCTATGTTCGTCTTTCTCATTTTCCGGCCACAGATAGGACATCGCCGCTTTTTCTCTGCGCTCCTAGCTTCTGGCAAATCTGTTATTTTGGCGAGGGATAAAGCGCTACTATCAAGTCCCGTTCTCTCCAGCATTAGCGCCAATTCCCCAGAGTCGAACCAAACTCCGGAGCAGTTAGCACAATGGTCTAGCTCAATCTTATCTTGCTCGACTACTATCATGACCTCATGACAGGTGGGGCATATCATAGCCGTCGCTCCTTAGAGTAATAAGCTTACCGCAATATGACAGTGTAGACTCAGGTGGTTACCGTGTCAAGCAAAAAAATGAGAATTACAAAAAGTGGTGGACACTTTATGGCTGATTGTTACATTTCTACAATGAACATAACAGACTGAGCTCTAGGAGTAAGTGTCAGAGTTCATTTACTTAACACTCTTTCCAACTAATAAAATAATTGCATTATCAATTATTTTTGGGGGACTGACATTCCAATTGTTATCTATATAGCTGGCCCAATCCTCAGGCATACCTTCGCCAGTCTCGCTCTCCTTCGTGGTGCGAAGCCGAAGGTTATCAGTGAGGCGTTAGGCCATGCCTCGGTAGCGTTTACAATGGATACTTATTCCCATATAATATCTGGTATGCAGGAGGACATGATGGCGTTGCTCGACGAGGTGCTGCTGTCAGGGGTGCCTCGAACGTCAGAGGAACGTCAAAACAGGGAAGTCCACGATGGTATGCCAGCGTAGCTCAGGGGTAGAGCAGCGGTTTCGTAAACCGCCGGTCGTCAGTTCGAATCTGACCGCTGGCTAACACCTTATTAAGAAGGCATTTTGTGCCGCCAAAGGCTGAAACTATGTCTTTGTCTTCACCCCAGATGGAGCGAATAGCAGCAACAGGCTGGGTAAAACGAACAGCGCCATCAAGAAGGAAAGGGCTATCATAACCGCCGTTAGCAAGCCGAAAGCGGCGAACATTGGCATTGGTGCGAAGGCTATCACAGCGAAACCCAACGCCGTAGACACGGCGGTGCCGAAGAGGGCCATACCGGTGCTGCGGCTGGTAATAGACAAAGCCGTCTTCTTGTCTGGACTCCTTCTCAGTTCCTGGCGAAAACGCTCGGTGAAATGGATGGAGAAGTCTATACCTACGCCTATGGATATGGCAGCGATGGTAGCCGTCATCATATTAAGGTGGTAGCCCACAGCGAACATGAATCCGTATAGCCAGCAAGCCACCAGAAGTACCGGTATGAGCGTCACGATGGCATATCTTAGTGAGCGAAAGATGATGACCAGTAACACCAGGCAGGCAACGACGGCAATGAGTAACGAACGGTTCAGGGAATTGGTGATGGCGTCGAACTGGGCATCACGCACGTAAGCCTCGCCGGTGAGCCCGTAAAAGGTGATAGCTGGCACTCCTTGCATGGCAACATCCATATCATTTTGCAGCTCAATAGCTGATTCCTTGACTATGGACTGCACCCGAGTACCCGGCACGCCGATGGCAATCAGGGTCGCGTCATCACCTTCTCCCGATGAGCTGTAGGCGAAAGCCTCTCGTATTCGCTGGGGGGTATAGAGCATGGAATCTTCGTCCTGGGGGATACCCTCCTCCGTGATATAGCCAAAGACAGCTGTAAGCTGCTCCGTTGTATCCGGAATCAGGTCACCATCTACGTCAGTTATAGTCAGCCCTGACGCTGCTTCTATCTGTCGGCGAGCGTAGTCACCCTGGACCGCTGCTGCCAGGTAGTCGAAGAGGTAAGCGTAGACGTCTGGCTTGCCGTCACTCATCCGCCGGGCCACATGCTCATTATCCTCCATCTCCCGAACTAAAGCCTTCATGGCATCAAGCGCCTCGTGTTGGGTGAAGTCTCCCCTGATATACAGGTATGCCGGTTCACCTGCTTTCTGGGCTACATGCTCGTCCAGCTTGTCCAGACCTATGATAAGGTCCGATTCTGGGTCGAAGGCCTCCTTTGGGTCCAGCTCTGTGTCCAGGTTGAGCCAGCCCCAGGCGGCTACTCCGGTTACAATTATGATGAGCGGTAACGTGACAAACCATTTATTGCTGGTCAAGGCAACGAGTTTGTCAATCCAGGAGCCGCGTGATGCCGGGACGCCCTTATCAGTGGATTTGGTAAAGCCCCGGCCCCTCCAAGCGTCGTATCTCATGATTACCGCCGGTACGAACAGTCCCAGAATCACGAATGAGGCAATCATGGCAATAGAGGCGGCGATGCCGAAGCCGACCACCGACTCTATTCCCGATGAGGCGTTGGCGCCGAAGGCGATGATAGTGGTCAACATAGCCAGCACCAGGGCACTACCCACCCCGTAGGTCGATAGGCCCAGGGCTTGGCGCGGCTGGTTGCCCTTCTCCACCTCCTCACGGTACCGGAAGAGGGCGTGTATTGCGTAGTCTATTCCCAGTACCAGAATAGCAACAGGCACAATGATGTCTAGAGTCAGCGAGCTTTTAAGTCCGATGAGGTTTGAGAAGCCCTTCAACCAGATAATGAGCATACCCAGGCCGATGCCGGACACCAGTGTTATCAGCCAGGAGCGGAAGATTACGGTAATAATAATCAGAATAAGCCCCACGGCAGCTATCAGCATGACGCCACTTATCTGCCCCTCGTCGGCTATTTCCAGGTTCATGTCAATGAAGACGCCCCACAGCTGATAGCCCTGCTCATCACCGCGAAGTGTACTCTGCACATCCCGCCCGAAGTGCTCCAGGGCGAGCTGGTCCGAGTATTCCTGGCCAAGGCTGGCCGGGTATTCCTCCTGCACCCTCTCCCTGTCTGATTCGACGGCAAACAACAGCGCTGGAGATGTCCAGAGTTTGACGCCTCCCGGTCCTTCTTCATAGGTAGCCTCGACCGATAGCTCTATCTCCATACCCTCGGTGAAGGGGTCGTTTAATATATAGTCTACGGCCTGCTTAACCTGGAGGTCGGTGGCGTTAGATAAGTCAACCATACCCTGGCTGGCAAGCATGAGTGCCGTGTTGACGGAATCAGCTATTGAGTAGACACCTTCCAGGGTTACACCGGATACCTCGTTGTAGCGTCTATAGAGGAAGGGGGACAGGCTACTATCCCGCAACGCCTGCTCGTTCTGATATAGCTCATATAGGTTCTGCTGAGTGAGCATATCACCGTCTCCAGCCTCGACGATGAAGGGCATGACGTAGACCTCAGAGGGGAATTCATCTTTAATCTCCTCGTTCCATTTAACTACGTCGCTACCGGTCGGGTTATCGCTGGCTATCTCTGTCGGCTGCATCAGAAGTAATGGCAGGAACAGTAGCAGGGTTATAGCCAGTGTGCCTACTATGAGCCATGATGACCGCCTTTCGATATTATTAGCCAGCCAACCGTAAAATCCCTTTCTTCCTTCTCCAGGATTTCTCACCTATCGATTCTCCTTTCGGGCATCTTCAGAGGTTACGTTGACCACTGGCGCATGTTGCACTAGATTGCTGATTGCCAATTCTGGATTATAACATAAGTAGTGTAATGGGGTGGCAAAACAGGCTTTTGCTTATCCTCAGGGTGATTTCTCTGACTTAGGCAGCTTATCAATAGAGTCCCTTAGACCTCTCACCAACTTGGTCAGTGAAGTGAAGTCGTCTTCATTCTCCATAAGCTGAATTAGGCGGCTGCCGACAATCACCCCATCAGCAATGCGGGCTATCTGACTTGCCTGCTCCGGGGTAGATATGCCGAAGCCAACGCATAATGGCTGCTTGGCCACTTTCCTCACCCTGCCGACAAACGCCTTCAAGTCCGCAGGTAATCTCTCCCTGGCCCCGGTAACCCCGGTTACTGAAACCAGGTAGATAAATCCCCGAGACCTATCAGCGACCAGCCGGATGCGTTCCTCAGTGCTGGTCGGAGCCAGGAGGTAAATGAGGTCAAGCCCCTGCTTCTGGCTGATAGCCTCCAGCTCCGAGCCTTCATCCGGGGGCAGGTCGGGGATGATTAACCCGGAAATACCAGAGCCGGCACCGGCAGCACAAAACTCCTCCAGTCCGTAACTGAAGACGGGGTTAAAATAGGTCATAAACACCAGTGGTATATTGACCTTCCGGCTTAACTCCTCGGCTACCTCAAGGCAAAGCTGAGGGGTAACTCCGTTCTGCAAGGCATGAAAGCTGGACTTTTGTATGGTAACCCCGTCAGCCAGGGGGTCGGAGAAGGGTATCCCCAGCTCAACAATATCGCAACCGCTATCGGCAAGAAGTGGCACTGCCTTCAAAGTGGCTTCAATAGTGGGGTAACCTACGGTAACATAGGCGATTAGAGCTTTATGCCCCGACGGGCTGAACGCAGAAGCAATATCACTCATAGCCTTACTCCCAGCGCTTGAGCTACTATGTCCATGTCTTTATCACCACGCCCGGAAAGGTTAATTATGATAATTTGCTCCTTATTTAATGAGCCAGCCATTTTAGCCGCATGGAATATGGCGTGAGCCGGTTCCAAGGCGGGAGCAATGCCTTCGGTGTTACACAGCAACTGAAAACCCTTAAGGGCTTCCTCATCAGTTACCGCCACGTAGGTAGCACGCCCGCTGTCCTTGAGGTAGCTGTGCTCGGGACCAACGCCGGGATAGTCCAGCCCGGCAGAGATGCTGTGCGTTTCTCTAATTTGACCACCGGCATCCTGTAGAACGTAGGATTTTGTCCCGTGGAGCACGCCGACTGTTCCCGCCATCAGTGGGGCGGCATGCTCCCCGGTGTTAATTCCCCTCCCCGCCGCCTCCACCCCGATAAGCTTAACCTCCTTGTCATTCAAAAAGGGATAGAAAATGCCGATGGCGTTACTGCCGCCGCCAACGCAGGCGATGATATAGTCGGGCAGGCGATTGCTTTGGGCTAGAATCTGCTCTCTGGTCTCCCTGCCGATTACCGATTGGAAGTCGCGCACCATCATGGGATAAGGGTAAGGACCAACTACTGAACCCAGAAGGTAATAGCTATCACTGGGATTAGTTACCCAGTCCCTTATCGCCTCGTTGATGGCATCCTTGAGTGTCCGGCTGCCACTGTGTACCGGTCTGACTTCGGCGCCCATCAATCTCATGCGGAAGACATTGAGGGACTGGCGACGCATATCCGCCTCCCCCATATAGACGATGCACTGAAGCCCAAGCTTGGCGCAGACGGCAGCCGCGGCCACCCCGTGTTGCCCGGCACCTGTCTCAGCGATGATTCTCCGCTTACCCATTCTCCGGGCAAGAAGGCCCTGACCAAGCGCATTATTGATTTTATGGGCGCCGGTGTGGGCCAGGTCTTCTCTCTTAAGAAGAATGCGGGCGCCAGCGCAGTGCTCGGTCAGCCTTTCGGCCAGGTAGAGTGGCGTTGGCCTCCCCGAATAGTCGCGGGACAGCGAGTTAAACTCAGCCCAGAAGGCGTCATCAGCCTTTGCCTGGTTATAGGCTGTTACCAGCTCATCCAGGACGGGCATGAGGGTCTCGGGGACAAACTGCCCCCCGTAGTTCCCAAAATAGCCTCTTTCATCAGGTAGCATCATACTTCTCCTGCTGCGACTTAACATAAGAATGGAAATTGCGTTTCATCTCATCTATATGGTCGCCGCCGAACTTCTCCATCATTGCCTCTGCCAGAACCAGAGCCAGCATTGCTTCCGAGATAACGCCGGCTCGGGGAACAGCACAGATATCTGACCTCTCCACCGTAGCCGGTGCCGGCTGGTGGGTGGCGATGTCTATGGTCTGTGCCGGAGCGCCGAGGGTTGAGATTGGCTTGTGGTAAACGCGGCAAATAATGTCCTCGCCGTTGCTCATGCCGCCTTCTATCCCGCCCATATTATTGGTCTGGCGGGTGAAGCGCTCCTTGTAGCCGATCTGGTCCTGGAACTGGGAGCCGAACATAGCCGCCCCGGCGATGGCATTGCCTATTTCCACCGCCTTCACCGAGGGGATGCTCATCAGGGCTTGAGCCATCCTGCCGTCAAGCCGGCGGTCGTAGTGCATAACACTCCCCAGTCCCACGGGCACACCGGCGGCGATAACCTCAATCACCCCACCCAGGGTATCTTTCCTGGCGCCAGCCTCTTTGATTGCCTGTTTCATCTTCTGGGATGTTTCTGAGTCAAGGCACCTTATATCGGGGTCGGTGGCAAAGACCGAAGCCACCTCTTCAAAGGCATAGTCGTGGCGAGTCAGCCTCACCGAGCCTATCTGGACGGTGTGGCTGGCTATCCTGGTATCGAATTCCAGTAATAGTTTTCTAGCCACTGCTCCCGCCATAACCCTGCCTACCGTCTCTCTGGCGCTGGCCCTCTCGGAGACATTCCTGATGTCGTCCTGTCCATACTTTATAACGCCAGCCAGGTCGGCATGCCCGGGGCGGGGTCTGGTTACCTTAGCCGCTTGCTTACCGCTCTCCTCAATCCTCATCTCATCCTGCCAGTTAGCGAAGTCCAGGTTCCTCACTATCAGCGTAATCGGGCTGCCCAGCGTCTTGCCGTAGCGGACGCCGGAGAGGATTTCGGCCTTATCCTCCTCAATCAGCTTTCGGCCCCCGCGACCAAAATCGGAGTGTCGGCGTTTCAGGTCCTGGTTAATATCCTCAACGCGGACTCCAACTCCGGCGGGCATTCCTTCAATAATGGTGACACAGGCCGGGCCGTGAGATTCACCGGCGGTCAAAATGCGTAGCATTTCTCTCTCCTCCTAAAGCCTGAGTTAGGGCGGACTCCATGGCGGCTAGCGGCGCCTGGCGTCCGGTAAAGAGTTCAAATTGCCTGGCTGCCTGATAGAGCAGCATCTTGTAGCCGTAAACAATAGCACATCCCCTCTCCCTGGCTTCAGCCAGCAGTCTGGTCTCTTTGGGGATGTAAACGGTATCAAAGACGGTGAGCCGGTTATGGAGAAGGTCTTTGGGGATGATTGACTGGTTTACTTTAGGCCACATTCCCACCGAGGTGGCATTTATCAGGATATCTGCCGAAGAGGTTTCCCATAGTTTCTCCAGGCTGCCAGCGTCCTCGGCCTTAACTCTATTTGCCAGCTCCCTGGCTCTATCTTCGGTTCGGTTTAGGACCACCAATTCAACCCCCTTTTTCTTGAGCCCCACGGCGATGGCTGAGGCACCACCACCGCTGCCAACTAGAATCACCTTTTTCCCGCCAAGCGTGGTCACTTCCTCTAATGCCTGTAGCGCGCCGTCGCCATCAGTGTTGTAGCCGGTTAACACACCCTCATCGTTGACAATGGTATTGATAGCACCGATTTCCTTAGCCAGCGGGTCAATCCGGTCAATGTATTTTATGGCGCTGGTCTTGTGGGGCAGGGTAATGCTTGCCCCCCGGATACCCAGCCCCCTTATGCTCTCTGTGGCTTGCTTAATATCCTTGACCCGGAAGGGAACATAGAAGTATTTAATGCCCAGCGCCTGATATCCGGCATTGTGGATTAGTGGGGAAAGCGAATGCTCCACCGGGTCGCCGATAAGGCAACATATTTTTGTATTGGCACTAGTCACTGGGTAAACCCCCGTATCGTTAGCAAGTTTATAACTAAATCAGCCACTTCTTCCGGCGTTTTGTTTTCCGTATTAACCACCAAATCGGCCGCTTTCTGGTAGAGTGGCTTTCGTTCTTCAAGCGTCATTTCCATATCCCCCCACCGACTCCTGCCCTCGACCAATGGTGGCCGTTCGTTATCTTCGGCAATGCGCTCAAGTAGTGTATCCAAACTGGCCTTGAGCCAGACCAGTACCCCGCTTTCCTTGAGTTTGGCAATATTTTTCTCTCTGGTTACTACTCCCCCCCCGGCGGCATTAACCGTGTTGTCCAGCCCGGCCACCTCGCCGGTTATCTCCTCCTCTATATCCCTGAATTTTGACCATCCGTACCTTGCCACCATCTCAGGAATGGTAAGTCCTGCCCTCTGGGCGATTAGCTCATCCATCTCAACCAGCTCTCTGCCCAGTTTGCGGGCTAGAATCTTACCTACCGTGGTCTTCCCCGAGCCCCTCATGCCGATAAGTACGATGTTCATGATAATTCCTCGACTTTTGCCCCCAGCCCTGCCAGGTCGGCGA
>Ga0209979_1003474_pt1 | contig 13877 bp, 20 predicted proteins | sample AnhtaG_FD_183114 | JGI IMG/M metagenome (GOLD analysis project Ga0209979, IMG submission 183114) | Deep subsurface microbial communities from Anholt, Denmark to uncover new lineages of life (NeLLi) - Anholt_01485 metaG (SPAdes) (version 2) | ecosystem: Environmental > Aquatic > Marine > Oceanic...
CATCATCGACGTCGGTGGTGAGTCCACCCGCCCCGGCTTCCAGCCCGTACCGGCCGATGAGGAGATCCAGCGCACCGTCCCGGTCATCGAGAGGCTGGTGCGCGAGGTGGACGTCCCTGTAAGCATCGATACCTACAAGGCGGAGGTGGCCCGGGCGGCGCTGGCGGCCGGGGCTCACCTGGTGAACGACGTCCACGGCTTCCGCCGCGAGCCGGAGGTGGCGGCCGTGGCTGCCGAGTTCGACGTGCCCGCGGTGGCGATGCACAACCAGCGGGACCGCGAGTTCCACGACGTCATCGGTGACATAACCGTGGGACTGGTGGATAGCCTGCGCATCGCCCGCGAGCGGGGGCTGCCGGACGAGCGCGTCATCGTCGACCCTGGCTTCAACTTCGGCTGGACGGAGGGGCAGGCGCTGGAGATGCTGCGCCGCCTGGGCGAGCTGCGGGCGCTGGGACGGCCGCTGCTGGTGGGGACCTCCCGCAAGTCCACCATCGGCGTCGTCCTGGGGCTGCCGGTGGAGGAGCGACTAGAGGGGACGGCGGCCACGGTGGCCCTGGCCATCGCCAACGGGGCGGACATCGTCCGCGTCCACGACGTCAAGGAGATGGCCCGGGTGGCCCGCATGGCCGACGCCGTGGTGCGGGGCTGGACGGAGTCGGAGGCGCGAACGTAATGGTTGAGCGAGGCGTGGCTCCCTTCACCACCTTCATCGGCGCCGAGGTCGAGGAGCTGCGGGAAGGCTACGCTCGCCTCTCCCTGGTCCTCGAGGAGCGTCACACCAACCCCAACGGCGTGATGCACGGCGGGGTGATCACCACCCTGATGGACTCCGCCTTGGGCGCGTCCCTGAGCGCCCTCCGCGGCCAGGAGGCCCGCCGCAACCCCCACGCCACGGTGGAGATGAACGCCAGCTTCCTGGCCGCTGCCCGGCCCGGCGACAGGATCGTGGTGGAAGGACGGGTGTTGCGGCTGGGCAAGACGGTGGCTTTCGGGGAGGCGGAGGCCCGGCGTGGCGATGGCGAGCTCATCGCCAAGGGGCGGCTGACCTTCGCTATCCGCAACCGGAGCGAGTGATGGCGGTCGTATATCTGGGGCTCGGCTCCAACCTGGGAAACCGGGAGGCGAACCTGCGGGCGGCCCTGCGGGGGCTGTGGCGGATGGGACGGGTGGCGGCGGTGTCGGCGCTGTACGAGACGGAGCCGGTGGGCGGCCCCGCCCAGCCTTCGTTCTACAACGCCGCCTGCCGTCTGGAGATCGGGCTGGGGCCGTGGCCGCTGCTGCGCTTCCTCCAGAGGCTGGAGCACGAGTTGGGCCGACGGACGGGCGGGGAGCGCTGGGGCCCCCGGCCCATCGACCTGGATATATTGCTGTACGAAGACCTCGTTGTGGACGAGGTGGGCCTGGTTATCCCCCATCCCCGGCTGGCGGAGCGGCCGTTCGTGCTGGTGCCGCTGGCGGAGATCGCAGCGGACGTGTGTCTTCCTGGGGATGGCCGCACGGTGGCGGAACTGCTGGCGGCGGCTGGAATGGGGGGAGTGCGGCGCGCCGCGGAGGCGGGGTGGGACGGGCTGGAGGGGATGGCGGCCGAGAAGCTGTCGCTCTAGGGCTGGGGCGGTACGCCGGGGGCCTCTTCCAGAGCCGCCTCTAGCTCCTCCTCTTCCTCCTCGCTGGCGGTGAACATCGTCCAGCCGATCCAGAAGGCGAGGGCGTTGAGGGCACCGAGGACGAAGGTGACGGGCAGGGCCACCGCCAGGTAGCTACGGCGGGACACTGCCCACAGGAAGACCACCATCTCCAGCACGGCGGCCAGCATGATGATGACGCCCAGGCGCTGAGAGCCTTCCATCAGGTGGTCCTCATCTCCGGAGGCAGCAGGTTGGGGATGCGGTCCTCGATGGGATAGCGCTCGGAGCATTGGTTGCAGGTGAGGTGGCCGCTGATTATCTCTTCGCCCGCCTCCTCCTCGATGGTCAGCTCCAGGGGGCTCTTGCAGATGGGGCAGGCCAGGATCTCCGTCAGGTCTTTGCGCATCGCGGTGTACCTCGTCGGTAATTGTAGGCCGGTGCTGCCGAGGCGTCAAACCGGCGGGGTGCAGGCAGGCCCCGGGGTTGGACGGCTGTACGAAGGTGGCCCTTCGACTCCGCTCAGGGCAGGCCTTACAATGGACGCGTTGGCATGGCCACGGCAGTCAGACGCATCCCCCTGGACCGGCGAGTGTGCATCGTCCGGGAGAGCCGCATCGATGTGCGACCGGAGCGGGCCGCCCTCGTCGGGCCGCTCGTGGGCCTGGCGATCAGCATCGGGCTGTTCGTGTCGGTGGGGGTGTTCAGCAGCGACCTCTCAGCCCTGGCCCTGGCGGCGATGCTGGTTCCTGGCCTGATTCTGGGGCCTTTCTCCGCTATGGCGCTCGTCTATTCGCTCCTGGGGGCCAGCGTGGTCATCGATGCCAAGAAGCAGTCGGCCACCTTCCAGCAAGGCGTGCTGGGCCTGGGGCTGGGAACGGTGGAACTGGTGCCGTTCTGGAAGATCGAGCGGCTGGAGGTGCAGGACTTGCCCCTGAGCGACGCGGAGAGCAAGGGGCCGCGGCCGCCCCTGGACCTGCGGGCCTGGGACGTGGTGCTGGTGAGGACCAGCGGCAAGCAGCTCTCCATCGGCCAGGTCATAGCGGTGAACAACCCCGACCTGATCGACGAGGGGTTCGACCGCGCCCTGGACGTGGCAGAGGCTGTGAGCGCGCTGGTGGGCAAGCCGGTGGTCATCACCGCCGCCGTCGAAGGGCCTGCCGAGGAGGCCGCGGAGGAGTCCGACGCAGAGACGGTCAAAGGTCAGCCCGAAGGGGCCTGCCGTGAGCGAAGCTGAAGGGTCGCAGCGTGCGTGAGCCTGCCTGCCGCCTGCCTGCCGCCTGCCTGCTGGAGGCTGAGTTATGAGCGATCAGGAAGACCGGGAGGAGTTCCTGAAGCAGGCGAACGTGGCCGTCCTGGCCACGGTCGGGCCCGGCGGCCGGGCCCATGCCGCCCCCATCTGGTACCTCTACGAGGACGGCGTGTTCCTCATGAGCACCGGCCGCGGGTCGCAGAAGCACCGCAACGTGGAGCGGCATCCCGAGGTGACCCTCGTGGTGGATGACAGGAGGGTGCCGTACTACGCGGTGATGGTGCAGGGCGCGGCCGAGATCGGGCCCCGGCTGCCCGACGAGGCGCGTCTGAGGATGGCGGTGCGCTACCTGGGGGAGGACCTGGGCCGGGCCTACATCGCGCGCGTCTCCGCTGAGGACTCGGTGACCATCCGCCTGCGACCGCGAAAGTTCATCGAGTACCACGGCAGGGCTGGGCGGACGGAGAGGGAATAGCGACGCCGCATCCCTTGCCCCACGTTTGTTCCCTGTGCTACAATGCCATCGCTGAGTGAGGGCGAGGGCTAATTAGCTTTTCGGTGCAGGCGCATTACTCTTCAGAGACCCTTCTGACCTGTCTTCCTCCGGGCCGTTCGATGGAGCTCACGGCAGGCAGGTGCTTTGGTGCACCCTAACTGGCGAGAGAAGTGCGGCGTGTTCGGCGTGTTCGCGCCGGACGAAGATGTAGCACGCATCACCTTCTACGGCATCTACGCCCTCCAGCACCGCGGCCAGGAGAGCGCCGGCATCGCCACAGGCAACGGACGCCGTATCCACATCCGCACCGGCATGGGCCTGGTCTCCCAGGTGTTCGATGAGAACGACCTGCCGTTCCTCCCCGGCTTCGTGGCCATCGGCCATAACCGCTACTCCACCACCGGCTCCGCTCGCATCGAGAATACCCAGCCGGTGTACGTGGAAGGGGAGCACGGGCAACTGGCCCTGTGCCACAACGGAAACCTGATCAACGCCGAACTCATCCGCTACAGCCTGGAGGACCACGGCTACGCCTTCGAATCCTCCACGGACACGGAGGTCATCGCCCAGATGCTGGCCTCCGCTCCCGGCGCCAACTGGCAGGAGCGGGTCACCAACGTCATGCGGGCCATCCAGGGGGCCTACTGCCTGGTGGCCCTGACCCCCCGCCAGCTCATCGCCATGCGCGACCCCTACGGGGTGCGCCCCCTCTGCCTGGGCAGGCTCAACAGCACCGGCTGGGTGGTGGCCTCCGAGACCTGCGCTCTGGATCACCTGGGCGCCGAGTTCGTGCGCGAGATCGCCCCCGGCGAGGCGGTAATCATCGACCGCAGCGGCATCAACGCCTTCCAGGCGGTGGAGGCCCAGCGCTCCGCCCTCTGCGTGTTCGAGTACATCTACTTCGCGCGGCCGGACAGCGTCCTGCGGGACAAGCTCCTCTACCCTGTTCGCATGGCGATGGGGCGGGAGCTGGCCCGCCAGACCCCTACTGAAGCCGACCTCGTCATCGGCGTGCCCGACTCGGCCATCGCTGCCGCCATCGGCTACTCCCACGAGTCGGGCATCCCCTACGGCGAGGGGCTGGTCAAGAACCGCTACGTGGGCCGCACCTTCATCCAGCCCGACCAGCGCCTGCGCGACCAGGGGGTCTACCTGAAGTTCAACCCCCTGAAGCAGGTGATTTCCGGAAAGCGGCTGGTGGTGGTGGACGACTCCATCGTACGCGGCACCACGACGCCCAAGGTGGTGGAGATGCTGCGCAGAGCGGGGGCCAGCGAGGTGAACATGCGCATCTGTGCGCCCCCCATCCAGCATCCCTGCTACTTCGGCATCGATATGGCCACCCAGTGGGAGCTCATCGCCTCCAGCAAGAGCGTGGAGGAGATCCGCCGTCACATCGGCGCCGACTCCCTGGACTACCTGAGCATCGAAAGGCTCATGCGCGCCGTGGAACAGCCCTGCGGCTCCTTCTGCATCGCCTGCTTCACCGGCGAATACCCGATGCCGGTGCAGCTCCAGATGGACAAGCTGGTGTTCGAACGGGTAGGCCGCGGCGGCCGCCGGGAGCCTGTCGGCGCCGCCTGGACCTGGGAGGGCGACCGCCACTAGGCGGCGGACGTCACGCGCATCCTTCGACAGGCTCAGGATGAGCGGTAGGGAATGTGCAGTTCGCTCATGGTGAGCCTGTCGAACCATGAGCAGTTGAGAACTGATGAGCCGCGAGAGCCAGCCCCAAGGATCCTACGCCGCCGCCGGCGTGGACATCGACGCCGCCGAACGCCTCGTCTCCCGCTTCGCTGACCTGGCCCGTGCCACCCGCCGTCCGGAGGTCATCGCCGATGTCGGTCCCTTCAGCGGCCTGTTCCGCCTCGGCTCCCACCGCGACCCTGTGCTGGTCGCCAGCACGGACAGCGTCGGCACCAAGGTCAAGCTGGCCGCTCTCCTGGGGCGCTACGAGGGGCTGGGCCACGACCTGGTGAACCACTGCGTGAACGATATCCTCACCACCGGGGCCGAGCCGCTGTTCTTCCTGGACTACATCGGCGGTGCCGGCGTGACGGACGAGGCGAAGCTGTCCATGGTGGCCGGCGTCGCCGCCGCCTGCCGGGAGGCCGGCTGCGCCCTCCTGGGCGGCGAGACGGCCGACATGCCCGGCCTCTACGCTGAGGGCGACTTCGATCTGGTGGGGTTCGTGGTGGGCATGGTGGAGAGGGACGCCGTCATCGACGGCTCACGCATCCGGGAGGGGGACGTCCTCCTGGGCCTGCCCTCGGACGGGCTGCACACCAACGGCTACTCCCTGGTGCGGAAGGTCTTCGGCGTTGGCGTGGGCGGTGACCCGGATGAGGAGCGGCGGCGGCTGGAGCGGATGTACCCCGGCCTGCACGGCACCCTGGGCGATGCGCTGCTGGCGCCCCACCGCTGCTACCTGAACGACCTGCGACCGGTGCTTGTAGGGGCGCCTCGCGAGGCGCCCCTACACGGCATCGCCCACATCACCGGCGGCGGCATCCCTGGCAACGTCCCCCGCATGCTCCCGGAGGGCCTCGCCGCCCGCATCCATAAGCCTGTCCTGAGCCCCGCCGAAGGGCCTGCCTGGGAGCCGCAGCCCATCTTCCGCCTGATCCAGTCATACGACCCGTCTGGGGAGCGCGGGAACATCGCCGAGGAGGAGATGTACCGCACCTTCAACATGGGCATCGGGATGGTGCTGGCCGTCGCTCCCGAGGACGCCGAGGCTGTCCGCTCCCGGCTCCCGGAGGCGCTGGTGGTGGGCGAGGTGGTGCGGGGAGCGGGTGTGGAGTGGGGCTAGCCCGTGCCCACCTATCGCGTCTACTATGCCGAGCGGATGCCCCACGGGGCCCGCGACTGGATGCGGGCCTTGGGGGCGCGCCGCCTCGACTCGGACACGGAGCAGGTGCGCCACCGAGAGATAGAGTGGGAGGAGGAGCTGGAGGCCCGGAGCGCGGCGGAGGCGCTCGACGCCTTCTTCCGGGAGCACGTGTCGGACCAAACCCAGGTGATGTGGGTCGACGAGACTGGCCAGAGCCACGAGCTCCAGGGCGTGGAGGACTACGACCCTGAGAAGACCTACATCTGGATCGAGGACGATAAGCTGATGGAGTACCAGGGCATGGACGAGGCGACCCCGGGCATGGTCACCTGCCCCCTCTGCGGCGGCGAAGGCGAGGTGGTGGCTGAGGTGGCGGAGGAGTTCACTGCCGAGGACGAAGATGAGGGCTGGGCATGATCGCATTCATCTCAGTGTCCGACAGGACCGGCGTCCAGGAGTTCGCGCGCAACCTGGCGGAGCTGGGGTTCGATATCTACTCCACCGGCGGCACCCAGCGGGCCCTGGCCGAGGCGGGCCTCACCGTCCATGGCGTCTCCTCCCTCACCGGCTTCCCGGAGATACTGGGCGGTCGCATCAAGAGCATCCATCCCATGCTCTATGGCGGCGTCCTGGCCCGCCGGGACGTGCCGGAGCACATGGAAGACCTGCGGCGCAGCGGCATCCCCGCCATAGACCTGGTCTGCGTGAACCTCTACCCCTTCGTGGAGACGGTGGCCTCCGGCGCCGGCCACGACGAATGCCTGGAGCAGATCGACATCGGCGGGCCGGCCATCATCCGCGCCGCCGCCAAGAACTATCCCTTCGTCCTCGTCCTCGTCGACCCGGCCGACTACGCCGAGACGCTTGACTGTATGCGGACAGCGGAGGGAGACCCCTGCAGCGTGCCCCTGGAGTTCCGCCGTCGCCTGGCCGAGAAGGCGTTCCAGCACACCGCCCACTACGACACCGCCATCGTCCAGTACCTGCGGGATGTAGGGGCGGTTCGCGAACCGCCCCTACCTGAGCGAATGACCGTGGCCCTGGACAAGGCGCTGGACCTGCGCTACGGGGAGAACCCCCACCAGCGGGCCGCCCTCTACCGCGAGGAGCGGGTCGGCCTACCCGGCGGTGGCCCTTCGACTATGCTCAGGGCAGGCATAATCGACGCCGAGAAGCTGCACGGCCTCGACCTCTCCTACATCAACGTCATGGACGCCGATGCCGCCTGGCAGGCCGTCTTGGAGTTCGCCGACCCAACGGTGGTCATCGTCAAGCATGCCAGCCCCTGCGGCATTGCCACTCACCGAGACGTCGCCGAGGCCTACCGGCGGGCCTTCGATTCCGACCCGATGTCGCCGTTTGGCGGGATCATCGCCGCCAACCGGCCGGTGACTGAGGAGGTGGTCGCGGCGATGAAAGGGATGCGCTACGATGTCATAGTGGCCCCGGACTTCGAGGAGGCGGCGCTGGAGCGGCTGCGCAAGCGCCGCGACCTGCGTATCCTGCGTATGCCGGAGGGGCCTGCCCTGAGTCCAGTCGAAGGGGCCTCACCCCAGGACTGGGACTACCGCCGGGTCTCCGGTGGGGTCCTGGTCCAGGAGACCGATCGCTATCCGGACGACGAGATGGAGCTGCGGGTGGTGACCAAACGGGCGCCCACGGCGGGGGAGCTGGCGGACCTGCGCTTCGCCTGGAAGGCGGTGAAGCACGTCAAGTCCAACGCCATCGTCATCGCCAAGGACGGGGCCACTGTGGGCATCGGTGGCGGGCAGCAGAACCGCAAGGCGCCGGTGGAGCTGGCGCTGCGCCTGGCCGGGGAGAAGGCGAAGGGCGCCGTGCTGGCTTCGGAGGCCTTTTTCCCCTTCGCCCGCGACGACGCCGTGGAGATGGCCTGTCGGGCCGGCGTCACTGCCATCATCCAGCCCGGCGGCGCCGTCCGTGACCAGGAGGCGATCGAGGTGTGCGACGAGTACGGCGCAGCCATGGTGTTCACCGGCGAGCGCCACTTCCGCCACTAGCCTTGGACTCTAAGCGCAGCATCGCCCGGCTCCCGGAACTGCTCGCCGAGCTGGCCGCCGCCGACCGCGAGCTGTTCCAGCGGCTGTTCCGCCTGACCGTGAGCGAGGGCCGCCTGCGGGCGCCGGAAAGCATGCACGGCTGGCTGGAGGAGCGTTTCGGCGGCCTGGGGGAGGTGGAGCGGCAGGGGGTGGTCCGGATGGCCAACCGCTGGACGCAGGAGGAGACGGTTTTCAACCCGCTGCGGGGGCGTCGGCCGAGGCAGACAGAGGCGCCTAGCCCGTCCCAGACAGGCGGCGACCCCCTGGACCGGCCGCTGGAGCTGACTCCAGAGGACGTGTTCGGCCGCATCCAGGGGGAGCACTGCCTGACGGCCGCCAACGTGGCCAAGGCCGACGGCTGGCATGGGATCATCATCTTCCGGGAACCTGACCCGCTGGCCTTCACCCAGGAGTCGCTGCGCGACTGCCTGGAGACGGCCCGCCGGTGGTGGAGGGCCGTCCACGAGCAGGACGGAGAGGCCGTCTACCCGTTGCTATTCTGGAACTGCGGGGCGCCCGCCGGGGCGTCCCTGCGCCACGCCCATGCCCAGGTGATGCTGGCCCGCGGCAGGCACTTCGGTGGCATCGAGCGGCTGCGGGCCGCGGCCCAGGAGTACCGGGCCGTCCACGGCTCCGACTACTTCCGTGACCTCGTCCGCGTCCACGCCGCCCTGGGCTGCGCCTTTACCCGCGAGGGCGTCGCCGTGCTGGCCTCGCTGGTGCCGGTGAAGGAGCGGGAGGTCACCCTCATAGCGCCGCCGCCGGGGGATGGGCTGGCCGATGTGCTGTACGCCGTCCTCGACTGCTACCGCAGCCGGCTCGCCGTGCGCTCCTTCAATCTGGCGTTGTTCGGTCTGCCCCTGGCAGCGACGGAAGATGATTGGCAGCGGGTTCCCCTGGTGGTCCGGCTGGTGCAGCGCGGCGGTTCCGGCGGGGCGGCGTCGGACATCGGCGCCATGGAGCTGTTCGCCGCCGGCATCGTCTCCCACGACCCGTTTGAGCTGGCGGAGGCGCTGGCTGCTTCACTGGAGGGGCAGCGGTGACCGGTGAGGGAGGCGGAGGCTGCCCTTTAGTTCCCTTGACACTAAGTAATTGTCACTTGAAACTAGTTGGTGACGATGCTAGGCCCGCCTTGCTAAGAACTTCACAAACCGCTGCGACGGCGGCCCTCGCTCTTGGGCGGGACGCAGGAGGAAGGACCAGTTGACCATGCCTCCATTAGACGTTCTGTTTCGCCAGGTGCCGGAAGGGATGGAGTTCATTGTGGTCCTGCTCACCGTCCTGGGCTCGCTGGCGATCATGGCGCTGTTTGGCGCCTGGTGGTCTCGGTGAGGAGAGGGTAGATGTCGGTAAGGGAGGAGCCGGGCAAACCGCGAAACTGGCAGGAACGGCTTCAGGCGCTTCAAGACCGCATCTACGATAGGCTGTTCCACAACTACATCTGGCGGTCCATCTTCCGCTCCGGCTACCCCAATACTCCCCGCAACCAGATGCTGGTGGTGGCCACCAACGTCTTTCTCCACCTTCACCCCACCCGCCTCCACCGCACGCACGTGAAGATCACCCACACGTATTGTCTCGGCGGCCTCACATTCTTCATGTTCTTGATCCTTACGGTGACCGGCGTGCTGCTCATGTTCTACTACGTGCCCGATGTGAACCGGGCGTATCAGGACATCGCCGCCCTGGAGACAAACATAAGGTTCGGACTCCTGATGCGGAACATGCACCGGTGGACGGCCCACGCCATGGTGATCCTGGTGTTCCTGCACATGATGCGGGTGTTCTACACCGGTGCCTACAAGCCGCCGCGGGAGTTCAACTGGGTGGTGGGTGTGGTCTTGCTGGTGCTGACCCTGCTCCTGAGCTTCACCGGCTACCTGCTACCCTGGGACCAGCTGGCCCTGTGGGCGGTCACCGTCGGCCACGGCATCGGCGGCTCCGCCCCTTACCTGGGGGAGGAGGTGCAGACGGTGCTGTTCGGCGGGTTTGAGATCGGGCAGCCGGCGCTGCTCCGTTTCTACACCCTGCATGTCCTGGGCCTGCCCCTGTTGGCGGCGATTATGATGGCGGTTCACTTCTGGCGCGTCCGTCGTGACGGCGGCATGGCGCGGCCGCTCTAGGAGGCTAAGGACGAAGGTATGGCCGTAGAGGCCCAGCGAGAAGGGCTCGCAGCCCCGGTCAGGCCCCGGCCCAAGCGCGAGCGAGAGGAGGAGGTGCTGGTCTGGCCGGAGCTGGTGTTTATCGAGTTCATCTCCGCGGTCCTGTTCACCGTCACCTTCCTCATCGTCTCGGTGTTCATCAACGCGCCTCTCCTGAACCGCGCCAACCTGAACGTAACCCCTAACCCGTCCAAGGCGCCCTGGTACTTCCTCAACCTCCAGGAGCTCCTCCTGCATATGGACAAGGCGTGGGCCGGCGTGCTGGTGCCGACCATCGCCCTCGTCTTCTTCGCCGTCATCCCCTACATCGACCGCAGCCGGCACATGCAGGGCCTGTGGTTCGGTACCAAATACTCCGTGCGCCTGACGGTCATCACCGCCATCTACGCGATGATCGTCAGCTTGGGCCTCGTCGTCTTCGACGCCGGAGACACCACCGGCACCGAGCACCTCACCCGCTGGATCCCAGCCTGCTCCGAGGACGCCGTCCACGCCGCCTGGCCCTGCCTGCGGGATGAGCCGGGCGCCGAGCACAAGGGCATCGTTTCCACCAAGGACTTCGCCAAGCGGCTGGAGTTCTCCATCGGCCACCTGGACTGGCCGGAGGACTTCTCCCACGTGCCCTGGCCGTTGAACGACTGGGACTGGGACCTCGGGGCCATTGGCCTCGCAAACATCCACGGCTGGGGCGGCGAGCATCTCAACATCCCTAGCGCCGTGGCCGAACAGGTGATCCCTCTCAGCGCTATCGCCTTCTTCGCCGTGCTGATAATCTATGTCCTTTTCCGTCTGGGCTGGTTGCGAACGAGACGCGACGTTATGATCGTAATGTTCACTGGCGTGATGGTGGGGTACCTGGCCCTGACCCTGGTGGGCAGCTTCTTACGCGGTCCCGGGCAGGACATGATATGGCCCTGGCAGATCAAGGTGGACGAGGGATAAGGGGAGGTGAGACGGTATGGAATCTGAGGCTCGGCAGCCGCAGGGAGAGGAGGGGCAGGAGCAGCCGGGGGCTGCCGCAGGGGCTCAACCGGCGCCTGAGCAGACCGTCGAGACGCCGGCGGCCAAGCCGGTGCCGAGGCGTCCGCTCCTCACCCGGCGGGTATTCATACTGGGGGGCTTCTGGAGCACCCTCGGCCTAGCCTTGGTGGGGCTCTTTGGCCCTTCCCTGGATTTCGCCTGGACCCGAGACCCGGCTGGCGCCGCCAGCAAGGTGTTCGTCAGCTCCGACCGCATCCCGAAGCCGGGGGACGAGCCGATGCGCATCCCCGAGGGCAGGTTCTTCCTGGTCAACTTAGAGCCCGGCGTCACCCCCAACGGGGAGAAGACGGAGGGCGGGCTGCTGGCCCTGTGGCAGAAGTGCCCCCACCTTGGATGCACCGTACCCTGGCGGCCCGACTTCACCTTCCGGGGCCGCACTGGGTGGTTCCGCTGTCCCTGCCACGGCTCCACCTTCACTAAAGAGGGCGGCATTCTGGTCTTTGGCCCGTCGTCCACGCCGATGAACCGCTTCCCCATCGAGGTTCAGGACGACGGGAGCGTTGTCGTGAACGCAGGCGTAGCCGTGGCGGAGAAAGGCAGCCCGGACAACCCGTCCAAGGCTATCCTTTACGAAGCCTAGAGGCCTGACGAGAGCGAGAGGACAGGCCCCCGCAGCCCGATGAACACCAGCAAGCAGGTCAACGCCATGATCGGGCTGCTGTTCGTGTTCCTCGTGGGCACTCTGCTGTACTGGATGTGGGACGCGGGCTTCAGCATAGCAGGCCTTGACATCAGCAGCCGGGCCGAGGACGCCGAGGAGCGCCAGATCGTCAAGAATGCGGAGCGCGGCGGCGCAGTGTTCACGGAGAACTGCCGCACCTGTCACGGCATCAACGGGCGGGCCGTCCAGGAGAGCCTGATGCTGCCGGGCCTCCCCCTGAACGTGGAGGCCAACCGCGCCGATGACCCGGGCACGCGGCTGGAGCTCCAGAACCGCTTCCGGGACACCATCCGCTGCGGCCGCGTGGGCACCCTCATGCCCACCTGGTCAGAGGACCATGGCGGCCCTCTGAACGACTTCCTGATCGAACAGTTGGTTACCCTCATCACTGGGGCCACGCCTGGCCTGGACCCGCCGGACGATCCCAACGCCGTCAGCCAGTGGGGCTGGGAGGCGGCGGTGGAGGAGGCCAACTACGCCGACCTCCTGGAAGGCAAGCGGCTGGCTCGGGCCGTCGGCCCAGAGGATACGGTGCTGGTCCTCACCGATGCCCAGCAGCTCATCGTGGACAGCCTCCTCCGCATCGACGGCGAGGTGGTGAAGGTTGTCGATGCCCCGGCCAGCAGCACCCTCCTGGAAGACGTCAGCCCCGACCAGACGGAGCTGCCCGTAGACAGGGCCGGCGAGCTGTTCGAGAGCGGGGATATCGTCCAAATCGCATCGGAGCGGATGCGGGTGGTCTCCGCCTCCGAAAACACCCTGCACGTGGAGCGGGCGGCGGAGGGGACGGACGCCAGAGGCCACCGCGTCAATAACACAGTGTTCGAGCCCGGCGACGAGATATTGGTGGAGCGGGCCGCCTTCGGCACACTTGGCCAGGAGCATGAAGAGGGGGCCCAGCTCTACGTCGGCCCCCTGGAGCCGCCCACGGCCCCGCTCACCGGCGAGGACGGCATCCCGCCCTGCGGCCAGCGCCCTCCTGTCGTTGCCCCCACGCCGGCTGCTTCCCCGACACCTACCCCATGACGGCCTGATGTCCATCCCCATCGAGGGCGAGGTGACGATAGAGATGGGCGATAGCTTCTTCCAGCTGGACGGCCAGCAGAGCCCTCTCGTTCTTGAGGTCGCCGTTGGCCAGGAGGTAGCTATCAACCTGGTCAACAACGGTCAGGCGGTTCACACCATGCACATCGCTGAGTAGATTCGGTTGACGCCTGCATGGCGCTTGCGCTATATTCGCCGCTGGGCCTACCCGCAGAGTAGGACTCATGCATTCGGGGAGGATGAGAAGTAGTGGCCAACCAGGTAGGCAAGCGTTATCAATGCACAAAGTGCGGCACGGAGATGATCGTCACCAAGGGCGGCGAGGGCAACCTGAGCTGCTGCGATCAGCCGATGCAGCAGAAGCAGTAGGGGGAGGCAAGCCGTGGCCAATCAGCTAGGTAAGCGGTTCCAGTGCGAGTCTTGCGGCACCGAGGTGCTGTGCATCAAGGCCAGCGAAGGCTCTGTCGTCTGTTGCGGCAAGCCGATGGATCTGATGCAGCCCAAGGTGCTGCCCTCGGCCGACTAGGGCTGGGGACCTCTATCGTCTAGCGGCGGGTCCCCTCTTGGACTTAGGCAGCTGCTGGCCTTCCTTTTCGGCCGGGAACAGGCTCTCCCCCAGCGGTGCCACCTGGCCTAGGGTGCTGCCGCCGACCTCCCCTGACTCCTGGTAGCTGCGAAGATACTCTTCGCTCACGAAGAACATTCA
>Ga0209979_1003475_pt1 | contig 13872 bp, 13 predicted proteins | sample AnhtaG_FD_183114 | JGI IMG/M metagenome (GOLD analysis project Ga0209979, IMG submission 183114) | Deep subsurface microbial communities from Anholt, Denmark to uncover new lineages of life (NeLLi) - Anholt_01485 metaG (SPAdes) (version 2) | ecosystem: Environmental > Aquatic > Marine > Oceanic...
GAGGCACACCTTGGTCTGGGCAAAGTTCATTTTATGCATCTTGATTATCTTCTTCTCGGGGAGAGTGGTGGCAAGGTATGGCGACATTATCGCCAGGAAGACCGGTCTCGGTGGACTGTGGATAGGGGTTGTTCTCCTCGCCCTGGTTACCTCCCTGCCTGAAGTTTTCACCGGGATAAGCGCTGTTACCCTGATCGACGCTCCTGATTTAACCATCGGCAACCTTTTTGGTGCTAACGCTTGGAACCTTTTAAAACTAGCTGTGCTTGATATTATGTATCACAATGGCTCTCTGCTGGGAGCAGTCGTCCGAGGTCACCGATTGACAGGATGGCTAAGCATGGTTCTGGTCTTGGTCGCTGCTGTCTCTATCTTAATTAGCAGCCGCTATCCAGCCTTAGGCTTGGGCTGGATAGGGTGGTATAGCCCTATCATTATCCTTTTGTACCTTGTCTTTATGTGGAAACTTTTTCGCTCCGAACAGCGGCAGCCTTCTTCCCAAGCAACTGAGCAGAGAGTCGAGCCAGAATATGCAGAAATACCCTCAGGCAAGGTCTACCTCTATTTCACAATCGCAGCCGCCTTTATCATAGGTGCTGGAACCTGGCTGGCGATAATCGGAGGTGAGATAGCCGCCGTTACTGGGTGGGGGGAGAGCTTTGTCGGTAGTCTTCTCCTCGGTTTCACTACTAGCTTACCTGAAATCGTCGTTTCCTATTCCGCCATGAGGATAGGAGCAATTGACTTGGCGGTTGCTAATCTAATAGGCAGCAACCTATTCAATATGACCGTCATCCCTATAGATGACCTGTTTTATCTGCAGGGACCTGTTCTGGCTTCGGTCTCGGAGAGCCACCTCCTCACTGCTCTGGTGGTCATACTGATGACAGGGATATTTATGGCTGGGCTTCACTTCAGACCGAGAAGACTTTTCCGACTAAGCTGGTGTAATCTGGCGCTGATAGCGTTGTTCTTGCTCGGGGCTTACCTCAGTTATCGTCCTGACATTATTTTGAGCTTTTTCGGTCTCTAATAAAGGTGGTATAATACTTAGAAGTGAGGAGAGGTGTCCGAGTGGTTCATGGTGCCGCTCTCGAAAAGCGGTCTCCGCATTTAGCGGAGCGTGGGTTCGAATCCCACCCTCTCCGCCATCCACCGAAGTATACTATTGTAAGGAAACATAGAATATAATCTAACCTCTCATTTACATATTGCGGAGAGGTGCTGGAGTGGTCTATCAGGCGCGCCTGGAGAGCGCGTGTAGTCTTTGGCTACCGTGGGTTCGAATCCCACCCTCTCCGCTCCATTATTTCCCGCTTACTAATATTCCACTAAAAGGTCAGCGAGGCATCATAAAGGCTGGAGGAGGTAGTGTTTTTGGTATTAGGGATGAGCTTTCGAATAGGGAGGTACTCACTACATTTAATGAGGCTACGTATGCTTGAGGCTCTGTTAATTCTAGTGTAACTGGGTAATTGAGTATAGAGCGGAGGTGTCTCTAATGAAGGCCTTAATTGTCTATGACTCGGTCTATGGGAATACGGAGAAAATTGCCAAAGCTATCGGCGGTGCTATTGCCGGTGAGGTTAAAGTGCTCCGTATGGGTGAAGTAAATTCTTCCGAATTGAAAACACTTGACCTTCTCATCGTCGGTTCTCCGACCCAGGGAGGCAGGCCGACGCCGGCGATTCAAGACTTCCTTAACAAAGTTTCGGAGCCTGCTATTAAAGGTATCAATGTAGCTGCGTTCGATACCAGATTCTCGACGAGACTGGTCGGAATCTTTGGCTATGCCGCAGGAAGAATCGCTGACAGTCTGAAAAGAAAGGGCGGTACTCTCATTTTGTCTCCTGAAGGCTTCTTCGTCAAAAGCAAAGAAGGTCCGCTGAAAGAGGGAGAGCTGGAACGGGCTGCCGGCTGGGCTAGAGGAATTGTAGAGAGCAAGAAGTAATTTTGTAATGGGTAAGGGCGTAGCTGCCGGGATTGCTGTCAAAGGTCTGCTTGTAACCGCCCGGGAGGAAAACATGCCGCAAGAGATTAAAACCATTAATCTAGGTGGCGTCAATTGCTTCCTTGTTAAAACCGGCGATGGTCATGTCCTGATCGACACAGGACTTCCAACTAAGCGCACCGACATTGAAAAAGAACTTGAAAGCGCAGGCTGCAAGCCTGGAAATCTTAAGCTCATCGTACTAACACATGGAGATTTTGACCATACCGGCAATGTCGCCTATCTCCGTAAAAAGTTCGGTACAAAAATAGCCAGGCAACTACTTGGGCGGATTGTTAACCGGCGTAACGTTCGAGTAGATTGAGACGTATTGACCATTTGACCCACCCACCACTTCACTTTCCATCAAACAAACTAGCGTATTGTTCAATGTTCACATACTGACCAATATCAACCTTCCCCTATGTGTTGGCAAGCAGGTTACATTCCTTCCTTGACAGGGTTTGATTGGTGCTGTATTTTATAGGTATGAGAGAGGAACCGGAGATGGGCGAGAAGGAGACTGCAATCCAACGAGCCGAGGGAAATACAGGTACCGACCTGACCTTGCAGGACATAGTGGATGGCGTGGAAGACGAGCTTTTGGTCATCGATAGTGATTACCGGATCAGGTTCGCCAATTCAGCAGCGCGGGGTAGATTTCAGAAGGGAGCTGAGTCGCTTGTCGGCGGGTTTTGCTACAAAGTCTTATATGACAGAGACAGTCCGTGCAGCGCACCTCTATGGGACTGTCCGCTCAGAGAGGTGCTGCAAAGCGGCAGCATGACAACCGTTATTCATCATATCCGTACCCTCGAAGCTGACAAGTATCTCAAGATCACGGCGTATCCTCTTCGGGATAGCTATGGCAACCCCAAGGCGATGGTCGAGCTGAGGAGAGACGTTACCGCAGAAAGGGAGCTAGAGACCCAGATCTTGAGGCGGCGTCACCAGCTTGTAGCATTGAATCACATTTCAAGTACAATCAGCGGACTGTGGGATCTCGATGCCATCCTAAGGATCGCTTTAGATAACGTGCTCGAGCTCATTAATGGTACCACTGGAGGAATTCTGCTCTTGGACGAAGAAACTGAAACACTATACTATCGCATACAGAGCGGCTTGTCCGGCAAATATGCCAAGGAGATGCGGATGCGCCTCGGCGAGGGGATAGCGGGAAAAGTAGCCCAAACTGGTGAGCCCATGCTATTAAAGGACGTTTCCAAAGATCAGCGTGCAGTTCGCCCGGATTTGATAAGTACAGAGGGTCTCAAGGGATTCGCCAGCATTCCTCTGAAGGTAAAGAATAAAGTTATAGGTGTGATGAACGTGGCCAGCCGTGTGGCGGAGCAGTTTGGTGCAGATGATGTGTCCCTACTCAGTTCCATTGGCGACTATCTTGGCACCGCAATTGAGCAGGCAAAACTATATGAACGACTGGCGAATTCAAGTGAAAGGTATCAAGCACTTCTTCGACATGCTCTGGCTGCTCAAGAGGAGGAGCGAAAAAGAATCGCCCGAGAGTTGCATGACGAAACCAGCCAAGCACTTACCAGCTTGACCCTCAACTTACAGGCTATTGTAGGAATGGCGGAAGTGAGAGGTATTGGAGATGCCGAGTTTATGGAGAGGCTTAAAACGACGCGCACCTATGCGATTCATGCCGGCAATGAGATGGTGAAGCTCATCAAGGAACTCCGTCCCACCTTACTGGATGAGCTTGGACTGCCAGCGGCAATCTACCGGTATGCTAAGGATACTCTTCAAGCTCAAGGCATTAATGTATCGGCTGAATTCAAAGGGATGGATGAGCGCCTCCAGATGGAAACTGAAGTAACGCTTTTCCGTATCGCCCAAGGAGCAATAGGCAATATATTGAAGCACTCAGGTGCCAAGAATGCCTCTATCAAACTAGAGTGCAACGCCAGTGAGTGCCTATTAACTATAGAGGATGACGGCATAGGCTTTGACGTTAACAAACTCACACGGGTGGACCCTTGCGGTCGGGGTGCAGGCTTATTCACCATGAAGGAGAGGGCAAGTCTGGTGGGCGGTACTTATCGTATTGAATCCCAGCCGGGGCAAGGCACCAAGATTACGGTAAAGGTGCCACGGGTGAAGGATGTAGCTGATGAGAAAAATAAAGGTGCTAATAGTAGATGATCATACCCTCGTGCGAGAAGGAATCCGTGCCCTGTTGGCACTAGCTGCAGACATAGAAGTAGTCAGCGAGGCAGCAAATGGTAAGGAAGCCCTGGAGAAAGTAAAAGAGTTTGCACCGGACGTGGTGCTTATGGACTTAGCGATGCCTGTCATGAGCGGACTGGAAGCAACGCGCAGAATACGCCGGGAATTCCCAAGAACGAAGGTGCTGGCAGTGACGCAGTATGATGATAGCGAATATGTTGTCCCTCTTATCGAGGCGGGGGCGCGTGGCTTCGTTACCAAGATGGCTGCTTTTTCACAGCTTGCTTCAGCTATTCAGGCTGTCTACAAGGGGGACTCCTTTCTATCTCCATCGGCAGCAGCGGCTCTTATTGATGAGTGTCAACAGAAAACCAGTGTAGAAGGGGAAAAAGACTCTTACCAAGAGTTGACAGATAGGGAAAGGGAAGTGCTTAAGCTGGTTGTGGAGGGACATACCGCTCGGGAAATAGCTGATATGCTGGTCGTCAGCCCTAAAACCGTGGAGTGGTACAAAACCAGCCTAATGAACAAACTGAATATCCACAATAGAACCGACCTCATCAAGTTTGCCATACGCAAGCGGGTAATAACTCTGTGATGGCATAAATGAAACTCCCCCTATTCACCTTCCTCGGGTCTACTCTTAACCGGTACTTTTCCCAGGCGTAAATCAGGGTATTTCCCAACCAAGATTCCAGAAACAAAGCCCGTCTATCCTAGGGAACTTCCTATTGTCTCGTCGCAACAACCAGCTACAATAGGGATATAAACCTATTATTACTAATTTAAGGGGTGTCTGATGTATTTGCCGACGATTAACAACACTCGGAACTATCGAACCAATCGAATGGAGAAGCCCCTTGACCACAGCCTCATGCCACCATGCCAAGCTGCCTGCCCCTTACATATGGAGATCAGAGAATATGTCGATTTGGTTGCCCAAGGGAAGATAATGGAAGCGTTACAGGTCATAAGAAATGACAACCCTTTCCCCTCTATTTGTGCCTATGTTTGTAATCGGCCCTGTGAGGATGCCTGTCAGCGCAGTCAGGTGGATAAACCTGTCGCTATCCGGGCGTTGAAGAGGTTCGCCGTGGAATTCGGTGGTGACAGGATGATTCAGGCTAAAGCCGAAACTTCGCACAGTGAGAGGGTTGCCGTAGTGGGTTCTGGACCAGCAGGCTTAGCCGTCGCTTACTATCTTAGGCAGCTTGGATACCCGGTGACCATCTTCGAGGCTGATTCAGAGCCGGGGGGAATGTTGCGGGTGGGTATCCCAGAATACCGCCTTCCCAAAAAGATAATCGATACCGAAATTCAAAGGCTGACTCAGATGGGGGTTGAAATCAGAACGAATACGCGAGTGGTATCCCTGGATTTGGTCTTTGACATGGGTTACAAGGCTATCTTTGTAACAATTGGTGCCCATCAAAGCCGTAGATTAGGAATAGAGGGGGAGGATAGTCCAGGGGTAGTGGATGCCATCGCCTTCCTCCGCGAGGTGAACTTGGGGCTAAAACCATCTGTTGGCGAGAGGGTAGTGGTGGTGGGGGGTGGCAATGTAGCCATTGATGCTGCCCGCACGGCACTGCGATTGGACGCCAGAGAGGTTAACCTTGTTTGTCTTGAATCTCGCCACGAAATGCCAGCTTTTGAATCGGATATTCAAGCTGCTGTAGATGAAGGCATTATCCTCAACTGCTCCTGGGGGCCAAGGGTGATCGCGGGTGACGGTAAGCTCACCGGCATAGAGTTCGTCCGGTGCACTTCTGTTTTTGACGCTGAAGGGAGATTTAGACCTTCATTTGATGAGAGTATTAAAACCTCTTTCGCCGCTGACACGGTGATAATAGCTATCGGTCAAGTCCCACAGGTACCGGAGGATTTCCATCTTCGAATAGGCAGAGGCAGTACTATTCAAGTTGACCCGGTCACGCTCACTACCAATAAGGCGGGGGTCTTCGCCGGGGGAGATGCTGTCACCGGGCCAGCGACCGTAGTTGAGGCACTAGCAGCCGGCAGGTTGGCAGCGTCACGTATTGATGATTACCTCCAGCATAGATATCCACGAGTTGACAAAGAGGCGAGGGAAAGGCTGACAGGCGACCTACTGCCTGAAACGATAGAAATAATAAGGAAAACTGGCCGACCCGAGCCGCCAGTTCTTTCTCCTGAAGCAAGGGCAAAGGACTTCAAGCCAGTGGAGCTTGTCTACGACTGGGAAGACGCCATCAATGAAGCGAGAAGCTGCCTTAGGTGCGGTATGGGTGCGGAGATCCTCTTCCAAGACAAGTGTGCCACTTGCCTTACTTGCCTAAGGGCCTGCCCATATCACGTTCCCTACTTGGATGACAGCGGCACCATCCAGATACCACCTGAGCAGTGTCAAGCCTGCGGTATATGTGTTGCTCAATGTCCAGCTACGGCGATAGTTTTGCGCAAGCCATACGACCGACGACATATAACTGAAGAGCTAGACCATATCCTTAAGTCTGCGGCGGAATCAAAGTCCAAGCCGCTTATTGTCGGCTTTTGCTGCCAGTATGGGCTCTTTGGTACCGGCACTCTGGCAGGCCTATGGAGAGAAGCCAAAGCTGGTATTTGGATTGTGCCTGTTCTTTGTGTAGCCAAGGTAGAGACCGACCACATATTGCGTGCCTTCGAGATGGGAGCAGAGGGAGTTTTCATCGCTGGCTGCGGGGAACAATGTGCCAGAGAAAACACGGCCTCTTGGGTTCGCCAGCGTGTTGAAAAGGTTAGAAAGGTGCTGGCACAGATCGGTCTTGAGCCGGAGCGATTGCAGACCTTGGTCCCAGACACCAATGGGGACCCCGCCGAGGAGGTGGACAAGTTCGTCGAACAAATAGGTGGGTTCTATTTAGCCTCGGTAATAATGCAGGAGGTGAAGAGGTGATAGTCGCCGAGCAAAAGCCTTTAGAAGAAATAAGACAAATAATTACCCCTTACGAGAGGATATTGATTCTCGGTTGTGGCACCTGTATGACAGTTTGTGACGCTGGTGGCGAGCGTGAGGTCTCCTTTCTCCATAACACCTTGCGAGTTGCACAGGCAAGGAGTGAAAACGGGAGTCACACCTTTTCCGAATACACGCTGAAAAGACAGTGCGACCCTGAATTCCTGGATGTGCTTGTCGACAAAGTGGCGGACATGGATGCCGTCCTTTCGCTAGGTTGTGGCATTGGGGTGCAGGCTGTAGCCGAACGGTTTCCGGAGCTGCCTGTGTTGCCCGGTGTTAATACCTCTTTCATGGGTACGACTAAGGAGATGGGGGTTTGGGATGAGCGGTGTGCCGCCTGCGGTGATTGCAGATTGGATGAGACCGGCGGCATCTGTCCCATCACCAGGTGCACCAAGGGGATACTCAATGGTCCCTGTGCTGGCACTAAGAACGGCAAATGTGAAGCCAACAAGGATATGGACTGCGCTTGGATCCTGATCTACAAGCGTCTGGAGAGCCTGCAGCAACTGGAGAAAATGCGCCGATATTACCCTCCGAGGAACTTCCGGACGATCCCTAGACCGAAAAGGATAATAAGCAAAGCTAATATTGATGTAGGAGGGGGCAATGGCTAACTCGTTATTCGAAGAAAAACTCAGTTCTGGTAAATTTGTGGTGACAACGGAGGTCGGGCCTCCCAAAGGCACCGATATTTCGGAAATGGTTCACGACATAGATTTGCTTAAGGACAGTGTCGATGCCATCAATGTCACCGACCATCAAAGCTCGGTGATGCGTTTTCCTTCACTGGGTGGCTGTCTATTAATTAAGGAACGCGGTGGTGAGCCCGTTCTTCAGGTGACCTGCCGTGACCGTAACCGCCTGGCGATTCAAGCGGAGCTTCTTTTGGCATACTCCCGAGGCATTGGCAACGTCCTTTGCCTCACCGGAGACGCCATTGACGTGGGAGATCACAAGGAAGCAAAGCCTGTCTTTGACTTGGATTCTGTGCAATTGCTGAAGATGATAAGGACGATGGAGTCGGGAATGGATATGGGAGGAAACAATCTCAAAGGTGCTCCAAAATTCTGTATTGGTGCCTCAGTTCATCCCGAAGCAGACTTTATTGAGCCACAACTTATCAAGTTTGACAAGAAGGTTGCTGCCGGGGCGCAATTCTTCCAAACCCAGGGCATTTTTGACTTAGCAAGCTTTCGCAGGTTTATGCAATATGCATCCCAGTTTAATGTGAAGATATTAGCCGGCATCATAGTGTTGGCCTCAGCGAGGATGGCCCGGTATATGAACGATAATGTTCCTGGAATACTTGTTCCCCAAGACATTATCGATGAGATGGCCGATGTGGAGAAGGGCAAGGGACTTCAGAAAGGAATCGAGATTGCTGCGAGATCTATAAAAACAATAAAGGAGGAAACCCTGTGCCACGGTGTCCATATTATGGCAGTAGGTAATGAAAAGATTGTGCCTGATATCTTAGAGGCGGCTCAACTAGTCAGTGTGCATCCGTAAGATAGCCGCCTAGCGAAGCATAGCCGTAGGTGGAGTAGGCTAACTAAATCTAATGTAGGGAGGGAAAGTAAAATGGGAAGAGTGAGACAATCCTGAGACCGAGTCGCTAACCAAATCTAACGTAAGGAGGAAAGGTAAAATGGGAAATAATAAGAAAATACTGATCATAGACCACGAGCCTAGTTTTGTAGATGCTTTGCGGATGACTTTGGAAGCTAAATCCTATGAGGTGATCACCATTAGCGGGGCACAGGCTCGGGAGATGATGAGGGAGGAGCCTGATATAGTTGTTCTAGGTACCATCACTCCGGCTGGAGAGGCATTCCAGCTGCATCAGTGGCTAAAAGGGCATCCCAGATATAAGGACATACCCCTCTTGGTGCTTGATGCCCGGTTGGAGGAACGACCCGTTTGGGGATACGGAAGGTTTGAGGGAATGCAGCTGCAGTCTGAGGACTATGTAAGCAAGCCAATCGAGCCAGCTTCACTGGTGCCCCGAATCCAAAGGTTGCTTGAGGAACGGACGATAAAGATAAAGATACTGGTGGTGGATGACCATACTATGGTCAGGGATGGAATATGTGCGGTTCTGGCGTTGCAAAAGGATATGGAAGTGGTAGGCGAGGCTGTCGACGGGCAAGATGCACTTGAAAAGGCGCTACGACTTTTGCCGAACGTGGCGTTAGTGGATATAGTCATGCCTGTGATGAGTGGGCTAGAAGCGACAAAGCGAATAACCAGGCAATGCCCTGAGACAAAGGTTTTGATTTTGACACAATATGATGAGCAAGAGAATATGGCTGTTGCCAAGCAAGCAGGAGCATACGGCTTTATTCCAAAGAGAGTCGCCAGTTCGGAGCTTGTAGCCGGCATAAAATCTGTATACGGGGGAAGATACTTTCCGCCGTGCTTCGCCGCGATGTCTACCAACTAGAAACGAGTGGAAGTTGCAGTGAGGTTTGCTTTCGAACGTCCTGGCCTCCTCACAGATCGATACAAACTCTGACCAAGGTCCTTTATCAAGCGACCGAAGGTTATTGAAATCCCCTGCGCCGCAGGCCAGGGGATTTCAATACTCCTGAGCAAAAGATGACGCCCACGAAGATTTAGATGAGTTTAAGAATGAGTTAGGAGAATTCGGCAATTACATAGGGCTTCCAATCCTAGGCAAGGAGGTAGCAGGGCTCGACAGATTTAAAGATCTTATTCTAGAAACCATTATCGCCGATATTATGGATGGCTACCAGGGCGTTCTTGCCACTGTAAGCAACGATGAAATGGAATAGGTCAAACTCGAAATAGTTGTCACTGGCAATAACCAGCAGGTCATCTTTTATACTGTTGGTTTTAATCCAGTAATCCAAAGAGCCTATAGCACCAAATGCTTGCTCCTCCGTGAAGACCGGCTCAACGCGTAGAGTCACTTTTCTGCTTATGGTGTTTTGCCAGTGACGAAAATCGTCTTCAAATTTCTTGTTAGTATTGATGAAGACGTCTATATCCTGCGGAATCTTATCCACGATGTGGCTTATTAGTGCCTTGCCTTTATATTCCAGGAGCCCTTTTGCCTTGTTAATAGTCAATGGTTAAAGTCTTGTCCCAAAGCCACTGGCCAGTATCAGGCTTTTCATCTTAAAAACCAGATTATTAGAGTAATGATTGTAGGGTAGCCGCCTTGTTAGAGTCAGGTTACCAAGCAGTTTGATTCCCAAAAACCAATAGTTGGTTTAGTTTCACTCCACACAGGATTCCCTGTCATACAACCGTTGTTTCCAATGTACACCCGCGCCAGTTATCTGTCGTAAACTGGCATAGAGCCCGACTATAAAAAGGAATGAGAACCCAAGTGGATGTAGTAGAGTCGAAACTAGCGGTTCTTTAAAACGATTATCTACCAACCAGCGCATGATTATTATAATAGCTATCTGGAAGACAGCAATGGCTTGCCAGTCTTCCAGAGCAACAGCAACGAACAAATCATTCCAAAGCCAGTAAAATGGGGCTAAGAAGAAGACATAGCCGGCCACCATAAGCCCAACTAGTGCTGCTCGGGACAACGCGGCTACTGAATATATCCACTTGACAAATCCCTCCCACATTACCCCCAGGCTCCGATACATATGACATGAAACTACTGGAGATAGATCAACTGCTACGTGCCGGCCACCATGCCGGTTTATTTCAATCCCTAGCCAGACATCTTCCAGTATTCTGGACTTTACTGCCTTATGTCCGCCGATTCGCCAGTATTCTTTTGTGGGAAATAGCAGGAACTGCCCGATGGCCAGCGATGGCTTTGGCTTCTTAGAGCGCTGAAGCCACCAGAGCGGTAGCCAACTGAGAATAACAAAGTATAATACTGGAATTGCCACCTTTTGTGGCAGTGAAGTAGCAAGCTGTCGGGGGAACCCGGAGAGAAGGGATGGTCTTAGCTCAAGGGCCATGGCAAGCACACTACGTAACATGTGAGATAAATGTGTGGTATCGGCATCAACGAACAGTAACCAGGAACCTCTGGCTATCTTAGCAAGCTGGTAGCAAGCGAAAGGCTTACCTGCCCAGCCTTCAGGGAGGGGTTCACTTCTAATTAATTGGATACGTTCGTCCTTAGCTGCCATCCGGGCGACAACATTAGCCGTGTCATCCGAAGAGTGGTCATCCAGTACTAAAATCTCAAAATTCGGGTAATCCTGTTTCTGTAGAGACTCTATACAGGCCTTAATGTTTAGTTCCTCATCCCTAGCCGGAATAAGGACAGAGATAAAAGGCGCTGGTTCTGGTATCTTGCTATCAAGATGCGGCTTCCTTAAGCTTTTCAAATTCAGGATAAGATTAAGCAGAAAACTAACCAGACCAACTGCAATTATTATTTGATATAACATCTTCTCAGTCCTGCTATTACCAAACTTAAATTCCCCTTCTTCTTGATTGTAACCAACCGATAGGTCTTACTTTAAGTTTGGGTACGGTCCTCAATTCTGCCTGATGTTTTACGGCCAACAGCACAAATACACATAACATAAATAACGATTCCCATGAAGCTCCTCTGGTAGCTAGTAGATAAGCCAGTGAGCCTGCGGGTCCAAGCATCACCGTCCAAGCGTCGTTTTCTACAAAAAGAAAGCCTAAGAACATTGAGAGAGCAAACGTGATTAGCATCTCGTGTTGAGGCAGTGCTAAGAGGATGCCAAAAGTGACGGCTACCGATTTTCCGCCTCTTAGTCGAAGCAGGGGAGAAAAGGCATGTCCTAATATGGCACTAAATGCTACTGCTATGACTGCTACTGTAGAAAGTCCGAAGAATGAATGCGCCAGGGTAACGATAGGGATTCCTTTTGCTGTGTCCAAAATGACTGCAATGCAGCCCCAGTAGCGGCCTCCGACTCGGAAGACATTGGCCGCCCCAGGATTACCATCTCCATAATTTCGTATATCTTTACCTAGAATCCACCGCCCAATCCACACCGAAAAAGGACAGGCACCTAGCCAAAAAGCAGCAATTACCAATAAAGCGGAATAGTATACTTCCACTATCACAATGCTCCCGGATTAGTATATACCTAGAATATCTAGGCATATACTAAGTTATAAAATCATTGCTGTCAATGATGGATGAGACGGATGCCTGAAGATTCTCACTAGTTATGGATTGAGTCCTGATATGGCATGACGCCTTATTTTAAAGAGGCCTGCATGAGGATGACAGAGTTGCAATCTGTCGCATGCAAATCTGATATCAAGACTAACCCTATGTCTTGGTGGCTGTGCGCCTTTTTGTTGGCGCTTTCTTTGTGTACCGGCGCCCTTTCCTCTTTTCGTTGAAGTACTCCAGACCAAGATGCGGATACAGTACAAGCTGAGGCCTTGACCACTCATAGTCTGGAGCTTCAATCCCCTTCTTAGTTAAGCGATAGTATTTTCTTGGTGGCGCTTCAGCATAGTTTTCCTGAAGCGCCGATGGTTCTTCTCGACCGGTAAACTCTACCCATTGGAGTTGCTTGAGCCAATGAAAGTATCGCTGAAAGCTGTGATAGCGGGCTTTTACAAATTTATAAGGAATCCTTCTTAAGTGCCAGTCAACCCTCTCGGCATATTCTTCCGGCGAGTAAATAGCCTTACCTTGCCTAACACGGTCTTCGTTCTCCCAGTCAACAGCGTCCTCGGCATAGGCCTTATGTAGTGCCAGCTTGTAATGGTGGAAGAGCCCTATCGCCTTCTGACCTGATATTTCCCCATCCTGATGGCAGACCGCTCCGGCCCAATAGCGTCAGTCGGGCTATGTCGATCATGGCTAAGTCAATAGGTCTAGAAAATGTCCGTCTTCACGACCTGCGACACGCGCATGATACAATACTCCTGCAACAGGGAGTTCATTCTGGCCTGCCCCATGATGTGCCTTTCCTCGGTGATATGCAAATTAGTATCTTGTTATCACCAAGGTCTAAATCCAATCGCTTTACTACTCGTCGCACCTGACGAGGCTTTATGTGGTAAGGGTCAGGGGATACCCTCATAATAAATGGATGGCTTCTAGCCAATTGAAACCTGCCCCATCCAACAATCAATCCACCAACTAAAACTACCGCTGAAATAATGGCAACATAATCGCCGGCATCAAGCGTCGCGCACACTATGGAAATCACCCCCCAAAAACAATCCACTGCTCTCCAGAAGACAATGGGAGTTTCGCAACAGGCTCAAAATTGTCTTCAATTTACCGCTGTGCTAGAATGGCATTGCCTTAGAGATGAGTAATAAAGATATTAAATACTGGGTGGGCTTCAACCTTATACCCGGCATTGGTCGGGTCAAGTTAACCCAGCTTGAGAACTACTTTGGCAATCTGGAGGATGCCTGGCAGGCTACTCCGGCTGACTTAAAACACGCTGGTCTAGATAGTAACTCAATACATGCCATTACCTCGTGGCGACCCAAGATTTCTCTGGAAGCAGAGATGGAAAAGCTAGACCGCTATGGGGTCAAAGTCCTCACCTTTCATGACCCAGACTATCCACCTCGGCTGAAGGAGATATATGACTATCCATTAATAATTTATGTCAGGGGTTCCCTCCTCCCTGAGGATGAGTGGTGCCTGGCAGTAGTAGGCACCCGTCGGGCTACTGTCTACGGGAGGCAGGTGACAGAGGAAATAGTAGCTGACCTAGCCCGAAGCCGAATCACCATTGTCAGCGGTTTGGCTAAAGGA
>Ga0209979_1003479_pt1 | contig 13871 bp, 11 predicted proteins | sample AnhtaG_FD_183114 | JGI IMG/M metagenome (GOLD analysis project Ga0209979, IMG submission 183114) | Deep subsurface microbial communities from Anholt, Denmark to uncover new lineages of life (NeLLi) - Anholt_01485 metaG (SPAdes) (version 2) | ecosystem: Environmental > Aquatic > Marine > Oceanic...
CACTGATGACAATAGCCATGATAAGAGTTCCTGCCACAATACGGTCCGGAATTATGGAGTGATGAGTGGGCCTTAGCTTTTTTACACCTCCAATTCTAATTATACTGGTTTCTTCCCCTTGTATTTTGGCTCCCATCTTTCTCAAGAATCTAGCCAGGTCTACTACTTCTGGTGCCCGAGAGGCGTTCTTAATGAGAGTTTCTCCCTCACTCAAACAAGCGGAGAGCATGAGGTTCTCTGTGGCTCCCACGCTGGGAAGATCAAGGTGAATATGGCTTCCTTTAAATCCTTTTGTATAAGCTTCAATATAGCCTTTTCTTACCTTTATTCTGGCTCCAAGTTTTCTTAGTCCTTCCAGATGAAGATTAACCGGCCTCCTACCAATACAGCATCCTCCGGGGAGGCAGATTTTAGCCTTTCCATATTTGGCTAGAAGAGGCCCTAGCACTAGAATAGAAGCTCTCATTTTCTTAACTGACCCATAAAGAGCCGTAAAGGTGGAAAGATTAGCAGAGTCGATTTCTAGAGTTCCGTCTTTGCTGGTGATCTCTATCCCTAAGCCTTCCAGGATCTGTTGCATAGTTACTACGTCCATTAGGTGAGGAACATTGAGAAGGTGAGTTTTTCCTTCAGCCAGTATCGAGGCACACATAAGGGGAAGAGCGGAATTTTTCGCTCCTGGTATCCTGAATTTTCCTTTGAGGGGAACTCCACCTTGAATAACAAACTTCTCCACTTTTGTCTCCTTCTTAAGTGAACATCTTTTCCTGGAAAAAGATTTAGCGAATTTCGCCTGCTAGATCCGTGAGTATTTTGATTTCCGCCTTTGATTCAAGATTTTCAAACCATTCCCTTAAACTCTCTTCTCTCCTTTTATTCTTTAAATATTGCCTAATTTTATCTTTGTAATGAGAAAAACTGATTTCTTTTTTATCCTGGAGTTGTATAATCCGGTAGAAGTCTTCTTCTTTTATCTTAATGGCTTCATAGATTTGTAAGTCTCCTATAAGCTTTTCCAAAGGAGACTTCAAGTCTCTTAAATTGACCCATCCTAACTCTGCTCCCTTCTCCACAGCTTGACCAAGAGAGAATTCCTTTGCCAGGACTGAGAAATCTTCTCCTTCTTTTATTTGCTTAAGAATATAATCGGCTTCCCTCTCACTCTGCACCAGAATCTGGGCTATTTTGACCTCTCCTGCGTGAACCAGCTCGTCCTTATATAACTCGAAGAATTCTTTAACCTCTCCCTCATCTTTGTGTTCCTCCAGATGTTGCTCCAGATCAAGATAGAAGTTCTCAATCTCTTCTTTGTCTACTCTTATCTCTTGCTCTATTTGTTTTGATTTTTCACGTTTCAACTCATATATTAAAATCTCGGTCTTCAGCCAACTTTTGTAATCTTCCAGAGATATTTTTGCCTCTCCCAGTATGCGCTCAAATTCCTGGCTAGACATTTCCTTGTTCTTGTCGGCAATGATCTCTTCTACCCTGCGAGAACTCACGGCTACACCCTGTTTTTTTGCCTCTTGAAGGTAGATTTTTTTCTTAATCAGGTAGCTGAGTGCCTCTCTGGTTAAACCAGGGTTATTTGGGCTGTAGCTCGGCAGCAGGTGAAGTTCAAGCAGAAGCTCGCTTTGGGTGACAATTTCCCCGTTCACGACGGCGATGATTTGGTCAATAAGCTCCAGGGAATAAGCGCTGATAGATAGCCTTAAGAAAATGAAAAAAGCAAGAAAGAGAAATAATTTCACTCTCCTCCCTTTTCTCAAGATAGTCAAGGGGAAGGTTTCCCCTTGAGATCCCCCCTCTCGCATTAATAATATCCTTTGAATATCTTATAAAAGAACTTACATTTCAAATAAGGAGTATTTTTAATATTCCCATGATTTGGGAGTATCATAGCACATCTTTTAATTTTTGCAAAGTGCTTTTCAAGGATATAAGGGATTTTGCTCTCCTACCTTTGAGAGAAATAACCAGATTTCTCTGATCCAGTGGAAGAGATTGAACCTCATGGCCGAAGCTCTTCTCAATCTTTGCCTGTCCTTCAGGGGTAAGAGGACTAAGAGGGGAGAATCGGGCCCAGACTTTAGAACCCTTTCTTCTCAGCGAGACCATACCCAGATCCCTTACCAGAAGTTTTATACCTAAAAGTTCAACTAAATTTCTGGTCTCTACTGGCAGGGACCCATATCGATCCCTTAGTTCCTCTTTGAACTGCAATATGTCTTTCTCCTTCCTTAGCTCTCCAATCCGTCGATAAAGATCAAATCGTTGTTCATGGTAAGGTACATAGGAGGGTGAGATTCTTGCCTCTATTTTGAGATCTAGACTGATAGGTAGAGAAAGGTCTACCTTTTCTCCTTTTAATCTTCTTATTTCCTCAGAGAGAAGCTGAGAATAAAGGGTGAATCCTACAGCCGCTATATGGCCGTGCTGCTCTTTTCCTAAAAGATTGCCAGCCCCTCTTATTTCTAAATCCTGCATGGCAATCCGGAATCCAGAACCTGGTTCCTTGAGTTGGCTAATTATTTCCATTCGTTTGCGCGCATTTTGGGTAAGGAGTTTGGAAGGAGTAAGAAGAAAATAGGCGTATCCCTTCACTCTGCCTCTACCTATGCGTCCTCGTAGCTGGTAAAGATCAGCCAATCCGAACTGTTCTGCTCTCTCCACGATCAAGGTATTTACGTTGGGCATGTCTATGCCCGATTCTATGATAGTTGTACAAACAAGAACGTTGAATTTTTTATCCAGGAACCTTTTGGTGATTTCCTCCAGCTCCAGAGAAGGCATTCTTCCATGGGAGACGGCGACGGAAGCCTGGGGAACAAGCTTTCTTATTTTTTCTGCTACTCGGTGTATGTCCTTGATGCGGTTATAAAGATAAAAAGTTTGACCTTCTCTTTTTAGTTCCCGAAGGATGGCTTTTCTTACCAGATCCTCGTTATATTCAGTAACCACTGTTTCTATGGTCTGTCTTTCCTGGGGTGGAGTGAAAATTGTGCTTACAGGTCTAATACCCACCAGGGACATATAAAGAGAGCGAGGAAGGGGGGTAGCGCTAAGGGTCAATGCATCAGCTAGTTTTCTAAATTCCCTCAGCTTTTTCTTATGAATTACTCCGAACCTTTGTTCTTCATCGATCACTACCAACCCCAGATCTTTGAAGTTTACGTCGTCCTGGATCAATCGGTGCGTTCCGATGACAATGTCTACTTTTCCTCTCTTCATATCCCTGATAATTCTTTGCTGCTCAGGGGGTCTTTGAAAACGGGAAAGCATTTCAATCACCATAGGGTAGGCGGCCATTCTTTCGGTGAAGGTGCGATAGTGCTGCCCTGCCAGGATGGTGGTAGGAACCAAAACAGCTACCTGTTTGTTGCCCATAACTGCCTTGAATGCAGCTCTCATGGCCACTTCTGTTTTGCCATATCCCGCATCGCCGCAAACCAACATATCCATTGGATTTACTTTTTCCATGTTCCTCTTGACCTCCCCAGATGTCCTGAGCTGATCGGGAGTTTCCTGATAGGGAAATGAAGCCTCAAATTCCAACTGCCAGTCTGAATCGGAGGAAAAAGCATGTCCTGAGAGAGCCTCTCGAATAGAGTAGAGGTGAAGGAGGGAAGCGGCAAGCTCATGAGCAGCCTTCCTGACTCTTTTCTTGCTTAATCTCCACCAGCCCCCTTCTAAATTGTAGATTGGAGGGGGGTGGTCGGAGTCCCCAATATATTTGTGCAGGCGATCCATAGCATCAATGGGCACATAGAGACGATCAGCCGCCTTGTAGTTTACCTGAAAGTAATCATATTCTCGTCCTTCGACCGAGAGAGTCCTTATTCCACTAAATTTACCTATTCCGTAATCAATGTGAACCACGTAATCACCTTCTTTGAGCTCTGTCCAGGTTCTAATTTGCCGTCCCTCAGTATCTATCCATCTCTTTCTTCTCTCTCGATAGCGCTTGAAGATGTCCTCGTCGGTGATAAAGACTTGTTTAATATCCTCAAAGACAAAACCTCTCCTTAAATCACCTATGCCTATGAAAGGGAGGGGGAATTTTTCCATAAGGGAGCAGTTATCTCTTAGAGATATATCCATTCCCCTCTCGATAAATAGCTTTTTTAATCTTTCTCCCCCTCCTCGATTAGAAGCCAGTATGATTATGTTGTATTTTTTTTCACTCCAGCTTCTTATGTTCTGAAGCAAGAGGTCAAGATGGCCTTGATAGGAGCTTAGAGAAGATGAGGAAAGGGCAAGACTCGATCCTGGCTTTATCCAGCATGGTTTCTCAGGCAGGGTGGAAAGGTAGAGGCACTCCGGGAGGCTGAGAAGTTTGTGCCAGGTGGCCAGGTGCTCATGATCCAAGGTCTTAAGATGATTCTGGAGCAAGGCAGGTTCATCCAGAACCATTCTCGAGGGATGGGGAAAGACCTCAAATAGAGCGGAAAATTCTCCTTTTTTCTCTCTTGAGAGAACAAGCTCATTCTTAGGGGAAAGAACAATTTCCTTCCTTCTTTTTAGAGAACATTGGGTTTGGGGATTAAATTCCCGGATGGAATCTATCTTATCACCAAAAAACTCGACTCTTATAGGATAAGGGTACAAAGGAGAAAAGAAATCTACAATGCCTCCACGAAATGAATAATCTCCCGGTTCCTCAACCAAAGGGGAAAACTTATATCCTCCTTTGATAAGGTACTTCAGGAGGCTCTCTCGCTTGAGAGCACCTCCTATATGCAATATGCGAATATTTTCATCAAAAAAAGAAAGAGGAGGGACTCCTTGGAGAACGGCGGGCAGAGAGGAGACCACCAGCAAATGTCTCTCCTTTTGGAGTTCATGAAGAATCTTAAGACGTTCTCCTTTGCGGTCCTCCTCTCGGGAGGGAAGAAGAAAAATACTCTCTTTTCCTCCCAGGAAGGTACATAGATCCTGATAGATATCATCAGCCTGAGAGTGGCTCGAGGTAACAAGGAGCAGGGGGAGGTTGATTTTCCTCCAGAGCAGAGCCACTGTGTATGATTTTGCCTCCTGGCTTAATCCCCATAGCCATTTTGGGGAGGCATCATCAGTTAAAAAATCAAGTAATAATTTATATCTATTCTCTTTCACTTACAACTTTTCTGTCCCTTGTCTTTTGATGAATAGATTCCAAAAGATTGTCCATTTCTCCATTAAGAATATTTTCCAAATTGTAGACTCTTACCTGGAAGCGGTGGTCGGTAACTCTTCCCTCAGGGAAATTATAGGTTCTGATTCGCTCGGATCTATCTCCTCTTCCAATTTGAGCTTTTCTTTGCTCTGAGATCTCATTTCGTTGCTTTTCTTCTCTCGCCTGAAGAAGCTTAGCTCTCAAGATTCGCATGGCTTTAATCTTGTTTTGGTGCTGGGAACGCTCATCCTGACATTGAGCCGTGAGCCCTGTGGGATTATGGGTGATTCGGACTGCAGAGTCGGTAACATTGACGTGTTGCCCTCCGGCTCCAGAGGCATGAAAAGTATCTATTTTCAGATCTTCGGGATTAATCTCAACTTCTATCTCTTCAGGCTCGGGAAGAACAGCTACGGTAACCGTTGAGGTATGGATTCTTCCACTCGATTCGGTAATAGGCACTCTTTGCACCCGGTGCACTCCACTTTCAAACCTCAGGGTTTCAAACACATCCTTGCCTTCAACTGCGAAAATGGCTTCTTTGATTCCTCCTCTGGGAGTGAGACGAAAATCCATGTTCTCTATTTTCCAACTTTTTTTCCCGCCAAAGCGACTGTACATCTTACAAAGATCAGCAGCAAACAAGGCTGCTTCCTCTCCCCCTGTTCCTGCCCGAATCTCCATAATAACATTTCTCTCTACATAAGAATCTTGAGGCAGCAGAGCCTTAGTTAACTTTTGCTGTAAATTTTCCAGATCTTTTTCCAAATTTTCCTCTTCCTCTCTGGCTAGCTGTTTAATATCCTCCTCTTCTTTATCATCGGCAAGAATTCCTCTTAGCTTTCTTATCTCTTCCTCGACTTTTCTATATCTTTGCCAGAGAGAAACTGACTCTTTCAGCTTGCCGAACTCCCGGCTGTATTTTTCTAAAAGATTTCTATTTCGAGCTACCTGGGGATCAGAGAGCAAATGGTGAAGCTCTTCGTATCTTCTCTCCATTTTTTCTAATTTGTTTCTTTGGGATAGTTGCATTTTTGCCCTCAACCTCAGACTATACTATTATAGGCCGAAAGAAGCCTCTTGTCAATGTCTCCTAGCCCTAATAGCATATTTTCAGCAATTATCAACAATCTTTAGAAGCGAGGGGTAGCTGAGAAGGCATACTGGGTGAGTATCATATACCCAGCTTTTCTCCTGTAATTCTTTGGTAGGCCTCGAGGTATCTTTCGCTCGTCTTTTTGATAATATGGGGGGGAAGATGAGGGGCAGGCGGAGTTTTATCCCAAGGGAGAGTTTCCAAGTAATCCCGCAAAAACTGCTTATCAAAGCTCTTTTGATGCTGGCCTGGTCTATATTCTTCTCGGGACCAGAATCGAGAGGAGTCAGGAGTGAGAAGCTCGTCTATAAGGATCACTTCTCCATTGAAAAATCCAAACTCAAATTTAGTGTCCGAGACCATTATCCCTCTAGGTTTTAGGAGCTCACTGGCTCTTTTGTAAATCTTCAGGCTTATCTCGGCTAGCCTCTCACTCAACTCATCTCCGATGAGCTTCCTCATCTTCTCTCTGGTGATATTTATGTCGTGACCACTACTAGCCTTTGTGGCTGGAGTGAAGATGACTTCAGGGAGAGGGTCTGCCTCTCTCAAATCTCGAGGTAAGGTGATACCACAGATGGAACCGTAGTTCCGATATTCCTTGTAAGCAGATCCAGCCAGATATCCCCTGACTATGCATTCAATTTTAATTACCTCGCTCCTCTTTACTAACATGGATCTTCCTTCCAGGATATCCTTGAATTGCTGCAGATCAGGAGGATAATCTTTGAGACTGGTGGTGATGAGATGGTTGGGAATAGTATCCCTGGTGCGGTTGAACCAGAAAGAGGATAGGGCTGTTAGGACCTTTCCCTTAGAGGGAATAGGATCAGGGAGAACACAATCAAAGGCTGAGACTCTATCCGTAGCCACTATGAGAAGCTCATCTCCCAAATCATAAATATCACGCACTTTCCCTCTTTTGAAGAGTTTCACTCCCGGAAGATCTGTTTGAGTGATAGGAGATAAAGGACACATCTATTTATTCCTTATCCTGTTCTAATTCTACATTCCAGTAGGCTATATCAAGAAAATCTTTCCAGCTCTCTTCTCTCACCCCGGCAAAATTGTCTTTAACAAAAGCTGTCCACCTTGGTTTTTTAGGGAGTCTGATAAGATTGATCCCGCTCTCGCTCAATGTTCGGTTTCCTTTGCGCAGGTTACAGACAAGGCAGGAACAGACAACGTTTTCCCAACTGTCTTTGCCTCCACGGGACGAGGGAACCACGTGGTCCAGATTGAGATCTTCGGGCGGGAATTCTTCTCCACAATACTGGCAGATGTTCTTGTCTCTCTTGTAAATGTTCTTTCGGGTAAATTTCACTTCCCAGGGAGGGAGTTTATCATAAATGAGCAGGAGGATAATGCGAGGTATCTTGAGATTGTAACTGATGGTTCTGATTATATCGTTATCGTCAGAGGTATTCCGGGAGAAATCTTGCCAATCCTCGAAACCAAAAGTATAGAAAGCCCCCCCGTCCTTCATTACTACCTGTGCATGTTTCAGGTAAAGTAAACAGATAGCTCTTCTGACAGAGCATATGTCGGTAGTCTGCCAGAATCTGTTGAGAACCAGCACATTCCCATTGAGAGCTTCTACTGACAATCCTTTTCACCATCTCTTATTTTTTGGTACTATAACATAAATCAATAGCTTGTCAAGAAAATGTAGCAATGGAAGTTGACAACTAGAAGCTTGCTCGGTATATTAGTTTTAATCATCGGAATTACAATAAAATTCTGATGATTGGACACAAGGAAATAAGCGGTGGTTAAGAAGGTAGTGGAAGGTGCAGTAAGTCTTTTTTTTCCTGCCCAATGTAAGATATGCAAAAGATCGCTGGAACCTCTCAATCGTAGCTTCATTTGCAGCAGTTGTTGGAGCAAGGTTAAGTGGCTTATGCCTCCCTATTGTTCAAGGTGCAGTAAACCCTTTACCCCATTGGATGTCCCTGGGGGACCATTTTCCCTTCTTTGTGAGGAATGCCGCACAGAACCTGCTCTTTACAAGAGGTTACTTGTTCCCACTCTCTATGAAGGTGTGATGAAAGAGGCTATTCATCTTCTGAAATATGAAAGAAAAAAAAGAATATTCTTAGAGATAAAAAAGATTTTGAAGAGGTATCTGGAACAAAACTCTCTGCCTTTTTCTGAGCTTAATGAGATCATTCCCATTCCCCTGCATCGAAAGAAATTAAAACAAAGGGGATTTAACCAGGCTTATCTTTTAGCCCATTTTATATCCAGATTCTCAAACCTGAAACTGGTAGACAAGTTTCTTCTGAGAATCAGGGAAACCCAACCTCAAATAAAACTCAGCAAGCAGGAAAGAATGGCCAATTTGAAGGATGCTTTTCAGGTGAGAAATGGAACGAGTTTCAGGGGCAAAACCATTCTTTTGGTGGACGATGTCTATACAACGGGGGCTACCCTTAGAGAAGCGGCCAGGCTCCTCAGAACTTTTGAAACAAGGGAGATTTATGTCCTCACCCTGGCCCGCGCTCCCTAACGTAAGCAGCTCTTCCTGTTGACGAATTCTATTTAGTGTATTATATTTTGACTGAACTTTCTAGTTTTATACGAGAAGAGGAGGTAAGGGTATGCGCGAAGAAGGAACTGTAAAGTGGTTCGATGACCGTAAAGGTTACGGGTTCATCCAGAGGGAAAATGGAGAAGATATTTTTGTTCACTTCTCCAACATCAAACAGGAGGGATTCAAGAGTCTGGATCAGGGTGACAAAGTTTCCTTCAGTGTTGAGGAGACCGAACGAGGGCTACAGGCAGTTGAAGTAGGTAAAGTTGATGTAGGTGAGGCAGATCTAGATAAGGCAGAAGTAAAAGATGAGGCAGAAGTAAAAGATGAGGCAGAAGTAGAGGATGAGGCAGAAGTAAAAGATGAGGCAGAAGTAAAAGATGAGGCAGAAGTAGAGGATGAGGCAGAAGTAGAGGATAAGGCAGATTGAGTTTACTCACCTTTTAATTGTCTGACTGAAGTAGAATAAAGAAGAGAAAAAACGTTCTTGACAGAGGACCGGAAGTCTAGCTGCCGGGAGAGATTTGCTAGTAAAAGAAAGTGATTGATCTTTAGGGGGGACTAACCATAAGGTGGTTCTCTTAAGAGGGGGATCTTATCCAGAGGGCTCGATATGATGAAGATCGAAGTAAGCGGAATTCATATTCCCATTCAGGATGAGGTGGATAAACATATTCGGAAAAAGCTAGAAAAGCTCACAAAATACCTTGATAAAGTGGTATCGGTTAAAGTCATTTTGAAAATGGAAAGAGAAAGATACATCACTGAAATCAATGTTCTTGCCAAAAGAGCTACTATTTATGGAGAAGGAACATCTGAGGATGTGTATGTTTCCATAGAGAAAGCCGTAGATAAGGTGAGAAGGCAGGCACGCAAGTTTAAAGAGAAATTAAAGTCTCATAAACACCGCGCTAGATTAGCTCAAGAAAGGATGTCTCTAGAAGTTTCGAGCCTGCCTGAAGTTGGGTCTAAAGTCGTCCATATCACTCCTCAGATTGCCAAACCTATGAATCTGGATGAAGCAGTCATGCAGATGGATCTTTCCCGGGAAAAATTCTTAGTTTTTCTTAACGCAGCTACCGCCCAGGTTAATGTAATATACAAAATGCACAGTGGGGGTTATGGGCTCATAGAACCCCAGTTATAAGGAGCATGATTGGGAAAAACTCTGCATCATCGAACTAACGTAAAAGGGGGCACAGGTGGAGATAAAAGATTTTCTTGATGCAAAGGCTGTCAAGTCAAGGTTAGAGTCTAAGACTAAGGATGAGGTCTTGGAGGAGCTGACCGATTTGTTAGAAAAGACGGGAAAGGTCACGAATCGGGAGGAATTTTTAAGGGTCATTCGGGAAAGAGAGGAATTGGGAAGTACCGGTATTGGCTACAACATAGCCATTCCGCACGCTCGTTCTACGGGAATCAAAGGTCTGACAGGAGCTTTCGGTATCTCTAAAGAGGGAATCGAATTTGACGCTCTGGATAAAGAGCCGGTTTACTTATTTTTTGTGTTAGCCGCTCCTAAAAATGCCGCCGGCGATTATTTAAAAGCCCTAGCCACCATTTCTCGTCTATTAAGAAATAGGAAATCTCGCCAGGCTCTAATGAAAGCAGATACGGTGGGAGAGATAGTTAAGATTATCAAAAAACAGGAAGCTTAAAGCTGGTCTCTCATTTGCCAAAGGAGTACTTGATTGCGAGCTATGGTCTTGGCAGCCGGACTGGGAACGCGCCTCAGACCCCTCACCTACATTCTCCCTAAACCAATGATTCCTATAGTGAATCGACCTTCCCTATTCTATTCATTAAGCCTATTAGAAAGATTGGGGATAGAAGAGGTAATTATTAATCTTTATCATGAAGCCAAAAAGGTAAAAGATTATTTAAGTAGAACCAGAGAGTTTAACATGCAAATCATTTTCTCTGAGGAAAAACATCTCCTGGGTACAGCCGGGGGAGTGAAGAAAATGGAAAGTTATTTCCAGGAAACTTTCCTGGTGTTAAGCTCCGATGGAGTAAGCAATGTTGATTTAAAGGAGGTTCTTCATTTTCATAAACGCAAAGAGGCTCTGGCTACCGTGGTTTTGAAAGAAGAAGAGGAAAGATTCAAATATGGCATTGCTCTATGCAACAAGGAGTCCAGGATTAGTCAATTTGTGGAGAAACCAAGCTGGGGGGAAGTTTTTTCTAACCAGGTCAACACGGGAATTTATATTTTTGAGCCGGAAGTTTTTTCTTATATTCCTGAGTCTCGGGAGTATGACTTTGGGAATCAGGTTCTTCCCGCTATGGTAGAAAGGGGAGAGGGGATCTACGGTTATGTTATGGAAGGTTATTGGACCGATGTGGGTAATCTAGAAGATTATCGTAAGGCTCATAAAGATATTCTAAAGAGAAAGAAAGGAATTGATATACCGGGCCGCCAGATAAAAGAGGGTGTCTGGATAGGGGAGGGAAACAGAATTTCCCCTCAAGCTCATTTAGTGCCCCCTCTAGTCATAGGGAACAATTGTGAAGTAGAGGAAGATGTGAAGATAGGAGAAGGCACTATCCTGGGTGATAGGGTGAGGATCAGAAAAGGAGCCTCCTTACACCAATGCATTCTCTGGAATGATGTAATGGTAGAGAAAGGGGCTGAGCTAGATGATTGTATTCTGGCAAATTATGTCTTCGTTCCCCCTGATTTTTCCATGAAGGGAGCGGTGGTGACACCAAAAGGTTTGCTAAGGTCGGCCTTGGAATAGATGTTCAGAAAAGGAGCAGTTAATGGGAAAAGATAGATATTTGTTTACTTCGGAGTCGGTTACAGAAGGACATCCAGATAAAATTGCCGACCAAATTTCTGATGCTGTTCTGGATGCTATCCTGGAAAAAGATCCCCGGGGAAGAGTAGCCTGCGAGACTCTGGTTACCACGGGACTTGTCTTTATAGCTGGAGAGATTACCACAACCTGCTATGCGGATATCCCCGATATTGCCCGTCGAACCCTAAAGGAGATAGGGTATACCCAGGCAATCTTTGGAATTGATTACAAAAGTTGTGCGGTGGTTACTTCCATTAATGAACAATCGCCCGACATTGCTTTAGGCGTGGATAGAGACGGTGCAGGGGATCAGGGAATGATGTTTGGTTATGCTACTACCGAGACACCTCAGTTTATGCCTCTTCCTATCGTCCTGGCTCATAGATTGACGCATAAATTAGCTGAAGTGAGGAAGAAAAAAGTTCTCCCTTATCTTCGGCCTGATGGAAAATCTCAGGTAACGGTAGAGTATATCGATGGTAGGCCCCATAAGGTAAAGGCAGTGGTTATTTCCGCCCAGCACTCCCCGGAAGTGGAGGTAGAAGATATTAAGGATGAACTAGTGGAGAAAGTCATAAATCCCTGCATTCCTGAGGAATATAGAAATGAAGAGATGGCCTACTACATTAACCAGACAGGTTCTTTCAAAATAGGGGGACCCCAGGCAGATACCGGCCTTACCGGCAGAAAGATCATTATGGATACCTATGGAGGAGTGGGTTCTCACGGTGGGGGATGTTTTTCCGGTAAAGATCCCACCAAAGTGGATCGTTCTGGATCTTATATGGCTCGTTATATCGCTAAGAATCTAGCGGCTTCGGGAATTGCTGAGAAATGTGAAATTCAGGTGGCCTATGTTATTGGAAGAAGTAAACCAGTCTCTCTTATGGTGAATACCTTTGGGACAGGGAAGATTCCTGAGGTAAAAATAAAACAACTTATAGAGAAAAACTTCGATATTACTCCCCGGGGAATCATTGAGAAATTAAAGCTCCTTCGTCCTATCTACAAAAAGACCGCCTGCTACGGCCACTTTGGTCGAGATGAGGAGGAGTTCACCTGGGAATACACGGATATGGCGGATATCCTGAAAAGAGAAGCTGGCCTGTAAATATTAATTCTCCGAACTTCTGCAGACTCCCTTTTTATGATCTCGATGGGATCTCCTACTCTGGCTTCCAGTTCTCGAGCGGCTGAAGATAGATTCTTATCCAACTCCAGATAGCTTATGGCCGAGGGGAAAGGTAGGAGGGGTTAACTTCTGTAATAGCAGCCTCTTTTCCCTTGTGGTTAAGATAAGCCTGGGGAGTTGTTCCTTTAAGAAAGGCGAACCAGAGGGTGTTGGTGCCCTCAGAGACAGGAGGAAGACCGGTTTCAATATCTACTTCACGAAAAACCACCCCAGGAGGGGATGGGAAATCTTTAACCGGTTTTTCTTTAAGAGCCTCTTTCATAAATTCTGTCCAGATAGGAATAGCCGCTGCGCTTCCGGTAAAATTTTCTCCCAATGGAGTTCCTTCATCTTTACCTATCCATACCCCGGCGATGAGATCCGGAGTGAAACCCACAAACCAGGCGTCCATTGTTTTGTTTGTATTTGCTTCTCCCGGCCATCCCACGGTACCTGTTTTCCCCCCGCATGGTCTTTCAAATCCCATCCAGCGAACCCGACGGCCTGTTCCGTAATCAATGGTCTTCTTCAATAGATCAATCATGACGAAGGAGGTTTCTGGGGAGAGAACTATTTCCCCCTCGGGGAATCTTTCCTCTAAAACGTTTCCTTCATAATCCTCTATCCGGTTAACAAAAATGGGGTTGGTTCTTATCCCATAATTGGCTACGGTAGCATATCCTCTAACTAACTCCAGTAGGGTCATACCCGAGGTTCCCAGGGTTAGGGTTAAATCATGATTCAATCTGCTCTCTACCCCCATTTTATGTGTATAGTCAATAACTTTCCCCACCCCTACTTTTTCCAGAAGTCTTACCGAAGAGACATTGATAGAATGGGCAAACATTTGCCAGAGGTACACCTTTCCCCAATAGTATTTTTCATAATTTTGAGGAGACCAGAATCCTCCTTCTTCTATGATCTCGCCGCTTTTGCCCACTTTTTTTCTGCTCTCAAAGGCAATAGGAGCGTCAAAGAAAGGCGTGACCGGATTGAACTTTCTTCCGTCAATAGCTGCTGTATAGGTGAAAATCTTAAAGGCAGATCCTGTTTGACGATGAGCCTGGGTAGCCCGGTTGAACTGACTTTCGGCGAAGTCTCTTCCTCCCACCAGG
>Ga0209979_1003480_pt1 | contig 13870 bp, 16 predicted proteins | sample AnhtaG_FD_183114 | JGI IMG/M metagenome (GOLD analysis project Ga0209979, IMG submission 183114) | Deep subsurface microbial communities from Anholt, Denmark to uncover new lineages of life (NeLLi) - Anholt_01485 metaG (SPAdes) (version 2) | ecosystem: Environmental > Aquatic > Marine > Oceanic...
ACATGGCAGGGCAGGAATATGTATGAGCAAGAAGTCAACAATGGTGTTTATATTTGCAAGATTAGTGCTCAAGGCAGCGATGGAACCTCTGAACAGAAAATTAAGTTATTGGCAGTGGTTCGTTAAAGCAAGACTTAAGGAGAGGGTTTCTTAGGAAGAAATGAAATTCATTAGAGGGAACAGAAACAAAAGGGATATTGGCACACTTCTTTTTCTTCTCAGTTTTCTTTTTTCCCTACAGATACTTTCGGCCAAAGTTGAAGGGAATATCACCACCTCAGGTGTTCTCTTTCAGGATGAGGTCTGGAGCGGACAGGTTCATGTTACCGGAGATGTGGTAATACCTGAGGGAATAACCTTAACTGTCAGGGCAGGAACAACCATAACCTACATGCCTAATAGTAGCGATAATGACGTGAAGATACCAGTTCTTGATATATTGGGGTTCGATAAATGTAACTTAATTGTGAAAGGAAATCTGAGAATAGAGGGAAAAAAAGACAACGAAGTAGTCATAGGCGGGTTTCTTCATGATTTAGATAAGCAGACTGCAATAAGCTGGGGTGGAATCATATTTGAGGGTATAAATGCGCTATCCATTGTCAGGCACGCTAAGATAAGATACGCTGATGTGGCCATAGTTTGCCTCAATTCCTCTTCTCCCAGAATAGTGAACAATACGATTACTGAAAATGATGTAGGCATTATGACCTTCGATCTTTCCTCACCTAGAGTGACCAGCAACAAAATTCATAACAACACGCTTTGGAGTATATCTTGCTACGATTATTCCTTTTCTATGATAAGCTACAATATTATCGAAAATAGTGAGGTAGGCATAGGGTGTGAAGACTTCTCCTTGCCAATTATTCGATACAATACATTTAGCAACAATAGCATCGACATCTTAATCCAGGACGATTCTGACCCCACCGAGATGGGGAATATTTTTAAGAATAATAAGGTCAGAACGGATATCAACGGATAAGATTATTTACGAGGCCAGAGATTCTTCTTTTTCAAAGGCATCACGCATCAATTTGCTGTGACCTTGGTAGGCTAAGTGGGGATTATCTGGGTGGGAAAGAAGGGCAATTCTTTTGGAGAAAGCACCAATATAATTCGGAAGCCCAGAATTCCTAATGCCTTGATCACTCTCTGTTTGGGTGCATCAACAGGAAACTTTGCCATTAGACTTCAACCCCTGTTTCAGCAACGAAGATCTCAAGAATCGGGGGCTCTATATCAAGAACTTCTTCCCCAAAGGTCTCAATGTGAAAGCGAATTGCTGATTTTACATCTGAAAGAGCTTTCTCATAAGTATCGCCTTGCCCAACTACAATCCCTTTGAGTCACAAAGGATAAGCCACATAACCATCAGAATGTTTTTCTATAGTAACTTTAATTTCTCTCTCTTTTTTAGTAATTTTCACTTTTTCCTCCTTGTAAAGCTTATATTCCAATATTGTATCCCTTGTTTGTTTTGCCTGGTAAGCTTTTACTTTTCCATTTTTGAGCGTCTAATAGGGTGTTCTCGGCTCTTTCTAGTCTATATTTTGCCAGATCTTTTAACTCTTGTTTCACAATAAACTGGTTCTTTATCTATGTTCCAGTGAAGTGGCATTGTTTTTGCTGGAAGGGAATTCCAACATCAGGAAATTCTCGCTTCAATCCTTTTCATAGCCTCCCGCCGCCTTGCAGTTTTAATGAAAAAAAGGTAAAATCAGAGTCACCCACATTCAGAATTTTGTTTTGTTTTACTAAAGCTGATGAGGTTATGAAAAAATGCTTAACAGAAAAAGATTAATTAAAGAGATGCCGGGGAAATTTCATGGAATGAAGACTAATTGGATACAATGGATATTGGTTTATGTATTTTGGGTTATTACTGCAGGGTTAGGATTTTTATGTCTAATTTCCGCTAGAAACTTATCTTTATCTATTCTTTATCTCTTCTCAGTTAGTAGATGGACTGCTCCCGCAGTAGATAAAATGATTTTTCTTATATTGGGTGTTTTATGGCTTGTTCTTGTTATTTTTGCCGAATATTATTATCGGGAGGCCGTTGCTAAAAATATTCTCTGGAAACATTTCTCTTTTATTACCAGTATAGAACTTTTCTGTCTTTCGGGATCTCATCTTATTCCCGTTTTGATAATAAGTAAAACAAATGTATATTGGGGGAGTCTTCTATTGCCAGGGATAGAACTCATTGGAGGGATTATCTTTTTTGTGCAATATAAATTCAGGAGGAGAGGGCATAGAATCGGGTAAGATTTTATTTTTCAGAAAATTTAGAGTAGTTTAAGGCAGTCAGCAAAGGCAAGATGTTTAAGGTGCAATTGTTGTAACGTAGGATTACACAAGGTTTGGGAGGATTTTTGCCATGAGCGAGATTCAAATAATTCTTTTAATTCAATCAATTTCTAACTCTACTTTTGATATGCTCTTCAAGGCTATTACTAATTTAGGCTCGGAGACCTTTTATATGCTGGTCATTCCGATTATTTATTGGTGTTTTAGTAAAAGGAATGGTTTTAGGCTAGCTCTACTTTTCTCATTATCAGCATTTGTAAATTTAACTCTAAAAGCTTTTTTCTACCTTCCCCGTCCATCGGACCCCTCGATCAGGATATTATATAAAGAGGCGACTGCAGGCACTGTAGGTTTTCCTAGTGCACATTCACAAGGAACAACTACTTTCTGGTCATATGTGGTAAGCAAAGCTAAAAAGAGATTTTTATTATACTTAGGAGTGATTTTGGTGATACTTGTCTCTCTTTCTAGAGTTTATCTCGGGCTCCATTACCCACACGATGTTATAGGTGGTATTTTAATAGGACTATTTATTACTTTTATCTTCATCAAAATATATAATATTATTGGCAAGAGATTGATGAATTTGTCTTTACTGGCCAAGATAACAATATCAGTCTGTTTGCCCCTACTATTATTTGCACTTTATCATAGTCCCAACTCGGCAAAAGTTTTTGGCCTCCTTATAGGGATGGGAGTAGGTAATACACTGGAAAATAAATATGTTGGGTTTGTTGAACAAGCTTCTCTTAAAATACAGTTTTCCAAGGGATTGATAGGTCTTGTCATCTTGTTTATTATTCGAATTATACTGAAAGAAATCTTTCCCACTATCTATTTATACGACTTATTGCGATACACGGTAATGGGATTATGGGTCTTTTTCTTTGCACCGTTAGTCTTCAACCAAATTTTGCAGGAAAATGATGGTATTATATTTTCAAAAAAGAAGGGCAGGGAAGTGCTCAGGTGGAAGTATTTTTCCTGGAAAAAGAGGAAAAGGGAGGAGGTAGAAAACAATAAATAGAATTCTTTCTGATGTGAAATTGAGAGAATCTATGGAGGAAGAGCCTTATCGAATAATACAAGCTCATAGGATAGAAAAGAGTGTCTTCAGGCTGGAAAACATTTATGAAAGCCTCAGCTGAAGCCTCCAAAAGAAGTTTAGTTTGGGTTTTAGAAGTTCAAGGTTCATATATTTAAATCACAATCGATTCCATTTCTCAGCCGTGATTTTGCGGCCAATGATCTTCTCCACTTCCCCTATCATCAAAGGAAATTTATCTGTAAGATTCTTTTCTATGTTTTACCCTATAGACGTAGATCATCTTATTTTTATGGTCTATACGATATAGAATTCTATAATTCCCACTTCTTATGCGATAACCCTCCTCGGCGGTCAACTTCAAACAACCAGAAGGACGGGGATTAGAGGCTAAAGAAATTATCTTATTCTTTATCTGAGTAAAAACCTTTTTATCTAAGTCATCTAGATCTTTTTTGGCTGAAGGAATAATATCTATTTCATGCACCGCGACTCCTCAAATATTTCTCAAAGGGAATAGCCAGTTTTTCTTCCTTGCTAAGAGTTTTCAAGTCTAAAAGATCTTCTTTGAGCTCTTCCTCTTCTAGTTTTTCTTTAATGGCTTCCTCTACAAAGAAGGAATATTTAATGCCGTGTTCTTGACAGAATGTTTTAAAATTCTTCACAACTTCTTCACTAATCTTTATGGCAAATGTAGTTTTACCCATTGTTCTCGCCTCCTATTGAATCAAATCTAGATATAACATACTATAGAACTATAACTTTGTCAATATAAAGTTATCTAAATATTATTTCTGAAAACCTCTGATCAACGCTCAAATTAAAAAGATATGGATTCTTCCTTCTCAAAGGCATCGCGCATTAATTTACTTTGACGTTGGTAAGCTAGGTGGGGATTATCCGGGTGGGAAAGAAGGGCAATTTCCTGGGTTAACAAACGAGCCAGATGCATAACAAAAGATAGTCTTGTCTTAGCTGCCTCCTTATAAACGGGATGGTCTCGGTTAATATAGACCACCGACCCTTCGATATAAGATTCTGGCCCATCTTCTCCAAAATGATCGACCAGGCAGGTTATTCCCATCTCTTTTGCCTTTAGTTGTCTGATTACCCCGGTTGAAGTTAAGGATCTTATTTTTGGCCTCTTTCGCGCGAATTCCTCAAATTTTGGCTTTTCCTTGCTCCTTCCTTTCGGCTCTTTCCATTCTTCTGGAGGAGGTCCTCCTTTTTCCTCTTTAGTGATTTCTAATTTCTCTTCTCCTTCCTCAATTTTTTCTCCCTGAGCTGCCAGCCCAAAAGGACAGAGATCCGGATTATGTAAAAGAGCCTTTTCAATTCTTTTCATAGCTTCTTTTAATCTTCGATTTATCTTCCGGTTACCTCTCTCATCGGCCAGGATTCTTAATTGCTCTCTTACTCTCTTGGCTACCTGCTGCATTACTGCTTCAAAAGCCTGGTATTGAGGAGAATCGATGATGAAGCCAGTTCTATCGCTAGTGATAGGTAGAAAATTGGCATTGACGAATCCATAAATCTTTTTAGCCGGCGAACCTAAGTTTTCCAGGCCAAAAAAGTCTCTCTTGATGGTTACTCCTTTCACCTTGCATTGAATGCCTGCTTTTTCTTGGGGAGAGGAACCAGAGGTGACCAGAATAATCTCCCCATAAACTGTCCCGAACTCAGTTCCCTCTAAAAAAGGAATTTTCTTGCCGGCTATATACTGGGAAGATAGTTTCTCTCCATTAACATAGACAGAAAAATTGGGAGCTTTAAGGGGTACCGTTTCCATAAGATGAGCCTTAACATCGGAGACTTTGAAATTTTTGGTTAATCCGGTGAGGGTAACTCGGGTTCCGTTTTTCTGTTTAGGGGAAGGAGTCTGAATTTTCAAAGGAAGATGCCAGACATCCTTATTTTTCTGCCACTCATGCTTATCAAAGGTTACCGTGGCGGCAAAGTTATCTTTTTTTGTCCACACTTCAAATCTTTGGCAGGCAGAGAGGCTGGAGAATTTACCTATACCAAATTGGCCAATCATTTCCCGAGCAAATCTGGGGGATTTTTTGAGTATTCTTTTCTGTGGCGAACCAATATTAAAGTATTCCTTTAATCCTTCAAGAGTCATGCCATTTCCATCGTCTTCTACGACAATGTTATCTTTGTTTATCTGAACATTTACTCCGCTAGCATCTGCATCATAAGCATTATTGACCAGCTCTCGAACAAGTTCAATGCTCTCTCCATAGAGTCTCTCTCCCAAAGCTATAATATGGCTTTTATCCACTGTCACCGGAATACGCAAAGTAGCTTCTTCTCTCATTCAATTCACTCTTCTTTTGCTTTGCTATTATTATACATAAGTTTTTAACACTGTAAACCTCACCGTTCGTTGGGATGAATATTGTGATGAAACTTGCCATCCATTCTGATTGAAAGTTCAAGAGGACATTTTATTAACATTATAATAACTTGATGATGCGTGATGTTGACAAAGGTCTGTCTTGTGATAGAATTTCAGGTGAATTTCAAGTGTTAAATAAGAGCAATTATATGTTAAGAACACTATATAAGTCGAAGATACATAGAGCTACAGTTACTCAGGCTGAGCTAAACTATGAGGGAAGCATCACTGTTGATGTAGAGCTAATGGAGGCGGCAGATATTCTAGCGGGAGAGAGACTAGAGGTTTTCAATCTGAACAATGGTGAAAGATTTAGTACTTATGCCATTGAGGGAGAAAGAAAATCAGGTATAATCTGTGTAAATGGAGCAGCAGCGAGGTTAGCTCAAGTGGGCGACAAGATAATAATTATCTCTTATGTTTTGCTTAATGATGAAGAGGCAAAAGGTCTAAAGTCCAAAGTTATTTTTGTAGATGAGAGAAATAGGCTAAAGAAGAAATGATAGAGAGTATGTCTATTTACAGAATTAGACAATACGGAGAGCCCATATTGAGAAAACAGTGCGTGCGAGTGGGTAGTGTAGGGCTGAGAGAAAAGGAGATATTTGACAGAATAGCACGTACTATGTATGAAGCTCAAGGCATTGGATTAGCCGCCTGCCAGGTAGGAATAGGCCGGCAGTTAATGGTGGTAGATGTGGGGGGAGGATTGATAAAACTGGCTAATCCTTTAATTATGTTAAGAGAAGATGAAAGTGCTATAGAAGAAGGTTGTCTTTCTATCCCCGGGGTTACGGTAAAGGTAAAGAGAGCAATGAGAGTATTGGTTCAGGGTCTGAATGAAGAGGGAAGGAGGACAAAGATAGAGGGAGAAGGTCTTTTTGCTCATGCCCTTCAACATGAGGTCGATCATCTTTCCGGCATCTTAATAATTGATTATGCCAGTTCCCAGGAAAAAGACAGTTTCCAGAGTGAGTTAAGGGAATTGGAGGAAAAAGCGAGACTTAAGTGAAAAGGGGGGAGTTAAATGGCTAGAGCTTATTTAAAGATTGAAGTAGAGATGGGAAGGGAGAGAAGCGTAAGGGATGCTTTGCTGAAATTTGATGAGGTAAAGGGAGCAGAGCTAACCACAGGAGATCAGGATGTTTTAGCCTTAATCGAGGCGGATAGTTTTGAGGATATTCTTCAGGTAGTTGTGGACAAATTACGCACTCTTAAGGGTATCAAAAATACGGTAACTGATTTAGTATTGGAATAGAAATTCGTGAATCGTATTTCGTGAATGGTGAATCGTAAAGAAAGAAAAAAAACCGAGTTCTAGATGTTCGGTGTTTGTGCCCTCTCCTTCATGGGGAGAGGGGAAAGACGACATACGATATACGAATTAGATACTAGATTGGGGCGTGGTGAAGCGGTAACACAGCGGACTTTGGATCCGTTATTCGGAGGTTCGAATCCTCCCGCCCCAGCCAGAAACCCGTATATCGTATTGAGTATATCGTATATAGTAAAGAGCAAAACATTTCCTGTCGTCGCAGGAGGATTCGAAGCCGACCCGAACGCCTCCCGCGGAGGAAGAATGAATGGAACGAATGACAGTGAGGGCGGCCGGACTTCGGAGGACGAGTGAAGGCGAGGGGGGAAGAAGGAATCCTCCCGCCCCAGCCATACAAAAGTTGTGAGTGTTCAGTGAACCCCGTGTCATTGCGAGGGATGCCTGCCTGTACGTGTCCGCACGCAGACAGGAAATCCCGAAGCAATCTGCGTTTTTGGGATTGCAGAGCCTGTTCCGAGCGAAGCGAGGAATCTCCTATCGCTTCTCGCAATGACAGTAGTATACGTGCTTTAGTGAATATTTACCAAAAGTCGTATATAGTGCTAAAGAAAATTAAAAAACGAAGGCCCGGATGAAAATATCGCAAATCGGAGAATTTGGACTTATTCAACGAATCAGGTCTAGTTTAAGGGCATTTCAACAAGGGGCGGTCGTAGGAATAGGAGACGATACAGCAGTTGTAGAGGTATCTTCGGGCGATTTACTTTTATTCACCAGCGATACCCTGGTGGAAGATATCCATTTTAAATGGGATTATACCTCTTTGCGAGAGTTAGGGTGGAAAGCCCTGGCAGTGAATATTTCTGATATTGCGGCAATGGGGGGAAGTCCCACTTATTGTTTAGTTTCGCTTGGTCTCTCTAAAGATAAAGAGACTTCCTTGATAGACGAGTTATATGAAGGATTGAAGGAAGTAGCTTCTTTGAATAAGGTGGGTATAATAGGAGGGGATTTAGTTTATTCTTCTGTTTTCTTTATCACTATTTCCTTGCTGGGACAAGCGAAGAGGGAAGAGATTATTCTGCGGTCTGGAGCTCAGAAGGGAGATTTAATCTACGTCACCGGAGAATTAGGAACAGCGGCTGCCGGTTTAGCCTGCTTAGAAGAAAGTAGCTTGCCCATAGGACAATCAGTAAGAGAGTCTTTAATAGAAAGACATCTTAAGCCTTTTCCCCGTTTGAGAGAAGGTCAGGAAATAGGCAGAAGAAGAATAGCTTCAGCAATGATAGATATTAGTGATGGCCTGGCTTCCGATCTTACTCGTTTAGCAAAGGAAAGCGACAAGGGAGCGGTTGTCTGGGAAGAAAAACTTCCCATAGCTCCTTCCAGTAAGACTGTGGCTAAGACATTGAAGGAGTCTTTTCTGAAATGGGTGCTTTATGGAGGGGAAGATTACGAGCTTCTTTTTACCGTACCCCCCGCCAAAAGAAAGCTGGTGCAGGAAGAGTTGGATTTTTCTTGTAGTTTGATCGGAGAAGTGGTTGATAAAAGAGAAGGGATTTCTATTATCAACAAAAGAGGTACCCGCACCAGGATAGAGGGAGGGGGATACGATCATTTCTTAAAAAAGGATGATTCTTGTATTTAGAGCAACTGTCAATTAAGAATAATAAACAAAAGGAGGAAGTATAGATGGGAAGAGTAGCAATCAATGGATTTGGAAGGATTGGAAGAATTACTTTAAGGGTGGCCTTAGGGGAAAAGACAGATTTGGATTTTGTAGCTGTAAATGATTTGGTGGATGCCAAGACATTGGCCTATTTGTTTAAGTACGATTCTATTCACGGGACTTACCAGGGTGAGGTGAAAGCAGAAGGAGATAGTATAATAATTGATGGGAAAAAGATAAAGGTCTGTTCGGAAAGAAATCCAGCCAGTCTTCCCTGGAAGGAAATGGGGGTGGATATTGTAATAGAGTCCACTGGTTTATTCCGAAGCAAAGAACAAGCAGCTTCTCACCTGCAAGCCGGAGCTAAGAAAGTTATTATCAGTGCTCCAGCCAAAGGTGCTGTTCCAACTATAGTCATGGGAGTGAATGAAGAAACCTACCGTCCTGCACAGGATGATATTGTTTCTAATGCCTCTTGTACCACTAACTGCCTGGTACCTATAGTCAAGGTTTTGATAGACAATTTCGGGATAAAGCATGCCGTGATGACCACTATTCATTCTTATACAAATGACCAGGTTTTATTGGATGCACCTCACAAAGATTTAAGAAGAGCGAGAGCAGCTGCTCTTTCTATGATACCTACCAGTACTGGAGCAGCGGTAGCAGCAGGAAAAGTAATACCTGAATTAGAGGGGAAAATAGATGGTCTGGCTATTCGAGTTCCTACGCCTGATGTTAGTTTAGTGGACTTGGTAGCTGAGGTAGAAAAAGAAACGACAGTAGATGAGGTAAACCTGGCCCTCAGAAAAGCTTCTCAGGGAAGCCTGAAAGGAATTTTAAAATACTCCTCAGAACCTCTGGTTTCTCATGATTTTACCACAGACTCTGCTTCGGCTATTATAGACGCAGATTATACTTATGTAATCGAAGGAACGTTGGTAAAAGTTTTGGGTTGGTATGACAATGAATGGGGATATTCCTGTCGAATAATAGACCTAGCCGAATATATGATGAAAAGCAGTGAATAGTATTTTGTGAATGGTGAATCGTAAATCGAAATTCATCGTTTGTCGGTCGTGTCCCCTCACCTTAATCCTCTCCCCTGTGGGGAGAGGGAGGGAGTGAGGGGTGAAGCCGAAGCAATCCCAAAGACAGAGATTGCTTCACTCCGTTCGCAATGACAGACTTGCCTGTGCGTATCCGCACGCAGACAAGCGAGGGACCTTGTTCGCAATGACGGAAGAGAAGAAAGAAGTGATGGAAAAATTGACTGTTAAAGATATGGATTTGAAAAATAAACGAGTGTTAATGAGGGTGGATTTTAACGTTACCCTGAATGATAAAGGGGATATTACTGATGATACAAGAATAAGGGCGTCCCTTCCTACTATTCGATATATTTTAGAGCAAGGAGCTAGCCTTATACTTATGTCTCATCTGGGAAGACCAAAGGGAAAAGTGGTAGAGAAACTACGAATGGATGTAGTAGCTCGTCGTCTGGAAGAACTTCTGGGAAAAAAAGTTCTAAAGCTTGATGAGTGTGTGGGTAGCGAGGTAAAGAAAAAAGCTAAAGAGATGAAGCCAGATGAGGTTATGCTCTTGGAGAATACTCGTTTTTATAAAGGGGAGACAGATAACGAGCCTCAGTTTGCCAAAAAGCTAGCTTCTCTGGCAGATATTTTTATTAATGATGCTTTCGGCACAGCTCATCGAGCTCATGCTTCTACTGTAGGGGTGACCAGATTTTTACCCTCTGCGGCGGGTTTTCTTATGGGGAAGGAATTGGAAGTTTTAGGAGGGATTTTGGCCAATCCGCAGGCTCCTTTTGTGGCTATTTTGGGGGGAGCCAAGGTCTCTGATAAGATAGGAGTATTGCTTAGTCTCCTGGACAAATGTGAGGATATCCTTATAGGAGGAGGGATGGCTTATACTTTTCTCAAGGCAAAGGGTTTTCCTGTGGGTAAGTCCTTACTGGAAGAAGAAAAGATATCAGAGGCGAAAAATATAATGGATAAAGCATTTGAAAAAAAATGTGGAATCCTTCTTCCCCTTGACCACATAGTGGCTAAAGAGGCAAGAGAGGGAGCAGAAGCAAAGATAGTAGAGCAGGATAAGATTCCTTGCGATTGGCTAGCTTTAGATATAGGTCCTGAGACACTCAAACTTTTTGCCGCCTCTATCAAGAAAGCAAGGACTATCTTCTGGAACGGACCTATGGGAATGTTTGAAATAGAAGATTTTGCCAAAGGCACTGAAACTATAGCTAAAATGCTAGCCGAATGTGATGCGACTGTGGTAGTGGGAGGGGGAGATTCTATTGCTGCTATTAGAAGGATAGGTTTAGAGGATAAGATGAGCCACATCTCTACCGGAGGAGGTGCTTCCCTGGAGTTCCTGGAAGGCAAAGAACTACCGGGAGTAGCTGCTCTGAATGGTATTTCGTGAATGGTGAATAGTGAATCGTAAGAAGGAGAGAGAATTGCGTAAGCCGATTTTTGGTGGAAACTGGAAAATGCATAAAACAATGCAGCAAGCAGTTTGTACAGTGGGGGAGCTAAAAAAGGAGATTCAGAACCTGGATGAAGTGGAGGTGGTGGTCTTTCCTCCTTTTACTGCCTTGAGTTCAGTCAAAGCAGTAATTGAGGGGAGTAGTATTGCCTTAGGAGCGCAGAACATGCACGAGAAGGAAGAAGGAGCCTACACAGGAGAAATATCTTCTTCTATGCTTCTTGATATAGGATGTGAATATGTTATTTTAGGTCATTCTGAAAGAAGGCAATATTTTGGGGAAACCGATAACCAGATAAACAAAAAAGCCAGAGCAGCTCTTTCCTCTGGTCTAATACCTATTCTCTGCGTAGGAGAGAGACTTAAAGAAAGAAAAGATGGAAAAGCGGAAGAAATAGTATCAGTTCAGCTAAGAGGATGTCTGGAAGGAATTGATCTTCAGGATGGAGAGAAATTAGTTATTGCCTATGAGCCTGTATGGGCTATAGGCACGGGAGAGACAGCTACTCCTGAGCAGGCTCAGGAGATGCACCGCTTCATCAGAATTACCCTGGAAGAGCTATTAGGAAAAGAAATAGCATATTCCATCCGTATTCAATACGGAGGAAGTGCCAAGCCGGATAATATAAAAGGACTTATGTGTCAACCTGACATAGACGGAGCTTTGGTGGGAGGAGCAAGCTTGGAAGCTTCCTCTTTTGCCAGAATAATTAAATACAAGGAGTGAAAATGGGGCTGCTTTTAACCTTACATATCATAGTTTGTATTTTGTTAATAGTGACCATTTTATTGCAGGTAGGAAAAGGAGCTACTACAGGAGCTTCTTTTGGGGGTGGAGTAAGAACGTTTTTTGGTGTTATGGGTGCAATTAGCCCATTGGCGAAAGTGATTATAGTTTTGGCTATAATCTTTATGACTACGACCCTTTTTATGTCTGTATTTTACTCAACGGGCAAACCTCCCCAAATTGAGCCCGAAACCGAGACGTCATCGATTAATGCGGATAAAGACGTAAATCGTATTTCATAAATGGTGGATAAAATCGTATCTAGTATCTCGTATCTGGTATCTCGAAAAAAAGTCTAGATACTAGATTCTAGATGCTTGGTACTCGTAAATCCTGTGTCATTGCGAGAAACGAAGCTTCGAAGCAATCTCACACTTGTCTCCGACAAACTTGCAAGAAAAAAAAGGAATTTTTAAAATGAAAAAAGAGTCTTTTCAATTACTAACAGACCTAGTGCAGGCACCCAGTCCTTCTGGATTTGAAGAGCCAGTCCAGAAGGTGGTCAGGAAACAGATGGAAAAGTTTGCTGATGAGGTAAAAACTGATGTGCATGGAAATGTGATGGGGATAAAAAACCCTCAGGGAAAGCCTCGTTTAATGCTAGCTGGTCACTGTGATGAAATTGGATTTATGGTCAAATATATTGACGAGAAAGGATTTATCTTTTTTTCTTCTATAGGAGGAATAGACGCTCATATTACTCCAGGGAAAAGAGTGCAAATTCATAGCCGGAAGGGTCCAGTATTGGGAGTAATCGGAAGAAAAGCTATTCATATGCTTAAAGAAGAAGAGAGAAAGAAGGTAGTTGAGCTTTCCCAGCAATGGATTGATATAGGAGCGAAAGATAAGAAAGAAGCAGAGAAAATGGTTTCCATTAGTGACCCTATTACTTTTTGGGATGAATTGGAAAGATTGGCAGGAGAGTTAGTAGTGTCCCGGGGTTTTGACGACAAAGTGGGGGCTTTTGTGATTTGTGAAGTTTTAAGGCGAATTAGTGATAAACCACTACGGGCAGCAGTATTTGCTACCTCTACTGTACAGGAGGAGATAGGCTTAAGAGGAGCGCGCACAGCCGCTTATGCTATCAACCCTCAGGTGGGAATCGCTGTGGACGTAGACTTAGCTACTGACCATCCTGATGTGGATAAGAAGAAAGAGGGGGAGATACTCCTGGGTAAAGGAGTTGTTCTTTTCCGAGGAGCAAATATAAATCCTAAGCTGGGGGAAATGCTGATGAAGATTGCTCAAGCGAAAGGGATTCCCTACCAGCTTGCCGGAGTAAGTGGGGCTACCGGCACTGATGCTAATGTCATTCAGCTTAGTCGAGCTGGCGTGGCTACAGCTCTAATGTCGGTTCCAGTACGCTATATGCATACCCCTGTGGAGGTTCTTTCCTTAAAAGACCTTGAAGCTGTTGTAAAGCTATTGAGTGCTTTTGTTCTAGAGATAAAGGAGGGAATGAGCTTTATTCCCTAGAAAATTGTCCTGAGGTACTCTGCCTGTTTTTGAACTTGGGGGGAGCAGGCCGAAGGCCGTTGAGGGGGGATGTTTCCCCCTTCAATATTTTTAGAAACCAAGGGAAAGAGAGAAGTAGTGTGTAGTGCTAAGGTTCTGTTGAGAGGACAAAGCATAGTTAAATGCAATCATACTTATTGGTTTTCTGTTTTGAAAAGGAAAATAAAGACCCAGTCCAGCGGAGAAGGTTAAATCAGCATTTTTTTGAAATGTTTTGACTGCCCCCAAACGGAGAGCAATGTTACGCTGGACCCACCATTCACTTCCCAGGCGAATATTCTTGGGAAGGTCTTGCCAGGAGGCATCTATATCCAAAGCCGTAAGAAGATGAGGCGTGAACCTATAAACTG
>Ga0209979_1003481_pt1 | contig 13864 bp, 10 predicted proteins | sample AnhtaG_FD_183114 | JGI IMG/M metagenome (GOLD analysis project Ga0209979, IMG submission 183114) | Deep subsurface microbial communities from Anholt, Denmark to uncover new lineages of life (NeLLi) - Anholt_01485 metaG (SPAdes) (version 2) | ecosystem: Environmental > Aquatic > Marine > Oceanic...
CGAGGTTCAGGAACGAATCAATATTGGACAACTCGCCGAGACCGAACTGGCTGCTGCGCAGGCCGAGGTCGCACTCAGGCGGGAAAACCTCATAAATGCAAGAAGTGACCTTGCCAAGGAACGTTTGGATCTACTACGGCTGCTGAACCCGTCAGATAATGTTAATTGGAACAGGGACATCATTCTTGAATACCAGACTTCATTGCCCAGCATCGAGCTTGATGATGTCGAACAGCACGTCCAGGTTGCGCTGAAAATGCGTCCAGACCTGAATCAGGCCCGACTACAGATACAACAAGGTGAACTGGAAGTGATAAAAACCAAAAACGGGCTGCTTCCTAAGATGGATTTCTTTATTGCTTTTGGCAAGACAGGCTATGCGGATACCTTCAACAGGTCAGCAAATAATGTATTCGGTGATAGTTATGATGTTACCGGCGGACTTGTGTTCGAATATCCTCCGATAAGTCGAGGCGCTCGTGCCCGGCATAGTCGGGCTATTATCAGCAGGTGGCAGTTACTCGAAGCCCTAAAAAACCTCACCCAGCTTGTACAGGTCGATGTTCGCTCGGCTTACATAGAGGTAACTCGCGCACGCGAACAAATTACCGCAACGGCCGCTACTCGTAATTTCCAGGAAGAAAAACTCCGCACCGAAACCGAAAAATTCAGGGTGGGCAAATCCACTTCATTGCTCGTTGCCCAGGCCCAGAGGGACCTTCTTGCCAGTCAGATTGCCGAAATACAGGCCTTTGCTAATTATCTAAAGGCTCTGGTTTCTCTTTACGGATTGGAAGGCTCCTTGCTTCAACGCAGGGGTATCTCATCGCCAGGCGCTGAATCCATTACTCTCGATAGCCAAAAACCACGCGATATGTCACGGTAGAAATTAAGGCCCCAGGTAACTGCGTCTTTTCGGTCGAAGAGCATATTACCAATTGGGATAGCCATTTCTGCATACCAGCGGTCTTTCTGTACCGTGCAGGCAGCCGACCAGTCGCAGCCCCAGGTAGAATCCTCATAATAATCGAAAAGCCCCATTCGTGCATCGTAGCGGGTTCCTAACGTATTTACGGTAAAGATGTATGCGCAGCGATGGTCGTGAAATGTGTCAAGCCGAGCAGTTACAGAGTCTTCCTCTCGGAGTGATTGGTCATATCTCCGTTCGACGCCCACGATGCGATTGGGGTCCGGTTCCATACACTCAAAGGCGATGTACAGATTCTCATCGTCGTAGAGCACCCCTACAAATGTCTGTTCCTTGGCCAGTCGTTCGATTCTATAGTCGGTGAAATCTGTAACCACATTAGCTTGCGACCAGCAGGGCTCATCGAGTTTTCCATCATTTACCGCCAAACTAATGGTCTGTAACACGATATACGTGTGGTGGTTATTGGTAATTGCTGCAAGCCATCCCCAAGCTCGTCCCGATCCCCGCTTTTGCGGGGACAAGCTTTTCAGGACTCGCTTGAGGCTGCCACCCACCAAATTAGATGTGGAAACGCACATGCGTCATCCGGCGCCGCATCGACGGACTTCTAACAGGCGTGTTACAGAACACTAATAACAAAAACAGTTGTTATTTGCCAATGCAGTAGAGATTTCGGGCGGTACGGATGAACAGACGGCCATCAGCGATGGCTATGGAAGACTGAATTGGACCTTCCTCTATTTTTGTCTGGAAGATAATTTTGAACTCATCGCCTCCTGCGGCGAGCACCACGATTTCGCCGGTTTCATTGATACAGTAGAGTTTTCTATCTGCGCCGGTCAGTGAGGCGCGCCAGGGACCACGTCCACCGATTTTGCCCTGCCAAATTTGTCGGCCGGTTTTCGGCTCAAGGCAGGTTACTACTTTTCCGTACCTTATGCCGTTCAGAACATACAGGCGCTTCTGATAATAGAGAGGAGTGCCGGCGTCGGGTGAGGGGCCGTCAAATTCCCAGACGATGCGACCGCCAGACGGATTATTCGTACCGCTGGTTTGAAGAGCAAAAACGCCGCCGTGCTTGTGTCGGGCGCCGAAAATCAGGCCCTCGCCGGTTACAAGAGAAGGAATGATTCTCGAATCTCTGACTTTGGATGTGTGGTATTCAAAACGCCATAATTCACTTCCGGTATCTGGGTCGTGCGCGGTAATGAAGTCACCGCTGGTATTGAGGATTTCAGCGCGTCCATTACGAACAAAGCAGACATCACCAATATTGTAAAGGTTGTATAAAGAAAAATTTTCTTTTTTGTCATCTGTTGTTTCTTTGTTGTTTTTTTCGATTCTTCATATCCGGGCGTGACCCGAGGGAATTGTGAGTAAGCTTTATATTACCGGCCCATACCGCGGTCCCAGACTTGGCGCCAGCTTTCTGCCATATTCTAACAACGAGGCGCGTTGCTTATCTGAGAGCGGCTTGTATTTCCGGGCGAACTCGACGTTCTGTATGGCTTGCTCGACCGTATAGGGGCCAACCACAGCCACACTGACGCCTTCAAGGTCGAGCGCGTAAGCGAGAGCCTGTGGCAGATAGGCCGGCTCGGTGACACAACCGATGTGGCCGCTCCTGTGATTGGGGAAGCCGCCCTTTATGCCGGCATAGACCTTCATCGCCACACAGCCGACGTTGCGTTTTTTCGCCTCCGGTAAAACCTTGCTTTCGAAATCGTAGATGTTCCTGTCAGCGTAATTCATCACGCACATAATCACGTCAATCTGGTCGGTCTTGAGCATACGGACGAAGTTGGGCGGCCTGTTGTGCCCTGATATTCCAATAAAACGTATCTTGCCGGCTTCCTTCTGCTTCAGCAGGTATTCGAGGGCGCCATCTTTGGCCAGGACACGGTCAAGTTTTTTGCTGCCGATGCTATGGATATGCACGAGATCGAGGTGGTCGGTTTTGAGCCGGCGCAGTGATTCGCTCAGGGAACGTTCTGCCCTGTCTGCATTATCGGTCGATACCTTTGTGACGACAAACAGCTTGGCGCGCCGCTTCGGGACCAGGTGACCGAGTATCTCCTCGGCGTTGCCGTATATTCTGGCGGTATCGATATAGGTAACGCCGCGGTCGATGGCTTCACCGAAAATCCGAATACCGTCCTGAACCCCGATGGGACCTTCACCCACCGGTGCTGTGCCGAGGCCGAGGATGGAGACTTTCTGTTTTGTCCGTCCAAGAACGCGTTTCTGCAATTCGCTGACCGGCTGAGCGGATGCCTGTTGCTGAATAGCGGCAAGAGCAAGTCCGGCACCGGCGCAGCCAGCCCTTTTCAAAAATTCTCGCCGGTTGATTTCTTTGCTCTGTTGGGGCAATTCGCTGCCGGTCAAAGCAGCGTGTGGTTTGTGAATAACATCGTTTTTCATAATTGTTCCTCTTTCTCAATTAGGTTCTTTGGCAATAAAATGCGTTTTTTACTTTTCCACAACAGCTCTTTTCTGAGCACCATTTTTCATGACAAAGGAATTTTTTGCAGCGGTAAGCTGATTTCCCACTAAAAGAATGCCTCTCGTTGTTTTTCCCCTAAGTTCGAGAAAGCTGCCTGTTCCAGGGTATGCCCTGCATCCGTGGATAAAGGCATCTTGTACGTTTTCCATTCGGACGACCGGGTCATCTGTTCGCGGATTCGTCGTTTTGATTCCATTCAACTCAAGATTTTTGCAGTTCCTGAACTCGAAAGCGGGACCTTTGTTCGTATTGACCTGCACGTTTTGCAGCTCAAGACCCACAGTGCTGTCACAAAATAATCCTACCTCAGTTGAGGCCACTACGTCGGTGATACGCAGTCCCTGTATGGGCATTTCGGGCAGGCCAAGGATTTTTGCCATACACGGGGACTTCTTGATAGTAAAGTGGCTTATGGCAATGTCACGGAAAATTGGTGTCCGCTTTGAAACAGGCTCGGGGTCGGTCTTTGTGTAAAAACTCGTGATGTAGATTGGCTCTTTGACGTTTTCGACTACAAAGTTAGAGAAACGAATGTTTTCCACGACGCCGCCACGACCACGTGTGCTCTTGATACGGACAGCACGGTCGGTTCCCACGCAGACGATATTGCTGGCAGTAACGTTGCGGACATCTCCTGACATTTCGCTGCCGATGACTATGGCACCGTGGCCTTTGTACATTACGCAGTTGGTAATGGTGACATTCTCCGTAGGTCTGCCTTTCAATCTGCCTTCTTCATCACGTCCGGATTTCAACGTTATGCAGTCGTCACCTGTGTCGATAAAGCAGTTCGAAATGCGCACATTCCGGCAGGATTCGGGATTCACGCCATCGGTGTTTGGACCGGATTCAGGATTGATAATCGAAATACCTTCTACCACCAGGTCTTCACAACCAACCGGATGGACCGTCCATGAAGGAGAATCGACAATAGTAATTCCCTGGATGAGAACGTTACGGCAGCGGTAGAGGTTAATCACTCTTGGCCGACCATAGGTAAGAATCTTCTCTTGGCCTTGCTTCTTGTTCTTATCTTTCCTCAAAGCCTCCCACCATGGCTTGCCCTGACCATTTAGAGTGCCCCTGCCTGTTACGGCGATGTTTTCAAGGTCGATACCGGTAATCAGACTCGAACGTTTCGTGTCATCTGACAGGATGCTCCAGTTTGGTTTAAATGGTGGAAAATCCTCGAAGTTGGTGCTCGCCAGCAGTGTTGCGCCCTGGCCGATGTGCAGCGTTACGTTACTTTTGAGAAAAATTGCGCCAGACAGATACTTTCCTGCGGGAAAATACACCGTTCCACCTCCCGCGGCGGCGCACGCGTCCACGGCCTTCTGGATGGCCTTGGTGCATAGGGTTTTCCCATCCGCTACAGCGCCGTAATCCACCACATTAAAAAAAGGCAAAGTTTTGGCCGCTTTCACAACAGACGTGTTCGGGACAAAAACGAATCCTGCAAGAAGTAACAGAACTGACATCCCAACTTTTCTCATGATAGTTTTTTCCTTATAAAGTCCACCGCTTACTTTGCTTCAATCGACAGAATCCAGTCATTGCGGTCAACAGTCTTGAAAGTCTGTGGGGATTTTTCGAGCTTACCGGCGTCGAGCCAGCCGCCGGTGCGGGGGTGATACCAGCGAGCGGTTGTGTCTTTGTTGAGTGAATCGGTTTTTATAGTGACGGAGCCACCTTCAGGGAGATAAACCACAACAATGTCCCCTTCTTTTGACTTTGTTGCCGCGATGAATTTCGAGGCATCTTTTTTCCCTGGCTGTTCAGTGAGAATTTCCGGTGCAGGGACCAGCCGCCACCATTCGATTGACTTGAAGAACTGATGTAAGTATTTCATACTGAGTGCGCCGGGAAGGTCTTTCGCGATGTACCAGGGCGAGCCAAGACCGGTGCGGATGTGATCCGCGGGGGCCTGCACTTTGATATGCCAGCCCCAGATTCCCTGACCGCCGTAGGTTACCCCTGCTGTGGGAGAGACCAGCAGGCTCCAATATGCGGCGCGGCGGACCGAATGGTCGTTATGGACTTTTCGATATGTGTAGCCGTTGTGCGCTTCGTAGTTGGGTTCGATGTTAATAACGGGCAAGTTGGGTTTCTTGTTCCATTCCGTGCTGGGCGGTCCCTGGTTAAGCCAGCGGAAGGTTTTTTCATCGTCACCGTGTCCGCTCTGGTAACCGATAAAACTAAACCACGGCTCATTGCGAAATTCCTTGCCGACCCAGCTTCTTCCCCTCACGTGCATAGTCGCCAGGCGATGTTGGTCCTTGTTAAAAACCACACTGCCAATCCGCTTCCAGGTTTCCGCATTTTCGCCACTATAATTACCATCACCACCGAGGAACCAGATAACCTGATGGGCACCGTACCTGGCTATCATGTATTCAGCCAAAACAATTTTTTGGTCTTCGGGCAAATAATAACCAGGATTGTCATCGCCCCGGATTGCCCAGAGTAAAACCGATACGGCAACAAGCCCCGCGTCATTAATTGCATCGACATACTTGTCCAAACGCTGGAAATATGGAGGATTGACGGCAACTTTGTCCTTGCCCAAAAAAGTGGGATTTCCATCCGCGTCTGTTTTGGTCATACGCCATTGGGTCATTACAAACTGGATCGCGGTAAATTCTTTCCACACACGATCTTTAAGGAAAATATTCCAATCATTCAGGTCCGAAAGCGCTGGACCGCACCAGACGGTATCGGCCAGCCAGAAGAAAGGGGTACCATCAGCGTGCTCGAAGTATCGCCGATTGCCGGAAAGACGCAATTCTCCATACCGGTAAAGTGGAAGAACACCCCGGTATTTTTCACATTTGAATGAGCCGGTTTGGTTGTGAAGTCCTTTATTATTTGTGTCCGAGCATAATGTTTTATATGTCCACTTGCCCGGTTCATCCGGTGAAAAGCGTACCCGCCATACACGGTTTCCGTCCCAGAAGGCAAGGAACTTTCTTTTGTTTCCACTTGGCGAGGTAAATTCTACTGTTACCTTAATGTCCTGGACCGGATTATTATAGTCCTTTGAACTTTGAAATGTGTCCTCAAAACGGGTCCATTGTTCTACAATACTATTTGCGGCCAGTGCTGAAGTGTTACAAGAGAGAGTAAGAACAAATCCAACAACGAGAGCGAACAAAAAAGAATTGATGCGTTTCATTATCGCCTCCTTAGATTTAACCGGTTTATTTTCCGGACACTTTCACCGCGTAGAGTTTCTTCATTGTGGCAATGTATAACACGCCGTTGGCGGCGACCGGTGAGCCGTGTATGGGACTGTCCAGCTTAATCGAACTGATAATCTTCTTGTTCCTGCCGGCGGCCAGCACCCAGAAATCCCGCCGCCGTGTGCCGATATAGACTTTTCCATCGGCCACAAGCGTCGAGCTCCAAACTTCGCCCCTGGTCTCGTGGGTCCAGTAAGGTTTTCCGGTTTCGGCGTCCACACAATGGACATATCGCCCACAATCGGCAACAAAAACCAAACCATCGTGGACAGACGCTGTCGTGCAGCAGTGGCTGTTGAGCGGATAGGACCAAATCTCACGAGAGTTTGTAACGCCGCCGGTCCCGGTCGCATCGAAGCACTTAAGCCAGGACTGGCGCTTGCCCCACCAGATGTCACCTCCGTACGTAACATACATTCGGCCCTTGTGGAACACCGGCATACTCTTAATATTACTTGGGCTTTCGCGGCGATTTCCAATGTATTGGTGTATGTTTTCTTTCGGGGCCGTAGGGTCACAGTCGAACCGCCAGGCACTTTTTAATTTCTGTACGACTGGCCTCTCCGGAGCGGACAGTAACGCATCGAAGGCGTAGCAGACGCCGTCGCCGCCGCAGAAGAATACCAGTGCCCGGCCGTTGACGTCACCCGCTGCGGGTGATGACCAGGTGCTATGGAAAATCCGAGTGCTAATCTTCTCATCTTCCTGGGCTACAAGCCGCCCTGTCGTCTTGTCGAGCACAATCAGGCTCGGGGCATTGGGAGAAAAAATATATTCATGATTGGTATCAAGACCATTGCTCGTGTTAATGTACAGAAACTGGCCGTGCAGGAGAATCGAGCTATGTGCCGAGTCATGTTGGTGAACTCCAGTCTTGGCCCGTATATCGAACAGCCAAATGATGTCAGCGTCTGTTTTTGTTACCTCCATAGGCTCAGCGCCAGGCGGGGCCATGACTCGGCCTTCGTCCCTGTATGGTCCATCGTTGCCGTTGGTCTGGCCGTTGAGGTCGAGGCACATTACTTGCCCGCGATTGCTCACGAGGTAAACCCTGTCGCCTTCAACAGTAGCCGGCGAACAAATACCTGCTCTGGGCCAATCCACACGCGGATCGCCTCCGATTTTGGGAAGGACGAGCTGCCAGCAAAGGCTCCCGTCTTTTTCGTCCAGGCACAAGAACACGCCGCGGTCTCCCTTGTGACGAGGGTCTCGCGGCCTGTCATTGTTCGTACCTATCAGCACCCTACCGCCGGCAACTACCGGGGTCGAGTAGGTCTGTGTACCTAATGGAACCACCCACTTGATATTTTTGCCGGTGGCCGGGTCAAAGATTTCGGGCAGACCGGTCTCATCCGAGACCATGTTCCGGGAATGTTTCTGGCCCCACTGAGGCTGGTCATCCGCATAGACAGCAGAGGTGACGATTAGGCTAAAGATTAAGGTGGGGATTAATAACTGCTTGGATAGTATTTTTTTTGTCAACATTGCTTATTACCATCATATTGTTTCTGTAAATTACAAGTAGGAGACACAATATCACCGACCGAAATAATCATAACGCATCACAGGCTCTAATGGAAGTATAAAATAAAAACGGCTTTGAAGGATTCGCTGAAGCCTTTCATATTGAAAAAGGTGTTTGCTATTACCGGGCCTGGTAATATAATCCTTATATTGGAGAGTAGTTCTTCCTTGATATAGTTTAATGGCTGGTTCCATGAACATACTGTCAAAGCGGTTATGAAAATATTTCCAAGAGGAAAACAAGACATCGGCAGAGAAAAGAAAAGCAAAATGAAACGATGCATATTATTGGTAATTATGTTTCTCATTTGTATGGTTGGGATTTTGGGACTTACTGCGTGTAGACCCAGGGGGATGTCAAAGGCACGAGCATCCCAGATATTCGGGCAGTACGTATTGGACCCTATCCCAGAGTCTGTGACAAATATCAGGGCCCATCAACCGGGCATATTCTATGGGAGTACATACACTCTGCGATTCAATATTAACAGAGATGACCTAGCCCTGATCACTAATTCGCGACCTTTCATCAAAGTCTGGAATGTAAAGTATAAGGATGGGGGTCTATATTGGGGCTGGGGTCGCGTGGAGGCGGGTCCGCTGGTAATACCTGAGGCGCTGGCAATACCTAAGTATGGGCAGGCTATGTCATTGTATGATCCTGGACGTGAGCCTTTGTGGTTCAGACCAGAGCTGTGGGACAATCCTGAGGCGTATGGATTATACAAGATAGGTGATCTCGTGAATACGGAAGCTTATGAGCGCTATAGGGAGAAGTCAAGTAAATTGAGGGGTCGAAAGACTATCCAAGTCCTGCTATACAATGAGAAGGAGGGAGAAGCTTACTTCATTTTTTCCAGTTGGTCAAGGTAAATTAAAATGTAAGACCGACCATATTTTTGTAATTCATCGAGAGTTACTTGATGTTTTGAAAAAAATATAATCAGCTCTTTTTTAAGCTTCAGGTATTCCTTTTGATGCTTTCATATTTTGACTACCACCTGACAGGCAACCAGACAGTCATCTTCGGCTCCCGGCGATTGTTCCATGCGTAGTACGGAATCATTGTGATGTCTATGCGACGCGGTTTGATAGCGTTTATTTCCTGATAGCCGCCTATATCTTTTGTTGTGTTTTTATCAATGACCATAGCTTTTGTTTTAAGCACGGTTACGCCACCGAGCAGCTCAGGCTCATATTGAACTTTCCATTTTGCATTTGCGGCAAGACAAATATCTTCAAACCGAACCCCTTGCGGCACGTCGATAGACTCAAGGCAATAAACGACCGGGCCACGCATTACGGCTACCTGGTTGCGGGTATGCTCCACTCGCGGGTCGGCCATAATCATTCTGACCGGCATAGGCAGGTCCAGTTCGATAATGTCACCGGCAGCCCACTTTCGTTCAATGGCCGCGTACGATGCCGGCTTGCACGGGACCTTCACCGCCTTGCGATTTACGGTCAACTTAGCGTTCTTCGCCCAGCCGGGAATCCTCAGTAGAATGAAAAATGGGTCACCGGACTCAACGGCAACCACAGTAATGCGCACCTTGCCGTCCCATGGGTAGTTTGTTTTCTGTGTAAGTTTTAGTTTTCGACCGTCGGCAAGTTTACCATCGAAAACATTTCCACCATAGTGATGAATCCACAATCCTTTTTTGCTGATGCTGTAAAGGTAATTGCCCCAGGAGGCAACAGTTCGCATCAGGTTCGTTGGACAACAGATCATCCTTGTTCCAGGGTCTAAACGTTTGTGCGTATCGTTGCTGCGCAGTACGTGCTCAGGGCCATGCCAGCGAAGCGGATTGGTATATGACCAATTGTCGCCGTCAACCTCGATGCCGGAGAGAATCGAGTTAAAAAGAGTTCGTTCCATTATGTCGGCAAAGCGAGCCTGCCCGGTAATGGCCAGCATACGCCAGTTCCACATTAGGTTGCCGATTTGACCGCAAGTCTCGTTGTAGGCCGTATCATTCGGCAGCTCATAAGGGCCACCGACACCTTCATGGATGGAATCACCAACGATAGCAGAAAGACGGCCGGGCTGAAAACTTCGGACCGGATGGGCTTTATGTATCGGACTTACACCACCTGTGATATACATCTTTTTTTCCACGAGGTCTGTCCACAATCTCTCAAGTGCGTCGAGAAGCGTTTTGTCGCCGGTCTCCATATAGGCATCGGCCGCACCGGCAAAGAGATAGGTAAAGAACACGGCGTGCCCTACCACTTCGGTCTCCTTGCGGAGCGGACGCCAGTTCTGGTTGAGGTCACTGCCGCCTGTGATAATACCCCAGGCATTCCGCCGTCCTTTTCCATAGCGGCTTCCGCGCCAGTCGATAAAAAAATTGGCCATATCCAGGTACTTCTTCTCGCCCGTCGTACGATACAACTCAACTGCCGCCATTATAATTGACGGGTTGTGTGGAAAGTCGGCCAGTCTTGGGTCGCGTCCCTTAAACGTCTCGTAAATGTAATCCGCTGCTTTACAAGCAACATTGAGTAGTGTCGTTTTGCCTGTAGTCCGGTGATGAATACAGGCAGCGGTGATGAGGTGTCCCATTGTGTACAACTCGTGATGATGTGGGTCCTGGAGCCTCGGCCAGCCGCGGGCAATCGTTTGGGAGGCGATATAACCATCTGGGCCTGAGGCGGACTGCGCCCTGGCAATCACGTCGATAATCTTGTCCATCTGTTCATCAAGCTCTCGGTTACCGGTAACAGAGTAGATGTAACAGGCACTTTCAAGCCACTTGTAAACCCAGGCATCCTGCCAATGGGTCCCCTCGAACTTACCCTTTTCGATGCCGGCGGCAATTCTCAGGTTTTGTATAGCGTGTCCCTTATCCGGGTCCGATGCCAGCTCCCACAGCCGCGGGAGCGTAACATCGCATGTCTGCGCAAACCGCTCTGCCCAGAAACCATCCGTCCAGCGAACAGCTCTTAAGTCAGCACTCCATAGTTTTGCATACGGGCTTTCTTGGTTCTTGATAACACCGTAGTCGCGTTTAGCTGTCTCGGCGCGGGACTGTATGGAGTTAAACAAAACAGCAATTGATAACATCATAAGCGTTATTGATAACCGGCTCATTTTTTGGCTCCATTACCACTTCCAGACGTTTTTTATCTTGGCCTCAAGCGCTCTTCGCACCTTTTTGAAATCTGGTTTGTCGGCGAGGTTTTCTTTCTCAGTCCAGCCCTCTGCCATTTTGTATAATTCCGGCGGTCGTGATTCATTCAATATTAACTTCCAGTCTCTCGTGCGTGCCATAACCGTTTTGTTCTTGGCCTTCCATGTAAGATTTTGAACGCGTGTATGGAATGGGACATCACTATCAGGGTCATAAGCCGGTTCGGGGTTATCAAAATAATTCGGCGGTAAATCACTATAGGCAGCGGATGCAAAGACGGTAAAATCTCTTTCTTTCTTCGATTCACCCCGCAAAAAGGGTTTTAAGGACCTTCCGGGAAGTTCACCTGCAACTTTACCACTGGTCAAATCCGCTAACGTCGGGAATAGGTCAACGCCCTGAGCCAAATTTTTCACGCGAATGCCTCGGCTTACCAGTCCCGGGGCATACCATATCATCGGAACGTGCAGCAGCGCATCATAGAGAAACATACCTTTTCGAACCATACGATGCTCACCCATAAAATCGCCGTGGTCCGAAGTAAAAACAACGATTGTATTTTCAATGAGTCCTTTATTTCTTAAAGTTTCTAAAATTCTGCCAACCTGGTAATCCACACCCCATTCTATAGAAGCATAGTAATATCTCATTGTCTCGGTTAGGTCTGTATCTTTTATGCGGTCGTAATGGAGAGCTCGACACTGTTCATCCAGCCTGGCGCTTAGTTTTTTAGGATGTACAAACGGTGGAAGGACCATCTCTTTGCTGGAGTATTTGCTTGTATATTCCGAAGGTGCCATATAAGGCGGATGCGGGTCAAAATAGCTGATATGAAGAAAAAATGGCTCGTTCTTTTTTGCACTGTTTATGAACTTTATAGCATCATCGGTGTTCATCCGCGGATGGCACTTTTCTTCGGGCCATAAGGTGTCACTATGCCAATACGGCGGAACAAATTTACTATAGGCCCTGAAAGGTTCTCTTGCCCTAATCACACACAAATCCAAACTCTCAAGAACCTTTTTTGAGTAAGTGTGATTTTTGCCGACCCATCCTACGCGGTAACCACGCCGGCGAAAATAGCCTAACATAGAGCCGTCAAGTAATTCTATGAGTTTTCCGCTTTGATTCGTAAGTTTGCCGTGCTGATGCGGATATAGCCCACTGAATAAAGTGACCCTTGACGGAGCGCAAACGGAATTATTTACAAAATAATTTTCGCATAATGCTCCTGCCGCCGCCATCTTATCTAAATTAGGGGTCTGAGCATTGGGATGTCCAAGGCAGTTCAGGGCATCGCCACGCATTTGGTCGCAAATGATAAAGACAACATTAGGTGGTGAATCGGAACTTTTTCCCTTCAGGATTGATGGAGCAGTGAACGCCGCAAATGCGGCTGCCGATGTTTTCACCGTTTTCTTTAGAAAATCACGACGGTCCAGGACATTGTTCATTTTTTTACCTTCCTTTAATGTTCAAGTCTTTGCAGGCATTCCTCGAGCATTATATGTTCTTGCAATCACTTTTTCACGCATTGAATTTGTTGGTTCATGCTTATCTGCTGTGGGGTCGATTATAAAATTTACCGAGCTGCCTTTGAAAAATACCTTAGCAAAGCTTACCGGTCATAAAAACAATCGGGGCCTGTACCGAATTAATTAGTACAGGCCCCGAATTGAAACAAATCTGCTATATGGATACATACGCTTCTAACAGGCGTATCAGCCACGCCCCCATATCTTGCTTCGCCTGCCCCCGCGTCTTTCGACGCGAGTCGGGGCGGCGGGCAAGAAGCAATGGGGGCCACCTAAATCCAGACTTACGGTGCCGGTTCTGGTTCTGCCGGCCGATACAGCCGAATATCGTCAAAGAACACTAAACCTGAACCGCCGGGCTGCAGATTATTCTTATCGCCGAAACCAATAGCAATCGTATTGACATTGGCAAGGTTCACGCCCTGGGCTGCAAACTCCTGCAGGTCGATGGTCCATTCCGTCCACTCCTCTATCAACGCCGCGTCGGGATTATCGTGATAGACCATCGCGATACCGTTGAGATTCACATACATCCGCTCAGCAGCATTAGAAGCATCACCATAGAACCACAGTGACAACACTTCAACACCTTCTTGTGTCCAATCACGCACCGAGACCAACGTCATGGCTGCCTCAGAGTATTTGAAATTGTTCTCGTAATAAAGCGGCATCGATTGACCGCCGCCGTGAACAATATTTGTCTCGGCAAAAGGAGGATCAGCATGACCTGCCATAGAACCATTCGTCGGGACTTCCCATCCATCTATCCACGTATCAAATATCCTGTCAGGTTCGTAATCGTTGTAATCTTCAAAATCGTCTATCCCAATGAAGTCGGTTACCGTGAAACTCCATACGTTGCCTTTGCTGATTGTTGCGTCGGTATTATACTCATCGATACGCCAGTAGTAAGGCCCGCCGCCCCATTCAACATCGGGTGGAGTGTAAATAGTAACACCCTGTCGGCCTCGATATATACCGGTCGTATCGGTTGCATT